>OCZS010000595.1_pt1 | contig 12152 bp, 9 predicted proteins | sample 1539071 | NCBI WGS metagenome assembly OCZS01 (sample SAMEA3113584, study PRJEB22503) | soil metagenome | reverse complement strand
CGCCGGCGGGCCGCCGAGGCCGGCCCGGCCAGTGCCGTCGTCACGTTCGACCGGCACCCCGCGTCGGTGGTCCGGCCCGACTCGGCGCCCCTGCTCCTGACCGACATCGAGCAGAAGGTCGAGCTCCTGGCCGAGACCGGCGTCGACTACTGCCTGGTCGTGACGTTCGACGAGGCCCGCAGCCTCGAGAGCGCCGAGGACTTCGTCGGCGAGGTCATCGTCGACTGCCTCAACGCCCGCGTGGTGGTCGTCGGCGAGGACTTCCACTTCGGGCGGGGCCGGGCCGGCAACGTCCCGCTGCTGCGCAAGCTCGGCGCCGAGGCCGGCTTCGCCGTCGAGGGGATGGGCCTGCTCGGCGTCGACGGCGAGCAGGCTCCCGAGGGCGAGCAGGTGTCGTCGACCCGCATCCGCCGGCTGCTGGCCGCCGGCGACGTGGCCGCCGCCGCCCGCCTGCTGGGCCGGCCGCACGAGGTACGCGGCGTCGTCGTGCGCGGCGACGCCCGGGGCGGGGCCGAGCTGGGGTTCCCGACCGCCAACGTGTCGGCCCCCGGCAACGTGCTGCTGCCGGCCGACGGGATCTACGCCGGCTGGTACGAGCGGCCCGACGGGGCGGTCCACGCGACGGCGATCTCGCTCGGCCGCCGGCCCACCTTCTACGACGACCAGCCGTACAGCCTGCTGGAGGCCCACCTCCTCGACTTCTCCGGCGACCTCTACGACGAGGCCGCGCGCGTGCGGTTCGTCGTCCGCCTGCGCGGCGAGGTGAGGTTCGACTCCGTCGCGGCCCTGATCGAGCAGATGGAGCGCGACTGCGACGACGCCCGCCGCGCCCTCGGCGTCGCCTGACGTCCATGGCCGCCTCGGTGCCCGAGATCGCCAAGGAGGGGCCGGACACCGTCGCGGAGCCCGTCGTCGGGCCGGTCCGGGGCGCGCCGCCGGCCGCCGGCGAGCCGCTCGTCGTCGTCCCACGGCTGGCGCGCCACGAGATCGTCCTGGACGACGACCACCGGGTCGGGGTGGCCGTGTGCGGGCAGGGCCTGCCGGTCGTGCTGGTCCACGGCTTCACGGCCGAGGGGATCCTCTACGCCCAGACGCTGTCGCGCCTGGTGCGGATGGGGTTCAAGGTCATCGCCGTCGACGTCGCCGGCCACGGCGGCACCCAGGGCCTCCCCACGGACGGCGCCGACCTCGGGGCCTACGTCGGGCTGCTGGCCCGCGTGCTGGACGAGCTGGGCGTGCGCCGGGCCGTCCTCGCCGGCCATTCGATGGGCGGCCGCCTCGTGGCCCAGCTGGCGGCCGAGCGGCCGGACCGGGCCATCGCCGTCGTCCTCATCGACGCCGCCGTGGGCGACACCTGGGACCGGCTCATCAACGTCGCCCGGTTCGCCCCGCCCGTGCTGGTGGGCGTGGCGGTCCTCCTGGCGCTCGACACCCTGTCGACGCTGCCCTGGCTGCGCGACCCGGGACAGGCCGCCAAGCTCGGCCGGCTGATCGTCCCGACGCTGGTCGGGCACGCCACCCGGCCGTGGCGCCTGCTGGGGCCGGCCATCTCGCTGATCCGCTCGCCCGGCACGACCGGCATGCTCGAGGCGCTGGCGGACAACCGCATCCCGGTCGTCGTCATCCACGGCGACCGGGACATCGCGGTGCCGTACCCGACCGCGGTCGACGCCGCCCGACGGGCGAAGGGCACCCTGGTCACGATCGAGGGCGGTACCCACTCGTGGGTCCTCAAGGACCCGGAGACGTTGCCGGCCGTCATCGCCGAGCTGCTGGACGGGCCCCTGGCCCGGGTCCGGGCGGCGGCGATGGGGGCGGCGGGCCTCACGCCGAACGCCACCGCGGCGGACGTCGAGGAGGCGTTCCTCGGCCCCCACGCCTGGGTCCGGCGCCTCACGCCGCCGGTCATGCTCCGCCCGGGGACCGATCGCCACCGCCCGGCCCGCTACACGTGGCGGGTCTCGCAGCCCGGGGCCGAGCCGCCCGAGCCGATGGCCGAGCCGGCCTGAGCGCGGTGTTTCGCCACTCGGCGTGCGGGGCCGCTACCCTGGACAGCTGCTCCGGGCCAGGCCCAGCCGGTCAGGGGCCGGGTAACCAGTCACCCAGTGCGAAGGAACGACACGTAGTGTCCGATGAGATCGATGCCCGCAAGCCGAGCATCATCGCCGACCACAAGCTCCACGACACCGACACGGGCTCGCCCGAGGTGCAGATCGCGATCATGACGGCGCGGATCAACCACCTCAACCAGCACCTGTCGACCCACAAGAAGGATCACCACAGCCGGCGAGGCCTGCTGAAGGTGGTGGGCCGCCGCCGGCGGCTCCTCGACTACGTCAGGTCCAACGACGTCGAGCGCTACCGGGCGATCGTCGCCGCCAACGGCCTCCGCCGGTAGGGGCTTTCGCACAGGAGCGGCCCGGAAGGGCCGCTCCTGTCGCATACTGGTACGCAATATCCCGTGAGCCGGGTGGATCCCGGCTCCGGTACACGAAGACATTCGGCGGTGTACCGGTCAGTTGTCAGTCGCCCGTTCCCACAGACCGCTGGGGGCCGCCGACTGGGAACTGGCCTCGCCGCCCCGAAACCCGGTGGCACAGATGCCGCCGGAGAGGAGTAGCGACCGATGGCAGATCCCATCGTCGTGTCGGCGCCCGTGTCGGGCACCGACCAGACCCTGTCGTTCGAGACGGGCAAGCTGGCCTTCCAGAGCCAGGGCTCCGTCGTCGCCAGCCTGGGCAAGACCCAGGTCCTGGTGACCGCCAACGCGGCGCGCAACATCCGCGAGGGCATCGACTTCTTCCCCCTGACCGTCGACGTCGAAGAGCGCATGTACGCCGCCGGGCGCATCCCCGGCAGCTTCTTCCGCCGTGAGGGCCGGCCCACCGACCTGGCCATCCTCACCTGCCGGCTCATCGACCGCCCGCTGCGGCCGAGCTTCACCGACGGCTACCGCAACGAGACCCAGGTCGTCGTCACGGTGACCGGCGTCGACGGGCACAACCCCTACGACGTCCTCGCCATCAACGGCGCCTCGGCGGCACTCATGGTGTCGGGCATTCCCTTCGAGGGCCCGATCGGCGCCGTGCGCATCGCCTGGACGGCCGAGGGCACCTGGGTGCCGCACCCGACCTACGAGCAGGGCGAGGAGTCGACGTTCGAGCTCGTCGTCGCCGGCCGCCAGCTCGACGACGGCGACGTCGCCATCATGATGGTCGAGGCCGGTGGCACCGAGGCCGCCTGGAGGCTCTACCAGGACGGCACCCCCTACGTCACCGAAGACGTGATCGCCGGCGGCCTGGAGAAGGCCAAGGTGTGGATCCGCGAGTCGATCGACGCCCAGCGTGAGCTCGTCGCCCAGGCGCAGGCCGCCGGGACGATCACCCCGCTCGAGTGGGAGCCGCAGGTCGACTACGCCGACGAGGTGTTCGCCCGCGTCGAGGCCGTCGGCACCGAGAAGCTGGCGCCGGTTGCGGGCATCACGCTCAAGGCCGACCGCGAGAAGGCCCAGGGCGAGGCCGCCAAGGCGATCATCGCCGAGCTGGCCGGCGAGTTCCCCGAGCGTGAGCGCGAGATCAACAACGCCGCCAAGGCGCTGTTCAAGAAGATCGTCCGCCGCCGCATCGTCGAGGAGGGCGCCCGCATCGACGGCCGTGGCCCCCGCGACATCCGCCCGCTGTCGGCCGAGGTCGGCATCCTGCCGACGGCCCACGGTTCGGGCCTGTTCCAGCGGGGTGAGACCCAGGTCCTCAACGTGACCACGCTGGGCATGCCCAAGATGGACCAGCTCCTCGACAACCTGGGCAACCGCGACAAGAAGCGGTACATGCACCACTACAACATGCCGCCGCACGCCAACGGCGAGACCGGCCGCGTGGGCTCGCCCAAGCGCCGCGAGATCGGCCACGGCCTGCTCGCGGAGCGGGCGCTGCTGCCGGTCGTGCCGCCGATGGACGAGTTCCCCTACACGCTGCGGCTCGTGTCCGAGGTCCTGGCCTCGAACGGCTCGACGTCGATGGCGTCGGTGTGCGGTTCGACCCTGTCGATGATGGACGGCGGCGTGCCGCTCAAGGCGCCGGTCGCCGGCATCGCCATGGGCCTGGTGTTCGCCGAGGGCAAGTACACGACCCTCACCGACATCCTCGGGGCCGAGGACGCCTTCGGCGACATGGACTTCAAGGTTGCCGGCACGGAGGAGTTCGTGACGGCGCTCCAGCTCGACACCAAGATCGACGGCCTCCCGGCCGACGTACTGGCCCAGGCGCTGTCGCAGGCCTACGACGCCCGCACACAGATCCTGGCCGTCATGAACGACGCCATCTCCGAGCCGCGTGACGAGGTGGGCGAGACCGCCCCCAAGATCACGTCGTTCGAGATCCCGCTCGACAAGATCGGCGAGGTGATCGGCCCGAAGGGCAAGGTCATCAACGCCATCACCGCCGAGACGGGCGCCGACGTGAGCGTCGACGACGACGGCATGGTCGGCACGGTGACGGTCGGCTCGAGCGACAAGGGTGCGGTGGAGGAGGCCAAGCGCCAGATCCAGCTCATCCTCAACCCGCCGACGGCCGAGGTCGGCCAGACCTACGACGGCCGGGTGGTGAACATCACCAAGTTCGGTGCGTTCGTCAACATCCTCCCGGGGCGTGACGGCCTGCTGCACATCTCGAAGATCGGCGGCGGCAAGCGCATCGACAAGGTCGAGGACGTGCTCGAGCTCGGCCAGCAGGTCGAGGTCCGCGTCGACGACGTCGACCCCGGCGGCAAGGTCTCGCTCAGCCTGGCCAGCTCGCCGGCGCCCGAGGGCACCTCGTCCTCCGGCGGCGGGAACGGCAACGGCGGCTCGTCCTCGGCGGCCCCGTCGTCCACCCCGAGCGAGCGGGTGTCCTTCGAGGACGCCTTCGACGCCGAGGTGGCCGGCGAGTTCGGCGACCTCGGCCCCGCCTCGGCGACCGCCGGCGGCGGCGAGGGACGCGGTGGCGAGCGAGGTGGTGGCGACCGCCGGCGCCGCCGCCGGCGCTGAGTGATGGCCCCCACCACGTCCGAAGCCGACGTGCGTGACGTCCGGCTGGGCAACGGCGTCCGTGTCGTCACCGAACGGATGCCAGAGGCCCGGTCGGTGACCGTGGGCGTCTGGGTCGGTGTGGGCGGGCGCGACGAGCCAGCGCCGCTGGCCGGCGCCTCGCACTTCCTCGAACACCTGCTGTTCAAGGGCACGTCGACCCGTTCGGCCCGCCAGATCGCCGAGGCGATCGACGCGGTGGGCGGCGAGATGAACGCTTTCACCAGCCGCGAGCACACCGCGTACTACACGCGGTTGCCCGCGGCCCGGGGCGACCTCGGGCTCGAGATCCTCGGCGACGTCCTGACCGACCCGGCGTTCCGGCCCCACGAGGTCGACGCCGAGCGGCAGGTCATCCTCGAGGAGATCCTGATGAACCTCGACATGCCCGAGGACCACGTGCACACGCTGCTGGCCGAGGCGATGTACCCCGGCCACCCGCTCGGGCGCGAGGTCCTCGGCTGCCGCGAGACCGTCGAGGCCATCACGCGCGACCAGATCGACGAGTTCTTCCGATCGTGGTACCTGCCGCGCAACCTGGTCGTGACCGCCGCCGGCGACCTCGACCACGACCACGTGGCGGCGGTGTTCGAGCGGTCGCTGGGCGCGCCGGTCGGCGGTTCGGCCCCGCAGCGCACGGCGCCCGACGAGCCGCTGGTGCACGACGCCGAGGCCACCGAGCAGGCGCACATCGCGCTGGGCTGGCGGGGCCTCGACCACTACGACGACGACCGCTACGCCCTCACGGTGGCCAACCAGGTGCTGGGTGGCGGCATGTCGAGCCGCCTGTTCCAGGAGGTCCGCGAGGAGCGGGGCCTCTGCTACTCGGTGTACTCGTGGGCCTCGGCCTACGTCGACTCGGGAACGGCCGGCATCTACGCCGGCACCGCCCCGGCCCGCGCCGGCGAGCTGATGAAGGTCGTCGACGACGAGGTGGGCAAGATGGCCACCTCGGGCGTGACCGAGGCCGAGCTGGCCGTGGCCAAGGGTTTCATCGAAGGCTCGCTGGTCCTCGGGCTGGAGGACTCGGGCTCGCGCATGGCGCGCCTCGGCCGCTCACTGATGGCGCGCGACGAGGTCGTCCCCATCGACGAGCAGCTGTCCCGGATCCGGGCGGTGACCATCGAGGACGTGGCGCGGGTGACCGCCCGGGTGTTCGGCGGGCAGCGCACGCTCGCCGTCATCGGGCCGGTCGACGAGTCGATCCTGCAGTGATCCGCACGCGCAGGAGGCCCCGGCCCCTCGACGGGGGCCGGGGCCTCGTCGCGCCGGGCCTCAGGGGCTGACGTCCTCGATTTCCTCCGGGTAGGCGCCGGTGGCGGCCCGCCAGGCCTCGGCGGCGCCGCGCTGGGCCACCAGGCGGGCCACGCCGAGGGCGACGGCGGACGCCAGCGTCCACCCGAGGGCATCGCCCCAAGTGACGCCGGGGGCGGCCGGGTTCGTGGGCGGGTCCGAGCCCCTGGTCTTCACCCAGCTCTTCCGCAGCAGGCTGCGGGCGGCGGCACCGGCGGCGAGGCCGGCCAGTGTGCCGAACAAGCGCCAGGCCAGTCGTTTGTCGATCCTCACGGCGGTCAGGATGCCACCGACGCGGGCCGCCCAACCGTCTTCGCGCCGTCGGACGGACGCGGTTTACTGTCGGTGGGACGTTGCCGAGGCCCGAGGAGCGCCGATGCAGCCCGCCAACCGGTTCCTGCTGTCCCGCCTGCGGGGCCTGGCCACGACGGTCAACGCGGTGCGCCCCGCCGGCAAGGAACCGCCGCTGGCGTCCTACGCCTTCGCCGTCGGCCTGCCGACGTCCGAGCTCCCGCTGCAGGTTGCGGCCCTGCAGATCGCGACCGCCGCGTATTGGGCGGCGAAGAACGGCCGCAGCCTACGCAGCGCTCAGGGGGCGCTCGGCCTCGCCCTGGGGGCGGCGTCGCTGGGTGGCCTGTGGGCGCTGCACCGCGAGGCCCACCGGTCGGCGGACGTGCTGGAGGCGGCGCTCGTCGACGCGCTCGGCCCCAACTACCGCGACCGCATCACCGAGCCGTTCACCCCGCAGCCCGACGTCCCGCTGACGCGGCGCGCCGTCGCCCTGCCGGCCCTCACCGCCGGCCGGCGGCGGTACCTGTCCGAGCGCGACCTGGCCTACGGCGAGTTCGGCGTGCGGAACCACCTCGACATCTGGAAGCGGAAGGACCTTCCCGCCGACGCCGCCGCCCCCGTGCTGCTCCAGGTGCACGGCGGCGCCTGGGCGATGGGCGAGAAGCGCACGCAGGCCAACCCGCTGATGGGCCACCTGGCCGAGCGGGGCTGGGTGTGCGTGTCGATCAACTACCGGCTCAGCCCGCGGTCCACCTGGCCCGACCACATCGTCGACGTGAAGCGGGCCATCGCCTGGGTGCGGGCCAACATCGGCCGCTACGGCGGCGACCCGAGCTTCCTCGCCATCTCGGGCGGCTCGGCGGGCGGCCACCTGGCCTCGCTGGCGGCGCTCACGCCCGGCCTGGCGGCGTTCCAGCCCGGCTTCGAGGACGCCGACACGTCCGTGACCGCGGCGGTGCCTCTGTACGGCGTCTACGACTTCCTGAACCGCGACGGCACGTCCGCCAAGGCGCTCGGCCCGTTCGTCGCGCGGCTGCTGTTCAAGTCCCAGCCGGACGACGACCGCGAGACCTGGGAGCAAGCCTCGCCGCTCAGCCACGTCGGCCCGCACGCCCCGCCGTTCTTCGTCCTCCACGGGACCAACGACACGATCGTCCCGGTCGGGATGGCACGGTCCTTCGTCGCCCGCCTGCGGTCCTCGTCGCAGCAGCCCGTGGTGTACGCAGAGCTGCCGCGGGCACAGCACGCCTTCGACGTCCTGCCGTCGGTGCGGGCACACCGCACGGTCCACGCCATCGAGCGCTTCCTGGCGGTGGTGCGGTCAGAGCGCGGCGGCCAGACCCCGGCCGAGGCCGTGGAGTCCGATCGGGTCTAGGGCGCACGACGTCCTCGTCGTCACCGCAGCCCCTGGCTGCGCCTTCCTCCTGCGTCCTTGCCAGCGACGCCCCTCACTCGAAGATCCGCACACCCGACCTGCAGGACACCGCCTAGCGGCGGAGGGCCTCGACGGCGGCGGCCATGTCGTCGTCGCCGTGCTCCTCCTCCGCCGCCACGAGCAGGCTGCGGATGGCCGCCGGCAGGCGGAGGTCGAGCCCGGCGTCGGCGGCGGCCGCCGCGACCAGGTCGACGTCCTTGGTGAGCAGGTGCAGCGGGAAGGACGGCGTGTAGTCGCGGCCGACCATCATGTCGCCCTTGAGCCGGGCGTAGGGCGGCCCGATCGGCCCGCCGTCGATGGCGTCGAGGAAGGTGCGGGGGTCGACGCCGAGGTGTTCGGCCAGGGCGACAGCCTCGGCGAGGCCGGCCAGCAGGGCCGCCAGCCACGCGTTGACGACCAGCTTGAGCCGGGTCCCGGCACCGACGTCCCCCACCCACCGGACCGTGGCCGCCACCGGCGCGAACACGGTCTCGGCCACGGCGTGGAGGGCGTCCGGGCCGGCGGCGAACACGGTGAGCTTCCCCTGCTGGGCCGGCCCCTTGGTGCCGAGCACGGGCGCGTCGACGAAGCCGACGCCGGCGTCCGCCGCCAGGGCGGCGAGGCGGGTCGTCGACTCGGCGCCGAGGGTCGCCATCTGCACCCAGGTGGCGCCGGGCCGGGCGGACCGGACGGCGTCGGCCATCACCGACTCGGTCACGGGGCCGTCGGCCAGCATCGTGACCACGACGTCGCCGGCACCGACGGCCTCGGCAGGGGAGGCCGCAACGGTCACGCCGCCCGCCGCGCCGGCGCCGGTCGCCTCGGCGGCGGCCCGCTCGGCCTTGGCGCCGTCACGGTTCCAGACGGTGAGGGGGAATCCGGCCCCGGCAAAGCGGGAGGCCATGGCGCCTCCCATGATGCCGGTACCGAGGAGGGCGATCGAGGGTGCGTCGGCCATGGCCGCCGGTCTACCGGGTGCCCCGCCCCGTTCCTCCCGAGCCGCCGGTCAAGCGCCGTCAGCGCCCGGGGTCAGGTGCCGTGGACGACCTCGGGGACCTCGCGGACCTCGCCGTCGGTGACCTGGATGCGGCGGGTGATGCCGATGCCCTCGAGCAGCCGGCGGTCGTGGGTGACGAGGATCAGGGTGCCGCCGAACGTGCCCACCGCCTGCTCGAGCTGCTCGATGGCGGGCAGGTCGAGGTGGTTGGTGGGCTCGTCGAGGACCAGCAGGTTGACGCCGACGGCCTGGAGGACCGCCAGGGTGGCCCGGGTCCGCTCGCCGGGCGAGAGCGACCCGGCGGTGCGGGCGACGTGGTCGGCGCCGAGGCCGAACTTGGCCAGCAGGGACCGGGCCTGCGACACCGCCACGATGCCCGTCCGGGCCTGGAAACCGGCGAGCAGGGTGGCGGCCCCGTCGAACACCTCGCGGCCCTGGCTGATCTCGCCGACCACGACACCCGGCCCCATCCAGCGCTGCCCCTCGGCGAGCGGCGCCCGGCCCAGCAGCGCCTCCAGCAGCGTGGTCTTGCCGGACCCGTTGCGCCCGACGACCGCCAGCCGGTCGCCCACGTCGACCGTGAGCGAGACCGGGCCGAGGCGAAACCCCGGCCGGCCGTCGACGCCGGGCCGCTCGACCACGGCGCCATCGAGCCGGGCGACGACGTCGCCGCTGCGGCCGGCGTCGGCGATCGTCATGCGCAGGTCCCACCCCTCGAAGGGCTTGTCGACCACGTCGAGCCGCTCCATGGCGCGCTCGGTCTGCCGGGCCTTCGCCGCCAGGTGCTCGGACGAGGTCTTCTGGAAGTGGCGGATGTGCTTGTCGGTCTCGCCCGACGTCTTGACCTTCTTGATGCCCTTGCTGGACCAGTTCCGCTGGGTCGTGGCCCGGTCGCGCAGGTTGTCGCGCTTGTCGACGTAGACGGCGTGCGCCTCCTCGGCGTGGCGGCGGGCCCGCTGCCGCTCGACGAGGAACGCCTCCCACCCGCCGTCGATGCGGCTGATCGAGTGGGTGTGCTCGTCGATCTCGGCGACGGCGGTGACGGTCCGCTCGAGGAAGGCGCGGTCGTGGGACACGATGACCGACGGCCCGGCCAGGCCGTCGACGAACGCCTGGAGCCGGTCGAGCCCGTCGATGTCGAGGTCGTTCGTGGGCTCGTCGAGCAGGAACACGTCGAAGCGGGCCAGCAGCAGCGCCGCCAGCTGCGCCCGGGCGGCCTGCCCGCCGGACAGCGACGCCACGGGCCGGCCCAGGAGGTCGGTCGGCAGCCCCAGGTCGTCGGCGACGGCCCCGGCCCGGGCGTCGAGGTCGGCCCCGCCGAGGGCCATCCACCGGTCGAGGGCCAGGGCGTAGGCGTCGTCGGACCCCGGGTCGCCCTCGGCCAGGGCGGCGGTGGCGGCGTCGAGCGCCCGGTTGGCCTCGGCGACGCCGGTGCGCCGCTCGAGGAGCTGGCCGACGGTCTCGCCGGGGCGGGGGGAGGGCTCCTGCGGGAGGTAGCCGACGGTGGCGGTGCCCGGCGACAGCCGCACCTCGCCGCCGTCGGGCGGGCGCAGGCCGGCCAGCGTGCGCAGCAGCGTGGACTTGCCCGCGCCGTTGGGCCCGACGAGCCCCAGGCGGGTGCCCGGGCCGACCGACAGGTCGATGCCCTCGACGAGGATGCGGGGCCCGATGGACAGCGTGAGGCCGCGGGCGACGATGGTGGCGAGGGAGGAGGTCACGGGGCAGCTCCGAAGGTACGCGAGGGGCGGACGGTGGGCTTCCGTGTGTCACTCCATCGGCGGCCACCCTACGCATTCGCCGGTCCCGGCCCAACGCCTTTCCCGTCGACCGCCCATCCGCCCTGGTGGCGACGGTAACGTGTCGCCGCATGACGATCCGTGTCGGAGTGTTCGGCGCCGCCGGGCGGATGGGCAGCATGGTCTGCCAGACGGTGGCCGCCGACCCGGAACTCACGCTCGTGGGGGCGGTCGACCCGCACCATTCGGGCCTCGACCTGAAGCAGGCGTGCGGGGTCGACGTGCCCGGCCTGACGGTCGACCCCGACCCCACGGCCATGGCCGACCGCGGGGTCGACGTCGTCGTCGACTTCACGCTGGCCGACGCGGCCCGCGCCAACGTCGCCTGGTGCGCCGCGAACGGGCTCCACGCCGTGGTCGGGACCAGCGGCTTCACCCAGGACGACTTCGCCACGATCCGCAAGCAGTTCACGGCGTCGAACTGCATCGTGGCGCCCAACTTCGCCATCGGCGCCGTGCTGATGATGCGCTTCGCGGAGATGGCGGCGCCGTTCTTCGAGACGGCCGAGCTGATCGAGTTGCACCACGACCAGAAGGTCGACGCCCCGTCCGGCACCGCGATGAACACCGCCCAGCGCATGGCCGAGGCATCGGGGGACTGGGCGCCCGACCCGACGACCAACACCGTCGTCGCCGGGGCGCGGGGCGGGAAGGGGCCGGGCGGCATCCCGATCCACTCGGTGCGGCTGCGGGGGCTGGTCGCCCACCAGGAGGTCCTGTTCGGGACGACCGGGCAGTCGCTCGTCATCCGCCACGACAGCTACGACCGGTCCAGCTTCATGCCGGGCGTCGTCCTGGCGGTCAAGCAGATCGGGGACCGCCCGGGCCTGACCGTCGGCCTGGACGAGCTGCTCGGGCTCTAGCCGCCGGCGGTGACGTCGCCCTCGAGGACGACGTCACGGGACGGGCCGGGGTCGGCGCCCTCGCGCTGCACGGTCACCGTGAGGGTGGGGTAGCGGTCGAGGGGCACGCCGGACCAGAGCACCACCGGGTCGTCGCCCCCGCGCAGGTGGAACGTGCCCAGCGACACCCGCCCGTCCGGGCCGGAGGCCCAAGCCTCGTAGTACGAGCCCTCGGGAGCTGGGCCGAGGCCGTCGCTCGCCAGCCACACCTCGACGCCCGACGGCGTGTCGTCCCAGTGGACGACGGCCGAGGCGTCGGGCGCCCGCTCGGTCCCGCCCAGTGCGAGCTCCTCGGTTCCGGTCGCGTCCCAGGACTCCTGCTCGCCGCCCTCCTCGCCGAGGGCCATGCCGCCCACCACGCCGAGTCCGAGGACCAGGACGACGGCCGCCACGGCGG
>OCZS010000594.1_pt1 | contig 12158 bp, 10 predicted proteins | sample 1539071 | NCBI WGS metagenome assembly OCZS01 (sample SAMEA3113584, study PRJEB22503) | soil metagenome | reverse complement strand
AGATCGTGTCCGAGGTCTCGGTCGGCAGCCGCGTCGTCCCCACCGTACGTGAGACGAATCCCGACGTCGTCCTGCTCGACATGAGGATGCCGGAGCTCGACGGGCTCACGTGCCTCACGCGCCTCCGCAAGCACGATCCCACCATCGCGGTCGTGATCCTCTCGAGCTATAGCGACGCGGCCCACATCGAGGCTGCGCGGGAGGCTGGTGCGCTCGGGTACATCGTCAAGACGATCGAGCCCGTGGATCTCCCGGCGGTGCTCCGCAGTGCGCTTTCGGGCCGGCCCTTCGAGGTCTGGGGCGAAGAGGCACTGCAGAGCCTCGGTTCCACCGGAACGGTCGAGCTCAGCGAGCGCGAGAGCGTCGTCCTCGAGGCGGTGGCACGCGGCCTGTCCAATCGGGAGATCGGTCGCGAGCTCTGGATCAGCGAGCAGACCGTCAAGTTCCACCTGCGCAACCTCTATCGGAAACTCGGGGTCTCGAGCCGAACGGAAGCGGCTCGATACGCGTATCGGTCGGGCCTCGTCGCTTCGCTGACGGTCCACTCGACCTAGAGCGCGTCGCACATGAAGCCACGCTTGATGTCCGATGCACGCGAACCGGGGCTGGCCGCGGCGAACGAGCGGCTGCTCGTGCGCCTCGGATTCGACCTACACGACGGTCCGCTCCAGCAGGTGTATGCACTCGCCCAGGACGTTCGGCTGCTCCGCGAACAGATGGTCGAGTTCGTCGGGAGCGAGCATCGCAAGACGCTGGTCGGCCGCTTCGACGACCTCGAATCTCAACTCGCCGAGCTCCATCAGGATCTCCGCGACCTGGCGCACTCGCTCGAACCGCGCTCGCTCCTTCAACAGCCGCTGCCCCAGGCGGTCGAACGCGAGCTCGCGGCCCTCAAACCGCCTCCCAAAGGATCGCGCTGCTGCGCGTCCTGCAAGAGGCGCTGAGCAACGTCAGGCACCACAGCGGCAGTCGCGAGGTCGCCGTGATCCTGCGCGACGAGACCTTCAAGGGCCTCTGCATGGAGATCCGTGACGAGGGCAGAGGCTTCGATCCCGCCCGGGTTGTGCCGGCCGAGGACGGAGAGACCGGCATGGGGCTCGTCGGCATGCGCGAGCGCCTCAGGCTGCTCGGCGGCCGCCTCGAGATCGAGAGCGCACCGGGCGGCCCGACGACCGTGAGGGCCACACTGCCTCGGTGGCTCCCGCTCGCACACTCCGCCTGAAGCGGGCCTCTCGCACGACACCACACACTCGGGTAGTACAACCCGCCCGGATGATGGAAGGCAGTCACGACGGCCGCGACCATGCTCCGAACATGGCGAGCTGGGACGACTCGGAAGACGTCTCCACCACAACGGTGGAGCGCGTTTGCGGGCTTCTGAAGCGGCTGTTCACGCGCCGGCGCACTACCTCTTAGACGGGCACGAACTACCCGGTTTTAGCCGGTTTTTCGCCCCATGGTTCGCGATACTTGATGCAGGATCCGATGAAGCTCCTGATCAGTCACCCAGAGCTGGCGCCTGCCCTAGCCTCCGCCTTGAGCGGGGCCGATTGCGTCGCCACGCGCATTGAGAGAGACACTCTCGAGGTGCTCGTCCCGTGGCACCTCGACGGCGGCAACAGGGCGCAAGCAGCGACGGAGCTGCTGTTCTTCGTGAAGGCCTGGGCGTCGAAGCACCCGGCGTTCCGGGCAACGCTGATCGACGCGCGCTAGAGCTAGCCGCGGACCTGGTCCGCGCAGACCTTCAAGAACCAGATCGACGCGAGGAACGTGAATGTCAACACGGGGACGACCGTGCCGACAAGCATCAGGATCGCCAGCGACGGCGCGGCGGCGATGCCGAGCCCGAACGCGAAGGCTCCGACCTGGAGCAGGACAAGAGACATCACGACCCGAACGGCCGCGCCTTTCATCGTCGCAGGAGCGGCACCCGGCCAGCGAACATACGACCAGAGCGCGAGCGCTGCGGTCGCAAGCGTGAGTGTCGTCAAGAATTGGCCGGTCGTCATCCCGCTCCGTTTCGTGGTCGGCTCGAGCGAGCCTAGCCGTTTCATCGGCCAGGAATTGGCGCAACCTGAGGAGAAGCCGGCGCGGGCCGGCGCCGGCTAGTACCTGATGGCGATGGTGCGGCGACCGGACAGGAAGCCCGTCTTGGCGGCGCGGAAGCGCAGCTTCCGGAGTACCAGCCTCTTGCCGCGGCCGAGCTTCTTGACCCTGAAGGTGACCCGGCCGCTCCTGTTGGTCTTAGCCTTGAGCGGAGTCACCCCCGGAGCGAACACCCGGACGAGCGCGCCCCGCGCGGCGCGGCCGTTTGCCCTGACCGTCACGATCACGCGGCGGCCGTTAGCCACTTTCACGACCTTCGTCGCGAGCCTCAGCCGCGCCAGTGCAGCCGCGCCGGACTGCTTGGGCAGCGAGAACTGCTGCCCCGGGCTGAAGTCGCCGATGTTCCTGTCCTCATCCTGAGCAGCGACGCGCCACCAGAACGTCCCGCCGGCGAGGTACGCGGAAGCGAGCAGCGTCGGTGCGTAGCTTGTGTTGTCGGTGTCGACCTGCTCGACGTTCCCTTGGAAGTCCGCCCGCTGTGAGATCTGGACTCGGTAGTTCTTCGCGGCGGGCTTCGCGTTCCAAGAGAGCAGCACCGAGATACCGATCCGCTCCGTCTTGGCGCCGCCCGGCTCCGCGATCGTGCGCGTGTAGGGCTTCGTCGCCGACCAGGGCCCCGGCTGGGTCTGGGAGGTGAGCTGCTTCGGAAAAACGGCCCTGACGCGCCAGCCCCAGATCCCGGTGCCGGTCATCTTGACGGCCGTGAACGCAGCCGAGCGGAAGTCGACGAACTGGGAATGATCGCCGTCGGGCTCGTCGACGGCGATGTCGTAGGAGACCGCGCCGTTCACCGGCGCCCAGGTCCAGAGAGGGATGCTCTCGCCCGAGCCGGGGTTTGTCGCGCTCAGCACGGGCGCCGGGAGCCTCCGACGGAAGGTCCCGATCGACGACCACGTCAGGCCGATCAGGTTCTCGTCGTCGGCGCGGACGCGCCAGTAGAGGATCGTGTCGGCGGGGTACGAGGTGTTGCTGGTGTATGCCGTGGAGTCTGTGAGCACGTCGTCGACGAGCGAGCCGAACGTCGGATCGTCCGCCGCCTGGACGCGGTAGCGGCGAGCGCCCTCGACGGGCGTCCACCGGAAGGTCGGCTGGAGCTCGACCGAGGCGCCGTCCGCCGGAGCCGTCCCTGTCGGCGGGGTCGACTGCTTCTGGAAACTCGACGGCGAGGCGAGCAGCGGATCGCCGCTCGCAAGCGTCCCGTTCATGGCGATCGCGGGCAGGACGGCCCAGTAGTACGAGGTCGTCTCGTCGGGGTACGTCGTCGGCTTGATGGAGCTGCGCGGCGCGTAGACCGGCAGCTGGGTGAACGCGTAGTCGACGATGTTGCTGAAGCTCGCGTCCTTCGAGACGAGGACGTAGTACGACTGGCGGCCCGACGTGAACGCCGTCTCGCCGATATACGCCAGCGGCGTCCCAGTGACGTGCACCTCGACGGCGAGCGCATGCGCGGCGTCGTTTTCGATCATCGCCTCCAGCGAGTTCAGGTCGCCGTCGGCGTAGGTGTAGATCCAGGGACCGCCGCCGGGAGACTTGGTGAGTACGAGCTCATCCAGGGCGGTGTTGCCGGCATGCTCGCGCACGATGGCCGAGAAGCTTGCCGAGCCCGTTCCGCTCGGGGGAAACAGCTCGGTGATCGTGAGGGCCTCGACATTCGACGCGTTCCGCAGCGTCTTCCGCGGCAGCCGCGGCAGCGGCTTCCAGCTGAAGAACGGCGTGCGGCCGTTCATCGAGCCTGTCTGTGGCAACAGGTAGTCGCCTGCCCCGAGGTACGAGCATCCTGGGCACTCCCGGTTCTGGTCGAGATAGTCCACGAACGTGAACGACTTGCCGGTTCCGTCGTCGACGTAGGTGTAGTCGCCGTACACCTCGCCGTTCGCGTTGTCGCGATCGCTGCGCGCGCGAACTCGGGCGCAGTAACCCTGACCCGGCGTGAGGCTCGTGCCGTCCGACGAGACGGCCAACGAGTCGGAATACGGCGGAACCCCGGACCGGCCGGCGCCGAGAGGCGCCCAGAACGGCACGCTCGTCTTCACGCGCCAATGGCCGGTACTCCCGGACCAGTCACAGATGCCGGAGGTGTAGCGCGTCACGTCGACCTCGTACGAGGCTGCGCCGGGCACCGGGTCCCAGCGGAGCACGGGCACGCGGGTCTGGTAACCAGCCGCCGCGGGGTCCGCGTCGCTACCGGGATCCGACAGGTGGTCGCGCATGCGCAGGTTCTTGATGCTCGGGCCCGGGGTTGGAGGCACCTTGTCGAACGTCTTCGTGAACGTCGGGCCGGCGTTCCAGACGCCAGGATTCCCGCTCGTGTCGAGTGCACGGACGCGCCAGTAATAGGTGTTGTCCTTGAATACCACCGTCGGTGCGTACGAGGTGCCGATCACCGGATTGGCGCAACAGACCTTCGAGCCGGGCGCGAAATCGACGGAGGGGTTGATCTCGAGCTCGTACCTCGCCGCGCCGGCGACCGGATCCCACGAGAACAGCGAATCGAACACCTCCGGCGCAGCGAACACGTCGTCGACCCGGGCGGTTGTGCTCGTCGGCCAGGTCCACAGGAACGACTGCACCGCCGAGGGCGCGCCGCGATGCCCTTGGGCGTCAACCGGCGTCACGCCCCAGTAGTACGTCCCGGGCGACAGGAGCGTGGAGCGAGGCGCGTAGACCGTGCCGGACGTTTCAGCCTGCGGGCTCACGAGTGTGCCGAGCGTCGGATCGGTCGCGATCGAGACGATGTACTTCGCGGCCCGCGGGACCGCTGACCAACGCAGTACGAGCGGGTGCGTGGGATGCACCATGATCGCGCCGTGCGTCGGCGACTGAAGCGCCGGCGCCGACGTCCACGACTTCACGATCGCGCGCGGCGGACTCCACGGCGACGGTGTGCCGTTCGCCTGCAGCGCCCGCACGCGCCACCAGTAGGTGCCGTTCGGGATCGTCTTCTTGAGCGTCGCGCGCGTGTTGCGCGTCGTGAACTGATCTTCGCCGCGGCCGAGGACGGGCGAGTTCATCCCGGCGTCGGCGGCGAGCTGAAACTCGTACCGGTCGGCCTTTGCGACTGCGGCCCACGAGAACGCTGGCAGCGCGTCGACGACGAGGCCGCTCGCCGGCGCGACGGCCGTCGGCGTCGCAAGGGCGGCCGCGGAAAGCGTCGGCTGCCGTGCGTCGGCCGCCGCCGCAGACACGGTCAGGGCGGCAACCAGCACCGCAACGGTGGTGATCCTCGTCAGCGACCTTCGCGCCACTGATCGATCCTCCACCGCGCGGGCGCCCGGCTCCTCCTGCAGAGGGGTGGTCCGGCCCACCCGATCGATCCAACGCCCGGTCATGTGGAGCCGAAGAAGCTCAGCGCTTCCATCAATACCGGGCCGAGCGAGACGATGAACATCGCCGGCAGGATCAGGACAATCAGGGGGAAAAGGATCTTTGTCGGCGTCTTCTGCGCGCGCTCCTCCGCGCTCTGCCGACGCCGCTTCCGCATGTCGACCGCCAGGTCGCGCAGGATCGTTCCGATCGAGACGCCGAGCGATTCGCCCTGTACGAGCGCCTGCGTGAACGCGCGCGTCGCCGGGCTGTCGACGCGCAGAGACAGGTTGCGCAGTGCCTCCTCAGGCGTCAGCCCGAGGCTCTGCTCGCGGAGTGCAAGCCGTAGCTCCTGGCCTAGCGGCCCCTCGATGCTGCGCGAGGCGAGCTGGAGGCCGGCCGCGAACCCGACGCCTCCCTCCACCGTCGTCACGAGGAGGTCGACGAGCTCGGGGACTTCTCGATCGATCTGCTCGAGCCGGAGACGGGCGCGACGCTGCACCCGGACGTAGGGCAGATACCAGCCCATTACCGTCAGCAGCGCCCCACCCAGCAATACGCGGAAGTCGAGCCGGCCGGCGAGCGACATGAGGAACAAAAGCGCCGGGCCCAGCAGTGCGCCGAGGATCCGCCAGCCGACGAATGTGGCGACCGACGTTCCGTACATGCCGGCCGAATTGAGCAGCTCGCGCAGGCCGCGCTCGCCGGCGCGGAGGCGGTCGAACCGCGCCAGCGCCCTGTCGCCGGTCGCTTCCGCGAAGGCGCCGAAGCTCGCACGTAGGTCGACCGACTCTTCGGCCGCTGCCTCCGAGTGAAAGCCGTAGGCACCGATCTGGTCGAGTGTCCGGCGCCGTTCGCCGCTCGCCAGGGCGAAGGACCGCAGCATGAGTACGACGGAACCGGCGACGAGCGCGAGGCCGAGGATGAGAAACGGGGTCATTGACAGCTCCTAGACGTCGATTTCGACGATGCGCTGGATGAGGACGGAACCGGCTGCCACCATTGACGCCGCGACCACGAGCGCCACCTGTCCGCTGCCGCTCGTGAAGAACCGCGCCATGACAGCCGGATGGACGAGCCAGAGAAATGCTGTGAGAAAGACCGGGAGAGCCGTAAGGATCCAGCGGGCCATTCGACCCTGTGCCGTGAGGGTCCGCACGAGCCGGCGGATCTCGGCGCGCTCGCGAATCGTGGTCACGACGGTGTCGAGGATCTCGGCCGAGTTGCCTCCCGACGTCCGCTGGAGCTCGGCGAGGAGCGCAACCTGTTCGATGTCCCGGTTCGCCATGCGGCGGGCGAGCCGCCGGATGGCGTCCTCCGGCAGCACGCCGAGCTGGTCGTCCTGCATCACGCGCGCCAGCTCGGAGCGTGCGGGCTCGGCGGCGTTGTCGACGACCACGCCGAGTGCGCCGTTGAAGCTGTAGCCGGTCCGTAGGGCCGAGGCAAGCACTTGGAGGCTCCCCGGGAACTGCTCGGCGAACTCGGCTCGGACCGCCTTGACCTTCCGCCGCACCACCATGCGGGCGATGAACGGGGTGGTGAGCCCGAAGAGCGCCAGCAGAGGCGCCGAGAGCACGAGCGCGAGGAGCGCGATGGCGAAGGTTCCGAGAAGCGCGATGCCGACGACGCGCTGCGGCGACGCCGTCATCCTCGCGAGCTCGAGGTCACGCTCGAGCTGAGCCCACCAGCCACTCGCGTAACGGTTCCGGGTTGCGGCGCGCACCGCAGCCGCCGCCGCATCGCCGGCGCGCGCCGATGGAGTCCCGGGCGCGAAGGTCTGAACACGGCTGACGACCGTGGATTTCGGCCGTCTCGCGAGCAGCAGCAGCAACGCGCAGACGAGCAGGCCGAACAGCAGGCTGATGAGTAGTTGCGAGCTTCCGGAGAGCAGGAATCTCGATATGAGCGAGCGGTGGTACGGAGGCAGCAGCGAGGGCGTCGGCGCCACGTAGCTCGTGGCGGCTCTGCCCATGCCGGCGACGCGAACGTTGACCGTCACCTCCGAATTCGGACGCGCGTCGGAGCGATACCGAATGAGGTATTCACCGGCCAGCTGATCGCCGAGCGCCTCGTAGACCGAGGCGAGCTCCGAGGCCGAACGGGCCTCGGCGTACGACCCCCCGGTCTGGTCGGCGATCCTCCGAAGCGGCTCGGCGTCGAACGCGCCTGAGCGGAGCGCGACGGTGAAGACCCGCACCTGTTGCTCTCTGGCGGCGGCAATGGCCTCGTCGAGCGAGTGCAGGCTGCCGATATCGGCGCCATCCGAAAGCAGGACGATGGAGCCGGACGAGACTTTCGCTTCGCGTAGCAGCGTCAACGACCGCACGAGTGCGTCGTTGATGCGCGTCCCGTAGGCGAGGGGAGGCCGCGACGCGAGCGCGCGTCGGAGTGCGCTACCGTCCGTGGTGGGATCGCGAAGCACCGAGATAGTGCGGTTGAACGCGACGACTCCGACCTCGCCGGCCGTCGCGCGATGCGAGACGAAGGCGCGCGCCGCTCGAATGGCAGCCGCGGCCGGCGCACCGGTCATGCTCTCGCTCGCGTCCAGCGCCAGCACGACTCCGAAGCGGAGCCCGCTGCTTGCAAGCGGATCGACCCGAACTCCGCCTACCCGACGACCGTTCTCCCGCACGACGACGGAGCCTGCGTCGAGCTTCGTCTCCTCTGGGACGTGCAGGACATAGCCGCGCTCCGGGAACGGAAGCCGGGTGACCGGTGCCAGCCGGACCCCCGCGGACACTGCGGGCGCGGCCGCCGCTGCGCCGCAGAGGACGAGCGTCCCGACGAAGGCGGCAAGCAGCGCGCGTGCGAGCCTCATCGGTCGGCCCCGTTGACGCGATTCTGCAGTGCCTGTGCGTTCGCGCCGAAGATTGCATTCGCGGCTCCACCGAACAAACTCAGCGGCAGTTCGATGCCGTGCCGCTCGAACTTGCCGAGGAACCCGGGCCGGAGACCCGTGGGATGGAGCCTTCCGACGATTCGTCGCTCGGCGTCGAAGTGCTCCATCTTGAACTCGAACAGCTTCTGGAGCGTGATGACCTCTCCCTCCATCCGCTGAACCTCTGAGATCTCCACGATGCGACGGGAGCCGTCGTCGAGCCGGTCGAGCTGGATGACGAGCTCCAGCGCCGACGAAACGTGGCTCCGGATCGCGCGGAGCGGAAGCTCGTAGCCGGCCATCAAGACCATCGTCTCGAGACGATTGAGCCCGTCTCGCGGCGAGTTCGCGTGCACGGTCGAGAGCGAGCCCTCGTGGCCCGTGTTCATCGCCTGGAGCATGTCGAGCGCCTCCGCGCCGCGAACCTCGCCGACAATGATTCGGTCGGGCCGCATGCGCAGCGCGTTCCGGACGAGGTCGCGGATCGTGATCTCGCCTTCGCCCTCCATGTTCTTCGGGCGAGACTCGAGGCGGATCACGTGCCGCTGGGCGAGCTGGAGCTCGGCCGCGTCCTCGATCGTGACGATCCGGTCGCTGTCCGGAATTGCCGCCGACAGCGCGTTCAGGAACGTGGTCTTGCCCGTCCCCGTGCCTCCCGAGACGAGGATGTTGAGCCTGGCGCGGATGCAGTTCTCCAGGAACTCAGCCGCCTCGTCGGACAGCGTCCCGATCTCGATCAGCTCCGAGAGCGCGAAGCGGTTCTGCGCGAACTTGCGGATCGTCAGCAGCGGCCCGGAGAGGGACAGCGGCGGGATGATCGCGTTGACGCGTGACCCGTCGGGCAGGCGTGCGTCGACCAGCGGCGACGACTCGTCGATCCGGCGTCCGATCTGGCCGACCATCTTCGTGATGATCCGGCGCAGGTGCGACGCATCGGTGAAGGTGAGCGGCGTTTCCGACAGGCGGCCGGCGCGCTCGATCCAGATGTCTTTCGGACCGTTGACCATGATCTCCGAGACGGACGGATCCGCCAGCAGACGCTCGAGCGGGCCGTAGCCGAAGATGTCGTCGGCGATCTCGGCCTCGAGGCGCTGCCGGTCGTCGCGCGACAGTCCGCTCTCCTGCGCGAGCTGGTCGCGGATCTCGGACTCGACCCGGCTGCGTACCGCCCCGCCGTCCTCCACCTCGAACAGCCGTGGGCCGAGCTCGCTGACGAGCGCGAGATGGATCCGGTTCTTCAACTCCGCGAAGGGGTCGCCCCCGTTGCCGTTGGACGCGGCGACTCCTGCCGGAGAGGCCGCTATGCGCTCGTGCAGCTCCATCGCTAGCTCGCCTTCCGCAGCAGTCGGCGGCGCCGACCGTTGCCGTTCGAGGCGGATCCGGCGAGCGGAGGCACGGCCTCGGCGGGACGCGCGGCCGCCGACAGATAGCGCTCCGCGAGGGATGCGTACGAACGCGCGGCCTTCGACCGCGGTTCGGCCACCACGATCGGCTGCCCGCTCGTTAGGGCGCGAGGAATCGCCCGATCACTGCCGACCATCAGGTCGGGTGTCCGCCCCAGGAGCTCTTCCACGTCGGACGCCGCGATGCCCACGTCCGAATCGGCTCGGTTCAGCACAAACGTGACCGCGTTCGGGTCGTAGCCCATCTGTTCCAGCGTCTCGAGCCCGATCTTCGTGTCCTTGAGCGAGAGCGCGTCCAGCATCCCGACCACGCACAGATGCGTGGAACCGTCGACGGCCGCAATCACCTCGGCCGTAAACGCCGGTGGCGTGTCCACCACGAGGAAGTCGAACCGCGAGCGCAGGATCCCGAAGACCTCCCGCAGAAACGGCGTGCCGATCGCGGCCGCCTGGTCCGGCCGGAGCGGCGCGAGCAGCGCTCGCGCACCGGACTCGTGCTCCGAGAGGAACCCTTCGATCTTGTCCGCGTCGAGCGTTCCGCCGGAGACCGCGAGGTCGTAGATCGTCTTGTTCGGCTCGAGGCCGAGCGCGAGACCGACGTCGCCGAACTGGAGGTCGAGGTCGACCAGCACGGTCGACTTGCCCTCGAGTGCCAGAGCGACGGACAAATTCGAGGAGGTGATCGTCTTGCCGGTCCCTCCCTTCGGGCCCAGCACGGTGATCATTGCGCCCTCGGCGACACCGGCAACGGAGCCGCGACGCCGTGCGAGTGCCTTCTCGAGAGTGAAGCCCAGCTGCGCAGCGGACTGCGGCAGTTCGACCAGATCGTCGGCGCCGGCCTCGAACGCGCGCTGGAGGAACCCGTTCGGCGACCCGCGGTAGAGCACTACGACCGGTCGGTCCCCCCGCTGAGCGCTCGCTGCTGCGATCACCTCGACCGCCTGGTCGTGGGACTCCGAGCAGCCGACGACGACGAGATCGGCGGTCGGCGGAATCTCGCTTCCTGCCAGCCCGGCATCTGCGAGAGCGACAGCGCGCACCGGCGTGCCGCTCGGGAGCGCCTCCCGGATCGCCTCTAGGCAGAGGCTCTCCTCGAGCGCGGCGTAGACGTGGAAGCCGCGGGCGTTCAACGTCGACCCCCGACCGACCTGAGGATCTGCACCGGCGGTACGCCGAGGAGCATGGTCTCCGTCGTGACGATGCCGCTCCTCGAGGGCTTCGCGCCCGAGCTCGGCCGCAACGCCAGCCAAAGCTTGCCGTTGTCCGCGGCGAAAGCGAGCTGCGCTGCGTCGACGTCGTCGACCCGCAGGCTCACGTTCGTGGTGCCGGAGCCCGACGCCTTCTCACCGACGGCGAGGACGGCCACGTTGGCGAGGATCAGCCGGAGCATCGGCCGCGACTGACCACCGCTGGTCGGTCGTCCGTCGGCGCCGAGCGGAATCACGTTGAACCCGGCGTAGACGTCGACCCGGTTACCCGGCTCGATCCCGTCGATGAGACCGTGCGCCGAGTCGAACGGCACGGACACCACCCGCTGCCGGTCGGTGAGCTGCGCGGCGAGGGAGTCGCCCGCCTCGGCGAAATCCGCTGCCGTCAGCTGGGCGGCGTCGAAAATCTCGCGGGTCGCCACCTTGTCGCGCAGCGCCGCGGGGTCGCTGATCGCCCCTTCGAGCAGCTGGCTCTCCCGGATCGTCGTCGCCGTATAGAGGTCCTTCTCGGCCACGACGCTCCCCGCGGTGCCCTTGTGAATCGTCCCCTTCGCGACGAGCACGGTCACGACCGCGCCCTGCGACTTGAGGCTTTCGCGATAGCTGTTGAGGTACACCAGGATCGACGCCCCGGCGAGCAGCGCAACAAGCGCCGCGGCGAGCAGTGTTCCTCTTCGTGTCGATACGAGCCTGCCTGCAAGTTCCATGCGATTTCCTCCTAACGGGTCAGTACTGGGACGCAAGGCGTGAGCGCGTCGCGGTTGCAGACGGCGTCGCCGGCTCCGCGCGGGTTGGGCTCTGCGTGCTTGATGAAATGGCCGGCGATGTAACCCTTGGGCACCGGATGAGCGCCAGGGCAGGGGTCGCTGTTCCAGCCGGTGACGTAGAACGCGGCGAAGTCGATGACCGGGACGATGTCGTTACCCGAGCCGCTGAAGGTTCCGAACGGCGTGATGATCAGCGGCACGATGCGCGGGTCGCCGGCGCTGTAGTTCGGCCAGTTGATCGGCGCCGTGCAGGAGTTGGAGCCGCCGAGGATCCGCTGCTTCAGCCCGTGCTCGACCTGGCCTACCGCGCCACCCGTCTGTGTCTTGACGCACTCCCACGGCTCGGGAAGCGACCAGAGCTCGTTGTATGCCGGGCAGGCCAGGCCGGGGTTGATCTTGTAGGCGGGACCGCAGCCCTGCTCGATCTCGTCGGCGAGGTTCGGAACCGCCGGATCGCAGTCGATCGACTGGTTCTGGCTGCCGGTGACGCGCA
>OCZS010000593.1_pt1 | contig 12164 bp, 7 predicted proteins | sample 1539071 | NCBI WGS metagenome assembly OCZS01 (sample SAMEA3113584, study PRJEB22503) | soil metagenome | reverse complement strand
GGGCGTTGTCGGCTTCTGTCAGCGGGTGCGACCCCGGCTGGTCGGGACCCTCGGGCTGCTGTGCGGGGACCGGGACGTGGGCGAGGAGCTGGCGCAGGAGACGCTGGCCAGGGTGTGGTTGCGCTGGGGGCGGGTGCGGGAGCTGGATGAGGCGCTGGCCACGGCGTGGGCCTATCGGGTGGGGATCAACCTGGCCAACTCGTGGCTGCGGCGGCGGGTGGCGGAGCGGCGGGCGCGGGACCGGCTGGCGGCTCGAGGGGGCGGGGCGCGGCGCGATCCCGACCCGGCGGATGCGGTCGCGGTGCGGCAGGCGGTGGCCGCGCTGCCGCGGCGGCAGCGGACGGCGCTGGTGCTGCGCTACTACGCCGACCTGCCCGTGTCCGAGGTGGCCGGGCTGATGGGGTGTGCCCCGGGGACGGTGAAGTCGCTCACCAGCAAGGCGCTGGACGCGATGCGGCGGGTCGAGGGCATGCAGGTCGCCGAGGAGGTCACCGATGGTCCCTGACATCCGAGAGCGGCTCCGCCGGGCCGCGCAGGAGCCGCGGGGCGACCTGGACACGGCGGCCCTACGGCGGCGGGTGGGGCAGCTCCGGCGGCGCCGCGTCGGGGGCGCGGTGGCCGGGGTCGCGCTGCTGGTGCTGCTGGTGCCGCTGGGCCAGGCCGGGCTGGAGCGGCTGCGCGAGCCGGCCGGCGTGGTCGACCGGCCTCCCGGGCCGGCGGCGACCACGCCGGGCCCGCCGGCCACCTCGACCACCACCGCCCCGACCGCGACCACGGCGACCCCTCGCGCGGCCAGGCCCGCTCCCCTGGGCACGCCGGAGCAGGCCCTCCGCGCCCTGGCGCGGCTGCCCAAGGGATGGACCGCGCTTCCCAAGCCGCCGAGGCCCCGCAACGACGGGACCTCCCTGTGGATCGGCAACGGCCTGTTCTTCTGGGGCGGCCAGTCGTGGTCGGGCGGCAGCCACGCCACCGGCTGGCTGTTCGACCCGGTGGCGCGCAGGTGGCATGCGATCTCTCCGGCACCGCTGGCCGGGAGGTCGGCGGCCGCCGCCGTCTGGACCGGCGACGAGGTGCTGGTCTGGGGCGGGTCCGTCACAGGCCAACGCCGGGTCGATGACGGCGCCGCCTACGATCCCGCGACCGACACCTGGCGCACGCTGCCGGCCGCGCCGCTGTCGGCTCGGGCGCCGGTGGCGACGGTGTGGACCGGGACCGAGATGGTCGTCTGGGGAAGCATCAGCAGGGACCAGCCCGCCGTCCGCGACGGGGCCGCCTTCGACCCCCGGGCCAACCGGTGGCGGACGATCGCGGCCGCGCCGGTCGCCCTCAACGATGCCGGGTGGACGGCACCGAGCACGGTCTGGACGGGGCGGGAGATGGTGGTGATCGGGTCGCTCCTTGACGGCAACAACGTCTCGACGCGACCCGATGCCACCGGGCTGGCCTACGACCCCGCGGCCGACACCTGGCGCACCCTCCCTCCCGTGCGGCTCTCGCCCCAGGCCTCGTCCGCCGCCTGGACCGGCAGCGAGGTGATGGCGACGGACTACGACCTGCGCGCGGTCCTCTACGACCCCGGGCGGAACGCCTGGCGCCGGCTGCCTCGTATCCCGATCCAGGAGTGCGAGGGCTCCCCGGTCGTCGCCGCCAACGGCCGTGTGGCGCTGGTCCGGGGCTGCGGCCACGCCCTGTGGGACCTCGAGGCCGGGCGCTGGGTCAAGGTCCGGGACGCGCCCCGGAACGGCCAGGGCAAGATGGTCGCCGCCGGCCCGGTGTTCCTGATCGCCGGGGCGAGCCACGAGTCGAGCGCCAACGGCCTGGTCGCCTACCACCCCTGAGCGCAACGGGCGATGGGGCTGCCGGGTGGGCGCGGCAGCCCCATCGGGCCGGTGCGGCGGGATCAGGTCAGGTGGTGACCGGGGTCTTGCGGGTCTTGCGCCGCTCGGACAGGGCGTCCAGCGAGAGGGCCAGGACCGCGGCCGCGGCCAGGGCGGCAAGCAGGGCGACGGGCGTCCCGGGCTCGGCGGGCCGCGCGGGGACGGCGGCCGGCCGGACCCGGGTGGACTCGTAGTACCAGCGGCGCTGCTGGGCCAGCGACGACCCCTCGGCCGCCGAGGCGGACTGGACCTGCGAGGCGCGTTCGCCCGCCCGGAACCGCTGCACGGCCTGGTCGGGAGCGGCGGCCTGGGCCTGCGACGACCGCTCGCCGGCCCGGAACTGCTGGACCGCCTGGTCGTGGCTGACGGGCTGGCCCAGCGTGGACCGCTCGCCGGCCCGGAACTGCTGGACGGCCTGGTCGGAGGCGGTGGGCTCCTGGGCGACGGCGGCCGTCGCCGAGCTCATGACGGCCAGCATGGCGCCGAGCACGAGCGTCCGCGTGAGCTTCGGCATGGTTCCTCCTTGGTCGGGGGGTGGATCCCCTGTGCTGTTGGAACGGAGCCTGCGCGCGGCCGCTGACAGTTGGCTGACAGCTCCCGGCGGGGGCGGTTGTCCCCTCGCCTTCCGGGGCGGGAGAATGCCGCGGGGGCGCACCAACTCGCCGCCCTGGAGGAGCGATGGAGGTTCGCCTCCTGGGTCCGCTGGAGCTGGCGGACGGCGGGCGGTCGATCGCGTACGGGGGAGCCCGCCAGCGGGCCGTGCTCGCCCTGCTGGTGCTGCACGCCAACCAGGTCGTGGCCAGCGAGCGCGTGCTGATGGAGCTGTGGGGCGAGGACGCGCCCCCGGGGGCGGCCAACGCCCTCCAGGCGGCCGTGTCGCGGCTGCGCCGGGCCCTGCCCCAGGGGCGGCTGGTCACCAGGCCGCCCGGGTACCTGTTCCGGGCCGTCCCCGACGAGGTCGACCTGAGCCGGTTCGAGCGCCTGCTCGCCCAGGGTCGCCAGGCCCTGGCCGACGGGGCCGCCGCCGAGGCCGCCGACACCCTGGCCGAGGCGCTGGCCCTGTGGCGGGGGCCGGCCCTGGCCGACTTCCGCTACGAGCCGTTCGCCCAGGCCGAGATCGCCCGGCTGGAGGAGCTGCGGCTGGTCTGCGTCGAGGAGCGGGTCGAGGCCGACCTGGCCCTCGGCGCCGGGGCCGAGCTGGTCGGCGAGCTCCAGCGCCTGGTCGCCGAGCAGCCGCTGCGCGAGCGGCTCCGCGGCCAGCTGATGCTCGCCCTGTACCGCGCCGGCCGCCAGGCCGAGGCCCTGGAGGCCTACCGCGAGGTCCGGGAGCTGCTGCTGGAGGAGCTCGGCCTGGAGCCGGCCCCGGCCCTTGGCGAGCTGGAGGGGGCCATCCTCCGCCACGACCCGGCCCTGCGGACGGCCCCGGCGCCGCCGCCGGTCGCCGCCGCCGCCGTGCCCGCCCGCAAGCCGGTGACGGTGCTCTGCGCCGAGCTGGAGGTCGCCTCGGGCGCGGGAACGGCCCTCGACCCGGAGGCGCTCCGGAACGTCCTGGAGCAGGCCCAGGCCATCCTCGGCGCCACCCTGGAGCGGCACGGCGGGCGGCTGTCGGCGGTGGTCGGCCGGCGCATCGTCGGGGTCTTCGGCGTCCCCACCCTGCACGAGGACGACGCCCTGCGGGCCGCCCAGGCGGCCCTGGCCGCCACGGGGGCGCTGGAGGCCGAGGCCGCCGCCCTGGAGGAGCGCGGGCTGACCCTGGCCACACGGGTCGGCCTGGCCACCGGGGAGGCGCTGGTCGGCGGCCCCGAGCCGGCGGGCTTCGCCGGCGACGCCGTCGGCCAGGCCGAGGAGCTGGCCCAGCGGGCGGCGCCGGGCGAGATCCTGGTCGGCGACCAGACCCGCCGCCTGGCCGCGGCCGCGCTGGAGGTCGAGCCGGCCGGCGACGGCCGGTTCCGGCTGCTGGCGGCCCCCATCGGCGCCCGGCCCCTGCCCGTCCGCCTGGACGCGCCGCTGGTCGGCCGGGACGAGGAGCTGGGGCGGCTCCGAGAGGGGCTGGGCCGGGCGGTCCGCGACGGCCGGCCGGTGCTGGCGACCGTCCTCGGCGAGGCCGGCATCGGCAAGTCCCGGCTGGCCCACGAGCTGGCCGCCCAGGTCGCGGCCGAGGCGGCGGTGCTGACGGGCCGGTGCCTGCCCTATGGCGACGGCATCACCTTCTGGCCCCTGCGCGAGCTGGTCGCCCAGGCCGGGGCGCCGGAGGGGACCCGCCAGGAGCTGGAGGCGCTGCTGGACGGCGAGGCCGACGCGGCCCGGGTGGCCGAGTGGCTGGCCGGGGCGCTCGGCCGGGGGGGTCCGGGGGACCGCCAGCCGACGCGGCCCGGGTGGCCGAGTGGCTGGCCGGGGCGCTCGGCCGGGGGGGGGTCCGGGGAACCGCCAGGGGGGTCCCCCGGTGGATCGGGGGGTCCGGGGGACCGCCAGGGTGGTCCCCCGGAGGATCGGGGTGGGACGCTGGCCGCTCCCGAGATCTTCTGGGCGACCCGCCGGCTGCTGGAGACGCTGGCCCGCCGGCGCCCGCTGGTGGTGGTCCTTGAGGACCTGCACTGGGCCGAGCCCACCTTCCTCGACCTGGCCGAGGCCGTGGCCACCCAGGCCAGGCAGGGGATGCTCCTGGTCTGCCTGGCCCGCCCCGAGCTGCTGGAGCGGCGGCCTGGCCTGGCCGCCGGGGCGATCCGGGTCGAGCTGGGGCCGCTGGCCGAGGAGGACGCCGGCGCGCTGCTGGGGGCGCTGGCCGGGGCGCCGCCCGAGGCCAGCCGGCGGCTGCTCGAGGTCGCCGCCGGCAACCCGCTGTTCCTGGAGCAGCTGGCCGCCTCCCTTGGCGAGCAGCACTGGGGCGAGGACGAGCCCCAGCTGCCGGCCACCATCCAGGCCCTGCTGGCCGCCCGGCTGGAGCTGCTCGGCCCGGGCGAGCGGGCGGTGCTGTGGCGGGCGGCCGTGATCGGCCGCGACTTCACCCGCGAGGCCGTGGCCGAGCTGCTGCCGGCCGAGGGCCGCGGCCCGCTCGGGCGCCACCTGCGGGCCCTGGCCGCCAAGGGGCTGGTCGAGGCGCCACCGCCCGGCCCCGGCACCCCCGGGCGGTTCCACTTCCACCACCTGCTGGTGCAGCAGGCGGCCTACCGGGCCATCCCCAAGTCGCACCGGGCCGAGCTCCATCAGCGCTTCGCCGGCTGGTCCGATGGCCAGGGCGCCGAGGACGAGATCGTCGGCTACCACCTGGAGCAGGCGGTCCGCTACCGGCGCGAGCTGGGGCCGGTGGACGAGGAGGTCCGGGCCCTGGCCCGGCGGGGCGCCGGCCACCTGGAGGCGGCCGGGACCAGGGCCCATGCCCGCGGCGACGTCCCGGCCGCGGTGCGCCTGCTCCAGCGGGCGGCCTCGCTGCTCCCGGCCGGCGACCCGGCCCGGGCCAGGGCCCAGACCGGCCTGGGCGCGGCCCTGATGGAGGCGGGCCGGCTCGACCAGGCCGGCCAGGCCCTGGCCGAGGCCGAGGCGATCGCCGGGGCCGCCGGCGACCAGCGGCTGGCCGCCCGGGCCCGGGTCCAGCGGCTGCTGCTGGGCCTGCAGGTCGACATGGGCGGCGCCGCCGCCGAGGTCGGCCAGGCCCTCCCCGGCCTCCTGGCGACGTTCGAGCGGGCCGGCGACGAGGTCGGCCGCTGCCAGGCCTGGCGGCTGCGGGCGGCCGTGCACTGGCTGCAGGCCGACTCGGCCGCCGCCGAGGACGCCTGGCGCCAGGCGGCCGTCCACGCCCGCCGGGCCGGGGACGAGCGGCAGCTCACCGAGGTGCTCGGCTGGCTGGCCTCGGCCGCCCTGTGGGGCCCGGCCCCGGCCCCCGAGGCCATCGGCCGCTGCGAGCGGTATCTGGAGGAGGTCGGCAGCCACCAGACCGGCGAGGCGGTGATCCTCAACCACCTGGCCGGCCTGTACGCCATGCAGGACCGGGTCGCCGAGGCGCGGGAGCTGCTGGCCAGGGGCATGGCCGCCTTCGAGGAGCTGGGCGTGACCATGACCTCGTCGGTCACCCACCCGGCCAGCTTCGTGGCCATGCTGGCCGGGGACGCGGCCACCGCCGAGGCGCACCTGCGCCGCGACTACGAGGGGCTGGAGGCGATGGGCGAGAAGGGCTACCTGGCCACCACCGCGGCCTTCCTGGCCCAGGCGATCGCCGCCCAGGGCCGCCTGGAGGAGGCCGAGCGCTTCATCGAGGTCAGCCGGGAGGCGGCCGGCGAGGACGACCTCTCGGCCCAGATGGTCTGGCAGGGCCTCCAGGCCAGGATCCTGGCCTCCCGCGGGCAGCTCGGGGAGGCCGAGGAGCTGGCCCGCTCGGCGGTCGCCCTGGCGGCCCGGACCGACTTCCTCAACCAGCACGGCGACGCCCTGCTCGAGCTGGCCGTGGTGCTCGAGCAGGCCGGCCGGACCGCCGAGGCCCGGGCCGCGATCGAGCAGGCCCTCGACCGCTACGGGCGCAAGGGCAACCTGGTCGCCGCCGCCGGGGCCCGCCGGCGCCTGGAGCGGCTCACCCCCGGCTGAGCGGGGTCAGCGGCTGGCCGGGGCTGGCTCGTTGCGCCAGCGGTGCCAGAGGGCGGCGTACGGGCCGTCGGCCGCGACCAGCTCGTCGTGGGTGCCGAGCTCGGTGACGCGGCCGTCCTCGACCACCGCGACCCGGTCGGCGTCATGGGCGGTGTGGAGGCGGTGGGCGATGGCGACCACGGTGCGGCCGGCCAGGACCGCCGACAGGGACCGCTCCAGGTGGCGGGCGGCCCGTGGGTCGAGCAGCGAGGTCGCCTCGTCCAGGACCAGGGTGTGGGGGTCGGCCAGGACCAGGCGGGCCAGGGCGACCTGCTGGGCCTGGGCCGACGTCAGGCTGTGGGCGCCCGCGCCGACGGTCGTGTCCAGGCCGTCGGGCAGGGCCTCGGCCCAGCCGAGGGCGTCGACCGCCTCCAGGGCCGAGCGCAGGGCGGCGTCGCCGGCGTCGGGGCGGGCCAGGGCCAGGTTGTCGCGCAGGCTGCCGGCGAAGACGTGCTGCTCCTGGGTGACCAGGACGACGTGGCCGCGGAGCTGGTCGAGGGGCAGCTCGACCAGGCCGACCCCGCCGACGGTGACCGACCCGGCCCGGGGGGCGTTGACCCCGGCCAGCAGTCGGCCGAGGGTCGACTTGCCGGCGCCGCTGGGGCCGACCATGGCCAGCCGCTCCCCTTCCCGGAGGTCGAGGTCGACCCCGTGGAGGACGTCCCGGCCCGGGGTGTAGGCGAAGCGGACGTCGCGGGCGGCCAGCCGCTCCGAGGCCGGCCGGCGGCCGGTGGCCTGGCGGTCGGCCGGGACGTGGGCGACCCCGAGCAGGCGGGCGAAGGCGGTCGTGCCCACCTGGAGCTCGTCCAGCCAGGAGAGCAGGATGTCGATCGGCTCGACCAGCTGGCGCATGTAGAGGGCGACGGCGGTGACCTGGCCGACGGTGGCCAGCCCGCGGGCGTGGAGCAGGCCGCCGGCCAGGACCGCGGTCGCCACCGGGACCAGGTAGGCGCCCTCGATCACCGGGAACCAGACCGTCCGCAGGAACAGGGTGTAGCGCTCGGCCAGGTAGGAGCGGCTGATGTCGTCGTCGGTGCGCCGGATCCGGCGCTCCTGGAGCCGCAGCGCCTCCACGGTCCGGCCGCCCTCGACCGTCTCGGCGACGCCGCCGGTCAGCCGCGACCAGGCGGCCATCTCGCGCCGGTAGCCATCCGGGGCCCGGCGCAGGTACCAGCGGGTCGAGAGCCACAGCAGCGGCACCACGACCAGGACCGACGGCAGCGTGATCCAGGGCGACACGGCGACCGCGGCGGCGATCGTCAGGATGGTGGTGACGGTCGCGATCAGGGTCTCGGGCACGCCGAAGCGGACCACCTCCGCGACGTGCTCGACGTCGCTGGTGGAGCGGGCGATCAGGTCGCCGGTGCCGGCCGCCTCGACCGTGCCCAGGGGCAGGCCGAGCACGCCGTCCAGGAACTCCTCGCGCAGCTCGGCCAGGACCAGCTCGCCCAGGGCGTAGGAGGCCAGCCGGGCCACCCGGACCAGCACCACCTGGGCGACCAGGGCGGCCAGCACGGCCAGGGCGATCTGGTCGACCCGCCCGGCGGTGGTGCCGCCGCTCACCTCGTCGACCAGCAGCCCGAGCAGGGCCGGGCCGGCCAGGCCGGCCAGCGCGGCCGCGGCGTGCAGCCCGGCCGCCAGGGCCAGGCGGCCACGGTGGCGCCGGGCCAGCGCCCGGGCCCGGGCCCGGACCTGGGCGCTGGTCGCCACCGGCAGCCCGCCCGGCGGGGTGGCGGGTGCGGCGGTGCTCATGGCTCCTCCCCTCGGGTGACGACCGCGCGGTAGCGCGGCTCGGTGTCCAGCAGGTCGCGGTGGGTGCCCTGGGCCACCACCCGGCCGCCGGCCACCAGCGCGACCTTGTCGGCCCGGTCCAGCAGCAGCGGGCTGGTGGTGCAGACCACCGTGGCCCGGCCGGCGCGGGCCGCGGCCAGGCCGTCGGCGATGCGGGCCTCGGTGTGGGCGTCGACGGCGCTGGTCGGCTCGACCAGGATCAGCACCTCGGGGTCGGCGACCAGGGCCCTGGCCAGGACCAGGCGCTGGCGCTGGCCGCCCGAGAACGACCGCCCGCGCTCGTCCACCTCGGTGGCCAGCCCGTCGGGCAGCGCCTCGACCACGTCGCTGGCCGAGGCGGTGGCGACCGCGGCCAGCACCCGCTCGGGCGGGGCGGTGCCGGTCGGGTCGAGCTCGGTGCCAAGGGGTCCGGTGAACAGGCGTGGGTCGTGCTCGCTGACCAGCACCCGGCGCCGCACGACCTCCAGCGGCAGGTCGCGCAGGGCGACTTTGCCCAGGCGGACCTCGCCGCCGTCGGCGAACCGGCCCAGCCGGTCGGCGATGGCGACCGCCTCCTCGGGGACGCCGGCCACGATCGCGGTGAGCTGCCCGGGCTCGACCACCAGGCCGCTCTGGCCGTCGGCCAGGGGGGCGCCGGCCGGCGGCTCCTCGGCCGAGGTCCCGGAGAGGAGCTCCGGCTCCAGGGCCAGCACCTGCACGGCCCGGCGGGCCCCGACCAGGGCCCGGGTGAACTTGTCGGCGGCCTCGGTCACCGTGCGCACGGGCAGGACCAGGAAGGCCGCGTAGCCGTAGAAGGCGATCAGCTCGCCCACGCTGACCTGCCCGGCCACGGCCAGGCGGGCCCCCAGCCAGGTGACCGCGACGACGAAGACGCCCGGCAGGGCGACCTCGGCCGCGTCCAGCAGCGACTGCACCCGGGCCGCGGCCAGCCCGGCCGCCCGCACCTCCTGGGAGGCGGCCGCGTAGCGCTTGGAGAACGCCTCCTCGCCGCCGATGCCGCGCAGCACCCGCAGGCCGCTGACGGTGTCGGCCCCGACGGTGGTCAGCTCGCCGACCAGCTCACGGTGGCGGGTCCGGCGCCGGTGCAGCGGGCGCAGCAGCGGCCCGACCCCGGCCGTGAGCAGCGGCACCCCGGCCACCACCAGCAGGCCGAGGGTGGTCGAGGCGCGCAGCAGCAGCACGGCCACGATCACGAAGGAGACCAGCGCGCCGGCCAGCCGGGCGACGATGTCCATGGCCCCCCCGATGCGCTCGGCGTCATGGGAGCCGACGGCCGCGACCTCGCCGGTCGGGACCCGGCGGGGCAGCGAGCCGCCGAGCCGCACGGCCTGGCGGACCAGCAGCTGCTGGACCCGGTAGGAGGCGGTCAGCCAGTTGACCACCGCGGTGCGGTGGCGCAGGATCCCGGCGGCCGCGCTGACCAGCCCGGCCGCCAGGACCAGGGCCGACCCGCGCAGCAGCCCGGCGCGGTCGCCCTCGGCCACGCCCTGGTCGATGGCCCGCCCGACCAGGGCCGGCACGACCGCCAGGGCGCCCATCCAGACCACGCCGTAGGCGATCCCGAGGGCGAGCGTGCCAAGCTGCCCGCGCGCCACCCACAGCAGAAAGCGGGCCGGCGAGCGCAGGTCGGGCGTGCCGGGGTGACCCAGCGGGAGCTCGCGCATCCCCCGACCGTACCGGCGCCGCCCGCCGGTGAGAACCGAACCAGCCGCGACGGCGCGAGGCCGGGCACCGGGCCCGGCCTCGCTGATGGTTGGGTGTCAGCAGGCGTTGACGGCCAGCCGCTCCTCGATCCGCTCGACGGTCCCGTCGGAGACGGACAGCGTGTAGTAGTAGGTGCCCTTGAGCTTGGCGTTGGCGGCCAGCCTGGTCAGCTGGGCCTCGCGGCTGTTGCCGGGCTCGCCGCAGGCGTCGCGCAGCTTGACCTCGAGGTCGCCGGCCAGGGGCAGGGTGCGCAGCCGTGGGTTCTCGTTGCGGACATAGGTGGTCAGGTACTTGGCGTCCGACGGCGAGGTGCCGTCGGCGACGGCGGCCTTGACGGCCTGGTCGTCGTGGAACACCTGGACGACGTCGACCACGATGCGGCCGCTGGCCACCTTGGTGATGTAGGCGGTGGTCTCGCCGTCGGGCAGGACCGGCGCGGCGGTCCCGGCCCCGGATCCCTGCGAGCCCGACCCGGTGCCGCCGGCGGTGCCGGTGGCGTCCTGACCCTGGGTCTCGGTCTCGGTCTTGGTCTGTCCCTGGTCGGTGGTGGCGTTCTGGTCCTCGGCGGCCGCCGCGGGCGTGGCCGAGGCCGGGGCCTGGCGGGCCACCGGCCGGGTGGCGATGGCCAGGCTGGTCCCGACGGCCAGGGCGAGCACGATGAGGGCGCTGGCCACCAGCACCAGCGTGCGACGACGGCGGCGGCCCTCGGACGACCCGGCCTGGGAGCTACCGGGATGCCTGTCCAGCGTAGGTGCCGACATGACAGCTCCTTATCTCTTGCGCCGCTGCGTGCAGCGCTGCAGCCTCAGGATGTGCCCGGTGGGTCACGAACCGGCACCTTGCTTGGTACGCTCCGAGCTCGGTCTTGTCACCGTTCGGCCACATCGGCCGGCCCGTGCCGGCCCCTGGCTCAGCCGAGCGAGCGGGTGGCGGCGTCGATCAGCCGCTGCAGCCGCAGCCCCCGGTTGACGTCCAGGGCCGGCGGGATCCCGCTGGCCACGGCGGCGGCGAACTCCCGCCGGAGGGTCGCCCCGGCCGCCTCGAGCTCGACCGCCGCCGACGCCCGGTCCGGCGGCCGCCGGTAGCCGAGCGACCCCGACGGCCCGTACAGCACGCACTCGAACACCGTCTCGGCCAACGGCAGGGTGAGCGACATCGAGAGCTCGCTCACCTGCCCGCCGGCATGGCGGCAGGTCAGCGAGACCCACCGCAGCGGGTCGCCGCGCCCCGACAGCTCCTCGATCGGCCCGACCGCCCCCTCCAGCAGGTCGAACAGGTGCGGCCCGACGTCCAGCAGCGCCCCGTGCCGGCGCCGCCACGGGGTCGAGAACGGGCTCTGGTCGAGCAGCGCCCCCGACAGCGACGCGCACCGCGCCCCCACCACCTCGAACCCCTCGGCCTCGGCCAGGAACGCCCGCCCCCGCGGCCCGTACCGGTTGGTCAGCACCATCTGCGACACCACCCCGGCCTCGCCGACCGCCGCCGCCAGCCCCTCGGCCGCGGCCACGGTCAGCGCCACCGGCTTGTCGAGCAGCAGGTGCTTCCCGGCCCTGGCCGCCGCCGTCGCCACCTCCGCCTGCACGTCCGGCGGCACCGCGAACGCCACCGCCTCGCAGACGTCCCACAGCTCCTCCAGGCTCCCCACCGCCCGGCTCCCATGCGCCTCGGCCAGCGCCCGCGCCGCCTCCGGCCGCCGCGCCCACACCCCCGCCAGCGTCGTCTCCGGCCCCCCGGCCAGCATCGGCGCATGCAGCATCCCCGCCCACGGGCCCGCCCCCACCAGCCCCACCGCAACCCCGCGCACCGCCACCACCCTCCCGCTCGCTTCCCCCCAATCTCTCACGGACCCGCCTGATACCCTCGCCCGAGCACCAAGCGGGTGTAGCTCAATGGCAGAGCACAAGCCTTCCAAGCTCGTGACGCGGGTTCGATTCCCGTCACCCGCTCCAAGGGCCGAGGCGAGCTGTGACCGAACGCCGCCTCAAGGCCGACCCTGCGGGCTGCCTGATCCAGAGGAGCGCCGTCGCCGCTGGGTGCGAGGCGGCACCGGTGTGCGATCGGTGGGCTGCCCGGGAGTGGGCGCCGGAAGCTGGGCGAAGATCTCCAGTCCGCGGTCGTTCTTCCCGTCGGGGGACAGATCCTCCCACCCCTCGATCTCGGTGAGCGTGCGCTCGGCCC
>OCZS010000592.1_pt1 | contig 12169 bp, 14 predicted proteins | sample 1539071 | NCBI WGS metagenome assembly OCZS01 (sample SAMEA3113584, study PRJEB22503) | soil metagenome | reverse complement strand
AGCTACATCATAGAACAGCAGAAAATGCACCAGATAGGATATATCGACTCAGACTTTATAGTTCCCGGCGTCATCTACATAGGTGGAAAGTTAAGGCATCCATTTCGCATCTATGCAAATGATGAAGGCACAGCATGCGTTCTTGTGTGTGATGCCCCAGTAATTCTATCCGGCATCCGCTCTGTGCTCAATGCAGTAGTCATATGGGCCAAATATAATGGCGTTAGAGAGATCATGGTTTTAGAAGGCATGGCTGCTCCGGGGATCTCGGAAACGGGTAGAAGGCCCTGGGTTCTGTCAAATGACGGGCAATCGGATGATCACGGCTACCTGAGTCGCATCAAAGACAAGAGGCCAGAAGCCACCCCGCCTGCGTTTATTTCTGGAGTATCTGGCGGCCTCTTGGCAGCATGCCTTTCAAACAGAATTCCTTGCACGGCACTCTTGATACCATCAATTACTGGAATTCCGGACCCAGAGGGAGCAGCCATTCTGATTGAAAAAACAAATGAGCTTGCCAATAATCCGTTTAGAATAGATGTGCGTCAGCTGAGGAGTGAAGCAGAAGCGCTCAAGCGCCAGCTGCAGGAGCTGATCAATTCTGTAAAGAGGCAACAACAAGATCAGCAACAAACGCAGTCGGGCGGAGGGACGGGAATATACAGTTAACCAGTTACTATGGAATCTATTCTTTTGTTTCTATGCATGTTAAATCGCCGTTCATCTAGCGATTTCGGTGTTTGTACTATACCAGTTGTTCGGACTTTGTACTAGTAATACTACGATGGCAGACGGCAGACAGCAAAGCATGTTCTCAGGTGTTTGATTGGATGCAATATTGGTGAAGGTATTGGAGCGGCAATAGGCTTTACGCTGGGTTGGGATATGATTTCGACGCTTGTATTAGCATTAGGGCTTGCTTTTGCAATAGGCTACGCTTTTACAATAATTCTGATGCTCAAACAATGCCGTTTAGACAAGCAGCAAGAGTCACAATGGTTGGCGATACAGCAAGCATTGCGGCAATGGAGATACTGAGAACTCGCTTGTTTTTGTAATACCTGGTTTTATGCATGCTGCTCTAACGGATGCATTATTCTGGATAGGTCTTGGATTAATACTACCAGCAGGTTATGCAGTGGCTTTTATCCTGCAATGTACTGGGCTACGAAGCGTGAACAGAAAAAAGAAGGGATGCCAACACACCACCACCACTGATCAAAGTCAGAATAATAATACAAATAAACTGTTAATTAGTAAACTTGCCAATATGGGAGTGGATGAGTAAGTTTCCAACTGTAAATGCAGAGATTAGCATCGCGCCAATTGGTACTTCAGATACAAGTATGGGCAAAGAGATAGCAGCTGCCTATGATGCAATTCGTAGCATAAAGAATCTCAAAAAAGTAACTCTCACTCCAATGAGCACCCAGGTAGAATCAGACAATCTAGATGATATCTTTCAGGCAATACATGCCGCTCATAATTCTGCCAAATCAGTAGGAGCCAAGCGCGTGATCTCGACAATAAGGATCGACGAAAGGCTGGATAAGCCAAATACTTTGGATGAAAAAGTCCAGTCTGTGATGACAAAAGCAAGTTAAGTGGGAATAACCACACTGACTAATATTGATATTCTAAAAGAAATGGTAGCCCAACAGAACTTAAATGTCATATTAACCAATTAGTTATTGTGCTTGTTTTTTAGTCTCTAAGAGAAAATACTTAAGATGCATATATGTTGTAGTCGAGCCATTTCCTAAGTCGAATAGAATATATCATATATCAGAAAAATTGAGAGACCTGCTGGCGATAGACAGAGACCTGACACACAGCATAGCATTGAATTTTGCCTACTGTAGTTTGTTTTCTTTTACTTCCTTTACTAGTTGTTCGCGCAGCATTTTTAGGTGCTTTTGTTCGTCTTCCTTCATAGTACTCCACAGCTTGACAAGCTCGGGCTTCTTGTCTTTCTCTGCATCGCGAATGTATTTTTCAACAGATGAATATAGAAAATCGGCCTTCTTTTCAATCTGAGTTATCACATTGAATGTCGAATCTTCAAGTAGGACAGCTTCTTTTGTTGTGGTTCCGTCTGTCATGTGTCCAATATGCGTCATAAAGGCTAAAAAGAGTTACAGAATTTGCTTTGCAATTTGTAGTGCACCTCTCACGGTATGCTCCTCAGCTTCAAAGCATTCAATGCCTCGGTCCTTCAGCGCCTTACTAGTAAATGGGCCAATCGAAATTACCTTGCTAATGCTATCCAGCTGTAACTCATCTTTGGACACCTTGTCCATTATTTCAAAGAATGAGTTAACATTTGAGGCGCTAGTAAAAATAATCGCATCCACCCTTTTTTGTAACAAGAGATCATAAAATTCCTTCCATATGGGCTCGATGGCCCTTGTGCGCACGGTGTAGAGGAAAATTTCGTCAACTTCCATCCCAAGGCGAGTTAGGGCCTCGGAGGCAAAATCATTTGCAGCACGGCTTCGGGGGATGATTATCTTTTTTCCGGCCGGCTCTATCCCCGACAAGAGGTCGACTAGTCCAAATGAAGAGAATTTTTCTAGTACTAGTCTGACATCTATGCCGTGTTCTTCAAGGCTCTGCTTTGTCTTTGGGCCCACTGCAATTACCGTAGTAGATTTCAGAACTGGTGCTATCTTATCGCGGGCAAGGTCAAAGAGGACGTTCACTGCCTGCTGGCTCATGAACGCACAATAATAGTGCTTTTTCTTGCGCAGTTTGTCAAGGAACTCCTCTGCCACTTCCGGACCCTGTGGTACTATCTCTATCGCGGGAAGCGCTATCGCCCTGCCGCCTTGCTCCCTTACCAGCTGCAAAAATTCTTTTGCGTCGTGTTCGCTTCGAGTTATTGCAAGGATTTTATTCTTTAATCCAGGCATTTCTATCTGTCACTTTCTCTTGAACCAGTCAAGCTTATCGCTCAGTCCAGCGACCCTCCCTATCACGATTACTGCAGGAGGCTTGACATCCGCCTTTTTTGTAAGTTTTGCAATGGTGCCAAGCGTACCCTTGACAATCCTCTGTTTATCAGTTGTACCACTTGCAACAATTGCAACCTTGATGCTCTTTTTCATCCCAGCCTTTATCAAATTGCGTGAAATTTGGTCCAGCTCGGCAATACCCATCAATACGACTATAGTGTCGACCGCACCAGCAAGTTTGTCCCATCTAACCACCAGCTTGTCTTTTTTTGCATCTTCGTGCCCAGTGACTATGGCAACTGAAGAGGAGTATCGACGGTGGGTAAGCGGAATGCCGGCGTATGCTGGCGAGGCAATAGACGAAGTAATGCCGGGTACTATTTCAAACTCGATCCCGCGCTTGATAAGATATTCAGCTTCCTCTGCCCCCCGCCCAAAGATAAATGGGTCTCCGCCCTTGAGCCGCAGTACGGCCTTACCTTTTTTCGTGTATTTCACCATAAGCTCGTTTGTCATGTCTTGATGTGTGGTCGGGTCGCCAACCATTCTGCCAACATAGGCTTTTTCGGATTCTGCAGGTATCTGGTCGATTATCTCCCTGCTCACCAGCCGGTCATACAATACAATATCGCAGGTCTTCAAAAGTTCCATTGCCCGCAGAGTCATCAGTTTGGGATCGCCGGGACCGGCCCCGCAGATAAACACCTTACCCTTTTTCATAGTTTCTTGTTCCACTCGTCTACTGCTCTGCGCCAACCTTCTGCCAGATTCATTGCTCCCTGCTTTATCAACATGTTTGCTACCGAGGAGCCCAGCTCTTCTGGCTTGCTTGTTCTGCCTACCTTTTTGATGTGAATACTCTGCTTGCCATCTGCAGAAAACACACTTGCATAAAGCGTTATCTTGTCATCATTGGTTATTGCCACGGCTCCAAGGGGGAACCTGCAGCCCCCTTCTATCTTTCTTATCAGTGCTCTTTCTGCAAGCACTGCTATGCGCGAATGGCGATCCTCTATATGCTGGAGCATGCCAGCAAGTGCAGCGTGATCACGCCTGCACACGATGGCTATAGCCCCCTGACCTGGCGCTGGTACAAAATCTCTGATGCTAAAACGCTGGACAATAACATCCTTCATGCCTAATCTGGCAAGGCCAGCCTCTGCTAGAACAGCTGCATCATACTCGCCGCTTATTACCTTTTTCACTCTTGTTTCGACATTACCCCTTATCGGTCTGACATTGAGATCTGGCCTAGTTTTTGTCAACTGCACAGCCCGCCGGAGGCTGCTCGTGCCAACGACTGAGCCAGATACTAGATCTTTCAGTTTTTGTCCATTGTCGGTGACAAGCACGTCGTTTGGGCTCGCCCTCTTGAGAACGCAGGCCACTGAAAGATCATCTGATAGATCTGATGGGATATCCTTGAGGCTATGGACTGCAAAGTCAACCTCGCCTTTCTTGACTGCTTCGTTCACTTCTTTCTCGAAGATTCCCTTTTCGTCTAGGGTAAAGAGCGGTCTCTTATCAACATCACCCTTGGTGCTTATCGTGATCACTTCAAATCGTATTTGGGGGTGAGCCTTACGTAAGGCGGCAAGTGCTATCTCAGTCTGCGCTATTGCAAGTCTACTACCTCTGGTTCCGACTCGTATTGTCTTCTTCATCATCATTTCGTTATCTCACTAAATGCCTTGCCGTATGCTTCTATTGTCTTGTCCGCGTCGTCTTCAGTGTGTGCATACGATACAAAGCAAGTTTCAAACTGTGAAGGTGGGATGAAGATATCCTGCTTTAGTAGCTCATCAAACAATTTGCGAAACATTCTTGCGTTTGCCTTCTTGGCACCAGCTTCATCCTTTACTCTTTCGCTAGTAAAGAATAGCTGAAACATCGAGCCTATGGAATTGACAGTGCAGTCAAGCTGCGCTCTAGCCAGCATATCTTTGATGCCTCCAACAATGCTATCGCATGTTTTGGCCATATTGGGATATATCGTATTTTTGGCTTCAGTCAATGTTTCCAATGTAGCAATGCCTGCCGCCACAGACATAGGATTGCCAGCAAATGTACTTGCCTGATAGACGCTTCCTGCAGGTGCGAGCTTGTCCATTATCTCTTTCTTACCTGCGATTGCAGCTATTGGCAGACCGTTGCCAAGCGCCTTTGCAAACGTGACCAGATCTGGCATGATTCCAAAGAACTCACTCGCGCCGCCAAGCGCAAGACGAAAACCAGTGACAACTTCATCAAATATCAGGATAATATCGTTCTGCTCGGTTATTTTCCTCACTTCATTAAGGTATCCCTTTTCTGGCAGCACAAGCCCAATGTTTGCAAGCACAGGTTCCATTATGACACATGCAGTGTTACGGTTCTTTTCAATTGCGCGCTCAAGCTGAGCTGGGTTGTTGTACGGCACAACTTTCGTGTGAGCTGACGCCTCTTCAAGGATCCCCTCTGATGCAGGTACGCTCGCCATGCCTGATCCTGCCTTGACAAGAACATAATCATGCGCACCATGGTATCCACCTTCAAATTTAATCACCCCTTTTCTCTTTGTAAAAGCGCGGGCAAGCCTGATGGCATGCATTGTGGCTTCAGAGCCAGTATTTACAAGACGGGCCATTTCTCCGCACGGCACAATCTGGCATATCATTTCTGCAAGCTTGATCTCGCATTCTGTAGGCACGCAAAAGAGCGTCCCGTTATCAAGTTGGGACCTGACAGCTTCAATTACCGAAGAATAGCCATGACCAAGAACAATAGCTCCATAGCCCATGCAGTAGTCAAGGTAGATCTGATGATCGGCAGTAGTGAGCTTGCTTCCTAGCGCAGAGGTCGCAAAGAAAGGATAAGGCTCGTAAAAGCGCACCGGGCTGTTAACCCCGCCGGGCAAGAATTTTTTTGCCTTGGCAAAGAGCTGATCAGATTTCAATCATGTATAGATCTCTACCAAGAGCTATAATAATTGTAATGCTAATTAACCGCAAATTGTAAGAAACTGCATTGGGGACATTTTCCAGCCTTATGGACGACTTGCATCTCAATATCAAACGCAACCGTGACACTCTTGCTCTAGCATTAAAGAGAAGTCCCAACACAGCGTATCAGAAGGTAAATGAGCTTGCACAATTTGTTGGATCGCACTATAGTGTAGATCTACAACTGCACTTTCCAATACCAGGTAAGATCTCTGATCTTGACTCATATGGCACTGAAAATATTAGCCTCGTAGTTGACAAATTTCGCAGGGTTTTCCCTGTGCCAAAAGAGACTGTGAAACAAAAGGCAGTCGAACTCATAGGCAGTGATGCTAAGCCGAAGGATGCCTATACATATGAAGGTAAAGAGGGCGCCAAGGTAATAATCATACCCAAGGGTAGTATCGAAGTCCTGCCCGGCTCGATGCATTTTTGGTGCGAGATTGATAGGAGGATCAGATCGTACGGTGACTGGATGATCGAAAATGTCTATTTTCCAAAGAATCCTTAAGTTGTTTACAGCGAATTGCCTATAGCTGCTGACGTCACGCCAGACGCATTTGTGAGCTCGTACCGGTATAGCAGCTTGTCCTCTGCGTCATATACCTCTGCCTTGACTGGTAGCGGCATGTCACGAACGACCCAGATTTTGCTCGTCTCTTCTCCGAGCTTGTAACTGAGCACGAATGAATCAAAGACCCCTGCCGGAGTGCTCACACGCTCTTCGTTGGTCACCCTAGCTGTTACTGAAGACGAACCAACAAATATTGTGTTCCACGGAGCGCCCACTACGAGATACTTGGGGCTTTCGCCATACTCCATGTCGCGGACTGCAAGAATTGATGATTGTATATGCTCAAGGTAAGGCCGGAATGACTCCACAAGCTGACCCTCTCGTGTCAGCTCTTTTGAGATTGTTAATGTATGATCTACGGGCGGCTGGTCAGTGCCATTTGCGATCGTGAACCTTACGTTCCAATTTTCACCAGCCTGATCAAAATTCATCGATACCTGCGCAGATTCAAGTGAATTTACCTCGCCCCTTGAAGTTAAGGCATATTCCAAGGTCATCCCATCCTGTATGTGATCGCCAACCTTCCATATGTCTGCCTCTGTAGGCGGGTCGAAGATGTTTGGGCTGGAAGTCTCAAAGCCACCACCTGCAGCAATAAGGGCAATGCTCACTCCAACACCCAATGTTGCGAATATGGCGGTCACAATTATCACCCGCCGGATGGCGGTTCGCCGCTTTCGAGACACGATTCTGATTCAGTGATCTTGGTTATTTAAAATAGATTATTTACCTACTTCTTTTCAGACATGTCTGCTGCCACATATTCGCCAATCTGGTTGTATATCTTTAGGAAGCGATTACCTTTCTCAGTTGTTCTGTAGATCTGCTCTCCTTCGATATACTCTAGCAGTCCGTTCTCTATCAGCACTGTCAGGTATTCCTTCAGCTGTGCGTATGACAGGAAGGCTTTATACATAATCTTAGTTTTAGTGACACCGCCATTTGCAGCTTCTAGAATTTGAGCAGTTATATCAGTTCTGCTTCTATATTTCATGGATATCCTAGATATTAGGATCTATAAAAGCGTCTCGAGGTTTTATTATATAAAACTTTACTCTAGAATAAAACTACCATCATATTATTATCGCCTTTCTTTTTGTTGTCCTCATGGTTCTTCTTCCTGTTAATTACTTGATCTTGTTTCTGATTATCTTATAAGTCCCATATATAGCAGCACCACATGTTTCTTTCTTCCACTGTGCTAAGTCTCTAATGATGTGCGCTGCTTCAACTCACTTGCAATTTAAGCAAATTGTCGTACATTTTATTGCACCGCCATGGAGCCTCAATATTGCCTGCATTCTGCCCGATGACCTTGACCATTTGGAGCATTGTGGGGCAGGCTCACTGATATGTCCTTCCAGCAATGTTCTTGATCGACTTGACGATTACTCAGGACTTATACCGTCTCTATTTGTGTTCCATAAATGCGCTCCTCGTCTCTCGTATTGCATCTTCTATGTTGTGAATGGTTCCTGACCCTTTCGATTCCACCACAGTGAGTTTTAGTTCATCTACAAGCGCAGAAATAGAGCGCAGCATTTCCTTGAAGGCATCCATCGTTTCACTAATGTTCTTACTGTCGCCTACTGAGTTGATAGTGTTTTTGGCAGACTTGATTATTTCCCTTGTCTCGTCAAGTACGCCTGAATTCTTCAGCTCCAATGTGACCCTTTCAATCCTTGCACTAGTTTTTTCAAATGACTCGGTAGTCTTACGAATGTTTTCAATATTAGTTACCATGGCTGGCTCTTTAAGCGATTTAATTATCTCGCTGCCAACCTTGGCAGTATCTCGAATCTTCTCAAGCGACTCTTGTACATCTGGCGATCCAATTTCCCTTATTATCTCAACTGCATCAGACGTCGTCTTTTTTATGTCTTTGAGCTTTTCTGTCATTTACAATAGTATCGCTTTCAGCTTTAATTGCAAAGCGGTAAAAGTTTCACATAGGTATGTTCTATAACTTGCTCAATTTTTAGCATCTTACCCACACTATCCTTATTAAGATTATAAGATCTGCCCTAAAACAAGAAAGGTTACACGACATCTGCAGTCGTGATTTTTTCCTTATTCTTTTCTGTATCTATTGCAACGCCTTCAGTTGGGCTCCGTGTATCGTGCAGCTTGTCATAGTTAGCTTCGTATGCCATGCAACATCCGTGTGGTGCAATTACGTCTGACACTTTGCCCATCACATCAGGTCCTTTATCTTCTACCAGCATGCATTTACCGCCACTAGCACTCATCCAGTAGATACAGTTGTAGCAGAAGTATCCTTCATGCAAGTTCGAGTCGGCAAACTTGTCGTACTCAATGTATGACGCCTGTAGCTTACTCCTTTTCTTGAACTTAGTCAGATTATCGACTGCGCCAGCAGCTTCTTTGATCTTCTTTCCAATGTCTGTCATGTTATCGTGCCTCCTCCTCATTTGGGTCCCACAATGTGCAGAGACCGTGTGGTGCTATGATGCCAGACTCTCGGCCGTTAACGTCAGGTCCGGTGTCTTCAACTATAGCGCAATGGTTGTCCTTAATGAAGTATGTGCAATTGTAGCAGAAATATCCTGTGTGCAGGTCAGCATTTTTGAAGTGGTCTATCTCAAGGTACCCCGAGGCCGCCTTTGAGAGCTTTGGATACTGTCTGTCAGTAGCTATAACCTCGCTTGCCATAGCGGTATCGCTGCGGCATAGTATAAAATAAGTTTGTTATTTCTCACTGTGATTCTGTCCTATTACCTTTTTCTCAGCTCCCTTGCAAGCCGCTTTAGTCTTGACCATCGTAAAGTGAATTTGGCAAGTATTATTGCACCCACGATGACTGCCCAGATCCAAAGAGGAGGACTTTCCACTTTTCTTTCATCTCATTAAACGAATTTATGCTCTTGCTTTGAAATTGTCTCCTAGTCAGCAGCCTGAAATCCATCCTCATGGTGAGGTGCTGAGCTCTTCTGAACTTGCTATCATTAGCGCCATTTTATAGGCCTGTGCAGAGTTTTGCAATTAAAACGCGACTGCCAAAGTATGGTGTAACTTCCAGCCATATTCCGCCTAGACTATTGCGTATTTGATGAAATCATCTCTTGTCTTATAAAGCACAATCTTGTCAGAACTCTTATCTACATTTATTTCGGTATTCTTAGGAACTGAGTATTCTTTAGAATCAATGCTACCGCGTATAATAAGCAAATTGCCAGTCTCATCCACATCTTCGACTCTTCCAACAGGATGGTCTTCGTTTTCCTTAGTATATACGGAAAAACCTGTAAGATTGGTCGATGATGGATCGACGGACATTTGCTCTTATTTTAGCATAATATGTAATATTATTGTACCTTATATCGAGGTGTTTCCCGTGAGATATCTAGCACTGAAAGCGGAAAGTAAGAGTGTCAGTCTGAGAAGCTATTCTAGACAAAGTTATCAAAGATTACCGTCTTTTTTATTAGTAGTATACTAGTGCAAAAAGAGCTCTGATCTCTTAAATGATAATTATGTGAGCTCTGGGTGTTATAATGTCAATTAACAATAACAAAGAAAGAAGAAAAGAAGCCTTTTTTGAATGGACTAATAGCAGCGGCGGTGGTGTCAATAGTGCGTCCATCATCATTGCATTTACAATGCTGCTGGCAGGCGGCTTTGTACTCATTAGCCCAACTCCAATGATTGCTACTACTGCCTTTGCTCAGGAAGAAGAGAATAATACTACTACTACAGCAGGGTCGACAACGACAACAACGACTAGTGATACCACCTCTGCAACAACTACACCTCCATCATCACTAGGATTAGAGTTGTCACCGCAACCAATCTGGGAAGAAGAAGTATCAAACACAGGTGTAACTCCAATAAACGAGACACACACGCTCATCGCATTCATTGGAAATGGCACGCTGACTGTGCCGGATACTGGAGAGACTATCAACATGACTAACAACGGTACCGCACTTTTCTCTTCTGAGACAGGATCTGCTTATGGAAGGGAGAATGTCTTCTCAGAAGACGGTGATACTACAGCTATCACATTTTACGAAATTGTGCAGGGTGACCCTGAGACCCTCGAAACGAGAGGAGTTATAATAGCAGTGTTTGATAGAAACGCAACCGATACGCTTGCACCATTTAACGACATGCTAACAGTAGGAATTCATGACGAACAGCCAAATGCTGAGGCAGCTACTATAACATTATGGGAGTGGGAAAGTGGAATTGGCAGGAATGCTGGCGTTGATGCTCCTCCTGTGCAGGGCGAATCCCCGATGAACATAACAACAACAACAAATGCTACTGCTGCTGACACCAATGCAACAGCAGCTGCTAAGGCCATTTCAGAAAGTGGTTAAGGCAAAACACAAAGAAAAACCAGCAAATCAACAATAAAGCCATCAAAGATGCATATGTGGCGCGAAGAAGACGAATAAGTAGGAGAGAAGGACTAAAACTCTCAAATGGCCTCTATTCCCAAGATCGACTTACGGGCAGGCATGGACTGTTACTGCACAAGCTTTGCCGGAACAGGTGGGTCGATAAAGCAGGGAATCGAAGGGTTTATGGTATCCGAGCTATTGGACAAGTCGCTCAACATATCGCTGTCATACGATGAGAGTCACTGCTATCCGCTGTATGTCCTTGAAAAGCGAGATATCGACTCAAACCATGCCCTATTTGAAATTGAGCGTGAGCTGCACATGAGGTTTAGAGTAATGGGTATAAAGGACGCCAAAGCTGTGACAACGCAATATGCAGGCATGGAGCGAGTAATGAGAAATCCACCTGCTGAGTTAAGAACTAGACATACAAGGCTTACACTGAAAGGTTTCACCAAGCACCCGCTTGAGAAGAGATTCCTTTCAGGCAACAAGTTTGAGATAAGGATCTACAATGTCCACTCACCAGATCTCTCCGGCTTTATTCCACAAATTGGCAAGGTGGGCAACTTTTATGGCCTCCAGAGATTCGGCAGCGAAAGGTTGGTGACCCATCTTGTTGGTAGGGAAATTGTCAAGCGCAACTTTATACAGGCAGTCGAGCTACTGCTCTCCCATACTACTGAATTTGATACTCAGATGAGCAGAGAAATCAGAAATAGGTGCGCTGACCCAAACAATTATCGGCAATTACTCAAGATACTGCCAAGAGGCATGGACATTGAGCGGCAGGTGATCTCAGCGTTAGTCGACGGCAGGAATACCATTGCAGCACTGCGTGCAGTACCAATCACGATTCGGAGACTATTCGTCCAAGCATATCAAGCGTATATCTTCAACAGATGTCTCAGCAGAGCTATCATGCGAGACGAGGATCTGTTGAAGCCGCAGACTGGAGACCTTTGCTTTGAAATGGAGGGACCGGCGACCTTTGGTAGAATAATCAAGTACGATCCTAACTCAAGGACAGAATTGGTTCCAGCAATAAGGATGGCAGGATATACCTTCCAACCAAGCAAGGGCAGATTTGAAAATATCACGAGAGCAATACTGCAGGAGGAAGAAGTAGCTGCAAAGGACTTTTACATAAAGGAGATGCAAGAGCTGAGCCAACAAGGAGGCTTTAGACAGGCTCCACTCTGGTGCATGGATTTTTGGTATAAACGAGATCCACTGATGGTATCATTCAAGCTGCCTAAAGGATCGTATGCGACCACACTTTTACGCGAAATA
>OCZS010000590.1_pt1 | contig 12185 bp, 15 predicted proteins | sample 1539071 | NCBI WGS metagenome assembly OCZS01 (sample SAMEA3113584, study PRJEB22503) | soil metagenome | reverse complement strand
AGCTCGTCCAGCTCGGTCAGCACCAGCTGATGAACCCGCATCAGCGACGTGACGGCCCGCATCCGCGGCATCTCGTCCCATTGGCTGGCCCACTGACGGGCGGCCTCCTCGACCGGGTCGAAGGGCAGCCGGGTGCGCTCGATGGTCACGTGCCGTCGTCCAACTCATCATCCTCCTCCGGCTGCTGGACAACCCGCTCCGGGTTCATGATCATCCGCAGTGCGTCCTCACGTTCATCGATGCTGGCCACGTAGCGAATCTCGTTCAGACCTTGGACCTGGGCGGCCGACTCGAAGACGAAGTGGCCGTAGTTCAGCATGTGTCCGACCCAGGGCTTCCGCACCGTGATGTCGAGGATCCGGCCGAGCGGCACACTGGCCCGCTGGGTGTCGAACACCCCGTTCACCCGGATCAGCCGCTGGTTGGTGATGACGAACCGGTCGCGGTACTCCTCCAGGATCCGCCAGGCGGCCTGGCCCGCGATCACCAGACCGACCAGGAAGAAGATCCAGTAGACCGGCTCAGCGAAGGCCCACGCGCTGAGGAAGATCAGCAGTCCGCCGACCAGCCGGATCGCGGGCCACAGGCTGGCCACCCAGTGCTTACGGACCTCGAGCACCATGTACTCGCCGGCCTTGTCCAGGACGTACTTGTCGACGTTCGGGTCGAACAACCCCGGCACGGCGCTATCCCGCCAGTGAGGTGAAGAACCTGACGACAGCCTGGAAGGCCATGCCGACGGCGCCGAAGAAGGTCCGTACCGCCCCCGCGGCGGACTCCGGCCGCTGGATCAGGTAGAACAGCACGAAGCCCACCACCAGCAACAGCAGGACCTTCCTGACCCACGGCATGCTGACTAATCGCTCCTTCGTCCTTGCCTGGCCCTACCCGCGCAGGACCACGCGGTGCAGCACTGCACCCCAGAGGTCTGGACGTTACTTTCTACCCTACGCGGCTGGGGACCGACTCCCGCCACGCCGAGCGCAGCCTTCTGGTCAGCGTGCCCGCCGCAGCCGATCGGCGGCGGTGTAGGCGTCCAGCTCGCCGCGGCTGACCGCCTGGGCCAGCGTCTCCAGATCGGCCGCCGGGTCCAGCGCGAGCTCGACCTGCAACCGGGCCAGCACCAGCCCTTCCACTTCCTGACGGGCCCGGGCGAGCCGCCGGGCGGTCCAACCGCCGCTCGTCTCCTGGGCGGCGCGGAACAGCTCGATCCGATCGAGCAGTTCCGCGATGCCCTCGCGGCGGTGGGCCACCGTGGCGACGATGGGCGGCTTCCACGCCTTCGGCTCGCGGTCGCCGAGCGCGACCATGCCCCGCAGCTCCCGGATCAGGGCCTGGGCGCCCTCCCGGTCACTCTTGTTCACCACAAAGATGTCGCCGATCTCCAAGATCCCGGCTTTGGCCGCCTGGACGCCGTCGCCCATCCCGGGCGCGAGCAGCACCAGGGTGGTGTCGGCCAGCGCCGCCACCTCGATCTCGGACTGGCCGACACCCACCGTCTCGACCAGCACCACGTCGAACCCGGCCGCGTCCAGCACCCGGAGCGCCTGCGGCGCGGCGACGGCGAGGCCACCGAGATGGCCGCGGGTCGCCATGGACCGGATGTAGACGCCAGGGTCGAGGGCGTGCGCCTGCATCCGCACCCGGTCGCCGAGGAGGGCACCCCCGGAGAACGGGGAGCTCGGGTCGACAGCGAGCACCCCCACCCGCCGTCCCTGCTCCCGCAGGGCGCCGACCAGGACCGCCGTGGTGGTCGACTTGCCGACCCCCGGGGCCCCGGTCAGTCCGATCACGTGGGCCCGGCCGGTGTCGGGCGCCAGGGCCTGGGCCAGCGCAGGAAGCTGCGGTGACCGGTTCTCGACCAGGCTGATCACCCGACCGATCGCCCGCGGACGTCCGGCGCGGACCGCGGCCAGCAACTCGGCCAGCTCGTTGTCCACGCGCGACGCGGGGGTCAGCGCGTCGCTCCCGTCACAGGGAGCGCAGGATCAGCGCGTCGCCCTGCCCGCCGCCGCCACAGAGTGAGGCCACCCCGGTCCCACCACCCTGCCGGCGCAAGGCGTACGCCAGCGTGAGCACCAGCCGAGCGCCCGAGGCGCCCACCGGATGACCGAGGGCGATCGCCCCGCCGTTGATGTTGACCTTCTCCTCCGTCTCGGAGTCGCTCAGGCCCAGGGCCCGGGCACTGGCCACCCCCACCGCGGCGAACGCCTCGTTGATCTCGATCAGGTCCAGGTCACCGATCCCGATCTGCTCCTTACGACAGGCCGCCCGGATGGCTTCGGCCGGCTGCATCTGCAGGGAGGAGTCCGGTCCGGCCACCATGCCGTGGGCCCGGACCTCGGCCAACGGCGTTATCCCGAGCCGATCGGCCGCCTCGCGGCTGGCCACGACCAACGCCGCCGCCCCGTCCGAGATGGGGCTGGACGACCCGGCGGTAATCGTCCCGTCGGGCCCGAAGGCCGGCGGTAGCCCGGCCATCGACTCTGCGGTCGCTCCCTCGCGGATCCCCTCGTCCGTCGCGACCAGCCGGTCAGGTCCGCGACGCTGGGGCACCTTGACCTCGACCATCTCCTCGCCCATTACGCCACTGGCGGTAGCCGCGGCCGCGCGCTGGTGGGAGCGCGCGGCGAACGCATCCTGGTCGGCCCGGCTGACCAGCACCTCGCCGCAGTTGGTGGCGTCGGTCAGCGCACCCATCGACTGCTCGGTGTAGACGTCCCAGAGCCCGTCCGCAGCCAGGTGGTCGAGCAGGCTGACGTTCCCGTACTTGAAGCCGGCCCGGGACTTGGGAAGCAGGTGCGGTGCGGAGGTCATGGACTCCATCCCGCCCGCCACCACCACGTCGCACTCTCCGGCTCGGATGAGCTGGTCGGCCAGCGCGACCGCGTTCAGGCCGGACAGGCACACCTTGTTGATGGTCAGGGACGGCACGTTCATCCTGATGCCGGCGCGGACCGCCGCCTGGCGCGCCGGGGCCTGCCCGACGCCGGCCTGCAGCACCTGACCCATGATCACGTAGTCGACCTCACGGGCGTCGACCCCGGACCGTTGCAGAGCTCCAGCAATGGCGTACCCGCCGAGCTCGGTGGCGGAAACATCGGCGAAGGCTCCCAGGAACTTGCCGATCGGCGTACGCGCCCCGTCGAGAAGAACTGAACCCATACCGCAGTTGTACACCGCCCGCGGTCGCCAGCCCAGACGAGCGGACGGGTTCGTGCGCTCCCGTGTGTTGTTGCGCGTGGAGGGGTTCGAGGGGGTCGCCCCCTTGCTGGGACTAGCATGCCTGCGATGACCACGTGGGCGGACCCCGAGGCGCTGCCGGGCGTGGTCGGCCTGGACCATATCGGGCTCGCCGTTCACGATCTCGAGGCCGCCGTCACGCTGCACACCCAGGTCCTCGGGCTGAGGGTCTCCCACCGGGAGACCAACACCGACCAGGGGGTGGTGGAGGTGATGCTCGCCGCCGCACCGGGCGGGTCCGGGACCCACCTGCAGCTGGTCGCACCGGTGGATGAGTACTCACCCGTGCACCGCTTCCTCGCGCGCCGTGGTCCCGGCCTGCACCACCTCGCGTACACCGTGCGGGATGTCCGAACCGCATCCAGCATTCTCCTGCGGCAAGGTTTACGGCTGCTCTATGATGCACCGAGGGTCGGTACCCGCGGCTCGCTGATCAACTTTGTCCATCCGAAGGACACCGGTGGGGTCTTGATCGAACTGGTCGAGCCCGCCGCCCACAACCGGGTCGAGGGTTGAGCGGGGGGGTTCGCTCGGGCATGGGCGCGATATACAGGGAATACGCCAGAGTGAACATCGAAGATCGGGAGAGGTTTGTGCGGTGAGCTCCACGGACAACACAGGGCTGGGCCTGTTCGATGACGCGGCCAGCGCCGTCGGGAACTTCCCGACCGCCCTGCGCGGCTATGACCGCACCGCGGTCGACGACTACGTCCGCACGCTGGAGGCGAGCGTTGTCCAGTCGCGGCGCCGAGCGACCCAGCTCGAGCAGCAGGTAGCCGCCCTCCAGGACCAGGTGGCCGCGCGCACCGACAAGGGCACCGCCTCCGACCTCGACTACAGCAACCTGGGTGGGCGGGCCAACGACATCCTGCGGCTGGCCCAGGAGCAGGCGCGGGAGCTGGTGGAGAACGCCACCATCGAGGCCGAGAAGGTCAAGGAGAACGCCCGACGGGAGGCCGACAGCCTGCGCACCACGGCCGCCCGCGAGGGCGACGCGATCAAGAGCGGCGGCGTGGCCGAGATCGACCAGCTGCGCGGCAAGCTGCACGCCGAGCTCCAGGCCCAGGTCGAGAAGGCCAAGAGCGAGGCCGAGGCGCTGGTCGCCGCGGCCCGCCGGCAGGCGGAGTCGATGCGGCGCGAGGCGGACCACGAGGCGCAGACCACCCGGCAGAACGCCTACCTGGACACCGAGAACCTGCGCCGCACGGTCGAGCGCGAGGCGGCCGAGATCCGCCAGCGGGTCGCCGCCGAGCGCGAGCAGGCGGTCGCTCAGCTGAAGCAGGCCCACGACGAGGCGCAGGCGCGCACCGCGGAACTGCTGGCCGAAGCCACCAAGCACCACGACCAGTCGGCCGAACGGCTGGAGTCCGATATCGCCGAGGCGGCCCGGATCCGGGCCGAGGCGCTGGCCGAGGCCGAGCACGCCAAGGAGGAGGCGGTGCGCGAGTCCGACGCCCGGATCGCCACGGCCAAGAAGCAGGCCACCGCGATCAGCGAGCGGACCCAGCAGGAGTTCACCTGGCGTAAGCAGCAGCTGCGTCGAGAGACCGAGCTGCTGCACCAGCGCAAGCAGGCGGTGCTCAGCCAGCTGGCCAGCCTGTCGGCCCTCGCCGAGCAGACGGCCAACGCCTTCCCCGACCTGAACGACCCGGCTGATCTGGAGGGCGAGGAGACCGGCGAGCCCACCCTGCTGCGGCCCGCGCCGAACGGCCCGGAGCAGCGCAAGGACGAGATCCCCGCCGACGACGCCCCCACCGAGACGGTGTCGAGCGCCCCGGCGCGTACGCCGAAGGCCGCCGAAGGCAAGAGCGGCGGGTCCCGTGGCGGCAAGTCGGCGCCCCAGCCGCAGCCCGAGCCGGAGATCGACGGCGACGCGACGGTGCTGATCTCGTCCACGGATGCGCCGGCCGGCACGCAGCACCTGTCCGGCCAGCAGCGTCCGTCCGGCTCCAGCTAGTTTCCGGTGGCGGGCTCCACATCCCCGAGGCGGCGCGCCGATGGAGATGACGGCCAGGCGGCAGCGACGCGGTTAATCTGTCCGGAACACGGGGGATCACCTGTTCGCACACCGTTCCTGGGAGATTGCCGTGACCACATCCCGGCCCGCCGAATCCTCGTCCGACCTGTTCCCCGTCGTCCGGCGGGGCTACCAGCGCGAGGTGGTCGACCGGTACGCACGAAAGACCAAGACTGACCTGGACCAGCTGAAGCAGCGGTGTGACGTCCTGAAGACCGAGAACACCGAGCTTCGGGCGGCCCGAGAGGAGACGGTGACGATGTCTGGACCAGCCGACTTCACCGGCCTCGGCCACCGGGCTCAGGAGATCCTGCGGATCGCCGAGGAGCAGGCCCGCGACGTGACCCGCCGCGCTGCCCGGGAGGCCGACCAGCTGACTGAGGAGACCCAGACCGAGCTGGACCGCCGGCGGGAGACCGTCAATGCCGAGCTCGACGAGATGCGACAGGCGCAGGTGCGCGAGTTCGACAACTTACGCCGGCAGGCCGAGCGGGACGCCGAGGAGGTGGCTCTCCGCACTCGGACCGAGACCGAACAGCTGCTGGGCGCCGCCCGCATCGCCGCCGAGGCGGTGAAGAACGAGGCCGAAGCCACCGCCCACTCTCTGGTGCAGACCGCCACGCTCGAGGCTGAGGCGATCCGGGCCTCCGCCGAGAAGGATGCCGGCCGGATCAGCCAGCAGGCTGCTGAGAAGCGCAGCCGCACCCTGTCCGAGCTGGAGAAGGCCCATAAGGAGGCTCAGCAGACCGCATCGGCGCTGCTGGCGTCCGCCACCGAACAGCAGCAGGCGGCCAGCGAGCACCTGACGGAGGAGACCGAGCGCGCCGCCCGGCTGCGACTGGACTCCCTCGCCGAGGCGGAGCGGGTCAAACTCGAGGCGACCGCCGAGGCTGAGCAGATCGTCAAGCGGGCACAGCAGCAGGCCTCCACCATCGACGAGCGCGCCCGCCAAGAGTTCGCATGGCAACGGCGGCAGATGCGCCACGAACAGGACCTTCTCACTCGGCGCAAGCAGGCGATGCTCAGCCAGCTCACCTCGCTGAGCGCACTGGCCGCCGAAGCCGCGGAGAAGCTGCCCGAGGTTCCGGACCTGGACCTGCGGGAGCTGCCCGACTTCCCGGGCGACGATCCGGCCGAGGAGACAACGGCGACCGAGGAACCCACCCAGTCCGCGGAGCCTTCCCCGCGCGAGCTGGCGCACGCCTCCCGCGACTAGTGGCGTGTCGGCCAAGTTCCTTGCCGTTTGACGGCGTTCAGGTGCGTGCATCGCAAGGCCGACGAGGGAGGGCTGCCGAGTCGCAACGCGACCGAGGAGAACGCCGCGAGGTGCGTGCCTGGGCGTCGCGAAACGGTAAGAGACTTGGCCGACACGCCACCAGCGGCTCAGAAGAGACGGTCGGCCGCGTTGTCCAGGCCGCGGAGCACGTCGTAGTCCAAGGTGACGCAGGCGATGCCGCGGTCGCTGGCCAGCACTCGCGCCTGCGGCTTGATCTGCTGGGCCGCCAACACCCCCGCTACCGGGCCGAGCTGGGGGTCGCGGCGCATCAGCTCGAGATAGCGTGTGAGCTGCTCGACTCCGTCGATCTCCCCCCGCCGCTTCACCTCCACCGCGGCATAGCGGCCGCCCGCATCGCGGCAGAGCAGGTCCACGGGGCCGATCGGGGTCGGATGCTCCCGTCGGACCAGGGACCAGCCCTGGCCCAGCATCTCGGGATGCTCGGCCAGCAGGGCCTGCAGGTGCGCCTCCACGCCGTCCTTCTGCAGTCCGGGATCGAGCCCCAGCTCGTGCCTGGAGTCGTGGAACACCTCCCCGATGGAGATCTGTAGGGTGTCCCCGTCCCGACCGTGGACCTCCCATACCGCGGTGAGCGGCTCCGCAGCCAGCGCCGCCGGGTCGGGGTCCGGAGCGACCCTCTCGGTGATCCGGCAGGGCGGGCTCATCCAGTTCAACGGCTTGTACGCCCGATCGTCGGCGTGGATCGAGACCGACCCGTCGGCCTTGACCAGGATCAGCCGGGTGGCCATCGGCAGGTGGGCGGTCAGCCGCCCTGCGTAGTCGACCTGGCAGCGGGCAATCACCAGACGCACGGGGCCCAACTCTAGCGGGCGTACCCGCCCTGGCAGACTCGATCCGTGGCACGCCGGGTCAGCAAGCATCTGCGGCCGGCGCGTCCGCTAGGCGCCGGCCATGCCACCTCGGCCGACAAGGCCGACGGCACGTGGGTACTCCGAACCGTGCCCGGCTCCGCGGCGACCAAGAGCTACCGCTGCCCCGGTTGCTCCCAGGCGATCCCGCCGGGACAGGCCCACATCGTCGCCTGGCCCCAGACGCCCGGACTACTGTCGTCCTCTCCGGTCGAGGAGCGCCGGCACTGGCACACCGCGTGCTGGTCGCGCCGACCGTGACCGACTCCGAGCCCGAGGCCCTGTTCAGCACCAGCCTCGGCACGACCGGCCCACGGGTGGTCTTCCTGCATGGCCTGTTCGGCCAGGGACGGAACTGGACCACGGTCGCCAAGGCGCTCGCCGACCAGGCGCGGGTCCTGCTGGTCGACCTGCCCAACCATGGCCGGTCGGCCTGGACCGAGACCTTCTCCTACCCCGACATGGCGGCGCAGGTGGCGCGCCTGCTGCGACGGACCGGCGACGGCGAGGCGTACGCGGTCGTCGGGCACTCGATGGGCGGCAAGGTGGCCATGGCCTTGGCCCTTCACCATCCCGAGCTGGTGGCTCGGCTCGCGGTGGTCGACGTGTCGCCGGCCGCGACGGCCGAGGTCAGCCATTTCGCCCGGTACGTCGACGGCATGCGCTCCCTCGACCTCGCCACGCTCACCGACCGCACCCAGGCCGACGGGCACCTCGCCCGCTACGTCTCCGACCCCGGTATCCGCAGCTTCCTCCTGCAGAACCTGCGCCGCGAGCCGGAGGGCGACGGCGGCTGGCGCTGGCAGATGAACCTTGCGCTGCTGGGCGATCGGCTCGAGGAGATGGGGAGCTGGGCGGACCCGGACGCGGAGCCCTACCCCGGTCCGGTGCTGTGGCTGGCCGGGGCCCGGTCCGGCTACGTGCGGCCCGACTATGCCCCGGCGATGCGGGCGCTGTTCCCTCGCGTCCAGCTCGTCACCGTCAAAGACGCCGGCCACTGGCTGCACAGCGACCAGCCGGAGGTGTTTCTGGCCGTGATGCGCCGGTTCCTGCATCTGTGAGTGGGTGGGGTATGGAAGTGTGGGTAGGCAACAGCCCGCCCGACAACGCCGAAGGAGCTGACGCGCGATGCTGCACGTGGTCCTCGACGTTGCCCCCAACCAGTTCGACTTCGCGCCGCTCTTGATCATCCTCCTGCTCGCCCCCATCGCCCTGGTGACCGCAGTCTTTCTGCTGCGCTATCGGCGCAAAGGGGACAAGTGAGCTGGATCGGGGAGCTCCTGCTCCTGATCCCGCTCGACGTTCTGCCACCGTCCCCCACGGCCGGCGAGCCGGGCACGGTCATGCCGCGCGGAAGTCACGGCTTCGCCGCCTACATCATCGGTGGATTCTTCGGGCTGGGCATCATCATCGTGGCGATGATCCTGCTCAGCCTTAAGCCCAAGAGGGCGGACCCCGGCTGGCGAGACAAGGTGCGCGGGTAAGGCTTTCCTCCGCCTCGACCGGGGTCGGTCATCGCGGCCCGTAGGCCTCGCTCTGGCGTCGCATGATCTCGCGCATCGACGTGCCGCGCGGCACCCCGTACACCGTTCCCGGGAAGTCCAGCGGCTCCTGCACCGCCCACAGCTCGTCGTGACGGTCGGGCGAGAAGAGCTGGGCGGGGTCGCCGGCGGCGATCCACCCGATGGGCACCACGGTGTTCGGGGCCAGGACCGAGTTGACGTGCAGCACGCTGGAGACGCGGAGCTCGGACCCGGTCCCCGCCACGGAGCCGGGGAACATGGCCACGCCGGTCGCGATGAAGACCTCGTCCTGGACCTCGGTGCCGTTGAGGTGAGTGTGGGGACCGACGAGGACGGCGTCGCCGATCGACAACGGATGGTCGGGCCGACCCCGCAGCACGGCCTGTTCCATGATCACGACATCGGAGCCGATGCGGATCGGGCCGCGGTCGCCGTTCAGGACTGCGCCGGACAGCACCCGTGACCCGGCGCCGATCGTGACGTCCCCGCTCACGACCGCGGTCGGGGCCACCCAGGCTGACGGGTCCACAGCGGGCACCTGCCCACGCTAACCGATGGCCCTGGCCCCGGACGGTGTGGCCGGCAACGCCTCCGAGACGAGCTAGATCACGAGTGGCAGGACAACCAGCCCGACGAGCAGAGACAACGTGTTGACCCCGACTGCGGTCAACAGCGACCACCGCAGGCGGCTGGTCCAGCTCTCCTCGCCGCGGCGATGCAGCACCACAACGAAGATCAACAGCCCCTCGACCACCGCGACGGCAAGCTCGGCGACCAGCAGCGCGCCCGGCCCGCTCAGGCCGCGTGCCACCGCCCAGAGAACCGGATGAGTGATGAGGTTGACGGCTAGGCCGACCCCGAGTGCGCTCAGCACGGTCAGCGGCCGTGCCGGACTCTGCTGCACCCGGCACCAGCCCAACGTGGCGAACGCGAGGACATAGGCGGGCAGCTCGACGACGCAGGTGAGCACGAACGCGACGGCGAAACCGTCCCACCACAGCAGCGGCGAACCAGGCGTGACCACCTCAGGCCGGCGTCGCGCGGATGATCTCACTGGGGTTGTTGGGCCGGCCGGTGCCATCGGGGTTGCTGCCGTCCTGACCCTCGGCGGCCATGGCCGCCACCACATCCCGGCTCGCCGCGTCGAGCGTGCCGAAGATGGTGTAGTTCGGCGTCCGGTTCAGGGCCGTCGAGTCGTCCCAGACCAGGAAGAACTGCGACCCGTTGGTTCCTGGGCCCGCGTTGGCCATCGCCACCACCCCGCGGACGTAGGACTCGGTGCCGTCGGTCTCGTCGGCGAACTGGTAGCCCGGTCCGCCGCTGCCGGTGCCTGTCGGGTCCCCGCACTGCAGCAGGAAGAGCCCGGAGTCGGCCAGCCGATGACAGCGGGTCTGGTCGAAGTAGCCCTGGCGGGCCAGCGACACGAACGAGTTGACGGTGCACGGCGCCTTCGCCTGGTCCAGTGTGATCGTCACCGCGCCCTCGGTCATCTCGAGCACGTAGCCGATGGTCCCGCTGGTGGCTACGCCCGTGGTCGGTGGCAGCTCCACCGGCCGGGCGGCCTCGCCGGCCACGGCGTACTCACACTCCCCCGGCGCCAGGCCATCGCCGAGGTTCGGCTGGGTAGGCGTCGACGGGATCCGGCCGCAGCCGGCCAGTAGCACCAGAAGGAGGGAGAACAGAACGGTGAAGATCCGCCGAAGGGGTCCCACGGGGTCGCCCCCCTTGCTCGGGGAATCGCGCGCTCCCGTGTGTAGTTGCGCGCGCGGCGGGGGTCCAAGGGGGTCGCCCCCCTTGCTCGAACACGGCGGCACCGGACAACTCTGGCACAGCCCTGCGCCGATTATCGGCAGACGCGTGCGTAGGGTGTTGTCGTGGTCCGCCTCACCCGCATCTATACGCGTACCGGCGATGGCGGCGATACCCGGCTGGCCGACATGTCGGTGGCCCGCAAGACCGACCCGCGGGTCGAGGCGTACGGGGACGTGGACGAGACCAACTCCGTCCTTGGCGTGGCCCTGGCCCTCGGCCAGCTGCCGGCAGAGGTCACAACGGTGCTGCGCATCATCCAGAACGAGCTGTTCGACCTCGGCGCAGACCTGTCCAAGCCGTTGCGGCCGAGCGATCCGGAGCAGCCCGAGCTCCGGGTGACGCAGGAGTCGGTCGACCGGCTGGAGGGCTGGTGCGACGAGTTCTCCGCACCGCTCGGGTCCCTGAACTCCTTCATCCTGCCGGGTGGGGTGGCCGGTGCGGCCCAGCTGCACGTCGCGCGTACGGTCGCCCGGCGGGCCGAGCGGGCCGCCTGGGTGGCCGCCGAGGCGTACGGCACGAAGCCGGTGGCCGACGCGGAGCAGCCGGGCGGGGTGAACCCGCTGGCCATCACTTATCTGAACCGGCTCTCGGACCTGCTGTTCATCATGACGCGGGTGGTCAACGGCCCCGAGGGCGACGTGCTGTGGGTACCGGGAGGGAATCGATGACGACCTGGACAGTTTCGAGCGAGGCCACCGGCCGGGCGAGTGCCCAGCAGGACCGTCCGGTGACGTTGTTCACTGGACAGTGGGCGGACCTGCCGTTCACCGAGGTGTGCCGGCTGGCATCCGAGTGGGGCTACGACGGCCTGGAGATCGCCTGCTGGGGTGACCACTTCGACGTGGCCCGGGCCGCCGAGGACGAGGCGTACGTCGCCGAGCGCCGAGACATCCTGGCTGAGCACGGACTTGGCTGTTGGGCCATCTCCAACCACCTGAACGGGCAGGCGGTCTGCGATGCGATCATCGACCAACGACACGAGGCCATCGTGCACCCCCGGGTCTGGGGCGACGGAGACCCCGAAGGAGTGCGGCAGCGGGCCGCCGAGGAGATGAAGACGACTGCGCGCGCGGCCGCCGCCTTCGGCGTCGACGTTGTGGTCGGCTTCACCGGCTCGGCCACCTGGCACTACCTGGCCATGTTCCCGCCCGTGGCGGACGACGTGATCACCGCGGGCTACCGCGACTTCGCCGACCGGTGGAACCCGATCCTCGACGTGTTCGACGAGGTCGGCGTGCGGTTCGCGCACGAGGTGCACCCGTCGGAGATCGCCTACGACTACTGGACGACGGTCCGCACCCTGGAGGCCATCGGCCACCGGGAGGCCTTCGGCCTCAACTGGGACCCGAGCCACTTCGTCTGGCAGGACCTCGACCCGGTCTCGTTCATCTGGGACTTCAAGGACCGGATCTACCACGTCGACTGCAAGGACGCGAAGAAGCAGG
>OCZS010000589.1_pt1 | contig 12193 bp, 11 predicted proteins | sample 1539071 | NCBI WGS metagenome assembly OCZS01 (sample SAMEA3113584, study PRJEB22503) | soil metagenome | reverse complement strand
CACCGTGTTCCTCGCCGCGATCGGCGGCTGGTGCTCCTACGCCGCATTCGAGCTGCTGCTTCCGATCTCGCTGACGCAGACGCACGGTCTCACGCCGGCCACATGGGGGCTCCTCTTCGCGCTGAACCCGATCGTGATCGTCCTGCTTCAGATGCGGATTACACGTTGGACGACCGGGATCCCGCGGGGCGTGAAGCTCGCTGCCGGCGTGCTGCTGATGGCCTCGCCGTACCTCCTGCTCGAGGCGAGTGCGGTCCTGCCCGTCGTGATCGTCGTCCTGCTCGTGGTGGTGCTCGGCGAGATGCTGTGGGCCCCGGCCTCGGAGGCCCTGATCGCGAACCTGGCGCCGCCGGGCCTCCGCGGGATGTACCTGGGCACCGCGAACGCCGCGAGCTGGCTCGGCCTCTCGCTCGCGCCGGCGATCGGCCTCCAGACGCGCGCTGCCTTCGGGGATGCCGCCATGTGGATTCTCATCGCCGCCGTCGGAGTGAGCGGCGCTGGGCTCTACCTCCTCGCCTGGCGGCAGGCAGAATCTCGCCGTGATCGACCTCAGGTCGGATACTCAGACGAAGCCGACGCCGGCAATGCGCCAGGCGATGGCGTCGGCCGAGGTCGGCGACGAGCAGAAGCGGGAAGACCCGACCGTCAACCTGCTCGAGCAGCGGGCGGCTGAGCTTCTCGGACAGCCGGAGGCCGTCTACGTCCCGACGGCGACGATGGCGAACGAGATCGCGCTGCGCCTCCACGGCGAGCCGGGCGACGAGCTGCTCGCCGAGGAGCACTCCCACGTCTTGATCGCGGAGCTCGGCGGGCCGGCCGCCTTCGCCGGGCTCGTGACCCGGCAGCTCCACGGGGAGAACGGCCGGATCGGCGCCGAGCAGATCCGCTCGGCGGCGCGCCTCTACGACGACTTCCACGCACCGACGACGCGAGTCGTCTCGATCGAGAACACCCACAACAGCTCCGGCGGCCGCGTCTGGCCGCTCGAGGAGCTCGACGCCGTGGTCGACTGCTGTCGCGAGCTCGGCCTCCGGCTCCACCTCGACGGCGCGCGGCTCTTCAACGCAGCGGTCGCGCTCGGCGTTCCCGCTTCGCGGATCTCCGAGCGCGCCGACACGGTGACGATCTGCCTGTCGAAGGGCCTCGGCTGCCCGCTCGGCGCCGTCGTCGCCGGCTCCTCCGAGCTGATGCTTCGGGCCCGCCGCTTCAAGCACATGTTCGGTGGGGCGATGCGCCGGCTCGGCGAGGGCCTCGCCGCGGCCGGGCTGCCGGTCGACCCCGAAGAGGTCGAGACGAACTTCGTTCAGATCGACCTCGAGCCGCTCGGTCTCTCGCAGCCCGAGGCGCTCGAGCGGGTGCACCAGGCGGGTGTCGGGATCTCGGCGACCATCGTTCCGACGCGCCTCCGCGCAGTCACGCATCTCGACGTCACCGACGAGCACATCGAGCGGGCAATTGAGATCGTCCCCAAGGCGCTCGGCCAAGGCGCCGACTTGACGGCGCCGATAGGTGAAGGCCGCACCGGGTTCGCCGGTGCGGCCGAATGAGCCTTCGGCGTGCGCCTGAGGGACTCGCGGCCGAGCTCTCGGGGATCGTCCGGGAGGCTCAGGCCGACAGCCGGCTGCCCAGTGTCAGTGCGGCCGCCGTGCGCGAGGGAGAGATCGTGTGGAGCGAGGCCTTCGGGCTGGCGGACGTCGAGGGTGGGGAGGAGGCGACGCCGGACCACCAGTACCGGATCGCGTCGATCACGAAGACCGTGACGGCGGTCGGGATCATGCGGCTTCGCGACGAGGGCGGGCTCTCGCTCGACGACAGGCTCGACCGGCATGTCGAGGGCGCCGAGCACGGGCTGACGATCCGGGGGCTGCTCTCACATCTCTCGGGCCTCCAGCGCGAGGTGCCCGGGAATGTCTGGGAGACGCTGGAGATGCCGACGCGCGAGGAGCTCTTGCCGCGCCTCGCCGAGGCCGAGAAACCGCTCGCGCCCGGCTCGTACTGGCACTACTCGAACCTCGCGTACTCGCTCCTCGGGGAGGTCGTCGCTCGGGTCAGCGGTGAGCCCGCGGAGGAGTACCTCACCCGGAATGTCCTCGGCCCGGTCGGCATGACCCGGACGACGTGGACGGCCGAGGAACCGGCGGCGGCGGGGTATCTCGTTCACCCGTACACGGACGTGCCTCGCCGTGAGCCGGTGATCGAGGGCCGTGCGGTCGCCCCCGCTGCCGAGCTCTGGAGCACCGCCGAGGATCTCTGCCGTTGGGCGGCGTTCATCGGCGATCCGGATCCCGCCGTCCTCTCCAGGGAGACGGTCGAGGAGATGTCCACGTTCCAGTCGATGGTCGACCTGACGAAGTGGCGGCTCGCCTACGGTCTCGGCTTCGCTCTGTACAGGAGCGGCGACGACGTCTTCGTCGGTCACGACGGTGCCCACGCCGGCTACCTGGCTCACGTCTCGGCGTCTCCGTCGAAGCGGACGGGCGCAGCGGTGCTCACGAACGACGGCGCCGGCGTGACGATCTCGGCCCTCGGAATCGAGTTGTCCCGCGCGGTGGCGGACGCCTATCGGCCGGTGAAGGCCGAGTGGCGGCCTGGCGATGCGCCGCCACCCGAGCTCGAGGGCGTGCTGGGCCAGTGGTTCTCCGAGGGTCATCCGATCGTCTTCTCGTACCGCGGCGGCAACCTCGAGTCCGTCTTCCCGGAGGCCCGGCTGGATCTCGGCCGCTCGGTGTACGAGCAGGAGGGCGAGGATCTCTACCGGGTCACGCGGGGCTACGAGCGCGGCGAGCTCCTCCGGATCACCAGGGACGAGGACGGTGTCCCCGTCAAGCTCTACTTCGCGACCTATCCGGTCACGCGCGAGCCGTCCACCTTCGGCTAACGATCACCGGCGAAGAAGAACGCGACTGCCACAGCGACGTAGCCGGCGATCAGCACGACGCCTCGGGCGCGGCTCGATTGGCCCTGGACGAGCAGTGCGAACGTCAGCACGACGCCGAACGTGAGCGCCGCGATCTCGACCGGCCGAAGCGACAGCGCAAGGGGATCGATCAGTAGCGCGAGCAGCGTGACGGCCGGGATAAGGAACACCGCCACCTGGGCGCTGGACGCGAGCGCGATCTCGGCGGCGAGCTTGATCTGGCCGCGGGCGGCGACCACGACGGCGCCGCCGTGCTCGGCCGCGTTGCCGACGATCGCGACGATGACAGCCGCGACGAAGAACTCCGTCAGCCCGGCCTTGTCCGCGAAGGTCTCGATCGAGCCGACGACGATCTCCGCGATCAGCGCGGTCACGACGGTCGCGATGCCGAGCACCATCAGCGCCATCCGAAAGGTCCAGCCGACCATCTCGGACGGCTCGTCGGAAATGTGCATGAGCCGGTGCCGCCGCAGCGAGATCCAGGTCGCGCCCACGTAGACGATCAGGAGAGCGATCGAGACCGGGATCGAGACGTAGACGAGGGAGTCGCGCTCCGGATCGCCTTCCCAGCCGGGAACCGACGGGATCAGCAGGAGGACCACGGCGAGCGTCACCAGGCCGATGGAGAGCATGCTCGACTCGCGGTCGAGCGCGCCGCGGCCGCCGAAGAGCAGCGAGAAGCCCAGGACGAGCAGGAGGTTGCCGACCACGCTTCCCGTCAGCGAGCCGCGCACGACCTCCGTGAGCCCCTCGTGGACGGCGAGCAGCGCGATGATCAGCTCCGGCGCGTTGCCGAAGGTCGCGTTGAGGAAGCCGCCGATGCCCGGCCCCGTGTGGTGCGCGGCGTGCTCAGTCGCCTCGCCGATCAGCCACGCGAGCGGAACGAGCGCCGCGGAGGCCAGGATGAACTCGGCGGTGTGGCCGATGTCGGTCGCGTAGTGGAGGACAATCGTGACCGGGGCAAGGGCGAGCGAGCCCCACAAGATCCGCCTGGCCACCGGGCTAGCCTACCCGCGGTGCTGACGGCGATTCTCTTCGACTGGGGCGGGACGCTCATGCAGGACGAGTGGAGCGACGAGATCGCACTCGAGGGGCACGCCGCCGGCCTCGGCGCGCTCGAGCAGGATGGCCTTCCGACGGCGGAAGCCTTCACCCGCTACCTCGCGGACAACGAGGCGGAGCTGTTCCCGGCCGGTGAGGACGAGATCGTCATCGCCGATGTGATGCGCCGATCGTTTTCCGCGCAGGGCGTCGATCTCCAGGATGACGACCTGCGGCTCTTCATCCGTGCGGCACACGACGTCTGGGCCTCGCACTACTCGCTCGCGGCCTCGTCCCACGCGCTTCTCGAGGCGCTTCGAGCGCGGGGACTTCGGCTCGCGCTGGTCTCCAACACCGCGAGCCCGGACTGGCTGCTGCGGCCCGTCCTCGAGCGCCAGGGGCTCGTCGAGCGCGTCGACGCCATCGTGCTCTCGTCGGAGGTCGGCAAGCGCAAGCCGCACCCGGCGATCTTCGAGCGGGCGCTCGACGAGGTCGGGGCAGGGCCGGACGAGGCGGTCTTCGTCGGCGACCGGCTGGACACCGACGTCCTCGGCGCCTCCCGTGCCGGGATGAAGACCGTCCAGGCGCTCTGGTTCCGCGCGGATGACGTGCCGGTCGAGGTCGAGCCAGACTTCCAGGCGTTCACCCAGATGGACGTCCTGAACGTGGTCGACCGCCTGCTCGCCTAGCGCGAGCGAGTTTGTCTGTCAAGTCTTGCGCGGCCCTGGAGTCGTCACCCAAAATCCACTTATGGCGTCTCGGCCGACGACCAGTCCTCGGAGCCTCCCGCTCCGGCCGCAGGACGAGGTCGAGTGCCGCCGGTGCGGAGTCCACTGCGACAAGGTCGTCTACCCGGCAGCCTGCCTCGCTCGGGCGTGCCCCTTCCTCTACGCGTTCGAGGAAGTTGGGCGCACCTACGTCGGATGCATGCAGCGGATCTTCTCCGTGGAGATCGACCTCCAGCTCTTGGAGGAAGCCGAAGCCCGAGCCCCGGGCTTCGGTGCTGTTCGGGCCAGTCGGAAGCCGCTCCCGATGTGCCGGGCCGACGTGGAGAGCACGTATGCCGGCCGGGGCGACGAGCTCGGGTGCGTCAACCCCGAGTTCCACGAGCTGCCCGTCGGCGAGCCGAGCTTCCGCGTTTTCGCGCAGGTTCGGCCGAGCGCCTAGGCCCTCGCAACCGGACCCCGAACAGCTCGAGCAAGTCGTCGACCTGATCGGTGACGTGCTCGGCACGGACGTCGTCGGCGCGTACCTCTACGGCTCAGCGCTCACGGGCGGGCTGCGGCCGAGGAGCGACATCGACGTCCTCGTCCTTACCCGGCGTGCGGCGACGATCGAGGAGAAGCGGCGGCTCGCGGAGGGCCTGCTGGCAGTCGGCCAGGGCCCGAGGCCCGTAGAAGTGACGGTCGTGGCTGAGCCCGACGTCAAGCCCTGGCGGTACCCGCCGCGGTTCGACCTCCAGTTCGGCGAGTGGCACCGCGCGGCGCTCGAGCGCGCCGAGGTCGAGCCGTTGGCGGCGACCATGAATCCCGACGTCGCGATGCTGCTCACGATGGTGCTCCAGGCGAGCCGCCCGTTGCTCGGGCCTCCGGCGCCCGAGCTGCTCGATCCCGTGCCGCCCGAGGATCTCACCCGCGCCATGCTGCACGGCGTCGAGGAGGTGATGCCCGGGCTCGCCGACGACACGCGCAACTCGGTGCTGACGCTCACGGTCGAGACGGGCGAGATCGGCCCCAAGGACCGCGCCGCGGACTGGGTGCTCGAGCGCCTCCCCGAGGAGCACCGTGAGGTGCTCGCGCGGGCGCGGGCGATCTATCTCGGCCAGGAGGACGAGCGCTGGGACGACCTCAGGCAGCGCGTCCGGCCTTACGCCGACCACGTCGCGGGCGAGATCCGGCGGCGTGCAGCTCCCGCAGCTTCCTGATCTCGTGCTCGTCGGCGCCCTTGCCCTGCTGGCCCTCGGTCTCCACGATCGCCGGAAGGTCCTGCAGCCGCCGGTTTCCCAGAAATGTCGCGAGACCGTCGCCGATGACGCCCTCTTTGAGGTTCGCGTGACGGTCGCGGTTCGAGCCGAGCGGCGTGACCGAGTCGTTGACGTGGAGTGCCCGTAGCCGATCGAGCCCGATCAACCTCTCGAACTCGTCGAGGAGCGCATCGAGCGCAGCCGGGTCGGTCACGTCGACACCGGACGCCCACAGGTGGCAGGAATCGAGGCAGACGCCGAGGCGGGGATGCGCCCCCAGCCGGTCGATCAGCTGCGCGATCTCCTCGATCGACCGGCCCATCGTTCCGCCGGTCCCGGCTGAGTTCTCGATCAGGAGCCACGTGGTCTCCGAGCATCGCTCCAGGACCTGCTCGAGCGCCGGTGACGCCCGATCCAGGCCGGCCTCGAATCCGGAGCCGAGATGCGATCCGACGTGGAAGACGACGCCGTCAGCGCCGATCGCGCAGGCCGCGTCCACCGTCGAACGAAGGGTCGAGATGGACTTGCCGTAGATCTCCTCATCGGGGCTCGCGAAGTTGCAGAGGTAGATCGCATGGACGATCCACGCCTCCATCCCGGCTGCCCGCGCGCGCTTCTCGAAGGACCCGAGCACCTCCGGGTCGTGGTTGGGGAAGCGCCACGCCCGTGGGCTCTGCACGAAGAGCTGGAGCGCGTCGGCGCCGATTGCCTCCGCGCGCTCCGGCGCGGCCTTCACGCTGCCGCCGACATGGCCGCCGAAGAGCACGCGCCTACGATAGTGACGTGAACCTGCCTGTCCGAGTCCGCATGGCTCCGAGCCCGACGGGGCTGCTGCACATCGGGAGCGTCCGCACCTTTCTCTTCAACTGGCTGTTCGCGCGGCCGAAGGGCGGCGAAGTGCTCCTCCGGATCGAGAACACGGACACGAGCCGGGAAGTGGACGAGGCGACCGAGCAGATCCAGCGCTCGCTCGAGTGGCTCGGGATCGACTGGGACGGCCCGGTGCGCTTCCAGCTCGATCGGATGGAGGACGCTCAGCGGCTCGCCCGGCAGCTCGTCGACGAGGGGAAGGCATACGAGGACGAGGGCGCGATCCGCTTCCGGATGCCCGACGAAGGCGTGACCGCCTGGGACGACGTCGTCCGCGGCCGGGTCGCGGTGCCGAACGAGAGCATCGAGGATCTCGTGATCCTGCGGGGCGACGGCCGGCCGACCTACAACTTCGCCAACCCGATCGACGACATGCTCGACGGGATCACGCACGTGATCCGGGGCGAGGACCACATCTCGAACACGCCCAAGCAGCTCCTGATCCTGCTGGCCCTCGGCGCGGAGCCGCCGGTCTACGCTCATGTCCCGGACGTGCTTGGCGACGACGGCAAGAAGCTCTCGAAGCGGCACGGCGCGCAGTCCGTCGACGACTTCCGCCGCCAGGGCTACATCCCCGAGGCGCTCGTCAACTTTCTCGCCCGGCTCGGGTGGGCCTACGACGACCAGAAGGAGGTCTTCACGCGCGAGGAGCTGCTCGAGCTCTTCGAGCTGGAGACGGTGACGCCGAGCCCGGCCGTCTTCGACTTCCAGAAGCTCTCGTGGCTGAACGGCGTCCACCTCCGCGAGCTCTCGCCGGGGGAGTACGCCGATCGCGTGGTCGAGTACGTCCGCGAGGCGGGCTTCGACTGGGACGAGGAGCTCGTGCGCCGCGCGGCGCCGCTCGTCCAGGAGAAGATCGAGAAGCTCGACCAGTTCCCCGGCTACACGCGGTTCTTCTTCGAGGAGGTCAGCCCCGCGGTTCCGCCCGACGGCGCCGGCCCGGTCCTCGAGCAGGCGGAGCAGATCCTTGCCGGTGTCGAGCCGTTCGAGGCCGAGCCGATCGAGCGGGAGCTCCGGTCGCTGGCCGAGCGCCTGGAGCTGAAGCCGCGCGAGGCGTTTCAGCCGATCCGGATCGCCGTCACCGGGTCGAAGGTCTCACCCGGGCTCTTCGAGAGCCTGGAGCTGCTCGGCCGCGACGAGACGCTCAGACGTCTCGCGACTGTCCGCGGCGCAGCGGCCTAGGCGGGGCGAGCGGGTCCAGCGCGCGCTGGAAGTCCAGCCAGGAGCGCCGCCTGAAGCTGGCGGTCGGGCGGGGGAGCTCGTTCCACAGCCGCTCCCGTGCGAGCAACGGGTCTGAGCCGGGCTGATTTCCCACTTCAAAAAGGGGAACGACCGAACGGGGCCAGGAGATACGCCGAGGCCGTCGATACACTCGAGCCCGATGGGAGGGGAACCGGCGACGGTGCTGGTCGTTGACGACGATCCCTCGCTCAGGCTCCTCTGCCGGGTCAATCTGGAGCTCGAGGGATACAAAGTCGTCGAGGCCGAGAGCGTCCAGGGAGCACGCGCCGCGCTCGACGCAGAGAGCATCGACGCGATCCTTCTCGACGTGCACCTCGGAAACGACGACGGCCTCGTGCTCCTGCCGTCGATCGGCGAGGACGGGCCTGCGGTCGCCCTGCTGACGGGCAGTCCGGGCGTCCACCTGCCCGACGGCGCGACGGTGATCGGCAAGCCGTTCTCGATCGACGAGCTCAGCAACACCGTCCGCGAACTGGTCGGTCGCGAGGGCTCCTCGCTCGGGTAGATTCCTCTTCCAATATGAGCGTCACCGCTGTCAGGACGCCTGCCGAGTTCGAGGCCGAGCTCCAGAGATACCTCTTCGAGCGCGCCGAAGAAGGGCGCGCCGTTCGTGTGGGCGAGAAGGAGGTCTCCGAGCGCGCAGAGATCGTGGCTCGCTACCGGGAGCTGTTCACGCGCGAGCAGCTGGACGCGCTGCACGAGGCGGAGTCCGGCGCCACACCGGAGGATCGGGAGCGCCTCTACAGGCTCCGCAAGACCTGCGAGTCGGGCCTCGTCGAGGTCGAGCTGAGCGCGCGCGAGGACGAACTGGAGAACGCAATCCTCGCCGCGCGGGTTGAGTACCGCGGCCAGGAGCTCCCGCTTCGGTCGGCGCAGGCGCAGCTCGCGGTTCTCCACGCCTTCGAGGAGCGGGAGGAGCTCGGCGAGCTCCACGGCGACGCCTCCGCGGGATTCAACGACCAGCGGATGGAGATGCTGCAGGCGCGCGAGGAGCTCGACGCGGAGCTTTCCGGCGAGAAGGACGCCGTGGCGCGGAACGAGGAGGAGAAGGGCATCTCGCTTCGCGAGCTCTCGCAAGTGTTGACCGACGCGAGCCGCGCTGCGGACGAGCTCTACGGCCGGCTGACGGGAAAGTGGTTCGACAAGCTCCTCGGCGACGGCCGGCCGGAGGTTCCGTCCTCCTACCACGTCGCCTGGCTCCGACGGCTCTCGCCGCTCGAGTCGACCTACACAAAGGAGCGCGCGACGGAGGTCTGTCTGCAGACGCTCCGGCACCTCGGATTCAACATGGACGAGGAGCCGAACATCCGGATGGATCTCGACGACCGGCCGCAGAAGTCGCCCCGCGCGTGCGTGATCGCCGCCGACCCGCCGAAGGTCGTCCATCTGATCACTCGGGCGCAGGGCGGGCTGCACGACTACCAGGCATTCCTCCATGAGGCCGGCCACGCGCTCCACTACGGAAACTGCGACCCGAACCTGCCCTACACGTTCCGGAACCTCTCGCGCGACCACGCGCTGACCGAGATCTACTCCTACATCTTCGAGGCGATCTCTCGCGAGCCGAGCTGGCACGTCGAGCACTTCGGGCTCTCGGAGAAGGAGGCGAAGGAGAACGCCGAGGCGACGATCTTCCTCGAGGCGCTTCTCTACCGGCGCTACACCGCGAAGCTCCAGTTCGAGCTCGAGTTCTGGGGTGGGTTCGGCAACGGGGCGGCAGGCCCCGCGCGGTACCACGAGCTTCTGACGGCCGCGAGCGGCGTCTCCTACCGGCCCGATGCGTACCTGGCAGACATGGACGCGGGCTTCTACTCCGCGGACTACCTCCGGGCCTGGATTCGGTCTGCGCAACTGCGGCAGTGGCTGACGAAGGAAGTCGGCGAGGATTGGTGGCGCAACCGGGCGACCGGCGACCACCTGCGCTCGCTCTTCGCGGAAGGGACGCGTCCCTCCAGCGAGGACATCGCCGGCCGCCTCGGCTTCGATCCCCACGACACCCAGCCGCTTTTGCACGAACTTGGCGCCTAGACCGGCCTTCGACCGGTTCTACGGGTACGACGAGCTAACGGAGATCCTCCAGGGCTGGGCCGACGAGCGGCCCGAGCTCTATGCCCTCGAGTCGATCGGCAAGAGCCATGAGGGCCGGGACATCTGGCTGGCCGCGATCACGAACACCGAGACCGGGCCCGCGCTCGAGAAGCCCGCGCTTCTGATCGAGGCCAACATCCATGCGGTCGAGGTCACCGGCGCGACCGCTGCGCTCTATCTGATCAACCGGCTGCTCTCGGAGTACGGCGGCGACGAGCGGATCACTCGGGTGCTCGACACCCGCGCGTTCTACGTCCTCGCCCGGCTGAACCCCGACGGGGCCGAGCTGGCGCTCGCCGAGCGGCCGCGATTCATCCGGTCGAGCACCCGTCCGTGGCCCCTAGTCGAGGAGCTCGACGGGCTCTACGAGGAGGATCTCGACGGCGACGGACGGATCCTGATGATGCGGATCCGCGACCTAAACGGCTCCTGGAAGGCGCATTCGGAGGAGCCGCGACTGATGGTCAGGCGGGACCCGGACGAGGAAGGCGGCGAGTACTTCCGGATGCTCTGGGAGGGGCGAATCCGGAACTACGACGGTGTGACCATCAAGATCGCGCCGCCGCTCGAGGGCCTCGACCTGAACCGCAACTTTCCGATGGAATGGGCGGTCGAGGCAGAGCAGCGCGGCGCCGGCCCGTACCCGACCTCCGAGCCGGAGATCCGGGCGATGGTGCAGGCGATCGTCGAGCGGCCGAACATCACGGCGCACCTCGCGTACCACACATTCAGCGGCGTCCACCTCCGCCCGTACTCGAGCTATCCCGACGATTACTACCCGACGAACGACCTGAGGGCGTACAAGCTCCTCGGCGAGAGGGCGACGGAGATCACCGGGTATCCGGCGGTCTCGATCTTCCACGACTTCAAGTACGACCCGAAGCAGACGGTCAAAGGCGGAGCAAACGACTGGCTGTACGACCACCTCGGGATCTACTCCTGGACGACGGAGTTCTGGAGCCCGCAGCGCGAGGCCGGGATCGAGGACTACCAATACATCGAGTGGATGCGCGACCACCCGCTCGAGGACGACCTGAAGCTGATCCGCTGGAGCGACGAGCAGCTGGATGGTAAGGGCTACGTCGACTGGTACGCGTTCGACCACGACCAGCTGGGCGAGGTCGAGCTCGGCGGCTGGGACCTCATGTACGCGTGGGCGAACGTCCCGCCGCAGTTCCTCGAGCGCGAGATCGCGCCGCACTCGGAGCTCGCGATCTGGCACCTGCTCGTGTCTCCGCGCTTGGAGATCCTGTCGCTGGACGCCGAGGAGCTGGGGGAGGGGTCGTGGCTCGTCCGGCTCGTGGTCCACAACACCGGCTGGCTGCCGACGTCGGTGTCCGACAAAGCGGTCGAGCGGAAGGCCGTGCGGCCACTCGAGGTAGAGATCACGCTTCCCGAAGCCGCGCGGCTCCACGGAGGCGAGAAGAAGGTCGAGCTCGGACAGCTCGACGGCCGGGTGCACCGGCGGTCGCTGCTCTGGTGGGCGTCGGACGATGCGACGAGCGACCGCGCGAAGGCGGAATGGGTCGTTGAGGCGCCTGCAGGGTCGGTGGTGCAGGTCGAGGCGCGCCACCAGCGGGCCGGGATCGTCCGGCGTGAGCTGACGCTCGAGTAGCCCGGTTGGATCACCGGCCGGACAGCTTCAGGGCCGGGCTTCGCGCCGGTACGGCAATCGCGCCCGCGGTCTTCGTGATCGCCGTGTCCTTCGGCGTGCTGGCGCGGGACCTCGGCTGGGGCGTCGGCGCGCCCATCGTCTCGTCGGTGGTCGTGTTCTCCGGGTCAGCGCAGTTCGCGCTCGCGGAGGTGTTGGAGGCCGGCGGCACGGCGCTTGCGGCGATCGTCGCGGCGATCCTCGTCAACGCGCGCTTTGCCGTCATGGGCGTGGCCGTAGCCTCGATCTTTCACGGCGGGCCGCTCCGGCGTGCCCTGGAGGCGCAGACGACCGTGGATGCGTCGTGGGCCCTCGCGAATCGCGGAGAAGGGCGGTTCGACCGCGAGCTCCTCATCGGCGCGACGCTGCCTCAATACGTCGCATGGGTGGCGGGCACCGTGGTCGGCGTGTTCGCCGGCAA
>OCZS010000588.1_pt1 | contig 12211 bp, 11 predicted proteins | sample 1539071 | NCBI WGS metagenome assembly OCZS01 (sample SAMEA3113584, study PRJEB22503) | soil metagenome | reverse complement strand
CCCCGCCGTTGTTGCCGGGACCCACCAAGATCATGATCTTGGTGCCATAAGTCCTGCCGCAAGCCTCAGCAGCCTCCCGAGCTACTGCCGCGGCCACACCGCTGGCCGCCCGCTGCATCAGCGTGTCTTCGCCCACTTCCGCAATAGCCTCGGCTTCGAGGGCGCGAATAGTCGCTACGTCGTAGGCGTCGATCATTCAAGCCTCGCAGACCACCACGGCCGAGGCGATCCCCGCGTCATGAGACAAGGAGAGATGAATGGTCCCGACGCCGAGCTGCTTCGCCCGATCCGCGACGGTGCCAGTGATCGAGAAAGCGGGCCGGCCGTGGTCATCGGTGAGCACTTCGGCATCCAACCAGGACATGCCCGACGGTGCACCTAGCGCCTTGGCCAACGCTTCCTTGGCGGCGAACCTCGCCGCCTGAGAGGCGATCGGGCGTTCAGCTTCGGCCGGCGTGAAAAGCCGTGCCACCAGTCCGGGACGCCGCTCCACTGATTCGGCAAACCGGGCGACGTCGCAAACATCGATTCCCACTCCGATGATCATCCGCGGTAGATGATCACGGTCATTCCACCGTGACAGATTTGGCCAGGTTGCGCGGCTGGTCGACGTCGTGGCCCTTCTGCGTGGCCAGTTCGCAGGCGAACATCTGCAGCGGCACCGTAGCCACCAGCGGCTGCAGCAGCGTGGACACCTTCGGCAACCGGATCAGGACGTCCGCGAAGGGCTCGACTTCATGATCATCTTCCTCCGCCAGCACCACCGTGCGAGCTCCGCGGGCTCGAATTTCCTGGAGATTGGAGACCACTTTGTCGTGCAACATGTCCCGCCCCTGCGGAGGTACGACCACAAAGACGGGGAGCTGATCTTGTACCAAGGCAATGGGGCCGTGCTTCAATTCTCCGGCGGCGAAACCCTCGGCATGGATGTAGGCCAGCTCCTTGAGTTTCAGGGCTCCCTCGAGCGCGACGGGGTAACCCACGTGCCGGCCGAGGAACAGCACCGAAGGCTCGTCGGCGAAGTCCGCGGCGAGCTTCAGCACCGAGTCAATGCCCTCCAGTACGGCGCCGACCGCGGCCGGCATGGTGGCCAGCTCGCGCATGGTGGTGGCGATCTCGTCCAAGAATTTCGTGCCCCGAATCTGCGCCAGGTAGAGGCCGAGCAAATAGCAAGCGACGAGTTGGGTGAGAAAGCCCTTGGTCGAGGCGACCCCCACCTCAGGACCAGCGTGGGTGTAGATCACCGCGTCGGACTCGCGCGGGATGGTGGAGCCGTTGGTGTTGCAGATGGCCAGCACGCGGGCGCGCTGTTCGCGCGCGTGCCGGATGGCCATCAACGTGTCGGCAGTCTCGCCGGACTGGCTGATGGCGACCACAAGTGTGCTGGGCCCCACGATGGGGTCGCGATAGCGGAATTCGCTCGCCAGCTCGACCTCGCATGGGATTCGCGTCCAGTGCTCGATCGCGTACTTGGCCACGAGACCGGCATAGAAGGCGGTGCCGCAGGCGACGACGACGATCTTGTCCACCGTGCGCAACTCCGCTTCGCCGATCCGGATCTCGTCGAGGGTGAGCTTGCCGTGCGCGTCGTGACGGCCAAGCAGGGTATCGGCGACGGCCTTTGGTTGCTCGTAGATCTCCTTGCGCATGAACCAGTCGTAGCCCCCCTTTTCGGCCGCAGAGAGGTCCCAGTCGACATGGTAGGGCCGGACGGACGCCGTCGATCCGTCAAAGTCGGTGATCACGATCTCCGCGGCGGAGATTTCCACCACCTGGTCTTGACCGAGCTCGATCGCCTCGCGGGTGTGCTCAATGAACGCCGCGACATCCGAGGCCACGAAGTTCTCCCCCACCCCGACACCAACGACCAGCGGAGAGTTGCGCCGGGCAGCCACGACGTGGTCCGGGTCCGTGCTGTCCACGGCCACCAAGGTGAAGGCGCCTTGCAGCCGAGCACACACCGTGCGCATCGCGTCGGCCAGGCTCTTACCGGCAGCGACCTGGAGTCCTAGCAGGTGAGCCACGATCTCGGTATCGGTCTGCGAGGTCAACGTGACGCCCGCCTGGTGAAGTTCGGCGCTGAGCGAGACGTAGTTCTCGATGATGCCGTTGTGCACCAGCGCAACGCGGCCGCCGGCCGAAAGGTGCGGATGCGCGTTCACATCATTGGGAGCGCCGTGCGTCGCCCACCTCGTATGACCAAGACCCAACCCGGCGCGTGGCAGTGGCTCCTCGGCCAGCAGCTTGTCGAGGTTGGAGATCTTTCCTGCCTTCTTGGCGAGGTGGACGGCGTTCTCCGCGACGATCGCCACCCCGGCGGAGTCGTACCCCCGGTATTCCAATCGCCGCAACCCTTCGACCACCACGTCCAAGGCGGGCTGCGGCCCCACGTAGCCCACGATTCCGCACATAGGCAGCAAGGCTAATGCAGACTCGGTCACGCATTAGATTTCTGACATGCGGCGCGACGGGCAGGCGCTTGGCCCGTACGTGGAACGAAGTCGGGCCGACTGGGCTGAGCTGGCCGCGTCGACACCGATGGCGCTGGATGCGGCCACGCTCGAGCGGCTACGCGGCCTCGATGATCCAACCAGCCTGCTCGATGTCCGTGAGGTCTACCTGCCGCTGACTCGACTGCTCAGCAGCTACGTGTTGCACACCGGGGAGCTGCATCGTTCGACCAACGATTTTCTGAAACTCTCGGTCAGCCGGACGCCGTTCGTGATCGGCATCGCCGGCTCGGTAGCGGTGGGCAAGTCGACCACCGCGCGCCTGTTACGGGAGCTGCTGGCTGCCTGGCCGGAGCATCCGCGCGTCTCCCTGGTGACCACTGACGGGTTCCTGCTGCCGAACGCGGAGCTCGAGCGGCGGGGGCTGATGAGCCGGAAGGGCTTCCCCGAGTCGTACGACCGCCGGGCGCTGCTGCGCTTCGTGATGGATGTGAAGTCAGGCAAGGACGAGGTGACGGCACCGGTCTATGACCACCTGACATACGACATCGTGCCCGGTGCGAGCGTAGCGATCCGGCGATCCGACATTTTGATCTTGGAGGGCTTGAACGTCCTACAACCGGCTCGGATGCGGGCAGACGGAACCAGCGGGCTTGCGGTCAGCGACTTCTTCGACTTCTCGGTCTATGTCGACGCCGACGACGATGACGTCCGCGACTGGTACGTTCACCGGTTCCTGGCGCTCCGGGACACTGCCTTCCGGGATCCCCGCTCGTACTTCACCCGCTATGCCGACCTCAGCCAGGAGCAGGCGGTCCGCCAGGCGCGGTACGTGTGGGACACCATCAATGGGCCCAACTTGAGCCAAAACATCCGCCCCACCCGGGGCCGGGCTACCGCCATCCTCCGGAAAGACAGCGATCATCGCGTGGAGTGGGTCCGGATCCGCAAGCTGTGATCAGGTCAGCAGCAGAGCTGTGGGGAGGACTCGCAGACACCAATTCGGCGATGGCGCGATCGCAACCGATAGCGTCGCCTACATGACCACAACGCAATACCCGGTCACCTCGTCGAGGCAGCGGATGACACTCGGCGCCGGCACCGCGATGAAGATCGGCTTCTTTGGAGCATTCGGCGCGTTCTTGTTCATGTTGATCGTCTACGCGATCATCGGCCTGATCGCTCTGGTCCTCGTCGTCACAGGCTCCTTCGATTCCCTGGTGAATCTGTTCCCGAACTAACCGCTGCAACCCTTCATCGGGCCGGGCCATCGCCAGGGTGCTCAGAGCGCGAGGTGAGACCGTACGGCGTCGGCGAGCCGGTAGGCGACGTCATTGGCCGCCTCGAAGGTTTTCGCTTCCACCATGACTCGGACCAGCGACTCGGTTCCCGACGGTCGGAGCAGCACCCGGCCGCTGTCGCCCAACTCCTGCTCAGCCTCGGCGATGGCCCGAGTCAGGTCGGGATGAGAGTCGGCGCGCGCCTTGTCGACACCCGGCACGTTGATCAGCACCTGGGGCATCCGGGTCATCACAGCCGCCAGCTTGGCCAGCGTCTCACCGGTGTTGGCCATGATGCTCATCAGATGAAGTGCGGTGAGTACACCGTCCCCGGTGGTGGCGTGCTCCATCATGACCACGTGGCCGGATTGCTCACCCCCGAGTGAGAAAGAGCCGTCGTGCATCGCTTCGAGCACGTACCGGTCGCCCACCTTGGTCTGCGCCACCCGGATCCCGTTGTCCCTCATCGCCTGAACGAACCCGAGGTTGCTCATCACCGTGGCCACCACGGTGTCGTTCTTGAGTCGACCAGCGTCCCGGAGAGCGAGAGCCAAGATCGCGAGGATCTGGTCACCGTCGACCACCTTGCCGTCGGCGTCGACCGCCAGGCAGCGATCGGCATCTCCGTCGAGAGCGACGCCGATGTCGGCATGGTGCTCGACAACAGCGGAGCGGAGCGAGTCCACGTGCGTCGATCCACAGTTGTCGTTGATGTTGATGCCGTCCGGCGTCGCATGGATCCGGATCACCTCGGCGCCCTGAGCCTCGAACGCTGCCGGAGCCGCGATGTAGGCCGCACCGTTGGCGCAATCGACCACCACCTTGATGCCCTCGAGGCTGACCGGACCGCCCACGCTTGACACGAGATGGGCGATGTAGTGCTCCACCAGCGCAGGATCGTCGCGAACCCTTCCCACATCGGCGCCAGTCGGCCGCGGACTTGCCCCGTTGAGCGTGGCCGCGGTCATCCGCGCCTCGATCGCGTCCTCCAGCTCGTCGTCCAACTTGGCTCCGCCGCGCGCGAAGAACTTGATGCCGTTGTCGGGCATCGGGTTGTGGCTGGCAGAGATCATCACACCGAGGTCAGCGAAGGTTGCCCCGGTCAGGAAGGCGACGCCGGGGGTGGGCAACACCCCTAGCCGTACGACGTCGACTCCGGCACTGGCCAGGCCGGCCACGACCGCCGCCTCGAGGAACTCACCGGAAGCACGGGGGTCCCGGCCCACCAAGGCGACGGGACGGTGATCACCGAAAGCTCCGGTCTCGGCAAGCACGGCTGCGGCCGCGACGGAAAGGCCGAGCGCCAGCTCGGCGGTGAGCTCGTCGTTGGCTCGGCCGCGAACCCCATCGGTGCCGAACAGGCGACCCATGGTCGAACGGTCAGCGCTTGCTGTACTGCGGCGCCTTGCGAGCCTTTTTCAGACCCGCCTTCTTGCGCTCCTTGATGCGCGCGTCGCGGGTCAGCATGCCCGCCTTTTTGAGTGAGGGGCGGCTGGCTTCGGCATCCACGGCATTGAGCGCGCGTGCCACACCGAGCCGTAGGGCTCCAGCCTGACCGGTGACTCCGCCGCCGTGAATCCGGGCGATGACGTCGTAGGAGCCGGCCACCGCTGCGGCCGTGAAGGGTTCGGCCACGATCTGCTGATGCACCTTGTTGGGAAAGTAGTCGTTCAGATCCCGACCGTTGATGCTCCACTGGCCACTTCCGGGAACGATCCGAACCCTGGCCACCGCCTCCTTTCGCCGACCCGTGGCGCCTGAAGGAGCCACCACGGCGGGCCGACCTGCTGGACCCTGGGACGCCTGCGGCGCCGCTTCAGAGCGGTAGGCGATCTCCCGATCGTTGTCCACGAAGGGAGTGATCTCGTCCTCGGTGGTTTCGGTGGCGGTATTGGTCACTGCGCGGTTCCTTGCTTTCGCTTGCGGGCTACTGGGCGATCTGGGTCATCTGGTAAGGCTGAGGCTGCTGGGCGCGGTGCGGGTGCTCGGGACCGGCGTACACCTTGAGCTTCCTGATCAGTTTGCGGCTGAGCTTGTTCTTGGGCAGCATCCCCCACACCGCAAGCTCCACGGCTTTTCGCGGGTCCCGATCGAGGAGCTCGCCGTACGGCACTGAATGCAGGCTGCCAGGACGACCCGAGTGCCGGTACGCGAGCTTGTCGGTCCGCTTCTTGCCGGTGAGGGCGATCTTCGATGCGTTCACCACCACGACGAAGTCACCACCGTCGAGGTGCGGCGCGTAGGTCGGCTTGTGCTTCCCCCGCAGCAGCGTCGCGGCGGTCACGGCCAGCCGACCCAGGACGACGTCGTCCGCGTCGATCACATGCCAGGACCGCGTGATGTCCCCAGGCTTCGGGCTATAGGTAGACATGACCAGACTTCCGTTGTAAAGACCACTTGTCTGCGTAGGTGCCAGGCGCTGATTCGCTGAGCACCTGCTGCAGGGCAGCGTCAGCTCCCTGCGTTGACGCAACAGCCGTCTAGGCTACTCGCCATCCGTCGGGCCGGTCAAAGTGAGCGTGCATCAAGCGAGCGAAAGTGTCGCCTAAGTCATAGGTGGCCCTACTAGTCCGCTCGGCGTGCGCCAACGTAGGTTTACCGCATGACCGATACGCTCAGCATCCGCGACAACCGCACGGGTCGCGAGTATGAGGTCCCGATCGCGGACGGCACGATTCGCGCCGCAGACTTGAAGCAGCTTGCCGTCGACGGCGAGCCTGGGCTTGCCACCTACGATCCCGGATTCGTGAACACCGCGTCGTGCCGAAGCTCGATTACCTACATCGACGGCGATGTCGGCATCCTCGAATACCGCGGCTACCCCATCGAGCAGCTCGCCGAGAGCTCCACATTCCTGGAGGTCTCCTACCTGCTGCTGTATGGCGAGCTACCGACCCAGGATCAGCTCGACCACTGGGTCCACGAAGTCACGTACCACACCTTCTTGCACGAGAATCTCAAGCAGTTCATCCAGGGCTTTCGATACGACGCGCACCCGATGGGCATGCTGATGGCCGCGGTCAGTGCGCTATCGACCTTCTATCCCGATGCGCGGGAGATCAAGGATCCGGAGAATCGCAAGCTGCAGATCACTCGGTTGATCGCCAAGATGCCCACGCTTGGCGCCTTCGCCTTCCGGCATGTGCAGGGGAAGCCGTACGTCTACCCGGACAACCGTCTGTCCTACACGGCCAACTTCCTGGCGATGCTGTTCAAGATGAGCGAGCCCACCTACGAGGCCGATGAGCGGCTGGTGAAGGCACTGGAGATCTTGTTCATCCTGCACGCCGACCACGAGCAGAATTGCTCTACCAACGCCGTACGTTCCGTCGGCTCGGCCGAGGCTGATCCGTACTCCGCGGTCGCCGCCGGAATCGGTGCTCTCTTCGGACCGCTGCACGGCGGGGCCAATGAGGCGGTGCTGAAGATGCTCAAGCGGGTGGGGTCCACCGAGAAGGTGCCCGACTTTATCGAAGGTGTGAAGGGCGGCAAGGAGAAGCTCATGGGCTTCGGCCACCGCGTGTACAAGAACTACGACCCACGAGCCACGATCATCAAAAAGGCCTGCGACGACGTCTTCGCGGTCACCGGGGTCAATCCGTTGCTCAAGGTCGCGATGGAGCTGGAGAAGATCGCCCTCGAGGACGAATACTTCGTCAAGCGCAAGCTCTACCCGAACGTGGACTTCTACTCGGGGCTGATCTACGAGGCGCTGCAGTTCCCGCCGGAGATGTTCACCGTGCTGTTCGCGATCGGCCGGACCCCGGGCTGGCTGGCCCAGTGGTCGGAGCTGGTGGAGGACAAAGAGCAGAAGATCGCCCGGCCGAAGCAGATCTACACGGGCATGCGCAGCCGAGACTTCGTCCCGATCGATCAGCGCTGAAGGTTGGCCTGGGGATAAGCCGACGTGTCTCCGCCCTCGCGACACTCAGCGGGAGCGCTGGACGCGGCCCTCGTCCCACACCGGCTCAGCTGACTCGTAGACGCTGCCGTCGGCGCCGAAGATCAAGAACCGGTCGAAGCTGCGGGCGAACCAGCGGTCATGGGTGACGGCCACCACCGTTCCCTCGAACGATGCCAACCCATGCTCGAGGGCCTCGGCCGACTCGATGTCAAGGTTGTCCGTCGGCTCGTCCAACACCAGCAAGGTGGCCCCCGACAGTTCGAGCAGCAAGATCTGCAACCGCGCTTGCTGGCCCCCCGACATCGACTCGAAACGCTGCTCGGCGGCCTTGGCGAGTTCGTAGCGATCCAGCTTCCGCGAGGCTTCCTCGCGGCCCATCCCGGCTCGGTAATGATCGCCTCGGTGCAGAATTTCCAGCAGCGTACGACCCGCCAGCTCGGGATGATGATGGGTCTGCGCGAACCAGCCCGGCCGGACGCGAGCGCCCAGCTTGGCCCGGCCGGTGTGAGCCACCGGCTCAACCTTCTCCTCGCCCACCGGGCGGTGCTCCACGTCCGGGTCGGAGCCGCCCCGGGCCAGGAGGCGCAGAAAGTGCGACTTGCCCGACCCGTTGGAGCCGAGCACTGCGACCCGGTCCCCGAACCAGATTTCGGCGTCGAAGGGCCTCATCAGACCGGTGAGCTCGAGGTCGGTGATGACGACCGCCCTCTTTCCGGTAGGACCTCCGGTGAGTCGCATCGACACGCTCTGCTGCAGCGGGACGGCCTGAGGCGGGCCAGCCTCCTCGAACTTGGCCAGTCGGGTCTGGGCCGCCTGGTAGCGCGACGCCATGCCGTCGTTGTAGGCCGCCTTCTGCTTGTACATCAACATCAGCTCGCGAAGCTTCGCGTGTTCCTCGTCCCAGCGACGCCGCAGCTCTGCGAAGCGCTCGAAACGGGCGTGCCGGGCCTCCGCAAAGGACCCGAAGCCGCCACCGTGCGTCCACACTGAGTTGCCCGACGCACCGAGCTCGACGGCGGCAATCGTCTGCGCGACCTGAGCCAGCAGCTCCCGGTCATGGCTGACGAGCAAGATCGACTTCGGCGTCGCCGCTAGCTGAGCCTCGAGCCACCGCTTGCTGGGCACGTCCAGGTAGTTGTCCGGCTCGTCGAGGAGCAGCACCTCGTCCGGCCCGCGGAGTAGCGCCTCGAGGGCGAGACGCTTCTGCTCACCGCCGGAGAGGGAATTGACCTCTCGCCACTTGGCGCGGTCATACGACGTGCCCAGAGCCGCCATGCAGCAGGCGTCGAAGACCACTTCCGCCTCGTAATCGGCGAGAGCCTGGGCGTAAGCCAGCTGCGTGGTTTCCCGATCGTCGGTCATGAGCGCAAGCTCGAGGCGGTCCATGTCCGCCACCGCCGCCTGCAGCCTCGCCGGAGACAGCGAGAAAAGCAGGTCGCGGACTGACGAGCTGTCACGGATACTGCCGATGAACTGACGCATCACTCCCAGGCCGCCGCCCCGGGAAACCGAGCCGGCCGATGGGGCAAGATCACCGGCGATGATCCGCAACAGCGTCGTCTTGCCCGAGCCGTTAGCGCCCACCAGGGCCACGACCGAACCCTCGCCGACCCGGAACGACACCTCGTCCAGCAGGGGCCGGCCGTCGGGAAGGGCATAGGACACGCCGGAGAGATCGACATGGCCCATGAGCCTCGACGCTACCTGGGCCTGCCATGTGATCGCGACCGCTTTTGCCACACCACCCGAGCGACGCGACCGCCTTTGCGGCACCACCCAGCAGCGCGATGCGGAGCGGGTCTGAGATTCGCGAGCGCCAGTGGGATAGCGCTAGGCGGCGAGGAGGAGAGCCAGGGCGGCCGTGTCGGCATTCCGCTGCGGATCGATACCGGACCGGCTGATCATCTGAGTCACGGTGCCTTCGACGTCGGCTTCCACCCAGGCGGCGCGGTGGTCGAGACCGAGATGCGGGAGGCCGGGCAAGAAGACGCACCCTGAGGCGACGTCATACTCAGGCACCGAGGACAGCGTGCTGGACGGAGGGTGCAACACCAGCAGGCCGGGCGGCTGGGGATCGGCGAATTGTCCGGGGCGGAGCGAATGCTCTCCCATCAACTGCCCCTCCGCCGCGACGAGGCCGACGGCACCGGGCTGCGGTTGTTCGGGCAAATCCTCTCGGATACGGAAGACCGTGCTGACCGGAAGCAATCCGGGCACGGCGGCCATCTGAACGGCGAGCACCAAAAACTTCGCCCACTCAACGGTGTCGTTAGGCCAGCGACCGATCAGCATGAAGCCGTAGAGCGAGCCTTCCGATTGCAGTGGCGCAACCTCGATCGATGATGGCCGAAAGCCATCCATGATGACCTCCTTCGACACACTCCGGGAAAGCTCCTGAGCCGCCCGCACTGCAGCGGCCTGGTCCCTCTTCTCTTACCCTCGACAGTAACCGTGTCCTTATCGTCGCCAGAGAGGCTTTAGCAGGCAAGAGGGCACGAGTGCCAGCGCCGCAGAGTTTGCCCAACTGCTGCACAACTGTGACCAGTTCGACACGTAAGCCGCCCGGCCCACCAGCTGGGGCTCGATTCGGTCTCAACTCGTCCGATCGATCGCACGCGAGCAACAATGTTCGGTATGCGCACTGATTCGAGGTCTGCTCTGCGGTGGGCGGCGCCTTTGGCTGTGGTTATGGTTGTCGCCGCATCCGGTCTGGTGGCCTCGACGGCCACGGCCGAGCCCAAGCTGCCACCCACGACCCCCGAGCAGTTGCTCGTCGATCTGCAAAACGTCTCGGTGAAGAGCTTCTCGGGCACTGTCGAGCAGGAGGCGAACCTCGGCATCCCGGCGATCCCCGCACCCGACGGCTCCGACAGCTCGGAGTTCAACTCGCTACTGATGGGCACGCACAAGCTCGGTGTCTGGTTCGCCGACCCGGACAAGGCCCGGATCGCCCTCTACGGCGATCTCGGCGAGTCAGATGTCATCACGAACGGCACCGATGTCTGGACCTGGTCGAGCCGGCAGAACAAGGCGACCCACGCGACCGTGCCCGAAGATGCTGAGCAGAAGACTCCTGGATCCACTCCCAGCGACGCGCCCAAGACGCCGCAAGAAGCGGCCCAGCGGATTCTCGACGAGATCGGACCGACCACAGACGTCAGCATCGACAGCGCGGTGACCGTCGCCGGGCGTGCCGCGTACGATCTCGTCCTCCGACCCCGCGACAAGGGATCCCTGCTCACCGAGGCGCGGCTTGCCGTCGACGGTGACACCCATCTACCGCTGAAGGCCGAGGCGTTCGCCGGCGGCACGACGGTGTTTCGGGTGGCCTACACCGAGATCGACTTTGCCCAGATCGATCCCAAGGTCTTCGAGTTCACTCCGCCGCCGGGTGCCCAGGTCACCGAGGTGTCTCCCAAGGCCGGCGGTGATGAGTCCAAGGCGCCGACGCCTAGCGATCCGGATAGCGCAGACCAGCCGAAGATCGTGGGGGAGGGCTGGACGAGCGTGGTTATCACCAAGATCCCAGCCGGGGACTCCAGCAAGTCGAGCCCAGGGGCCGACCAGCGCGAGGCTTTCCTGCAACAGTTGCCGAAGGTTTCCGGTTCCTGGGGATCGGGACGATTGTTGACGGGCACCGCGTTCACCGCCGTGTTCACCGATGACGGCCGGCTGGCGGTCGGTTCGGTCGCTCCCGAGGTTATCTACGCGGCCCTCGAGCAGTGACGTCGGTCCCGGCCGGTGAGCCCGCCGATGGCTCACCGGTTGTGACGCGGGGGCTGACAAAGCGGTTCCGCCACCAGCTGGCGGTGAACGATGTCGATCTAGAGGTTCCGACGGGAGCCATCTACGGGTTTCTCGGGCCCAATGGATCAGGCAAGACGACGGCCATCCGAATGATGTTGGGGCTGATCCGGCCTACCGCCGGCACCGTTCAGTTGCTCGGCCATGCCGTGCCACGGGACGCCACCGACGCCCTGCGCCGCGTCGGGTCGCTCGTCGAGGGGCCGGCATTTCATCCGTACTTGTCCGGCAGGGCGAATCTGTTCCGGCTGGACGCGGCGGACCGTTTTGCCGATCCCGCTACGGCGTCGAAGCGCATTGACGTTGCGCTGGATCGAGTGGGCCTGCTGGCGGCCGCCGGAAAGCGGTACCGCGCCTATTCCCTCGGCATGCGGCAGCGGCTGGCCATCGCCAGTGCCTTGCTCATGCCCAGGGAACTCCTGGTGCTGGATGAACCGACGAACGGACTCGATCCTCAAGGAACTCGAGAGGTGAGACATCTGATCTCAAACGTCGCTGCCGACGGCACCACGGTGCTCGTCTCCAGTCACCTGCTTGCCGAGGTGGACCAAATGTGCAGTCACGTTGGCGTGATGTATGAGGGCAAGCTGGTCTCGCAAGGTTCCATGGACGATCTGAGGAGCGGTGCGGTCAAGGCAGTCCAGGTGGACACCGATCGCGTCGCTGACGCTGCCAGGGTGCTCGCCGAACTCGGCTTGACCGACATCTCGCAACACAAAGGCTCAGTCACCGCCACCATCGGCGACGTCGCCGTCGAGAAGATCGTGCCCAAC
>OCZS010000587.1_pt1 | contig 12220 bp, 13 predicted proteins | sample 1539071 | NCBI WGS metagenome assembly OCZS01 (sample SAMEA3113584, study PRJEB22503) | soil metagenome | reverse complement strand
GGCTGCTCACGATCAACGCCCTGACGGCCTCCCAGAAGGTGATCGTCCCCGTGCAGTGCGAGTATCTGTCGATGCGCGGGCTGATCCAGCTCCAGAACACCCTGTCGATGGTGCGCGAGGAGCTCAACCCCGAGATCGAGATCGAGGGCATCCTGCCGACGCTCGTGGACAACCGCACGGTTCACGCCAAGGAGGCGATCGAGATCCTCGAGGAGAACTTCGGCGACCGCGTCTTCGCATCGCGCATCAACAAGACCGTTCGGTTCGCCGAGGCCCCGGTGAAGGGCATGTCGGTGCTCAAGTACGACCCGGACGGGAAGGCGGCGTACGCCTACCGACGGCTGGCTGAGGAGGTCCTGGCGAATGGCAAGCGGTAAGAGGGCGAGCATGCGCGAGGGCCCCCTGGCGCAGCTCTTCAGAAAGACGGATGACGAGGACGCCCGCCCGGAGCAGAAGCCGCCGCACCAGGAGGAGGAGCCGAAGCTCGGCAGGCCGCTCCCCGAGGGCGGGCCGGCGCCTCAGGTGACCAAGCATGTTCCCGAGCCCCAGGGGAACACCGAGCGCCACGGCAGCACCGAGCGCATGACCGAGGCCGCTCGCCGGGCCCAGGAGCGCGAGTCCCGCCGCACCGAGCGCGAGGAGCGTTACGGGCGCCACGAGGGCATCCCGACCCCCGAGGAGCGGCTGAAGGCCGTCTTCTCCCACGACATTCCCGAGAACATCCTGGAGCGCGAGCCGGTCCCCGCCCAGCGCGCGCCGGACCTCGAGTCCGAGCCGTTCGTTCGCGTTGCACCCGACCGGCCCACCGAGCCGGTGCTGCGCGTGATCGGCGTCGGCGGCGCCGGCGTGAACGCCGTGAACCGCATGATCGAGGCCGAGGTCGAGGGCGTCGAGTTCATTGCGGTCAACACGGACGTCCAGTCGCTCGAGGGCTCCGGCGCGAATACCCGCCTCCACATCGGAAGCGACGCCACGCGCGGGCTCGGCTCAGGCTCGAACCCCGATCTCGGCCGCGCGGCCGCGCTCGAGGACTACGACGAGATCAAGAGCCACCTGAAGGGCGCGGACATGGTGTTCATCGCGGCCGGTTCCGGCGGCGGCACCGGCACCGGCGCGGCGCCGGTGGTGGCGCGGATCGCCCGCGAGGTCGGCGCGCTGACCGTCGGCATCATCACGAGGCCGTTCTCGTTCGAGGGCGCCCGACGCGGCGAGCAGGCCGACCGAGGTGTCGAGGAGCTCGCCCGCGAGGTGGACACGCTGATCGTGATCCCGAACGCCCGGCTCCTGTCGGTGCTCGACAAGTCGACGTCAATGGTCGAGGCCTTCCGCGTGGCGGACGACGTGCTCCGCCAGGGCGTGCAGGGCATCTCCGACCTCATCACGCTCCCCGGGCTCATCAACCTCGACTTCGCGGACGTGCGGACGATCATGGCCGAGGCCGGCCAGGCGCTGCTCGGGATCGGCATGGGCTCGGGCGACCGGCGCGCGATGGACGCGGTGGAGCACGCCATCGAGTCGCCGCTGCTCGAGACCTCGCTCGACGGGGCGCGCTCGATCCTGCTGTCGATCACCGGCGGCCGCGACCTCTCGCTGTGGGAGGTCAACGAGGCCGCGAAGGCGGTGGCCGAGGCGGCGCACCCGGACGCGAACATCATCTTCGGGGCCATGGTCGACGACAAGGTCGAGGACCAGGTGTGGGTGACGGTCGTGGCCACTGGCTACGGGGACCGCCCCGTGCACCGCGCGTCACCGCGCAGCATTCCCGCCGACGCCGAGCCGCATGTGCGGCGATCGCGCGAGCGCGCAACAGCGGGCACGCTGGCCGACGTGGACGTGCCCGAGTTCCTCCCGCGCGGCTGAAGCCGCGCGAGACGGCCGACCTCGCATTAGGCTCGCGCCGATGAGAGGGGTGGTCGCAGCCGGCCATCCGCTGACGGCGCGGGCCGGCGCGGATGTGCTGCGAGGCGGCGGCAACGCGGTCGACGCGGCCGTGGCCGCGGTGCTGATGTCGTTCGTGGCGGAATCGCCGCTCACCGGCCCGGGCGCCGGCGGCTTCATGCTCGTGCACGCGCGCGGCGAGACCCACCTGCTCGACTTCTTCGTCGCCGCGCCCGGCCTCGGGCTCGACCAGCGCGAACCGGGCACGCTCGTCCCGATCGACATCCGCTTCTCCGAGGACGCCATCCAGCGCTTCAACGTCGGGCCGGCGTCCTGCGGGGCGTACGGCACCACGCTCGGCCTCGGCGAGACGCTGGAGCGCTTCGGCAGCTCACGGCTCTCCGACCTCACCGAGGCGCCCGCTCGCGCCGCGCGCGAGGGCGTCCAGGTGGTCCCGATGCAGGCATTCCTGTTCGAGGTGCTCGAGCCGATCCTGACCTCCACGCCCGAGTGCGCCGCGATCTACGCGCCGGAGGGCCGCCTGATGAAGGAGGGCGAGACGATTCGGCTCCCGGAGCTGGCGGACCTGCTGGACCGGCTCGGCGCCGAGGGGCCGAGCTTCCTGTACGACGGCGACGTCGCGGCCGCGGTGAGCGACTGGGTGCTCGAGCGCGGCGGCATGCTCAGCCGCGACGACCTCGGCGCGTACGAGGTGATCGAGCGCGAGCCGGCGCGCGTGACCTACCGCGGGCGCGAAGTGCTCACTAACCCGCCGCCTTCGTCCGGCGGCATCCTGATAGCCGACGCTCTCGGGATCCTGGAGCGGCTCGACCGCGCGCACGACCCCTACGTGATCGTCGAGGTGATCGACTCGACCAACCGCGCGCGCGACGAGGAGTTTCTCGAGGGGCTCGCGACCGAGGGCTTCCTCGAGCGCTTTCTGGCCAAGCAGGCACTCGACTCGGTCGCCACCGAGGTGCGCTCGCGGCTCGGGAACACCACGCACATCTCGGTGATGGACGCCGACGGAGCTTGCGCGTCCGTGACCTGCTCGAACGGCTCGTGCTCGGGCGTCATGGTCGCCGGCACCGGGATGCACCTGAACAACATGCTCGGCGAGCAGGACCTGAACCCGCTCGGCTTCCACAAGCACACGCCCGGGGCGCGCGTGCCGAGCATGATGGCGCCGACCGTGGTCCTCAGCGAGGCGCGGCCGGAGATCGCGATCGGCAGCGCGGGCTCGAACCGCATCCGCTCGGCGATCCTGCAGACGGTGCTTGGCGTCGTGGACCACGGGCTGCCCGCGCAGGACGCGGTCTCGGCGCCGCGGCTGCACGTGGAGGAGCGGCAGGTCGACGCGGAGCCAGGCGTCGAGGAGGACGCGCTCGAGCGCCTCGAGGAATCGGGCTGGACGGTCCGGAAATGGGCGGAGCTGAACCTGTTCTTCGGCGGCGTCCAGGCGGTCGCGCGCGACGCCGGCACGGACCGCCTCACGGGGGGCGGCGACCCGCGCAGGGGCGGCGTTGCGATAGTCGTCGACTAGTCCGTCGCCGAACCCCCGCTAGGTGTCGCCGCCGGGCTTGAGGTGCCCGTTGCCGCTCGCCTGCTCGGCTACCCGCTCCGCGGTCTTGATGCGCTTCAGGGCCTCCGCGAACAGGGCCCCGAGCTGCTCGAGGCGAGTGGGCTCTGAGCGCAGCTCGAGCAGGGCCTGCTTCGCCGCGGGCGCGATCTCGAGCGTGGCGGCCATCGCGTACGCGCCCATCTCCGCGAGCGCTTCGGCCTCCGGCCGGGAGTCGGTGACCTCCTCGACGAGGTCGGCGTAGCCCGAGCGGGCGCGCTCGAGCGCGGCGTCGTCGCTGTCGGGCGTGTCCTCGAGCAGCTCCACGTCGCCCGCTGGGTAGTCCAGGTCGCCGATCCGGCGCTCCAGCCGGAACGGAGTCGTGCCCTCGACGAGGACGTTCATCCGGCCGTCGTCGAAGCGCTCGAGCACCTGCGTGATGCGGGCACCGCAGCCGACGTCCCTGAGGCCGTCGTCGGCGAGCCAGATGATCCCGAACTCCCTCTCCTCGTCGAGGCACTCGCCGATCATCAGCTTGTAGCGCTCCTCGAAGATGTGGAGCGGGACCGTCTCCCCGGGAAGGAGGACGAGGCCGAGCGGGAACAGCGGAAAGCGCAAGATCTCTTGCCCCATGGGTCCAGGCTAGCCCTCTTAATTTCAAGGAACCAGGGAGCCGGTCGATCCAGTCCACATGTCCATCGAGGTGACCAACGGTCTCCCTGAGGGTGCTGACCAGGGCGTGAGCCTCGAGCTCACGCTGGCTGAGGCCGAGGCTGTCAAGTCCTGGCTCCTCAAGCCGTCTGCGGACGGAAGTGCTGCCATCGACGACGAGAACGCGAAGTCGGTGATGGTGAAGCTGGGCGCGAAGCTGGATTACATCCAGGGCGTGCAGCGTGTCCGCGACGAGCTGGAGCAGGCTGGCTTCCCGACCGAACAGCTGAGCGACGATGTCGTGGCCGATCTCGGTCGCCGCATCGCCGAGTCTCCTATCCGGCGCTACTCGGGCAGCTAGACCGCACGCCCCGAGGCACCGCCCCGGGAACCCCAGACCAACCCTTCCACAGATGCGCCCCAGTGGGAGCGGTGAGAGCCGCTCCCGCTACGGTCGCCGTCCATGGCGTCCGCTCCGCCCGAGGCCGTCGGCCCAGCTCACGTGGGAGTCGTCTCGTTCCTCGCGGCGCGCGCGGCCCCCACCGGCGGCTTCTGGATAGCGCTCGCGGGCGGGGTGGCGCTCGCCCGTGTCGCCGAGCGATGCGGCGCGCGGCTCGGCTTCGGCGCGAGCGCGGCGGCCATGCTCGAGACGGTCGCGATCATCGGGCCGGCGAGGTTCGGCGTGCCGCTGACGCAGGCGCTGAGCGCCCCGATGCTCGGGCGGCTGCACGCGCGCGGCGCGGGCTTCTGGCCGCAGCTCCTCGCGTGCGCGCTGGTGCGGCTGCTGCACAACGCGGCCACCACGGCGTTCTTCATCTGGGTGATCGCCGGCGGGCTGGACGCCTACGCGGGCACCTACGACGCGCTCGGCCGGCGCGTCGGCCTCGAGGTGGGTACTGCGGACGCGCTGGTCTTGACGCTCGCCGGGCTGCTCGCATGGGCGGCCTTCGCGAGCACGGTGCAGGTGCTGGTGTACGGGCACGGGCTTCGGATGTGGGCGAGCACTCCTGCGGTGGCGTCGGGGCAGGCCGCGCCTGGGAGTGAGGGAGGCACCGCGCTCGACCGTCCTGTCGACCCCGACCGCCGCTTCGACCCGCGCGCCGTGGCCCTGGCCGCTCTGGTCGCCTTCGTCCTGTTGCTCGCGAGCACCGAGTGGGAGCTGCTCGCGGCCGTCGCTCTCTGGCTCGTGTTTGCGTCGCTCGTGTCGCGCGCGGAGCCGACGCCGCTGCGCGCCGGCCTGGCGTTCGCGGCGATCCTCGCCGGCGGCGCCTTCGTGTTCGCCCTGGGCGGCGGGCTGGGCCTCGACACCGCGCTGCGACGGGCCTCACGTGCCGGGCTGCTCGTGCTCGCGGCCACCTGGCTGCGCGCGGCGGCGGGAGCGGCCGGGCTGCGAGAGGTGTCGCGACGCGCCCTCGGCCGGCTCCGCAGCGTGCCGTCCGCGACCGAGGCAGCGGCGATCCTCGACACGATCGCCTCCGAAGGGCGCCTCACGGCAGCCGGGAGGGCGCTGGCGGCACGGCTCTCGGCGTCCGCGAAGCGCCCGCGCGCGCTGGTGGAGGCGGTCCTCACGTGGGTGATCCGTGAGGCGGAGACGATGGGCGCCGCCGCGCCGCCCGCAGCGGGCATGCTTGCCCGCCGGCCGCTGAGGCTGTGCGTCGCGGATTGGACACTGATGGGGTCCGCCCTGTTACCCGCGGCCGCCCTGATGCCCTAGGTGACCCCGCAACGCCTGTGAGGATTGACAACCGTTTCGACCCGAAGTAATTTAACCTCAAGTGATCTACCAGCTGACACCACACGAATCCATAGAGATCGTCAACTCCGACGCGCTAACGCTCGAAGTCGAGGGCACCTGGGCACCCGACGGCGCACCGCCGCCGAAGCACTTCCACCCCGCCCAAGCCGAGCGCTTCGCGCTGCTCGAGGGCGTCCTCCGGGCCCGGGTCGACGGCGTCGAGCACGAGCTCACCGAGGGCGACACGCTCGAGGTGCCCGCCGGCGCCGTTCACCAGATGTGGAACGAGGGCGACGTTCCCGCGCGCGCCACCTGGCGCACCGAGCCGGCCGGCCGCACGGCGGAGTGGTTCGCCGAGCTCGACGCGCTTCGGCGCCACGGGCGCGTCGGCAAGGACGGCATGCCCGGGCCGCTCGCGTTCGGCGCCTACCTCACGGAGTACAGCGACGTGATCCGGCTCTCCGGGCCACAGCCCCTGGTCCGCAGCATTCTGCGGATCCTCGCCGTGCTCGGCCGCCTGCGCGGCTACCGGCCGGGCTCCGGCCCGCGCCGTTTCCGCGCAGAGCCGCTGGGTAGCGAAGGCGAATGACGACGAAGAGCGAGTTCAACGCCGAGGAGTGGGAACGCGTGGCGCAGGCGCCTGCGCTAGCGGCCCTGATGGTGATGGTCGCCGACCGCGGCGGCGCGATCCGCGAGAGCATCGCGCTCGGGAAGGTCTACGCCGAGGCGCGCCGCGACGGCGGGAGCGAGCTGATGAGGGAGCTCGTCGCCACGCCGCCCGGGCTGAACCCGACCGAGATGGGGCGGTCCGACCAGCTGCGCGCACAGCTTCCGCAGCGCGTGGAGGAGGCCGTCCGGACGGTGGAGGGGAAGGCTACGCCGGAGGAGGCTCAGGAGTACCGCGACTTCATCCTGCGCGTGGCCGACGTCGTGGCGCACGCGGCGAAGGAGGGTGGCGTGCTCGGCATGGGCGGCAAGGAAGTGAGCGCAGAGGAGCAGGCCGTGCTCGACGAGCTGTCCGGCAAGCTCGCCGCCTCGACCAGCTAGGCCGCCCCCGGCTCGAGCGCCATCGTCGCCGACAGGAGCGGCGACGGCACCTCCGGGTCGTCCTGGTCGCAGACGAGTGTCATCGAGATCACGCCGTTGTCGAGGAAGGCGTGCACTCCCTCGACCTTGTACTTCCGGTCGATCGTGCGCAGGCGGCGAACCTCGCCGGCGCCGTCGATCGTTCCCACGACGGAGCCGAGAATCGCGCCGTCCTTGGACGTGCCCTCGGAGTCCTCGGCCGAGGCGGTGAACACGAGCAGCTCGCCGGCGAGGGCGCTGGCGTCGCTGAACGTCAGCGGACAGCACTCCAGCTCGCCCAGGTCGAACGCCAGCACGCGGCGCATCTCCTCGGCGGCCAGCGAGCGGTCGCGCGAGAGCGACTCGATCACCTCCAAGCACGAGAGCGCGACGACCAGGTTCGCGCCCTGCTCCGTGTTCCCGCGCTGAAGCAGCCACAGCTCGTCGCCCATCACCGCCGCGCCCTCGACGTTCAGCTCCTCGAGGTCGTTCCGGAGCAGCTCATACAACGGCCGGAGATCGAGCTCCACCGGCTCCCCGTCGAGCCCGCCGTCGGGGGCGAGCGCCCAGGCGAAGCCGCGGTCGCGCTCGGGTGTCGACCCCGAGCCGAGCCCGAGGAGCGCGCCGTGCGGGTGGTCCTTGAACGGCGGGAGCGTGGTGATCGCCTCGAGATCCGGCTTGTGCTTCTTGCGCTCCTCCGGGTCCAGCGGCAGCTCGCCAGAGAGAGCGCGCCGCAGCTGGCCGCGGTCGCTCGACGTGGCGTCGAACACGGCGAGGTGCAGCTTCGTCGTCACCCACCACGTACACGAACTCGGCGCGCCTCACCACGCCGCTCGCCGCCGCGACGTGCGCGCGGCCTCCCGGCACGGACGGCTCCTCGAGATCGAGGAGCCGCAGCTCCCTCAGCTGGAGCGGCGGCAGATCCTCGGCTCGTGCGACACGTTCCTCCATGACCGGTGTTTTACCGTGCCCCGGCGGGTAGGCGGGGCCAGGTGAATCCCTTCGAGCGAATGCTGCGCAACCAGATGCGCGCGCGGCGGCGGCCCGTATACGGCTGGAGGCGTCCGCGCGGGCGCACGAACGTGCGCGTGGGAGGCTGCTGCCTGCCGATCCCGCTGGGAGTCATGACGGCGGGCGCGCTCGGCGTCCGGCTCGCGAGCAGGAGGCGCGACGCCTAGATGTTCCTGTTCTTCTCGAACCGCCTCGGCTGCGGCGGCTCACTGCTCCTGTCCGCCGCGGTTACGGTCTTCCTGCTACTCCTGCTCGGTGTCATCAATTTCAACTGACCGGTGACCACCGCCAGCTCGGTCCCCGCGACCCGCGGCGAGCTCGAGGGCGACGAGGCGCTCGAGACGCTCCGGCGGACCGGCAGGCGTCGGCTGCTCGTGGACTCCATCGTCCGCTTCCGCGCCGCCGACGGCTTCAGCCATTCGCGCGCGCTCGCCTTCCAGGTGACGCTCACGCTGCTCCCCGCCCTGATCGCGGTCGTGGGCCTCGCGGCTGCGCTCGGCCAGGACGACTTCACCCGCATCGTGCGAGACACGATCCAGGACCTCACCCCGGGCGCACCGGGCGAGATCCTCACCGAGGCGCTCCGCCACGGCTCGGAGAGCGGGCACGAGTCGGGCGAGACGGCGCTCACCGCCGGCGGCATCGCGGCGATCCTCGCGGGGACGTCCGCGATGGGGCAGGTGGAGCGAGGGGCGAACCGGATCTACGGCGTGGAACGCGACCGGCCCTTCCTGTGGAAGTACCTGGCCGGGCTAGGCCTGGCGCTGACCGCGGGAGTACTCGCGCTGCTGTCGCTCGTCGTACTGATGGGCGGGGCTGCGATCCGCGACACGCTCGACTGGGGAGAGACGCTCGACACGGTCTGGAAAATTGCGCGCTGGCCGCTCGGCGTGGCGTTCGCGGTCGCGTCGGTGGCGCTCCTGTTCGAGTACTCGCCGCGCCGCCGCCAGCCGGAGGCGTCGTGGCTCGCGTTCGGCGCCGGCGTCTCCGTGCTTCTCTGGCTGTTCTTCATGGGTGTGCTGGCGGTCTACATGGACGTGACCGACTCGTTCGGAGCGACCTACGGCCCGATCGCCGGAACGATCGGCGTGCTGCTATGGGCGTTCCTGACGTCGATAGCCCTGTTCGTGGGGCTCGCCTTCGCCGCGCAGCTCGAGGCGGCGCGGGCGGGCGAGCCCGAGCCGCGCGTGGCGCTCGATCAGGACGGCACGCGGCCGGAGATGAGCAGGTTGTAGAAGAGCGCCGCCGGCAGGCGCGGCTCGAGCAGGGAGCGGTCCAGGGTCTGGAGGAGCAGGTAGCCGCGGTAGGCGTACACGCGCCACGCCCACGGCACGTCGCCCGGGTCGGCCGACGCCTCGAGCGTCCGGTTTGCCCAGCCGAACAGGCTCGCCGCGAGCTCTTCGCCGCTCACGCGGACGTTCTCGAAGCCCGCGGCGCGGGCGTGCCCGGCGAGGTCGCCCGGCGTGAAGGCGTGCACGTCCACGACCTGCTCGAGCTGGTCCTCCTCGCTCCCGCCGCCGTTGCCGTTGCCGTTCGAGGGCCGCGGCGCCACGCCCATCAGCGCGCGCCAGAGCGGGGCGACCGCGTTCGCGCCGCGCTTCGGCCACGATGCGATGCGGTCGCCGTGATACGAGGGCTCGCCGCAGAACGCCACGACGCCGCTCGGGCGGAGGACGCGGCGGAACTCGCCGAAGGCGGTGTGGAGGTCGGGGAGGTGATGCAGCACCGCGTGGCCGAAGACGAGGTCGAACGAGCTGTCGGGGAAGGGCAGCTCGGTGGCCTCGCACGCGGCGGTCTCGACGGACAGCCCGAGCTCGGCGGCCGAGCGCTCGAGCCGCTGCAGCATGCCGGGAGAGATGTCGCTGGCCACGGCCTCGCGGACCACTCCGGCTCGCAGCAGGTTCAGCGAGAAGTAGCCTGTGCCCGCGCCGATCTCGAGCGCCCGGGCGTAGCGGCGCGGCTCGTGCCCGAGCGCCTTTCGCAGCTTCCCCGTGACCTGCGCCTGGCCGACCGCGCCGTAGTTGATGCCCCACTTCGAGTTGTAGTGCTCGGCCGCGAGGTCGTGGTAGCGGACGTTCGCGTCACGAATGGTGTCGGCCGTCTGCATGGCGCGATGAGAGTAGCTCCTAGACTGCCTCCGCCCATGCAGGAGACGGTCCAGAGAGCCCAACCGGAGGGGGTGCCTCCGCTCGAGCTGACGGGCGAGCGGACACTGCCGGACGTGCCCGCCGAGAACTACTGGTTCCGGCGCCATCTGGCCGTCTACGAGTGGGTCGCCGAACGCTGCCAGGGCCGCGACGTGGTGGACATGGCCTGTGGCGAGGGCTACGGCGTCGAGGTCCTCGCTCGCCGCGCGCGGCGCGTGACCGGGGTGGACGCCAACCCGGAGGCGCACGAGCACGCGCGCCTCAAGTACACCCGGCCGGGCATCCGCTTCGAGCGTGAGCCGGTGGAGAGCTGGTCCCAGCCGTGTGACGCCGTCGTGTTCCTCCAGACGATCGAGCACGTGGCCGACCCCGCGGGGATCCTGCGCCATTTCCGCGAGATGCTGAGGCCGGGCGGCGTCGTGTACGTGTCCACGCCCAACGTGCTGACGCTCGCGCCGCCGGGTGCGGAGAAGTCGGACAACCCCTGGCACCTGAAGGAGTACCGCGCGGACGAGTTCCGCGAGCTCTGCGAGAGCGTGTTCGGCCCCGTCGAGCTGCTCGGGCTCTTCCACGCGCGCATGCTGCGTGTCCACGAGCTGGCGCTGAAGGCCGGCTGGGACCGCGTGCACGCCGCGCTCGGGATCACGAAGCTCTTCTACGAACGCTTCACACCGGCCATCTCGGCGCGTGACTTCGCGCTCCGAGCAGGCCGGCTCGACCGCGCGCTCGACTTCGTCGCGGTGCTGCGCCCTTGAGCGCCGCCGCCGGCCGGCCGCTGCCGGACCCGCCGGAGCTGCCCGCCGCGGCGCGGCCGCCGTGGCCGCCGTGGCACGCGCCGGCCGCGCTGTTCGGCGGCCTCGGCGGCGTCTTGGTGGCGGGCATCCCGCTCATTCCGGTGGTGCTCCTGTACGGATGGTCCGAGGCGGTGGCCGGGATCGTCCTGCTCGTGCTGCTGCTCGTGCAGGACGGGCTGCTGCTGCTCGCGGCCTTCCTGCTCGCGTCCACGAAGCGGACCCCGCGGCGCTGGCACTTCGGCATCCGCGCCACCCGACTATGGCCTACGGTCGGCTGGACGGTGCTCGCGTTCGCGCTGATGATCGGCTTCGAGCTCGGCTACATCGAGCTGTTCGGCGTCGAGGCCACGAACGTGGAGGATCTCGGCGAGGACAACCTCGTGGGCGGCGTCGCCGTTGCGCTGGCCGTGATCGTGGTCGCGCCGGTGGCGGAGGAGCTCTTCTTCCGCGCGTTCTTCTACCGGGCCCTCCGCACCCGGCTGCGCGTCTGGCTCGCGGCCCTGATAGACGGCGTGGTGTTCGGCGCGCTCCACTTTCAGGGCACCGATACGGCGGTCATCCTGCCGGTGATCGCGGTCTTCGGAGTGGCGCAGTGCCTCGTCTACGAGCGCACCGGCTCGCTGTTCGCGGTGATCGCCATCCACGCCGCCTTCAACGCTGTGGCGATGCTGCCGGTGGTGCCGGTGCCCGCCGTCCTCATCGGCGCGACAGTCCTCGTGGTTTGCCTCGTCGCGCCGTGGAAGGCCGGCCGCTGGCCCAGTCCGGTGCCGGCGTGAGCGGCGCGGCGCAGGCACGGCCGGCCGCGTTGGCGATCGTGCTGCACTCGCACATGCCGTACGTCGAGGGCTTCGGCACCTGGCCGTTCGGCGAGGAGTGGCTCTGGGAGGCCGTCGCGTGCGTCTACCTGCCGCTGCTGGAGGTGATCGACGGCGCGCCGGTCACGCTTGGGCTCACCCCGGTGCTGTGCGACCAGCTCGACGCGATGAGGGGAGACGCCGGCGATCGCTACCTGCGCTTCCTGCGCGAGGTGCGCGCGCCGATCCACGCGGAGGACGCCACCGGCCTGGACGCCGCGGGCGAGCGCGAGCTGGCCGCCGAGGTGCGGCGCGCGGCCGGCGACTACACGCGCGCGGAGGAGGCCTTCGAGCGGCACGCACGCGACCTCGTGCGCGCCTTCGGAGCGCTCCAGCAAGTCGAGCTCTGGACCTCGGCCGCGACCCACGCCCTGCTGCCGCTGATGGCCACCGACGCTGGTGTCCGCCTGCAGGTGGCCACCGGCACCGCGGCCCATCTCGAGCGCTTCGGAGACTGGCGCGGCGGCTTCTGGCTGCCCGAGTGCGCGTACCTTCCGGGGCTCGAGCGCGAGCTGGCCGAGCACGGG
>OCZS010000586.1_pt1 | contig 12229 bp, 11 predicted proteins | sample 1539071 | NCBI WGS metagenome assembly OCZS01 (sample SAMEA3113584, study PRJEB22503) | soil metagenome | reverse complement strand
TGCGCTCCACACCGTCCTCGTAGGTGCCGGGCCCGAAGTTGCTGGTCACCGACGGCGGGTCGGCGCGCTCCAGCACCGCCACCCCGGGCGGCACCGCCTTCGTCAGGTCGGCGGCCATGGCGTCCAGGCGCGCGACGGCGTCCTCGTACCCGCTGCCGCTGCGTCTTCCCCCACCCCTCTCCGCCCCCTGCAACGCGTTCGCGATCAGCAGCACCGACCCGTCGGTGTGGTCGAGCACCGCCAGGTCGGTCACCAGCATCATGGCCAGCTCGGGCATCCCGAGGTCGTCGGTGCTGGTCCGCGGCAGCCGCTCCAGCCGCCGGACGACGTCGTACCCCAGGTAGCCGACCAGCCCGCCGGTGAGCGGGGGCAGCCCGTCCACGCGCGGCGAGCGGAACCGCCGGGCCAGGGTGCGGACGGCGGCGAGCGGGTCGTCCGGCAGGTCGTCGGTGAGCCCCGGGACGTCGTCGCCCAGCCACTCGGTGACGCCGTCCCGCTCGGTGAGGACGCCGGCGCTGCGGACCCCCACGAAGCTGTAGCGCGCCCAGCGCTTGCCCTGCTCGGCCGACTCCAGCAGCACCGTGCCCGGCCGGTTGCCGGCGAGCTTCCGGTAGACGCCGACGGCGGTCTCGCTGTCGGCGAGCAGCTTGCGGGTGACCGGGACGACCGCCCGGTCCAGCGCGGCGAACTCCTCCGCGGACGGACTGGTGACCCCGAACCTCATGCGGCCCGCCCCTCGGCCGCCGGCAGCGGGCGGTGGAAGCAGCTGCGCTCGCCGGTGTGGCAGGCGGCGCCTTCCTGGTCGACCAGCACCAGCAGCGCGTCGCCGTCGCAGTCGAGGCGCACGCCCCGGACCCACTGCCGGTTGCCCGAGGTCTCGCCCTTGACCCAGTACTCCCCGCGGCTGCGCGACCAGTACGTGGCGCGGCCGGTGGTGAGGGTGCGGCGGAGGGCCTCGTCGTCCATCCAGGCCACCATCAGCACCTCGCCGGTGTCGTGCTGCTGGACGACGGCGGCCACCAGGCCGGCCGGGTCGTGCTTGAGCAGCGCGGCGACCGCGGGGTCGAGCCGGGTGTCGAGCTCGGGTTCGGCGGACATGCCGTCCAGTCTGCCGTGCCCCGCGGTCAGGGCTGGCGGGTGGCCGGATCCGTGCCGTCGAACCAGTTCCGCCCGGGACCGACGAACAGCATCCCCAGGCCGACCAGCGGCGCCAGAGCGAAGAAGAGCGAGAACGCGATGATCGTGCCGTCGGTCTCGGATCCGCCGAACTCCGACTGCAGCCGGACCAGCCAGTAGGCCGAGAGCACCACCTGCACGCCGAGGGCGACCGCGAGGAGCAGCCCGGCCCCGCGGCGGCGGCTGTTGAGCGCCCAGACCCCGGCGCCGATGAGCAGCACGGCCGAGACGATCTGGATCAACGCGAGCGCCGTGCCCTCGGCGGCCAGGGAATCGACCGTCCCCGGGGCTGCGACGCCGTCAGCGGCGGCGAGGTCGGCGATCGAGGCGAAGAACCAGACGTACAGCGAGGCGACGAGGACCACGACCGCCTGGGCGAACGCCAGCACGGCCGCGGTGATCACCTGGCCCGGGCGCTGGGGAGGGCGGGGCGGCAACGGGTAGCCGTACGGGGCGCCCCACGGCGCGGCGGCGTAGGGCTGCGGGTAGCCGTACGCGGGAGGACCCCACTGCGGCGGGGCCGTCGGCGGCGGGCCGGCGTACGGGACGCCCGGCTCCGTCGGCGAGTCCGGGTCCGCCCACGGGCTCCCGGGCGCCGGACCCCAGCCGCCAGAGCTCACAGCGCCGCCGCGGCTGCCCGGCCTGCGACCCGGCCCGAGAAGATGCAGCCGCCGAGGAACGTCCCCTCGAGCGACCGGTAGCCGTGCATGCCTCCGCCGCCGAAGCCGGCGATCTCCCCCGCCGCGTACAGGCCGGGGAACACCTCTCCGCCGGGGCGCAGCACGCGGGCCGACAGGTCGGTCTCGAGCCCGCCCAGCGTCTTGCGGGTGATGATGTTGAGCCGCACCGCGACGAGCGGGCCGGCGGCCGGGTCCAGGATCCGGTGCGGCTGCGCGACCCGGATGAGCTTGTCGCCCAGGTAGTTGCGCGCCGACCGCATCGCGATCACCTGCATGTCCTTGCCGAACTCGTGCGCGATCTCGCGGTCGCGGGCCACGATCTCCCGCTCGATCTGCGCCAGGTCGAGCTCCGGCGTCCCCCCGGTGATCCGGTTCATCCCGGCGACGAGCTCGGGCAGCGTGTCGGCGACGACGAAGTCCTCGCCCTTGTCGAGGAAGGCCTGGACGGGGGCGGCCATGCCGGCCTTCACCCGGGTCGCCAGGAGGCGCACGTCCTTGCCGGTCAGGTCGGGGTTCTGCTCGGAGCCCGAGAGACCGAACTCCTTCTCCACGATCTTGTGCGTGGCGATGAACCAGGTGTGCTCGTAGCCGGTCGTGCCGATGTGGGCGAGCGTGCCCAGGGTGTCGAACCCGGGGAACAGCGGCACCGGGAGGCGCTTGCCCGTCGCGTCGAACCACAGCGACGACGGCCCGGGCAGGATCCGGATGCCGTGGTCGGCCCAGATGGGCGAGTGGTTGGCGATGCCCTCGGTGTAGTGCCACATGCGGTCGCCGTTGACGACGCTGGCACCGGCGTCCTCGGTGGCCTGGAGCATGCGGCCGTCGACGTGGGCGGGGACGCCCGAGAGCATCCGCTGCGGCGCCGGACCCAGCCGGGCCGGCCAGTTCCTGCGGACCAGCTCGTGGTTGCCGCCGATGCCCCCGGCGGTGACGACGACCGCCTGCGCGGTGAGCTCGAAGTCGCCGGTCTCGGTGCGCGAGCTGGCCTCCCCGCGGGCGACGGAGCTGGGCTCCAGCACCGCGCCCCGGACGCCGGTGACCGATCCCCCGGTGACGACCAGCCCGTCCACCCGGTGGCGGAACCGCAGCTCCACCCGGCCCGCCTTTACGGCGGCGCGGACCCGCTTGGCGAAGGCCTCGACGATCGCGGGGCCGGTGCCCCAGACGATGTGGAACCGCGGCACGGAGTTGCCGTGACCCGTGGCGGTGTAGCCGCCGCGCTCGGCCCAGCCGACGACCGGGAAGAAGCCGATGCCCTGCGCCTTGAGCCAGGAGCGCTTCTCCCCCGCGGCGAACTGCAGGTACGCCTCGGCCCACTGGCGCGGCCAGTGGTCGGAGTCGCGGTCGAAGCCGGCGGTGCCGAACCAGTCCTGCCGGGCGAGCTCCAGGGAGTCGTGCACCCGCAGCCGGCGCTGCTCGGGCGAGTCGATCAGGAAGAGACCGCCGAAGCTCCAGAAGGCCTGCCCGCCGAGGGACCCCTCCGGCTCCTGGTCGACGAGGATCACGCGCTTGCCGGCGTCGGCCAGCTCCGCGGTGGCGACCAGGCCGGCCAGGCCCGCCCCCACGACGACTGCGTCGGCTTCGGTCCGGCCCGTCTGAGTGCTGGTCACGGGACGACGCTAGCGGGCGCGGGCGCCGGTCCGCCCTCCCTCCTGCGGGCGACCCCGCCGTGTCCACTCCCGGACCGGCCGCTGCAGCGCCAGCACCAGGCTGGTCAGCGGCCCGACGAGCAGCAGCAGCGTCGACCAGACCGCGGGCCCGCCGCCCAGCACGGCGAAGAACCCGGCGACGAGGAGCAGGCCGGCGAGCGATCCGAGCGCCGCGACGGCGAGGACGACCCAGCTCCGTGCCCGCCCGGTGAACACCAGGACGGCACCGGTCACCGCGAGCGCGGCGAGGAGCAGCGGAGCGGCCACGAACCAGTCCCAGCCGACGTCCGGCGTGCGGAACAGCCAGGCGAAGTACGCCGCCTCCGCGGCGAGGAGCAGACCGAAGAAGGACGCGAACGGGACGGCGAGCGGACGTTCCGGCGGCGCGGCCGCCACCGCGCGCGGAGCCGGACGCGGCGACCGCCGGGCCGGGACGCGGTTGTGCGAGGCGGACGACGGCATGGCCGGAGCGTAAGACGCCGGGCTTGCCGTCAGCTGAGAGCCACTGACTCTTGCCGACCTCGCTCCACAGTCGCCGTCCTCGCGGTGCAACAGCAGGTCGGCGCCCGCCTAGTGAGGACGGCGACCTCATCCGATCCGCCGAACGCCTCTGACCCGCGGTGTGGCGGTGAACCGCCGCACCGCTGGACCAGGGACAGCGAGCAGATCCCGCAGGCGGCGTTCCGCTCGCGGCCACCCCGAGCCGACGTCGGCATCAGCGAGGCGGACGACGCGGATGTCCAGCGCCCGCACCTCGTCCTCGCGTCTCTTCTCCTCCCACAGCACTCGCTCAGGGGCGCGCCCACGCCATGGGTCGGTGTACTTGACCCGTCCGTCGAACTCGATCGCGATGGCAGCTGCCTCGAACCAGGCATCGACGACGCCCACGAGGCACCCGCCCTCACGGATCTCCACTTGGAGCTCGGGTGCTGGCAAGCCGGCTCCCACGATGCGCAACCGGCCGCGGGTCTCCAGAGGGGACTCGGCTCGCCCGTCGGCGTGGGCGGTGGCGCGGGCCGCCCGTCCGGCCCCTCGCCAGTGATGGACGGCGAGCGTCGCGCGGCGGAGGTCCTCCAGCGATGTCCGCTCGGCCAGCAGGGCCGCGTCCATCGCAACGACGGCATCCTCCAGCGGCCACTCCCTCGCGCAGTCGACGAGCGTTCGCGCCGCCGAGGTGAGCGGGAGCGGACCCGTCCTCCAACGCTCACCGGCCGAAAGCGGTGCGCAGGTCATCAGGTAGTCGCGACCGCGCCGCCACTGAACGGGGTCCGTGAGCCGGATGACCGGCTCGACCGTTCGTGGCGTCGGCAGATCCCACAGGCGGGCGGCCGACGCGTGGCTCAGCAGCGCCGTAGGCCGGTCGAGGCTCAGCAGCACGGCGAGGCAGTCGACGTCATAACGGCGATCCGTCGCCTCGGCCGTCGCCAGGGTCTCCGCCTCGATGAGCACACCGCGTCGGAGCCGCACCCAGGAGCCGGAACGGCAGAGGGCGCGGATCTCGGAGGCGCCGTAGCCGGCACGGACGGCGTCACCGGTGGTGAACAGCCCAAGGCGTCGCTCGGAAGCGGCACGGAGTGCGGGATGCATGAGCCGATGCTGGAGCCGGCGGCGCCGCACCCCGATAGAGCCGCCACGTCCGTGGACTGCGGGGCCGCGTGTGGACGGCCGACGTCACCGTTCGGTCGCCGTCCGCCCGCTGCAGCATGAGAACGGCGCTCCGGCGGTGAGGCGGGCGCGCAAGGAGCCCGGGGCAGCTATCCGGCACCCCGCCGGGTCGCGACCCAGGAGCGGACGCGGGGCAGGGCCGCCAGCACCGTCGTGACGAGCGGCACGAGGAGGGTGAGGAGGCCGAAGACCCCGGCGCCCCAGCCGCCCGACACCTGCCCGTAGAGCAGCAGCGCGGAGAGCACGCCCGCGGTGACCGCGAGGACCGACCACGACCGGCCGGTCAGCAGCAGCACCGCACCGACGATCAGCCCGAGCGCCAGGACGGCCGGCACGGCGAGCAGCAGCCAGGAGTTGCCCGCGAACTCCCCGCCCGAGAAGGCGAACGCGGCCAGGGCGAAGACCGCCGGGACGAGGGCGCTGAACACAGCGAGGACGGCGGCTCCGATGGCGGGGGCCGGGATGCTTCGCACGGGCGGAGCCTAGGTGGTCAGCCCGCCGTGACGGGGCCACCCGAGGCGGAGCGCCGCCACGAGGCGTGCAGTCGCGCGTACGGGCCGGGGGCGTCGACGAGCTCGGCGTGCGTCCCGCGCTGCACCACGTGGCCGGCGTCGACCACGAGCACCTCGTCGGCCCGTTCCGCGGTGGACAGCCGGTGCGCGATGGTCAGCGTCGTCCGGCCGTCGGTCAGCCGGTCCAGCGCCCGGGTCAGCCGCTGCTCGGTCGCCGGGTCGACGGCGCTCGTGGCCTCGTCGAGCACGAGGAGGTCGGGGTCGGCGACGTAGGCGCGGGCGACCGCCACCAGCTGGCGCTCGCCCGACGACAGCGACTCGCCCCGCTGCCCGACCGGCGTCCGGACGCCGTCGGCCAGGCCGGCCACCCAGGCGCCGAGCTCGAGCTCCTCGAAGGCCGTCGCGACCTGCTCGTCGGTCATCCCCGGCCGTCCGTAGCGGACGTTCTCGGCCACGGAGGCGTCGAAGAGGAAGCCGTCCTGCGGCACCATGACGACCCGCGAGCGCAGCGAGGCGAACGCCACGTCGTCCAGCGGCACCCAGCCCCCGGCGTCCGAGCCCAGGAGCACGGCGCCGTCGACCGGGTCCATGAGCCGGGTGACCAGCTTGGCGAAGGTCGTCTTGCCCGAGCCGGTCTCCCCCACGATCGCCACCCGCTGCCGCGGCGCGATGGTGAGGTCGACGTCCTCGAGCGCGAGGCGGGCACCGGGGGCGTAGCGGAAGGACACGGCGTCGAAGCGCACACCCAGCGGGCCCGGCGGCAGCTCGTGGACCCGCTCCGGGTCGGCGATGGCCGGGTCGCGGACGTCGGGCGCGGTGTCGATGACGTCCAGGACGCGGCGGAACCCGGCGACGGCGTTCTGCGCCTCGTTGAGGACCTCGCTCGCCATCTGGACCGGTGCGACGAACAGGGTGACCAGGAAGAGGAAGGCCACCAGCGTGCCGGCGGTGATGTCGCCCGCCAGGCCCAGCAGCACGCCGACGACGACCACCGCGGCGTTGGCCAGGGCGGCGACGAACTCGCCGCTGACGAAGACCGCCGCGGTCACCTTCTGCGCGTTCACCTGGGCGCGGTACTGCCGGTCGATCGCGGCGTCGATGCGGGTCGCGGTCCGGGCGCCGATGCCGTACGCGCGCACGGTCGGGGCGCCGACGACGGACTCCGCGACGGCCCCGAGGACGTCGCCGACCCGCTCGCGGACGACGCCGTACGCGGTCGCCAGGCGCCCGGCGAACCAGCGGACGGCGATCGCCAGCGGGATGAAGCAGACCAGCACCAGCAGCGTGAGCTGCCAGGAGTACACGGCCATGACCACGGTGGCGACGACGAGCTGCCCGACGCTCACCAGGCCCAGGACCCCGCCCCACTGCATGAACGTGGAGAGCTGGTCGACGTCGCTGGTGACGCGGGAGACCAGCGAGCCCCTGCGCTCGCCCTGCTGGTGGAGGACCGAGAGGTCGTGCACGTGCCGGAAGGCGCGGACCCGCAGGCCGGCCAGGGCCGTCTCCGTCGTCCGGAAGAGGCGGACGTTCATCAGGTACACCGCGAGGGCGGTGATCAGGACGACGACCGCGCAGAGCAGGACCAGCCGGGTGACCACGCCGAGGTCGGGGTCGCCGCCGGTGGCCAGGCCGCGGTCGATGACCTGCTGGACGGCGATGGGCACGACCACCCGGCCGGCCGTGGCGACCAGCGCGAGGGCGAAGGTGATCGGCAGGCCGCGGCGGAACTCCGGCATCATCCGCAGGCCGCGGCGCAGGGTGGCGAACGCCCCTTCGCGGCGCTGGTCGGCGGCCAGGAGCGGCGCCTCGGTGGTCGCGGTCATGCCGCCACCTCCGCCTGCGAGTAGGCGCGCACGAGCGCCGCGTACCCGGGCACCCCGTCGAGCAGCTGCTCGTGGTTCCCGCGCGCGAGGACCTGCCCCTGCTCGAGCCACACGACCTCGTCGGCGAGGGAGATCGTGGCCTGCCGGTAGGCGATGACGACCACCGTCGAGGGCCGGTCGGTGCTGCGCAGGGCGTCGAGGATGCGCGCCTCGACCGCCGGGTCGACCGCGCTCGTGGCGTCGTCGAGGACCAGCAGGCGTGGCCGCCGGACGACGGCCCGGGCCAGCGCCAGCCGCTGCCGCTGGCCACCGGACAGGGTGGCGCCGCGCTCGCCGACGCGGGTGTCGAGGCCCTCGGGCAGCGCGGCGACGAAGTCGTCGGCGGCGGCGACCCGGAGGGCGGCCCACACCTCGTCGTCACCGAACGGCTCGTCGAGGGTGATGTTGCCGCGGACCGTGTCGTCGAAGAGGAAGGTGCCCTGGGCGACGAAGGCCGCCTGGCCGCTCACCTCGCCCTCGCGCAGGCGGCGCACGTCGACGCCGTCGAGCAGCACGGTCCCGTCGGCGGGGTCGACCAGCCGGACCAGGAGCCCGGCGAGCGTGGACTTGCCGGAGCCGGTGGGCCCGACCACGGCGACCGTCGTCCCCGCCCGGACGTCGAAGGTGACCCCGCGCAGGGTGGGCGCCGCGGCGTCGGCGAAGGCGAAGTCGACGCCGTCCACGCCGACGACGGCGCCGCCGGTCCCGCGGGCCGCGTCGTCCGGCCCGTAGGGGGTCTCCCCCGTCGCCTCGAGCACCGGCGTGACGCGGTCGAAGCCGGCCAGGGCCCGCGGCAGGTCGGCCAGCACCCAGCCGATGGCGCGGATGGGCAGCGCAAGCAGGGTGAAGAGGTAGGCGATGGAGACCAGGCTGCCGGCGTCGGTGCTCCCGTCGGCCACCCGGCCGGCCCCGATCAGCAGGACGGCGAGCGTGCCCAAGCTCGGCAGCGCCTCCATCAGCGGGTCGAACAGGCCACGGACCCGGCCGACGGCGACCAGCCCGTCCCGCAGCTCCTGCGCACGGGCCTCGAAGCGCTCGGTCTCGGACGCCTCCCGGCCGAGGGTCTTGACGACCAGCGCCGCGTCGAAGCTCTCGTGCGCGATCTCGCTGACCTCGGCGCGGAGCTGCTGGGCGCGCTGCATCCGCGGGCTCATGACCTGCGAGTAGACGACGTTGACCGCGAAGACCAGCGGGAAAACCACCAGGCCGACCAGCGCGATGAGCGGGTCGGTGAGGAACAGGGCGACGACGGTGATGGCGATCATCACCAGCGCCCCGACGGCGAACGGCAGCGGCGCCACGAAGAACCAGGCGGCCTCGACGTCGGAGTTCGCGTTCGACAGCAGCTGCCCCGTCGGGTGGCGCTGGTGCCAGGACAGCGGGAGGCGGAGGTACTGGCGGGTGACCCGGCGCCGGTAGTCGGCCTGCAGCCGGTAGCTCATGATGCCGGCGAAGAGCCGGCGGCCGAGGATGCCCACGATCTTGAGCAGGGCGACGCCGATGATGGCGGCAGCGGCGAGCGAGAGCGCCGCGGCGGTGGTCACGCCGTCCTCGAAGGAGGGCAGCAGGACGCGGTCGGTGACCTCGCCGATGACGTAGGCGCTGGCCACGGTCATGGCGCCGTAGATGCTGCTGGCGACGACGGCGAGGGTGAACATCCCCGGCTGCTCGACGATCGAGCGCCACACGTGTCGGAGTCCGCGCCGGACGACGGCGTCTCGGCGGCGGGCCACGGTGCTCCTCACGGGGGGACGGCGAGCTTCGGATCGTACGCGGCTCCTGAGGGCGGCTAACCGGTTTGCCGGCAGCGCCCGAGCCGCACGTGGGTCATCTCGGTAACCTCCGCCGATGGTCTCCTCTTCCCTCTCCGTCGCGGACAGCGAGCGTGCGGCCCTGGCCGACCTCCTCGACGAGCTCGGCCCAGACGCCCCGACCTGCTGCGAGGGCTGGACGACCGGTCACCTCGCCGCACACCTCGTGGTCCGCGACCGCCGTCCCGACGCGCTGCCCGGCTACGGCGCCGAGCAGCTCGGCACCGCCCGGCCGCTGATCGCGTGGGCGCACCGGCTGGAGGACGAGCTGCGGGAGTCCACGCCCTACGCCGAGGTCGTCGACCGCGTGCGGTCGGGACCCGCGCCATGGTTGCCGATGGCCTGGCCGCCTGTCGCGCGGATTCTCAACACGACCGAGTACGCCATCCACCACGAGGACGTCCGCCGGGCCCAGCCCGGCTGGGAGGTGCGCGAGCTGCCCCGCACCGCCCAGGACCAGCTGTGGGGCGCGCTCGAGCTCTTCGCGCGCCGGGCCGCCGGTCGGCGCGGGCTCGTGCTGCGGCGCAGCGACGTCCCGGGGACCGAGAAGCGCTACGGCGCCGGCGGTCGCACCGTCGAGGGCGAACCGCTGGAACTGCTCCTCTGGGCCTCCCGACGCCGCGACGTCGCGCAGGTGACGGTGTCCTGAGGGGTCCTAGCGCGCAGGAGTGGCCAGCCGGTCGAGGGCCGAGCGCCACAGCCGTGGGAACGCGACCGGACCGACGAGCCGCTGCACCAGCAGGATCGCGGTGCCCTTCATCCCCCGCGGACGGTCGTGATCGATCATGACGTCGACCCGGCTCCCGCCGCCGTCGCGCCCCGAGATGAGCACTTCTCCGCTGCCCCCGTCGCAGTGGTTGCTGTCCACGAGCGTCCAGCCGATCCTCCCGGGCTCCTGCCACTCGTAGCGGAGGACGACCCAGATGTCGGCGCCCGCGCTGCCCTCGCGGACGACGGCCCAGTTCTCCCCCTGCTCCCGGACCTCGTACTTCGCCGGATCGAGGGTCCTGCTCCACACCTCGAGGCGGCGGGCGCTGAAATCGGTGAAGGCCACGAAGACCTGCTCGGGCGTCGCCTTCGTCTCCAGGCTGAAGCGGAAGAGCATGGCCGGTCCCCTCGGGGCGGCGGATCGGGACGCCCCATGGTCCGCCGTCGTGAGTGCGAAGGCGATGAGCTACTGCGGCAGCTCTCCATCCCTCGACTCAGGTACAGCCAAGGTCAGGTCGCGCGCGGGTTCGTGGGGCCTTGCGCCCTCAGGGAGGTGACGTGCTCCGCCTTCTAGGCGTTTGCCTCAACGCTGATCCCGGCGCAGGGGATGGTCGTCGGGAACCTCGACCAGAGCGATTCGAACGCCGTCGGGATCTTCGATCCACATCTCGACCAGCCCCCATGGCTCCAGCCGGGGCGGCTGTGTGACGGTCACGTCGGCCGCCACAAGTCGATGGTGCTCAGCGGCCGCGTCACGGACCTGCAGCCACAATGCCAGCCCCTGAGGGCTTTGCTCTGCCTGACCAGATACCTCGAGCAGCCCGTTCCCCAGGAAGAAGACGATCCCCGGCTGCTCCGCTGGGCCGAACTCGCGGTATACCGCCAGCCCGAGGACGTCGCGGTAGAACGACTGGGACCGACGGGAATTCGACGGTCGCAGCAGGACACGGCTGCTCAGTATCTCCATGGCGCCATCGTGGTCCAGCCGGATCGGGGGCGGTCCGGACTCGCCACGTGGGCTGACTCCTGGACTTCGCGGCGAACGATCCTCGATCGAACATGCGGTCTGGAGGAGCAACGCCGGCACCCAGGTGGCCGTCGGCCTCGCTCGAAAGGTGTCCCGAAGCTACCCACGGCAAGTCGACTGCGTGGCCCTGAGCGGCCCACTTCACGACAGCGTGGCCGACACGTTCCCGCGGGAACGCGGTCAAGGTGTGCGGCTTGACGACGTTCCCGCGGGAACGTCTTCGTCGCTGCAACAGGTGTCTCCAAGCAGGCCACTCAGGGACATAGTTCGTTCGGAAGAAATGTAGCCCCCGCGGCCTCGCCCGCCACCCTGGCGAGGCGCTGGTGGACATCGAGCGTGAGCTTCAGCGCGGGCAGGGCGCTGGTGGGTTCGATCAGGTTGTCCGCCTGGCCGTTCAGGCAGGCCAGCACGTGGTCGATCATCGCCGCGTACGGGCTGGTATCGGGCAGGTCGACTGTCTGCTCCCCGGCGGCGGTGTGCTCGGTCAGGGTGGCCGGGCCGTGGCCCGTGAACCCGGCGCGCATGGCGTACTCGAGCACGCCGCCGGTGAAGGTGGCCCGCCAGCCGCCGCGCACTCCGTACGGGGCGGGCATCAGCGCCGAGCTGGTGCACCGGGCGACGGCGTTCGGGTAGCCGAGGAGCACCTCGGCGGCCGAGCCGCGCCCGGCCGGGCCGTCGGTGCCGACCGCATGCACGGTGTCGGGGTAGCCGAGTAGGGCGGTGACCAGGTCGAAGTCGGAGTGCATCATGTCCAGCGCGAGGGTCGGCAGCCCGAGGTCGTAGCCCGGCCACAGCAGCGCCGTGCGGCCCTCGATCTCCAGCATCTTCAGGTCGCCGTGCCGGTGGTCGGCCACCGCCTCGCGCAGTCGCCGGTTGGCCGGGCTGAAGCGGCCGAACATGTCCACGAACGCCCGGCGGCCGGTCGCCCGCTGGGCGGTGACGATGCGGTGGGCGTCGGCGAGCGTGGCGGCCAGCGGCAGTTCGAGCAGGACGTCCCGGCCGGCCTGCATCGCCCGCACGGCGACGTCGGCGTGCAGCCGGGTGGGCAGGCAGACGTCCACCAGGTCCACCGAGGCGTCCGAGAGCACGGCGGCCAGATCGGTGGTGGTCGCGAACCCGAACTGATCGGCGATCAC
>OCZS010000585.1_pt1 | contig 12232 bp, 12 predicted proteins | sample 1539071 | NCBI WGS metagenome assembly OCZS01 (sample SAMEA3113584, study PRJEB22503) | soil metagenome | reverse complement strand
CGTACAATCTCCCGGTGCACCCCATCGCGGTCACGGTCAACGGACAGCGCGTCGAGCGCTCGGTGGAGTCGCGTCTCCTCCTCAGCGACTTCCTGCGCCACGACCTCGGGCTGACCGGCACGCACGTCGGCTGCGAGCACGGCGTGTGCGGGGCCTGCACGGTCCTGGTGGACGGCGACCCGGTGCGCTCGTGCCTGCTGCTCGCCGTCCAGGTGGACGGGCACGAGGTGACCACCGTCGAGGGGCTCGCCCGCTCCGACCACCAGGGCGGCCAGACCCTGCACCCGGTGCAGGAGGCGTTCCGCGAGTGCCACGCGCTGCAGTGCGGGTTCTGCACGCCGGGCTTCCTCACGACGATCGCCGCCGGGCTCGACAAGCGGGACAACGCCGCCGAGCTCACCGAGGAGGAGGTCGACGACATGGTCGGCGGCAACCTCTGCCGGTGCACGGGCTACGCCAACATCAAGAAGGCCGTGCACAGCGCCAACGCCGCGATGCGGGACGACGCATGACCACGAAGCTGTTCGGCGAGCCGGTCCGCCGGCGCGAGGACGCCCGCCTGATCGTCGGCAAGGGCCGCTACCTCGACGACATCGGGCACACCGCCCTGGCGGCCGCCTTCGTGCGGTCGCCGCACGCGCACGCCCGCATCACCGACATCGACGTCGAGGGCGCGCTCGACGTCGACGGCCTGGTCGCGATCTACACCTACGACGACCTCACCGGCCCCATGGCCGAGCCCCTGCCGGTGCTCATCCCGCACCCGCAACTGACCGAGCCGCGCACGAACTACCCGCTGGCCCGCGACGTCGTACGGCACGTCGGCGAGGCGGTGGTGATGGTGGTCGCCACCGACCGGTACGTCGCCGAGGACGCCGCCGAGCGGATCGTCGTCACCTACGAGGAGCTGCCGGTCGTCGTCGGCGTGGACGCCGCGCACGAGGCCGAGGCCGCCGTGCACGACGACGTCCCGGACAACGTCGCGGCGCGGCACCGCCAGGAGACCGGCGACGTCGAGCCGGCGCTGGCCGCGTCACCGCGCACGCTGTCGTTCACCCAGTACATCGAGCGCAGCGCCAGCATGCCGATGGAGGGCAAGGGCGTGCACGCCCGCTGGGACGCCGACGACCGGTCGCTGCGGGTCTACTCGAGCACCCAGGCGTCGACGTCGGTGCGCGCGGCCATCGCGGCGAAGCTGGAGCTGTCGCTGGACACGGTCGAGGTCGTCGCGCCGGACGTCGGCGGCGGCTTCGGCGTGAAGATCGTGCACCCGTGGCCGGAAGAGCTGCTCGTCCCCATGGCCGCCATCGCGCTGCAGGCCGAGGTGAAGTGGGCCGAGGACCGCCGCGAGCACTTCATCTCCTCGGCGCACGAGCGGCAGCAGCGCCAGGACATCACGGTGGGCTTCGACGACGACGGCCGGATCACCGCCCTCGACGTCCACGTGCTGCACGACAACGGCGCCTACACGCCGTACGGGATCATCGTCCCGATCATCACCGCGACCCAGCTGGTGGGTCCGTACGTCATCCCGGTGTACCGGGTGCAAGTGGACAGCGTCTACACGAACACGGTGATCGTGACGCCGTACCGCGGCGCCGGGCGGCCGCAGGCCTGCTACGCGATCGAACGGACGATGGACCGGATCGCCGACGAGCTGGGGCTCGACCGCGCCGTCGTCCGCGAGCGGAACCTGATCCAGCCCGACCAGTTCCCCTACGACCACCACCTGACGTTCCAGGACGGCCGGCCGGTCATCTACGACTCGGGCGACTACCCGGGTCTGGTGGACAAGCTGAAGGATCTCGTCGGCTGGTCGGAGGCGGAGACGCTCCGGGCCGAGGCGGCCGCGCGCGGGAAGCACCTCGGCATCGGCATGGCGCTGTACGTGGAGGGCACCGGGCCGGGGCCGTACGAGGGCGGGCACGTGCAGGTGCTCGGCAGCGGCAAGGTGCTCGTGTCGACCGGGCTGACGTCGCAGGGGCAGGGCCACGAGACGGCGTTCGCGCAGATCGTGGCCTCGGAGCTCGGGGTACCGATCGAGGACATCGAGGTGACGACCGGCGACACCCGGCGCTTCGGGTACGCCGTCGGGACGTTCGCCTCGCGGGCCGCGGTGATGAGCGGCAACGCGATCGCGCTGGCCGCCCGCGGGGTGCGGGAGAAGGCGCTGCGGATCGCGGCCGACGTCCTCGAGGCCGCGCCGGAGGACCTCGAGATCGACGAGGGCCTGGTGCAGGTGAAGGGCGTGCCGGGGACGTCGATCCCGCTGCGGACGGTCGCCGTCCTGTCCAACCCGCTGCGCTACGCGTTCGACGAGGCGGCCAAGCAGGCCACCCAGTTCACGACGCACGACGACTCGAAGCCGCCGGTGGCCGAGGGGGATGCGCCGGGGCTGGAGCACCGCGACTACTACTCGCCGCTGCGGTCGACGTTCGCGTCGGGCGCACACGCGGCGATCGTGGAGATCGACCCGGCGACCTGGGAGATCGACGTCGTGAAGTACGCCGTGGTGCACGACTGCGGCAACGTGGTGAACCCGATGATCGTCGAGGGCCAGGTGCACGGCGGCGTCGCGCAGGGCGTGGGCGGGGCGCTGTACGAGCGGATGGCCTACGACAAGGACGGGCAGCTGCAGAACGCCTCGTTCATGGACTTCCTGATGCCGTACGCCTCCGAGGTGCCCGACATCGACATCGACCACCAGCAGACGCCGTCGCCGCTGAACCCGCTGGGCATCAAGGGCGCCGGCGAGGCCGGCGTCATCCCGGGGACGGCGGCGATCGCGTCGGCGATCGAGGACGCGGTGGGACGGCGGATCTCGTCGATGCCGATCTCGCCCACGGAGCTGTACGACCTCGTGCGCTCCCCTGATTCGGAGATGACCGCCGCGGCCGCCGGCCGGGCGGGGACTGGAGTGATGGCGTGAACCTCGACGGCTCGGCAGTTCTCTCGGCGTCGCCGGAGCAGGTGTGGTCGGTGATCACCGACCCCGCCGTACTGGCGCGGACGATCCCGGGCTGCGAGACGCTCGAGCAGGTCGGTGACGACGAGTACAAGATGAACGTCTCCGTCGGCGTGGGGGCGATCCGCGGGACGTACGCCGGCGAGGTGAAGCTGTCGGACAAGCAGCACCCGACGTCGTACGTGATGCACGCGTCCGGTGCCGGTGCGCCGGGAAACGCGCGGGCACAGGTGACGATCAACCTGGAGCCGGCCGACGGCGGGAGGACCAACCTGACGTACTCGGCCGACGCCGTCATCGGCGGACCGGTGGCCGGTGTGGGCCAGCGGATGATCACCGGTGTCGCGAAGCGGATGGCCGGCCAGTTCTTCAAGGCGATCGACGCCGAGCTGACCGGTACCGCGGTGCCGGTCGCCGCCGCCGCCCCGTCCGCGGCCGCGGTGTCCTCGACCAGCGACGCCTCGCTCGTGGCCGGTGGCGCGCCGGTCGCTGCCCCCAGCCGGACGTTCGCCGGCAAGGCCGGCGAACACGTGCGAACGTCCGGCGACGTCCAGTCGCTGCTGATGGGTGCCGTCGGCGGCGCGCTGCTGACCCTCATCGGCGTCCTGGTCGGCTACCGCCTGGGCCGTCACCGCTAGCAGCCTCGTGCGCCCCCGCTGATCGGTGCGGCTCCCGTCGCTGCGGCGGGCCGGGCGTTCACCCGAGCCGCCGGCGTTCCCGCGGGAACGCCCCTGCGTCCTCTCCTGCGCGATCGGGCACCTATCGTCACCGTGCCGACGTTGAGGAGGGCATCGGTCCCGGTCGGCGCTGCACCCCGTCCACCACTGGCGTCACGGGCGCACCATGGGAGGACGGACGTGGAGGAGGCACAGGCGATGGGGCAACTGCAACCACGCATGCGAGCGGGTGACAAGGACCGGCAGCAGGTCGTCGGGCAGCTCGGCAAGCACTTCGGCGAGGGCCGGCTGACCGTCCAGGAGTTCGACGAGCGGGTCGTCCTGGCGCACGGGTCCGTGTACCTCGACGAGCTCCCCGCGCTGACCGCCGACCTGCCCCGCGATCCGGAGCCGCCCCGCCGCCCGACACGGCCGGCGCCGCGAGTGCCCGCCGGCGTGTTCGTCCTCCTCATCGCGATGCTGCTCGCGTGGTCGATGGTGACGGCCGTGGTCTACGGCGCCCCACCGATCTTCGCCTTCTTCCTCCTGTTCCTGCTCCTCCGGCACAGGCGGTGGAGCCGGCGCTGGTGAGTGCGCCGTGGCGGTGAGGCCGGCCCTGCCCCGCCGTGCCGGCAGGCGCACCAACCTCGCTCTTCTCGGACTGCTCCTGCTCGCCTTCCTCACCGGGGTGCTGGCCTACGGCGTCGGGACGCCGACGGCGGCGACCGTCATCGTCGCGGTCCACGGCGCGGCGGGCCTCGGGCTGCTGCTCCTCGTCCCGTGGAAGGCCGTGATCGTCCGCCGCTCGTGGCCCTCCGCCGCGAGCACCCGGGCGCCGGCGACCGGGCTCGGCGCCCTCGTCGCCGCCACCGTGCTGACCGGCATCCTGCACGCCATCGGCGTCGCACCGCTCGCGATGCTCCTGATCCACGTCGGCGTCGCCATCTGCGTGGCCCCGCTCCTCCTGGTCCACGTCTGGGGTCGCCGCCAGCGCCCCCGCCGCGCCGACCTCTCCCGTCGGACCCTCCTCAAGGCCGGCGCAGTGGCAGCCGGCGCCGCCTCGCTCTGGGCCGCCGGGGAGGGCGCCCTGCGGCTCACCGGCGCCGCGGGCGCCGACCGCAGGGGCACCGGTTCGCTGGAGCACGGCTCCGACGATCCGTCGGCCATGCCCGTCACCCAGTGGTTCACCGACACCGTGCCCGAGAGGACCGGCGACGCGATCACCGTCCTGGTCGGCGAGAAGCAGGCCCGGATCCCGGCCGGCGACCTCGCCCGCGGCGACCGCGTCCGCGCCGTCCTCGACTGCACCGGGGGCTGGTACGCGGCGCAGGACTGGGCCGGCGTGCGCCTCGACCGGCTCCTCAGCGAGGTGACCGGCGAGGACCTGCCCGGCGACGGGAGCGTCGACGTCATCTCACGCACCGGCTACCGCCGCCGCCTCCCGCTCCGCGACGCGCCGGCCCTCCTGCTGGCGACGTCCGCGGCCGGGGAGCCGCTCTCGGACGGGCACGGAGCGCCTGTGCGGCTCGTCGCGCCGGGGAGACGTGGCTTCTGGTGGGTCAAGTGGGTGGAGCGGATCGAGGTCGTCGACGCACCGTGGTGGCGTCAGCCGCCGTTCCCGCTCCAGTGAGGAGCCAGCCGTCCGCACGCCGAGAGCCAGTGCACCGGTCGGCGTGCGGTCAGGCGACGACGTCCAGGGGGATCCCGGTCTCGCGCTCGGAGACCCGCCAGAGGACGTCGATCTGGTCCTGCAGGTCCCAGCGGCGGAGGATCGGGCGGTGGACGGCCGGTCCGTGGGAGCCGAGGCGGGGCGCGTACAGCTCCCCGCCCTTCGCCCGCGGGTCCGTCGCCGCCCGGAGTTGCGGCCGCGCCCCCTCGAACGGCGTCATCCCCGACCGCGCCGTCATCGCCTCGAAGAACGCGCCGAGCCAGCCGGCGCCGCCCTCCCGCACCGACCGCGCCTGCAGATCGGTGTTCGACAGACCCGGGTGCGCGACCAGGCTCGAAGCACCGACCCCGGCCCGCTCGAACTGCTGCTGCAGCCCCAGCCCGAAGTGCAGGTTCGCCATCTTCGACCGCGCGTACGACGCCCACGCCCCGTAGTTCCGGCGCATGTGCGGGTCGTCCGGATCCAGCCGCCGGGCCCGGTGCCGCGCGGTGCTGGTCACCGTCACCACCCGTGCCGCCGGCGCAGCCAGCAGCGCCGGCAGCAGGTGCGCGGTGAACGCCCAGTGCCCCAGGTGGTCGACGCCGAACTGCATCTCGAAGCCGTCGACCGTCTCCCGCTGCGGCATCGCCATCACGCCGGCGTTGTTCACCAGCAAGTCAATGTGCTCGTGCCTGGCCAGCACCTCGTCGGAAGCCGCCTTCACCACCGAGAGGTCACCCAGGTCCAGCGGCACCACCTCGAGCGACGCCGCCGGATACCGCTCGACGACCCGCGCCACCGCAGCGGACGTCTTGGCAACGTCCCGAGCCGCCAGCACCACGTGGGCACCCGCACCCGCCAGCGCCAGCGCCGTCTGGAAGCCCAGTCCGCCGTTCGCCCCGGTCACCACCGCCGTGCGACCGCTCAGGTCCGGGATGTCCTCCTCGGTCCAGGTCACGCGACGGCCCGCGACCGGGCCTCGGCGCGGAGCTGCACCGCCGTCAGCACCTCCCAGCGGATCGCCGTGCTGCCGGGCCGGACGAACATCCAGTACCAGCTGAACCGGCTGCGCGTCGTCGGGTCGGTCGCCAGCACCCGGGTCTCCGAGCTCAGCTCGGTACCGCGCCGGGACGGCGTCAGCCGGAAGTCCATGACCGCCTTCACCCAGCCCGGCTGGATCCAGCGCTGCAGTTCCTCCGCGTCCAGCGACGGCGCCTCCTCACCACCGCGCAGCCGCCACGCCTGCAGCGCCCCACCGAAGACCACCGACTCCGGCTCCTCCGAGGACAGCAGCGGCACCGGCAGCGCCTCGAGGAACGGCCGGTCGCGCAGCTGCCGCAGGCCGGAACCGGACAGCAGCACGGGCAGGAACCGCGCAGCACTCAGCACGACGGTCACCGGCAGCCCGCTCAGCCGGACTGCGTGCAGCTCCTCCCACACCACGTCCGGCGGGGCGTCGATCCACCGCGACTGCCGGGTGACGTAGTGGGCGTTCGGCAGCAGGTCGTCGAGGTCCACGCCCGGGTTCCTATCCCGGCCGGTCGGTGCGCACGCATGGACGTGCGGCGCCACGACGCCGACGTCAGAGGGCCGCGTACACCGCGTTCGCGTACGCCTCGCTGCGCGGCGAGCCGATGATCCCGGGCGCCATGCGGTTCATCATGTAGGTGATCGTCAGCCGCCGGTCGAGGTCCATCACGGCCAGCGAGCCGCCCCAGCCGCCCCAGAACGCCACCCGGCCGGCCGGCAGGTAGGGCACCGTCTCCGTCGGCGTCAGGGCGTAGCCGATGCCGAACTTCAGCGGCACCATGAGCACCAGGTCGACGCCGTCCGACTGCTGCCGGAACACCAGGTCCGTCGTCGACGGCGAGAGCTTGACCGACCCCGAGCCGCCCAGCGTCAGGGTCCGAATCACGTCGAGCAGCCCGCGGGCGTTGGTGTGCCCGTTGAGCGCACCCATGTCCGCCCGCCGCCACTCCGGCGAGTTCGCCGCCGCCGCCGACGCCACCGGCCCGGTGAAGCACCGCACCAGCGGCGACTTCGGGTCCAGCGCGGCGAAGTCGATGTCCATCGGCGGCGGGGGCACGACGGGCGCGATCCGCGACCAGTCCGACTCGCGCGCCCCGATCTGGTAGTCCGCGCCCAGCGGGCCGGCGATCTCGTCGGCCACGAACTTCTTGAACGTCTTGTTCGTGATCCGGCGGATCACCTCGCCGACCAGGTGACCCTGGTTGTTCGCGTGGTAGCCCGACGCCGTCCCCGGTTCCCACCACGGTTCCTGGCGGGCCAGCCGCTCGGTCGAGGTCTCCCAGTCGTACATGTCCGCGATCGTGAACGGCGGGTCCCAGCCGGCGACGCCGGAGGTGTGCGACATCAGGTGCCGCACCAGCACGTCCTTCTTGCCCTTGGCCGAGAACTCCGGCCAGTAGTTGCCGACCGGCGCGTCCACGTCGAGCTCGCCGCGCTCCACCAGCAGCAGGGCCGCGAGCGAGAGCACGCACTTCGTGGTCGACCAGCCGTTGACGATCGTGTCCTGGGTCCACGGCTCGGTGCGGTCGGCATCGCGGTACCCGCCCCAGATGTCGACGACGGTCTCTCCGTCGACATCCACAGCGATCGAGGCGCCGAGCTCCTCGCCGTCCAACTGCTCCGCCAGCGCGTCCCGCACCCCCGCGAACCGCTCGTCGCAGCTGCCGTGGACCTCGGCCATGGGGCCCTCCTCGTCGACCGCGCGGCTCCGTCGCCACGCCCCGCTGCGATGAGACCACGGCCACACCACCGCGACAACGACCGGGCCTCCGATACTGGAATGTTCAAGCAACTGGTCGGGGTTGCCTTCCACACCACCCAGCAGACGGAGGCACAGACATGGCACGAATCAGCGTGTTCGGCGGGACCGGCTACGCCGGCAGCAGCATCGTGGCGGAGGCGGTGCAGCGGGGGCACTCGGTGACGTCGGTCAGCCGGAACCTCCCCGAGCAGCGGGTCGACGGCGTCGACCACCTGCAGGGCTCGCTCCTGGACGCCGACACCCGGGCCAAGGTCCTGGCCGACTCCGACGTCGTCGTCGTGACCGTCGCCCCGCGCGGCGACATGGCCGGCCGCGTCCACCCGGGCATCGCCGAGCTGGCCGCCGAGGCCGAGCGGGCCGGCGTGCGCCTCGGCGTCGTCGGCGGCGCCGGCTCGCTGCACGTGGCCCCGGGCGGGCCGCGGCTGTTCGACACCCCCGACTTCCCGGCCGCGTACCGCCCGGAGAGCGTCGAGATGGCGGCGGCGCTCGACGACCTGCGGAGCTCGCCGGAGAGCCTCGACTGGTTCTACCTCTGCCCGCCGGCCGGCTTCGGCGTCTTCGCGCCCGGCGAGGCCCGCGGCACCTACCGCGTCGGCGGCGACGTCCTGCTCGCCGACGACGAGGGCAGCTCCTTCATCGGCGGCGCCGACTTCGCCACCGCCGTCGTCGACGAGATCGAGCAGCCGGCCCACCGCCGCGCCCGCTTCACCGTCGCCTACTGAGCGCTCCCGGCGCTAGCCGGCGAGATGGTCCTCGAACGTGATGCGGCCGTACGGCGGGCCGGGCACCAGGTTGTGCCCGGCCCGATAGCCGGCGAACACCCTGCCCGGCAACCGCGCCGGCAGGACCCGATGCCGCACGCTCCGGGCCCTGGCCCAGACCTCGGCCAGCTCGGGCAACGAACGGACGGCGGGACCGCCGATGTCCGGCACCCGGCCGGCCGGTGCGCCCGACGCCAGCTCGACCAGCCGGTCCGCGACGTCCGCCGGCGCGATCGGCTGCACGTCGAAGGACGGCGCGAGGAGGACCGGCAGCCGACGCTGGACGGTGAACAGCTGCTCGACGAGCGTGTGGAACTGCGTCGCCCGCAGGATCGTGTGCGGCACGCCCGACTCCGCGACGAGCCGCTCGATCTCCACCTTGTCGCGGTAGAAGCCGAGCGGGATGTGGTCGATCCCGACGATCGAGATGAGCACCAGGTGCCCGACCTCTGACCGGCGCGCGGCGTCGAGCAGGGTCTGCGCGATCACGACATCCTTGCGGCGGAGCCCCGTCGCGAGGTGCACGACCGTGTCGGCGCCGGTCACCGCCGCGTCGATGCCCGAGCCGGTGAGCAGGTCACCGGTCGCGAATCCCGGGTCGCGTCGCCGGCTCAGCGCGCGCACGTCGTGCCCGGCCGCCCGCAGGCGGCCGACCGTCGGGACGCCGAGCGTTCCGGTCGCCCCTGTCACCAGCATCGTCGCCACCGGCGGATCCTCGCAGGCGCGCGATCGGGCAGCGGCGGAACACGGGTCCGGCCCGTCCGGTTGCTCGGGACATGCCCACGACCTGGTTCATCACCGGCGCGTCCCGCGGCTTCGGCAAGGAGTGGGCGATCGCCGCACTCGAGCGCGGGGACACCGTGGCCGCCACCGCCCGCGACCCGAAGACCCTCGACGACCTCGTGCAGCAGTTCGGCGACAAGGTGCTGCCCCTCCGGCTCGACGTGAACGACCGAGACGCCGTCTTCACGGCTGTACAGGACGCCCACGACCGCTTCGGCCGGCTCGACGTCGTCGTCAACAACGCCGGCTACGGCCAGTTCGGGATGATCGAGGAGATCTCCGAGGCCGAGGCCCGCGCCCAGTTCGACACGAACGTGTTCGGCGCCCTCTTCGTCACCCAGGCCGCGCTGCCCTACCTGCGCGAGCAGGGCTCCGGCCACTTCCTGCAGGTCAGCAGCATCGGCGGGATCAGCGCCTTCCCCAACATCGGCATCTACAACGCCTCCAAGTGGGCGCTCGAGGCGTTCAGCCAGTCGCTGGCCGCGGAGGTCGCCGACTTCGGCATCTCGGTGACGATCATCGAGCCCGGCGCCTACGGCACCGACTGGGGCGGCTCGTCCGCCAAGCACGCCGAGCCGAACCCCGCCTACGACACCTTCCGCGAGAAGGCCGCCGAGCAGCGCAAGGCCCGCGCGGGCAACCCCGGCGACCCGGTGGCCACCCGCGAGGCGGTCCTCCGGGTCGTCGACGCGGAGAACCCGCCGCTGCGGGTCTTCTTCGGCGACGGCCCGCTGAAGATCGCCACCCGGGACTACGAGTCCCGCCTGGCCACCTGGCGCGAGTGGGAGTCGCTCTCCGTCGCCGCGCACGGCCACAAGGCCTGAGCACGTTCCCGCGGGAACGTCCGGGCAAGCCGAGCGGCTTGCGCAGGCGTTCCCGCGGGAACGCGGGACGGCGTCAGCCCACGCGCGCCGCTTCCGCCCCCAGGGTCAGCGTGGCCGGGTCCGACGGTTCGCCCTCGCCCGTGGCGGCCAGACGCCGCAGGCTGTCCCCGACGTAGAAGCTCCAGGCGTTCCGGCAGATGTCGAAGCACTCGTAGGTCGGCACGAGGCCGTCGTGGGTGAAGCGGAGCTCGGTCCCGCCGTCGGTCGGCGAGAGCTCGAACCGGATCTCGGTGCCCAGCCACTCGCTCTGGTCCTCGATGAAGGTCATGTGGTTGGCGACGACCTGCCACACGACCTTCTCGCCGGGCACGAGCTGGGTCACCCGCATCGTGCAGGCGTGCACGTCGGGCACCCGGAAGGAGAACTCGTCGCCGACGGCGCGGTCGTCCCCGTCGATCGTCGTCATCCACCACCTGCGCACGTCGGTGACGGCGTCGAACACCTCGTCCGGCGTGCGGTCGACGGTGAAGGACGTGCTGAAGCTCGGGCCGCTCATGGGTGCCTCCGGTGTGGGTGCTTGCGTGATGCAAGTCACTCTAGGGACAGCCACTTTCATGATGCAAGCCCCTTCGCTACGATCGCCGCATGCTGGGCCGGACGTACGACGCCGAGGTCTGCTCCATCGCCCGGGCGCTCGAGGTGGTGGGCGAGCGGTGGAGCGTGCTGATCGTCCGCAACGCGCTCTTCGCCGGCGCCACCCGGTTCGCGGACTTCCAGCGCAGCCTCGGCATCGCCACGAACGTCCTGGCGTCCCGCCTCGACGGTTTCGTGGAGGCCGGCATCATGCGGCGGCACCGCTACTCCGAGCAGCCCGAGGCGTACGAGTACCTGCTCACCGAGAAGGGCCGCGACCTCGCCCCCGCCCTCATCGCGCTCACCGCGTGGGGTGACCGCTGGTCCGCTCCCGACGGACCGCCGGTCCTCTACCGCCACAGCTCCTGCGGCTCCGACGTCCGTTCCGAGGTCGTCTGCGCCTCCTGCGGTCAGGTGTACGACCTCGAGCGGGTGGACGCGCATCCCGGGCCCGGCATGCCGGCCGACCGCGCCCGGCGGATGGAGGAGCGCCTCGCCGCACGGTGACGCCGGCCGGCCCCTCCCGCAGCTCGGGAGGGGCCGGTCGTCGTTGCGGATCAGGCGACCTGGCGGCGCCGGGTGACCAGCGCCCCGGCCACCGTCGAGACGACGACCCAGCCGGCCATCACCACGGCCGCCTTCGTCTGGTCCTGCCCCTGCGCCAGCATGATCACGGAGCCGTTCAGGTCGAGCCAGGACACGATCGCGGGCTGGAAGACGCCGGCAACCGGGATCACGCCGAGCACGGTCAGGTACAGACCGGTCAGCGCCGCCGGTGCGTTTCCCAGCGCTGCTCCGACCCCGGCACCCGTCACCGCGAAGGCCGCGCCCGCGACGGTCACCGTGGCCATGGCCGCGAGTGCGCCGTCCCACGACGGGTCGCCGGCGAAGGTGAGCGCCAGCATCGCCGCCGCGGCCGCCGTCGCCACCGCGGCGAGCACGGCGCCCATCAGGGCGAGCGACACGGCCTTCGCCACGAGCACCCGTCCCCGCTGAGGCACGAGCAGGAAGGTGGTCTGCACCGTCCTGTGCGTCCACTCGCCCGCGGTCGACAGCACTCCCAGGGCCATGAGCAGCAGCGCAGCGGACAGGCCCGTCGCCCCGATCGGCCCGGTGACGGAGGGGAACGGGTCGCCGCTCAGGGCCCCCAGCACGACGGCCACCGAGGGAA
>OCZS010000583.1_pt1 | contig 12243 bp, 10 predicted proteins | sample 1539071 | NCBI WGS metagenome assembly OCZS01 (sample SAMEA3113584, study PRJEB22503) | soil metagenome | reverse complement strand
GCGATCGCGTCGCGTTCCTGCGCATCTGCTCGGGACGCCTCGTGAAGGACATGCCGGCCGAACACGAGCGTCTCGGCACGACCATCCGGCTCTCCCGGGTGTACCGGTTTTTCGGCCGCGGACGCGAGACGGTGCCTGAAGCCTACGCCGGTGACGTCGTAGGGCTGGTGAACCCGGGACAACTGGCAATCGGGGACACGCTCTACTCCGGCAAGCGCGTGCGGTTTCCGCCCATCCCGCTGTTTCCACCCGAGCGGTTCGCCATCATCAGCCCCACCGACACGCGGCACAAACGCTTTGACGAGGCGGTGCGCCAGCTGGCCGAAGAGGGGCTGCTGCAGTTGTTCATGCCACAGCACGGGCCCCGCCACCCGATCGTGGGCGTGGTCGGCGCGCTGCAGTTCGACGTCATCGAGGCGCGGCTGCTATCCGAGTATGGAATCCGCTGCCGGCTCGAGCCGTTGCCGCACGTCACGGCCCGGTGGCCGGTGCCGCTCGCTGCGGACACGCCGCCAGTGCGCCTGCCGACCTCGGGGGTCATGGCGGTCCGCGATCGGCGCGATCGGCCGGTGCTGCTGTTCCAGTCGGACTGGCACCTGCGCTACACGACGGACGAGAACCCGGGGATTCGCTTCAACGAACTGCTGTGAAGGTGGCGAGGCCGGGGGCGGCCCGCCCTCCGGGTTCCCGGTCCTGGTCCGGGCCGCAGACAGTGACCCGCAGGACGAAGCCCGTCGCCTCGGGTTCTCCTCAGGATGGCATGACCCCGCGCACGCTCCTCGTCAGCTCGCGCAACAGCGCCTACCAGGTGCTCGAGAGCCTCAAGTCGAACCGCCAGAAGCGGCACAGGACCCGGACCTTCCTGGCGGAGGGCGTGCAGCCGATCACCCGAGCCCTCGCGCACGGGTGGGAGTTCGAGGCCGTAATCTATGCACAGGAGGCGCCCCTGTCAGGCTGGGCAACAGAGGTCGTCGCGCGGTGCGGTGCACCGATTCGCTATGAGTTGACCCCGGATCTGATGGGCGGGCTGAGCGGCAAGACCAACCCGTCGGAACTGCTGGCCGTGATCAGGATGGCCGCGGATGACGTCGCACGGCTCCCGGTGAACAGGCATCTGCTTGCGCTCGTGGTCGATACGCCTTCCAACCCCGGCAACCTCGGGACGATCCTGCGATCGTGCGACGCCCTGGGGGCGGACGGCGTGATCGTAACCGGTCACGCCGTCGACGTGTACGACCCCGCAACAATCACGGCGAGCCGAGGGTCCGTGTTTGCGTTGCCAGTGGTGCGGCTGGACTCACCGGCGGCAGTGGGGCGGTGGGTCGCCGATGCAAGGCAGGCGATTGGCGAGTGCGTGATCGTGGGTGCCGACGAGAAGGGGACGGCGGAGCTTTCCGCGCACGACTTCGGCCCGGCCACGGTGGTGCTGCTGGGCAACGAGGCGCGCGGGCTGGGGCAGGCGTATCGGCAGATGTGCGACACGCTGGTGCGGATCCCGATGAGCGGCTCCGCGAGCTCCCTCAACGTGAGCGTCGCGGCATCGATCATCCTGTACGAGGCATTACGACAGCGGCGCGCCGCGTCGCGGTGAGCTGGCCGCGCCTTCCGGTGGGTGACACGGGTGCGAGGTCGCGCGGCCGGCGCGGAACGGGACGCAGGGCTGCCTGCGCTTCGGTCAGACCGTCTGGGCGTGACCGTTCAGCCGCCGCTTGGCATTCCGCTCGTACTGCTGCTCAAGGTAATCCACGCCGTCGACGGTGATGATCAGCCGCGACTGCTCGCCGCGCCTGATCAGATTCCGCTGCAGGAGATACCAGAAGGTGAACTCGAGCTGTTCGAGGGGACGGCCGACCATGCTCTCGAGATCCCGATCGAACAATCCCGGCTCGCGGGCGTCGTTCCGCCGGTGCGTGTAGAGCACCTCCAGCACCGTCAGGCGCACCGCCTGCTCGTACTCGAAGTCACTGTCGACGTGCCCGGTGGACGAAACCAGTTTCACGCGGAGATGTCGATGCTGGTGATACAAGACGTCGTACTGCGCCCTCCCCTGGGCGTCGCTCAGCACGCTGTAGGCATCGTGCAGCTGCCGGAAACGCGCGGCATCGCCGGTCTGGCTGTTGTCTGGGTGGAAGCGCTGCGCCAGCAGGCGGTAGACGCGGTGAACCATGTCCGGGTCCGCGTTCGGGCTGATCTGGAGCGTTTCGTAGTGGTCTGGGGTGTCGGTATCCTGCATCGTGGGCAAATCAACCGGTATATCGGACGCGTTCGCGCAGAACCTTACACCCCGGCGGCGACCAGATATTACGTGCCAGTCGGGATCGGGTCAAAGGCACAGCTCGCCCGGGCAGCGCGTGGAGTCGTTCGGGCTATAATTCCCAGTTGTTCCGCAGGGAGCGGGCCTCCGGGTGCAGCCCCCGCCGGACAGACGAACGCTACGGACCGGCGCGCCAGCAACCCGGACAGGATTCATGAAAAGTACTGAACGCCACCGCATCAAGGAAGATCAGTTCGTCACCACGCTCCAGGACACGTTCGAACGCATCGAGCAGAACCGCAAGCAGCTGCTGACGGGGATCGTCGCGCTCGTCGTGCTCGCGGCGGCGGTCGGTGGCTTCATGTGGTGGCGCCAGCAGACGCAGGCGAAGGCCTCCGCACTCTTCGCGGCGGCGCTGGCCGTGGCGGAAGCGCCCGTAGTGCCGCCGTCCCCACCCGCAGGTTCTACCCTCAACGAGGCCGCCCCACCCCCGCCCCCGGCGAACAGCTATCCCACCGAGCAGGCCCGGGCACAGGCGGCGCTGCCGAAGTTGATGGCCGCCGCGGACGCCTACCCGTCCACCGTGCCGGGACTCGCCGCCCGGTACCACGCAGCGGCCACCCTGGTCTCGCTCGGGAAGGATGCCGATGCCGAGAAACGGTACCAGGAGGTTGTCGAGAAGGCGGGCAGCAGCCTGTACGGCCGCATGGCGCGACTCGGCCTCGCCGAGGTGCAGGTCAGGCAGAAGAAGTACGAGCCGGCCATCAATACGCTGAAGGAGCTGTCAACCACGGCCAAAGACGAACTCCCGCTCGATGGCGTGCTCATGCAGCTGGGGCGCACGTATGCGCTCGCCGGGCGAAAAGCCGAAGCCGTGCAGACCTACCAGCGGCTCACGACCGAGTTCCCGACATCAGGTTACGCCGGGGATGCGAAGAAGGCGCTGGAGAGTCTCAAGGCCGGCGCGTAGCGCAGGATTAGAACCCGCGTCCAATCCGGATATATATCTCGCGATTGTCCGCGACCTCGTTCGACAGGTCCCGCCCCCACCCTACACCGACTATCCAGGTGAACGGCAGTGCGTACCCGGCGGTGACGTCGGCCCCCGCTTCGACGCCCCACGACAGCTTCGCATCGGCGGCCGTGAACCGACCCGTCCACGCCTGTCCGGCGTCGAGAAACCCGGTGACGTGCACCGCTCGCAGGAACAACGGCCAGGTGCCGATGCCCCGCTCGATCCAGGCCAGCGGCACCCGGTACTCGGCATTGCCCAGGACAACGTTGGTTCCGAGGAACGTGTCGGCCGGAAAGCCCCGCAACAGGCTGCTGGCATCCTCCTCGAAGCTGAGGACGCCGCCATCCGTGCCGTGGCCGCCGAGGCGCAGCGTGCGGCGCACGATCGCGTCGCCGCGTGATGCCGCACCGGAGGCGCGCAGCGCGAGCACGCCATGCCGCCGCCCGAGGGGCAGGAACGCTCGGGTGTCAGCCCGAAACAGCTCCGCGTTGCCGTCGCCACCCAGCCCGCGCCGCGTGAGTTCGAGCGCCCCGCCCGCGGCCACGCCATCTTCCGGGCTGATGGAATAGCCATATCGCCGCGCGGTGTTCACCATCCACCCGAGGCGCAGGGCGCCGCGATCGAACTCGCCCGCGGTGGACGGCCCTGAGACCACGCTGTGTTCCCGGCGCCAGAACGCGAGCGCGGACTGCGACCACCGGACGCGCCTGAACGGCACCAGCACCCCCACGTCCACACTGCGCTCGCGAAGCGCCAACGGCAGGCGACCTCCGTCAGCCTCATCCCGTATCAGCAGCGGCGTGGTCTCGTCGGCGTACTGTGTAAACACCGTCGGCCGCCAGCGATCGTAGGCATAGGCCAGCAGCAGATCGGGGCGGGCACCCGGCGAGACAGGCTCTACCCGGGTCTCGCGCGCGACCGACCAGGTGGCGGTCGCGGCCCACGCGTGATACCCGAGCGCATCGGCTCCAGCCATTGCCGCCCCCACACGGGTTTCATGGTCGCCGGTTTCAATCACCGGCAACCAGGCACGGGGAAAGAGAGTGCTCCACGGGCGATAGGGCCCGGTCCGTACCTGACCGGCTGGAGGAGCATCAACGGGAAGGGCCGGCGATGCCGCGGCTGGAGCGTCAGCTTCGCGCGCTGGGCTTGCCGGGCGTGTCAGGGCCAGCGGCATCGAGAACAGGTCGTATCCATCGATGGTGTAGCCGACGAACACGACCGTGCGACCATCCGGCGACACGTCGGGGGCCTTTGCGCCGCCGGCCGTCTCGGTCAGGCGCTCGAGGGAGGCGGGCGTGACGCCGTTCTCCGTGGGCTCGAGCGTCACTCGATACAGGTCGAAGGGACCGCCGGATCGATCGGAAGCAAACAGGAGCGCCCGGCCGTCGGGTGTCCACGCCGGCGTCACGTTGCGCCCGGATGCCGACGTGGCCACCACCGTCTGGACGCGCGTATCCGGATCGACGACCACAATTTGTGACGGGCCGCCGCGTGCACGTCGCTCGACCGCGACATGACGCCCATCCGGAGACCATCGCGGCGACGCGAACACCAGCGGCGCATCCGTCGTGGGCTCGAGTGCCACCTTGTCGAATGCCCCGCGGCCTGCCTCGATCTGCTCCCGGTCGATCACGACCAGCATGCGCGCACCGCCGGACAAATGGACAGCCGCCACGCGCCTGCCATCCGCCGAGACGTCCACATCCGTGAGCCGTGCCCCGGCCGTGAGGCGCCGTACGGCCCCGGTGCGCCGGTCGAGCCGGTACACGTCACTCGAGAGCGCGACGCTCGCCCTGACCTCGAGCTGATCGAAGTACACGGCATCGTCACTCAGGCCGATCTGCTCTCCGCCATACCGCGTGGCCAACGTGCGCGGAGTGCGTCCGTCGCGCGACATGCGGTCGAGCGATGGAAAGCCGTGCGCGTCGCGCCTGGAGTAGACGATGCTGCCGTCGCGGTCGAAGCGCGGCCCGGACACCAGGTACCCGTGGTGAGTCAGGCGCACCGGGGACGGCCCGGCAGCGGCGCCCGGCCGTGCCGCCTCGTGCCGCGGGAAGTCGCGTGAGAAGTCTCGCCACAGGCTGCCGAGCGAGGCGCCGTATACGGTCCGGAACGCGGTCGCGCCGAAGTACGGGAGGCGACCGGCCGTGCGCCGTGAGAGCTCCGCGAGCTTGTCTTCGCCAAACCGCCGCGCCAGGTAGTCGTGAAAGTAACCGCCGTAGGCATACGAGCCGATGCCGGCCGGCCAGTCGGCGAGCCCGCCGCTCACGCGGTCGAGGGGCTCGAACGCGCCCGCGCGTGCCGCCTCGGCGACGACCGCTTGGAAATCGCCAGCGGCCAGACGCCCCTCGCCGGCGTGGCTTTCTTCGAACGTGGCAAGCCCCTCGATGTGCCAGAGGGGCGACGTGAGGTTCGGGAACGCGAACGGCGCCCGCCCGAAGACGCCGCGCGCGAGTGCTGCCCACCCGCGCGATTGGTCGAGATGGATCACGTGCGCGTACTCGTGAGTGAACACGAGCCGCAACCACTCGCTCGTGTTGCCGATGGCCTCGGCTCCGGCCGGCGGCACCGCCGTGATTTCGATCAGGTTGTAGGGAACGGGTGTGGCCCAGCCATTCGGATCGTCAGCCTGATCGACCAGGACGATATGCGTGCGCCCCCCAGGAGCGTGCTGCATGCGCGCGGTGAGATCGGTGTGTACACGCTCCGCGATCAGGGACAGGCGCAGCGCCAACGTCTCTTCGCCCTGGTGGTAGTGAATGACGAAGTGAGGCGTGGTCACCGACCGGAACCGCAAGGAGGGGTCGTAGCGGGTCGCGGCAGCGGCCGGCATCACGGACGCGAACACGCACGCGGCGAGGACCGTGACTGCGAGGGTAGAGGTGGTGTGGAGGCTGGTGCGCACCGGGTCAGTAGATCCGCCAGGGCTCAGGCGCCGGCGTCTTTCTTCAGCTCGGCGAGCAGGGTCAGGGCCTCCAGCGGCGTGAGGCGATCCGTATCAATGGCGCGAAGGCGCTCGGCGAGCTGGTCCGTGCCAGGTGCGGTGAACTGGAAGAGCCCGAGCTGCTGCTGCGGGCCGTCTCTCGTCGGCGTCACCGACGGGCGGCCGCCCCGCGCCAGCTCGTCCTGCTCGAGCGCGGTCAGAATCTCGCGCGCGCGGTTGACCACCGACGCTGGCAACCCTGCCAGGCGGGCGACCTGGATCCCGTAGCTGCGATCCGACCGTCCCGGGACGATCTTGCGGAGGAACACGATCTCGTCGTGCCATTCACGCGCGGCCACGTGATAGTTCATGATGCCCGGCAGCGCGTCGGCAAGATCGGTGAGCTCGTGGTAGTGCGTCGCAAACAGGGTCTTCGGCCGTGCACGTGCGTTGGTCGCCAGGTACTCCGCCACCGCCCACGCGATGCTGAGGCCGTCGAACGTAGCCGTACCGCGGCCGATCTCGTCAAGGACGACGAGGCTCCGTGACGTGGCGAGGTGGAGGATGCTGGCCGTCTCCTGCATCTCCACCATGAAGGTGGACTGCCCCCGGGCGATGTTGTCGGACGCTCCGACCCGGGCGAAGATCCGGTCCACGGCCGGGAGCTTCGCCGACCGTGCCGGCACGAACGATCCCGCCTGCGCCAGCAGGCACATGAGCGCGGTCTGGCGCAGGTAGGTGGACTTGCCGCCCATGTTGGGGCCGGTCAGGACGACCAGCTGGTGCGTCGTGCCGTTCAACGTGATGTCGTTCGGCACGAAGGCGTCGCGGACGTGCCGTTCGACCACGGGATGCCGGCCATCGACGACCAGCATCTCGTCGCGGTCGTGCACGTGGGGCTTTGTATAGTTGCAGACCGTGGCGGTTTCGGCGAGGCCAGCCAGCGTATCGAGCGCCGCGATGGCCCGCGCCGTGTCCTGCACCCGGGGCGCGTCGGCCGCGACCCGCGCCCGGAGCTGCTCGAAGATGGCCAGCTCGTGCTCGGCGATGCGCTCGTCGGCGCCGAGCACCTTCTCCTCGTACTCCTTCAGCGCCGGCGTGATGAACCGCTCGCCGCCTGCGATGGTCTGCTTGCGCATGTAGTCGGCGGGGACGGCGTGCAGGTTCGACCTGGAGATTTCGATGTAGTACCCGAACACGCGATTGAAGCGCACCTTGAGCGACGTGATCCCCGTCCGCACGCGCTCGCGCTCTTCGAGCTCCGCGATCACCTGCTTGCCCGAGCGGCTGACAGTCCGCAGCTCGTCGAGCTCGGCATCGACACCGTCGCGGATCGTCCCCCCGTCACGGGCGAGCGCCGGCGGGTCGTCCACGATCGTGCGCTCGATGGCGTCGCGTAGATCGATGAGGTCATCGAGCTCCGCGAGCAGGCTCCGGACGAGCGGCGCCTGGAGCTCGCCAAGCACGAGGCGCACGCGCGGCATCGCGTACAGAGAGGTCTTCAGGCCGACCAGATCCCGCGGACCGGCAACGCCGAGGGCGGCGCGCGCCACGAGCCGTTCCAGGTCGAGCACCGCTTTCAGTGCATCGCGGAACTTGCCGCGCTCCGTCGTGCGAAACGCCAGCTCTTCGACGGCGTCGAGACGGTCACGAATCGGCTCGATCGCAACGAGCGGCCGCAGGAGCCACGACCGGAGCAGCCGCCCGCCCATCGGAGTGATCGTGCGGTCGAGCGCGTCGAGCAGCGAGCCGGCACGCGTGCGGCCGGCGGATTCCACCACCTCCAGGTGCTCGAGCGTCACGGGGTCGATCAGCAGGGCCTCGGAGGCCTGCTTGTAGGTGACGGCGCGCACGTGGGCGAGATCCGCCTTCTGCGTGTCGCGCAAGTAGTGGATGAGGGCTCCCGCTGCACACACAGCGGCATCGTGCGTCTCGAGACCGAAGCCTTCGAGCCCCCGGGTGCGCAGTTGATCGAGCAGCGTGCGACGGGCGCTCTCGAGCTCGAAGTGCCACGGCTCCACGCCCGTCACCGGCAGGGCGGCCTGGGCGATGACGGGGAGTTGCTCGCCAAGCGGCGCGTCGGCCGGGGCGACGATCTCGCGCGGCCGCAGCACCGACAGTTCATCGTTCAGCGCCTGCCATCGATCCGCGCCGACGTACTCCGCCGTCGTGAACTCGCCGGTGGACAGATCGAGCAGCGCCACGCCCGTGCGGTCGGCGCCGGGTGCGATCGCCAGCAGGAACGATGGCTCCCGTGCGTCGAGGTAGCCGGCGTCGAGCAGCGTACCGGGCGAGAACACCCGCACCACCTCGCGCTTGACGATGCCCTTGGCCCGGCGCGGGTCCTCCACCTGCTCGCAGATGGCGACGCGATAGCCTTTGCGGACCAGCCGCGGGAGGTATGTGTCGAGCGCGTGATAGGGGAGGCCGCACATCGGGATGGCGCCGCCCGACGCATCCTTCGATCGGGAGGTCAGCGTGAGCTCGAGGGCACGCGAGGCCACCAGCGCATCCTCGTAGAACATCTCGTAGAAGTCGCCCATGCGGAAGAAGACGATGGCGCCGGGGTACTGGCGCTTCGCGTCCTGGTACTGGCGCATCGCGGGCGTCAGGGATGCGCTTGCACGCGCCGCCGTGGACACGCCGGTTTCGGGAGGTACCGCCATTCGAGTGTTCGTCGGGTGAAGGCCGGCCCGGCCCGAGGCCGGGTGCCGGCAGGCGCAATCAGGGCAGGCGTGCGGCAAGTATAGCAGTCTGTGCGCCTGCGTTGACTTTGTGCGGGGCGCGGTCTACAACGGACGAGACGTGACCATCCTGGCGCTCGACACCAGCACGCACGCAGGCAGCGTTGCGCTGCGGCGTGACGGGGCGCTCCTGGACGAGCATGTCGGCTCCGCCGACGTGCCGCATGCGCGCCGGCTGCCAGGCGAGGTCCTCGATCTGCTGCGCATCTGCGGCGTGCCGCTCGGGGACGTAACGCTCTACGCCGTCGCCTCGGGGCCGGGCGCGTTCACGGGGCTCCGCATCGGCATTGCCACGATCCAGGGCCTCGCGTTTGCACACGGACGTCCCGTGGTCGGCATCTCGGCGCTCGAGGCAATTGCACACGCGGCACGAGCCGAAAGCGCAGCAGCCGGCCTCCCCCTGCTCGCGGCCTGGATGGACGCGGCCCGCGGCGAGGTGTTCACATCCTTGTACGACACGATCGGGGATGGACAGCTCGCATGCGTCGAGGCGCCGTCTGTCGCCTCGCCCGAGGCCACACTCGCGCGGTGGTCGGGGATCGTGGGCGGGCGGCGCGTCCTCTTTGCCGGCGGAGGAGCCGTGCGTTATCACCAGGCGATCGCCGCGGCGCTCGGCAATCGCGGCCTCACGGTTCCGCACGTGCCAATGCTGTCGGGCGTGATCGCGGAGCTCGCCGAACAGGCGGCGGCACGCGGCCTCGCCGCGCCGCCGCACGCGCTGCGCCCGTTGTACGTGCGCCGCCCGGACGCGGAGCTGGCACGGGACCGCGCCCGCGCCGCACCGTTCCCCGACGTGTGAGGCGCGCATGGTCGAGTGGATCATCGAACCGCTGGGGGATGCCGCCGATCTGGAGGGCGTGCTCGACGTGGACGTGCAGTCGTTCACCCGGCCGTGGACGCGCGCCATGTACGAGTCCGAGTTCCTCAATCGCGACACGAGCCGGATGTTCGTCCTGCGGACCGCCGGCCGGCCCGTGGCCGGCTATTGCGCCGCCTGGTTCGTTCTCGACGAGATCCACATCAACAACATCGCCGTGCGCCCGGAGCTGCGCGGGCAGGGGCTCGGGTCGGCGCTCCTCGCGCACGTGCTCGAAGAGGGCCGCGCGGCGGGCGCCTCCCGCGCCACGCTCGAAGTACGGCGCTCGAACGACGACGCGCGGCGGTTGTACGAGCGATTCGGATTCCGCGTGGCAGGCGTGCGCCGCGACTACTACACCGATCCAACGGAAGACGCCCTGGTTCTCTGGCGGGAGGAGGGCGTTCCGCATCCCAGCGCTGGCGAAATCCCGGGAATTCGGCATCCTTGAACACCCCACGGGGGTGTGGTACCGTTTCCACCAATAGGGGCATGGGTCGTTTGTGCCTTTGCTCTCAGCGCATCAGCGCGGTCTGGCCCTCGACCGTGTGCGGACGGCCCGTCACCTCCGCAAACACGGGCTCGGGGCCCTCGCTGCAAGGAGGCGTGCATGTCTGTTGACACACACGAGCTTCGCGAGCTCCTGCTGCAATCCGACCAGGAGTTTCGCGAGATCGCCCTCAAGCACCACGAACTCGACGATCGCCTGCACGAACTTTCCGCCCGCCCGTTCTTGTCCGAATCAGAACAGCTCGAAGAAATCCAGTTGAAAAAGAAAAAGCTCCATCTGAAAGATCAGATGGAGGACAGGCTGCGACGCCGCCGCTCGGCCTGAACGCGCACCGGTTGTCGGCCGCAGAGTCTGTTGAGGAGGAAGGGCCCGGGCGCACCCCGGTCCTTCCTCCCCAGCACGGGCGGGGTCTGCACCAGGATTGGCTGGGCCTGCCGGATAGAATAGCCGCCATGCGCATCGACCCGGCCGGGTGGCCGTTCATCCTTGGAGCGTTCCTGCCGGCGCTGTTGGTCGCGTGGCTGGGCTCCGCGGTCTGGGCCGCACCTCTGGCCGTGCTCGGGCTGTTCTTTCTCTATTTCTTCCGTGACCCCGAGCGGCAGTCCGGCGGGGCGGCGGCCGACGTCATCTCACCCGCAGATGGGCGTGTGGTCGTCGCGGGGGATGCTCTCGCCGATGCCGCCCCTCCCGGAACGTGGCGCCAGATCAGCATCTTTCTGTCTCCCATGGACGTTCACGTGAACCGTGCGCCGATTTCCGGGCGGGTGACGAAGGTGGAGTACCGGCCCGGCAAGTTCCTGCCAGCCTACCGCCGCGATGCCGCGACGGACAACGAGCGGAACGAGGTCTGGATCGACCACGACGGGCAGACGGTCGTGTGCCGCCAGGTGGTCGGTATCCTGGCGCGGCGCATCGTGTGCCGTGTGGAGGCCGGGGCCGACCTGCGCGCAGGCCAGCGCTTCGGGGTGATGAAATTCGGATCGCGGATCGACCTCTACCTGCCACCGGATTCGATTGTCCGCGTCGCGGTTGGCGACCGGGTGCAGTCGGGGGTGACGGTGCTCGCCACGCTGGCGCCGGCGCGCCCGATCAGCTGACATGGCGTCCCAATTCCCGTTCCGCCGCCGGCTGCGCAATCCCCTGCGCCGCCGCAGCGATCACGAGCAGCGGCGCTTCCGCCGCGGTGTGTACATCCTGCCGAGCCTCTTCACGCTCGGTAACCTGTTCTGCGGCTACGCGTGCGTGATTTACGCCACGCGCGGTGAGTACGAAAAGGCCGCGCCGTTTATCGGCATCGCAGTCGTGCTCGACATGCTCGACGGCCGTATCGCCCGGATGATGGGCAGCACCAGCGAATTCGGTCTGCAGTTCGATTCTCTGGCCGACGTGATCTCGTTCGGCATGGCACCGGCCATCCTGTCGTTTCAATGGGGTCTGGCTTCGCTCGGGCGCCTGGGGTGGGCCGCGGCGTTCCTGTTCGTCACGGCCGCTGCGCTGCGGCTCGCGCGGTTCAATATCCAGGCGCCCACCGGTGACAAGCGCTACTTCGTCGGCATGCCCAGCCCGGCGGCGGCCGGGATTCCGGCAGCCACGGTGTTCCTCTATCCGGCGGGGCTCCACGATCCGCAGGAGGCGCTGCCTGCGCTCGCGATGGTCCTCGTGCCCGCCCTCCTGATGGTCAGCACAATCCGCTTCCGCAGCTTCAAGGCCATCGGATCCCGCACGCGGCGGCCGTATCGCGTCCTCATCCTGTTCGCAGCGTTCATCGCGCTGCTCGTGACGCATCCGCAGTGGATGCTCGTCGCTCTTGCGTACGGCTACCTGCTCTCCGCGTTCCTGGGCCTGGCATGGACGAAGCTGCGCCGCCGGCCTTCGGCGGAGCCGATGGCCGGCTGATCGGCGGCGCCTCAGACGCCTGCGGCGGCCGGAAATCGCAG
>OCZS010000582.1_pt1 | contig 12248 bp, 12 predicted proteins | sample 1539071 | NCBI WGS metagenome assembly OCZS01 (sample SAMEA3113584, study PRJEB22503) | soil metagenome | reverse complement strand
GCGGTGGTGCAGTTCGCCGATGGCACTGGCTGGTCGGCCGACGCCGTCGCCGGCGTGTGGCCGGAGGCGTTCGCCGGATCCCAGCAGAAGGTCGGCCAGGAGTTCCCGGAGCCTCCCCAGTGACGTCGGGACTGGACCTCGACGCCCTGGTCGCCATCGACGTGCACGTGCACGTCGAGCAGGACCTCCACGGGCACAAGTCGATGGACGACGAGCTGCTCGACGCCGCCTCGAAGTACTTCAAGGGCGACCCCTACCACCCGACCGTGCCCGAGATCGCCGCCGACTACCGGGACAGGAAGATGGCCGCGGTCATCTTCACCGTCGACAGCGAGCTGGCCACCGGGCACCCCACGCTGTCCAACGAGGAGATCGCGCAGGCCGCCGCCGAGCACCCGGACGTGCTCGTCCCGTTCGGCTCGATCGACCCGGCACGCGGTGTCGCCGGCGTCCGGGCGGCCCGCCGGTTGGTGGAGGACCACGGGATCCGCGGGTTCAAGTTCCATCCGTCGATCCAGGCGTTCGAGCCCAACGATCGGCGGCACTACCCGCTGTACGAGGAGTTGCAGGGCCTCGGCGTGCCGGCCCTGTTCCACACCGGCCAGACCGGCATCGGCTCGGGCCTCCCGGGCGGCCGCGGGATCAAGCTGCGCTACTCCGACCCGATGCTGCTCGACGACGTCGCCGCCGACTTCCCAGGGCTGACGATCATCATGGCCCACCCGTCGGTGCCGTGGCAGGACGCCGCGATCGCGGTCGCCCAGCACAAGGCCAACGTCTACATCGACCTGTCGGGCTGGTCGCCGAAGTACTTCCCGCCGCAGCTCGTCCGCGCCGCCAACACCCAGCTGAAGACCAAGGTGCTGTTCGGCTCCGACTACCCGCTGCTGCGCCCCGAGCGCTGGATGAAGGACTTCGAGGCGCTCGAGATCCGCGACGACGTGAAGCCGCTGATCATGAAGGAGAACGCCATCCGCGCGTTGCGCCTCGACGACCCGCCCTCCCGCGGTGCGTAACGCCGGCCTGGGGTCCTGGCCGGAGCGGCGGCTGGTCATCTCCCCCCATCGGGACGCCCTCTGGTTCGAGGGGACGACCACCTCGCACGCCGGCTTCGCCGAGCGCGTGCGCCGCACCGCCGCCGCGCTGGCCGGTCTCGGCGTGGTCGCCGGCGACCGGGTGGCCTGGACCGGTGGCAACCACCCGTCGGCGCTCGAGACCCTGTACGCCTGCGGGCAGCTGGGGGCGATCTGGGTGCCGGTCAACGCCCGGCTGGCCGCTCCCGAGGCCGAGTACGTCCTGCGCCACGCCGGCGCCTCGGTCGTCGTCCACGGCCGGGAGCTCGGCGGGCTCGCCGACGCACTGCGGGACCGGTTGGACGGCGTCCGGCACTGGGTCGCCGCCGAGCCGCCGACGGAGGGCGGCGCCGACTCCCTCCCCTACGAGCAGCTGCTCGACGAGGCCGACCCGGAGACGCGCGACGAGCCGGTCACGCTCGACGACCCATGCCTGATCATGTACACGTCCGGCACCACCGGGCGGCCCAAGGGCGCGGTGCTCACCCACGGCAACATGACGTGGAACGCGACGAACCAGCTGCTCGGCTTCGACTTCGCCCAGGACGAGCGCACGCTGGCTCTGGCGCCGCTGTTCCACATCGGCGGGCTCAACGGCACGGTCAACCCGACACTCCTGCGTGGCGGGTGCGCCGTCGTGGTGCGCCGATTCGACCCGGCCGCGACGCTGCAGGTGATCGAGGAGCAGCGGGTCAACTCGTTCTTCGCCGTCCCGACGATGCTCGACGCGATGGCGAGGGAACCCGGGTTCACCACCCGGGACCTGTCGGCGCTGCGCACGATCGGCGCCGCTGGGGCACCGCTCCCCCTCCCGACACTGCACACCTGGCTCGCCCGCGGTGTCACGATGCAGCAGGCCTACGGGATGACCGAGGCCGCCCCCGGCGCCACGGTGCTCGACTCCGCCGACGCCGAGCGCAAGGTCGGCTCCGCGGGCAAGCCGGTGTTCTTCACCGACGTCCGCGTGGTGCGCCCCGACGGTTCGCCGGCCGAGACCGACGAGGTCGGCGAGATCGTGATCCAGGGCCCGAACGTGATGGCCGGCTACTGGAACGAGCCCGAGCAGACCGCCGCGGCGATCCGGGACGGCTGGTACCACTCCGGCGACGCCGGGTCGGTGGACGCCGAGGGCTTCCTCTACGTCCGCGACCGCTACAAGGACATGATCATCTCCGGCGGCGAGAACATCTACCCCGCCGAGGTCGAGTCCGCGCTGCTCGAGCTCGACGAGGTGCTCGAGGCGGCCGTCATCGGGGTCCCGGACGAGAAGTGGGGCGAGGTCGGCCTCGCCGTCCTGGTGGTCACGCCGGACTCCAGCCGGGACCCGGAGGCCGTGCGGACGGCGCTCCGCGAGCGGCTCGCCGCCTTCAAGGTGCCCCGGCTGGTCGAGTTCACCGACGCACTGCCCAGGACCGCCACCGGCAAGATCCGCAAACCCGACCTGCGCGTCCACTACCTGCACACCGAGGAGACCCCCGCATGACCACCACCACGACCCTCGCCGAGCTGCCCTCGTACAAGGGCAGGGAGCTGGGCGTCAGCGACTGGATCGAGGTGCCGCAGGAGTCGGTGAACCTCTTCGCGGAGGCCACCGGCGACCACCAGTGGATCCACGTCGACGTCGAGCGCGCCAAGGCCGAGAGCCCCTTCGGCGGGCCCATCGCGCACGGGTATCTGACCCTGTCGCTGCTCATCCCGATGTGGTCGCAGGTCCTCACGGTGACCGATACGACGATGGCCGTGAACTACGGGCTCAACAAGGTGCGCTTCCCGGCGCCCGTGCCGGTGGGCTCCAAGGTCCGCCTGACCGCGACCCTCGCCGACGTCGAGGAGATCAAGGGCGGCTACCAGCTGACGGTCGCCGCCGTGATCGAGCGCGAGGGCGGCGACAAGCCGGTCTGCATCGCCGAGCCGGTCTTCCGCTTCCTCGGCTGACGGGCCGCGCTCAGGAACCGTCGGCGAACGCCAGCACGTCCCGGGCGACCCGCTTGTCCGTCCCGGTGCCGAGGTGCCCCTTCCCCTCGTACCGCACGACGGTGCAGTCCGGGATCAGGGCGGCGGTCTCCTCGATGGTCGCGGGAGGGAAGAACCGGTCCCGGCTGCCGGAGACGATCAGGACCGGCACCCGGAGCGTCGGGAGAAGGGCCCGGGAGTCGCAGGACTTCTCGGCCCGCGGTTCGGTCAGGACGTCGCCGGGCGGGCACGGCTCGTCGGCGAACAGCGCCCGGCCGACGAGGGGCCCGAGCAGCCGGCGGGGCCAGCGCATGCGGTCCCCCGGCAGGAAGTACTCGGCGAATGCCGTCCCGGACCCCGTGGCGTCCTTCCGCGCGAGGGCGGTGGCCATCCGCGTGTCCACGTCCTTGCCCCACTCGCTCGCCTCGCAGCCGGCGACGACGAGGACGAGGCGCTCCAGCCGCTGGGGGTGGCGCGCCGCCAGGTACTGGGCGACCATCCCGCCGAACGACTCGCCGACCACGAGGTCCACCCGGCCACCGAGCTCCTCCGCGATGACCTGGGCGTAGTCGTCGGCCATGTCGGCCAGGCCGTGCCCGGCCGGCATGTCGCGGCGGCGGGGCACGATCCAGACCCTGTAGCCGGCCGCGACGTAGGGCCGGGACTGGCGCACGAGCATCCGGGCCATCATGCCGGTGGGGACGAAGCTGCCCGGGCCACCGAGGATGGACAGCAGCGTCCGGGGACCGTCGCCCCACGTCAGGTACTCCATGCCGTTCGGGAACGTGCCGCGACGCGGCTCCTGCACCGTCGTACGGACGTCGGCCATGCCCATCACCTCGATCGGAGCCGCCGCGCGGCCGACACTCCGCCGGTGACGGCCGGGCCAGACCGTCCCACGCGGAGGCGCGGCCGGGAAGGCGATCCGGTCTCAGGCGGAGGTGCCGCGGAGCTCCTCGAGGATGGGTGCGGCCACCTTGAAGGCGTGGTTGGCGGCCGGGACGCCGGCATAGATCGCCGCGTGCTGGATGACCTCGGCGATCTCGTCGTCGGTCAGCCCGTTGTTCTTGGCCGCGCGCACGTGGAGGGCGAACTCCTCCCAGTGCCGCAGCGCGATGGTGATCGACAGCGTCATCAGGCTGCGGTCGCGGCGGGCCAGGCCGGGCCGCTGCCACAGGTCGCCCCACGCGGTGCGGGTGATGAAGTCCTGGAAATCGGCGGTGAACGGCGTCGTGCCCGCGACGGCGCGGTCGACGTGCGCGTCGCCGAGCACCTCCCGCCGGGTCCGCATGCCGGCCTCGCGGCGCTCGTCGTCCGTGGTCGGCTCGCTCATCGGGCAGCTCCGGCGGCGTCGAAGTGGCCGAGCAGCGCACCGGTGACCTCGAGGGTCCGCTCCAGGTTGGCCAGGTGCGCGGCCGGGCTGAGCGTGAGCAGCTCGGCACCCGGGATGCCGTCGGCGATGACCTGCTGGTGCTCCGGCGGGAGGGCCGGGTCCTCGGTCGCGGAGACGACGAGGGTCGGGGCGGCGACGCGGGCGAGGTCCTCGCGCAGGTCCAGCCGGCCGACGGCCTCGCAGCTGGCGGCGTAGCCCTCGTCGTCCGCCCCGGCGATCATCGCCTCCAGCCGCGCCACCAGCTCCGGGTGCTCGGCGGCGTAGCCCGGGGTGAGCCAGCGGCTGGCGACGGTCGGGGCCAGCGGCGCCGTCCCGCCGGAGCGCACGGCCGCGGCCCGGTCCAGGAAGCCCTGCGCCTCCGGCTTCGCCGAGCTGCACAGCACGACGAGGCTCTGCACCCGGTCCGGCTCGCGCGCGGCCAGCCGGATGCCGGTCATGCCGCCCAGCGACAGCCCCGCGAAGTGGGCCCGGTGCACGCCCAGGCGGTCCAGCAGCGCGACGACGTCGTCCACGAGGTCGTCGACGGAGTAGGGGCCGGCCGGCGCCGGCGACGACCCGTGCCCCCGGGTGTCGTAGGTGATGACCCGGAAGCGCTCGGCCAGCGCCGGCACCTGGGGGTCCCACATGGCGCGGGTGGCGCCCAGCGAGTTGGAGAGAACGACGACCGGCGCGTCGGCCGGCCCGTCCTCGGTGTACGAGACGTCGACGGTGCTCATGCGGTCCCCTCGGTGAGGCGGGCGTGGTCGGCGAGGACGGCGTCGACCTGGGCGCCGGCCTCGCCGACGTCGAACGCTGCCGCCCTGTCCAGCAGCGCGGGATCCAGGCCCGGGCGGCCGGCGAGCACCTCGCTCAGCGGGCGACCGGTCCGACGCGACTCCTGCACCGCCTCCGCGGCGGCGTCGTGCGCGGCGTCCGGGCCGAGGGCCGGGGTAAGCGCCTCGGCGACCGCCCCGGCCAGGCCGCCGTCCGCGGCCGCGGCGGTGGCCGCCATGCGACCGGTGTCCGGGCGCAGGGAGGTGAGGCTCTCGGCGAGCCAGGAGGCCGCCGACCCGACGGTGGCCAGCAGGGTGGTGAGCGTGGGCCACTCGCTGTGCCAGGCCCCCGCGGCCCGCTCGTGCTCCTGCTCCATGGCGGCGAACAGCGTGCCGACCAGGCCGGGGGCCCGACGGGCGCAGGCGCGCGCCGAGATGGCCGCGACGGGGTTGTTCTTGTGCGGCATCGCCGAGGAGCCGCCGCGGGTCCCGCTGACCTCGGCGAGTTCACCCACCTCGGTCTGCACCATCAGCACGACGTCGACGGCGACGGTGGCGACCACCCCGGCCGCCGCGCCCAGCGCACCGGCGAGGTCGGCGATCGGCAGCCGCACGGTGTGCCACGGCAGGGCGCTCGACTCCAGGCCCAGTTCCTGCGCCAACGCGTGGCGGACGGCCATGCCGGACCCGGCGAGCGTGCCGACCGCGCCGCCGTACTGCACCGGCAGCGCGGCGACGACCTCGGCCAGCCGGGTCCGCGCCCCCTCCAGGCCGGCGAGCCAGCCGGCGGCCTTGAGGCCGAACGTCGTCGGCAGCGCCTGCTGCATCAGCGTCCGGCCCATGACGACGTCGTCGCGGTGGGCCGCCGCCAGGCGCGCGGCCGCATCCGCAGCAGCGGCGAGGTCGGCGTCGATGGCGCTGATCGCGTTGCGGGCCAGCAGCACCAGTGCCGTGTCGAGGACGTCCTGGCTGGTCGCGCCCACGTGCACCGCGCGGGCTGCCTGCTCCCCCACGGCGTCGCGCAGGGCCCGGACGAGCGGCGGGACCGGGTTGCCGGCGTCGGCCGCCTTGGCGACCACCGTCGCCAGATCCATGCGGGTGGGATCGGCGCAGGCAGCGGTGACCGCGTCGGCGGCCGTCATCGGCAGCAGGCCGGTGCGCGCGGCCGCACGGGCCAGCGCGGCCTCGACCTCCAGCAGCGCCCGGAACCAGGCGTCGTCGGAGACGGCGGCGGCCGCTCCCCCGCGGGCGAAGGTGCCGTCGAACAGGCCGCTCACGTACGGGTCCCGGTCACGGGGCTGTTCTTACCCGAGCGACTGCCGGCCGGTGCGGTCATACGGCGAAGAAGACGGTCTCGGCGTCGCCCTGCAGGTGGATGTCGAAGCGGTAGCCGTCGTCGCCCGGCGTGGCCAGGAGGGTCGCCCGGCGGTCCTCCGGCAACGACCGCAGGACGGCGTCCTCGGCGTTGGCCTCGGCCTCGTCGGCGAAGTAGATCCGGGTGACGACCCGGTCGAGGATGCCGCGGGCGAAGATCGAGACGTCGATGTGCGGCGCCTGCAGGCCACCCTCGCCGTCGGGCACCCGGCCGGGCTTGAGCGTGAAGACCGCGAACTCCCCGGAGAGTGTCTGGGCGCGGGCGTAGCCCCGGAAGCCGGGATAGGACGCCGCTCCGCGCGGGTCCTCGGGCGAGGCGAAGCCGCCGTCCGGATCGGCCTGCCAGGTCTCCACCATGGCGTCGGGCACGACGGCCCCGGCGCCGTCGAACACCCGGCCGCGGATCCAGAAGCCGCCCGGAGTGCCCTCCGAGGCAGCCAGCTCACCGTCGGGCCAGGTCAGGCCGATGGCCAGATAGGGGCCGACCGTCGCGCTCGGGGTGGTGTGGAGTGTCATCACGCGATGTCCCCGTCGTCCTCGGTCTCGAACGGGGTCTGGTCCGTCCCGCGCAGCACGATGTCCCACTCGAAGGCCAGCGCCCAGTTGTCCTGCGTGCGCTCGAGGGAGTACCGGCTGACGGCGCGGTGCCGCGCCGCGGCCGGGATCGCGTTGTAGATGGGGTCCTGGCCGAACAGCGGGTCGTCCGGGAAGTACATCTGGGTCACCAGGCGCTGGGTGAACGCCCGCCCGAACAGGCTGAAGTGGATGTGCGCCGGGCGCCACGCGTTGTGGTGGTTGCCCCAGGGGTACGCGCCGGGCTTGATCGTCAGGAACTCGTAGCGGCCGAGGCTGTCGGTGACCACCCGGCCGAGCCCGTCGAAGTGGGGGTCCAGCGGCGCCGGCCAGTTGTCGACGACGTGCCGGTAGCGGCCGGAGGCATTGGCCTGCCACACCTCGACCAGGGCGTCGGGTACCGGGCGGCCGTCGCTGTCGAGCACCCGCCCGTACACCAGGATCCGCTGGCCCACGGCCTCGCCGTCGTTGCGCCAGGTCAGGTCGGCGTCCCGCGCCTCGACCCGGTCCTCGCCGAGGACCGGGCCGGTCACCTCGGTGAGCCGGTGCGGCAGGTCGACCGGCGTCCGCAGCGGGGCGCGCAGGGCCGTGCTCCGGTAGTCGGGGAAGGCGACGGGGGTGCGCAGCGAGTCGTCCTCGCGCAGGTAGCGCGGCAGGTGGAGCCGGCTACCGGATGTGGTCCCGGTCATGCCGGGACCGTACGGCCGGCGGCTACGCTGCCCAAGCCCGGACTTCCACTGGGCGGGAGGAGCGCGCGTGGCCGGCCGCAGCAGCACGCCCGGCCGATCGGTGACCTCCCGGGCGCTGGCCATCCTCGACGCGTTCGACAGCTCCGCGCCGCGGTTGACCCTCTCGGAGATCGCCGAGCGCTCCGGGACCCCGCTGACCACGGCGCACCGGCTGCTCGGGGAACTGGCCGACTGGGGCGCGCTGATCCGGCGCTCCGACGGCCGCTACGAGATCGGCCGCAAGCTCTGGGACCTCGGCCTGCTCGCTCCCGTGCAGCTGGAGCTGCGCCAGGTGGCCGCGCCGTTCCTGCAGGACCTGCACACCACCATCCGCGACACCGTGCACCTCGCCGTCCGCGACGGGCTCTCCGCCCTGTACGTCGAGCGGATCTCCGGCCGCGAGTCGGTGCCGGTGGTCAGCCAGGTGGGCAGCCGCCTCCCCCTGCACGCCACGGGGGTCGGCAAGGTGCTCCTGGCCTCCGCGCCGCTCGAGGTCGTCGAGCAGGTGCTGCGCTCGCTGACCCGGCAGACCCGGCACACGGTGGTCGACCCCGGCCGGATGCGCCGCGAGCTGGCCGAGGTGCGCCGCCGCCGCTACGCCCGGACGTCGGAGGAGATGTCGCCCGGCGCGGCCTCGCTGGCCGTGCCCGTGCAGGTCGAGCGACGGAGCGGGCCGGTCGTCGTGGCGGCCCTCGGCATCGTCGTCCCCCCGCACCGCCGGGACCTCCCCCGGCTCGTGCCCGTCCTCGAGGTCGCCGCGCGGGGCATCGGCCGGGAGCTCGCCCGGACGCGCGACTTCCGCTGACCGGAAGGAACCGGTTCCCAGCGGGGCGTAGCCGCCGTCACACTCCAAGCGTGCGCACCCAGGTAGGCATCATCGGCGCCGGCCCGGCCGGCCTGCTCCTCTCCCGGCTCCTGACACTGCAGGGCATCGACAACGTCGTCCTGGAGAACCGGTCCCGCGACTACGTCGAGGCCCGCATCCGCGCCGGCATCCTCGAGCAGCACACCGTCGACACCCTCACGGACGCCGGGCTCGGCGACCGGCTGCACCGCGAGGGGCTCGAGCACCACGGCATCTACCTGCAGTACCCCGGCACCCGGCACAAGCTGGACTTCCCGGAGCTGTGCGGCCGCACCGTCTGGGTCTACGGGCAGACCGAGGTCACCAAGGACCTGATCAAGGCGCAGCTGGACGGCGGCCCGCCCCTGCTGTTCGAGGTCTCCGACGTCACCCCAGAGGACGTCGACACCGACAGCCCGCGGATCCGCTTCACCGACGCCGACGGCAACCCGCAGGTCCTCGAGTGCGACGCGATCGCAGGCACCGACGGCTTCCACGGCCCGTCGCGGGCGGTCGTCCAGCAGGGCACCTCCGGGCGGACCTGGGAGCGGACCTACCCCTACTCCTGGCTGGGCATCCTCGCCGACGCGGCGCCGGCGACCGACGAGCTGATCTACGCCTGGCACCCCGAGGGGTTCGCGCTCTACTCGATGCGCTCCCCCAAGGTCTCGCGGCTCTACCTGCAGGTGGACCCGGCCGAGAAGATCGAGAACTGGTCCGACGACCGGATCTGGGACAACCTCGCGAAGCGCTTCGCCCTCGACGACTGGGAGCTCAACACCGGCACCGTCACGGAGAAGTCGATCCTGCCGATGCGCTCCTTCGTCAGCGCGCCGATGCGGCGGGGCCGGCTCTTCCTCGCCGGCGACGCCGCGCACATCGTCCCGCCGACCGGGGCCAAGGGCCTCAACCTCGCCGTCGCCGACGTGACGCTGCTGGCCACCGCCCTGGTGCGGCTGCTCCAGGAGAAGCAGTCCGACCTGGTCGACAGCTACTCCGACCGGGCGCTGTCCCGCGTCTGGCGGTGCACGCACTTCTCCTGGTTCATGACCTCGATGTTCCACCGCTCCGGCGACGACTTCGACGCCGAACTGCAGCTCTCCCAGCTGCGGCGGGTGTGCTCGTCGGAGGCCGCCGCCCGCGAGCTCGCGGAGAACTACACGGGCCTCCCCCTCGACCTCTGAGGCAGCTCGCGCCCTCCTCCCGGCGCACGACGCCGAGTGCTGCACCGCGCCGCGCCGCTCGGGCCCGGCAGCTACCGGCCGGTAGGAAATGTGGGATCGTCGGAGCGACCCGAACGCAGATGGCGGCACCACAGGAGCGGCCGCCGTCAAGGAAAGAGGACCGATGCGGTTGCAGCTGTCCCCGGAGCTCGAAGCCTTCCGGGAGGAGATGCGGACCTTCTTCACCACCCAGGTGCCCCAGGAGATCCGGGACTCCGTCGCGGCCCGCCGGCATCCCAGCAAGGACGACTACGTCCGGACCCAGCGCATCCTCCACGCGGCCGGCCTGGCCGTGCCGCACTGGCCGGTGGAGTGGGGCGGCCGCGACTGGACGCCGCTCCAGCGCCACATCTGGCGCGAGGAGATGCAGCTGGCCCACGTGCCCGAGCCGCTCGCCTTCAACACCAGCATGATCGGCCCGGTCATCGCCGCCTTCGGCAACCAGGAGCAGAAGGAGCGCTTCCTGGCCAAGACGGCGAACCTCGACATCTGGTGGTGCCAGGGCTTCTCCGAGCCCGACGCCGGCTCCGACCTCGCCTCGCTGCGCACCACCGCCGTCCGCGACGGCGACGACTGGGTCGTCAACGGCCAGAAGACCTGGACGACGCTCGGCCAGCACGCCGACTGGATCTTCTGCCTGGTCCGCACCGACCCGACCGCCGAGAAGAAGCAGCGCGGCATCTCGATGCTGGTCTTCCCGATGGACACCCCCGGCGTCACCCTGCGCCCGATCGAGCTCATCGACGGCGGCTTCGAGGTGAACGAGGTCTTTTTCGAGGACGTCCGCGTGCCCGCCGAGAACCTCATCGGCGAGGAGAACCGCGGCTGGGACTACGCCAAGTTCCTGCTCGGCAACGAGCGCGTCGGCATCGCCCGCGTCGGCGCCACGAAGTCGCTGCTCGCCCAGGCCAAGGAGCACGCCCGGGCGGTCATCTCCAACGGGCGTCCGCTCATCGAGGACCCGACCATGGCCGCCCGCATCGCCGAGATCGAGAACGAGCTGCTGGCTCTGGAACTCACTGCCCTCCGGGTGGTCGCGAACTCCGCCGACGGCAAGGCGCACCCGGCCTCCTCGGTGCTCAAGCTCCGCGGTTCCGAGCTGCAGCAGGCCGCGACCGAGCTCGTCGTCGACATCGCCGGCCCGCTCTCCCTGGCGTCCTTCGCCGAGAAGGACTCCGAGGTGCCCGACTGGGCCCGGGTCGCGACGCCGAACTACCTGAACTACCGCAAGGTCTCCATCTACGGGGGCTCCAACGAGGTGCAGCGCACCATCATCGCCGGCTCGATCCTGGGGTTGTGAGACAACCGTGAACTTCGACTACGACAGCGAGCAGAACGACCTCCGCGAGGCCGTCCGCGGCCTGCTGGCCCGCGCCTACTCCGACAGCGAGCAGCGCCGCTCCGTCGTCAAGACGGACCCCGGCTTCGACGAGAAGACCTGGGCGCGGCTGGCCGAGATGGGCCTGCTGGGGCTGCCCTTCGCCGAGGAGGACGGCGGCATGGGCGCCGGCCCGGTCGAGGTGGCGATCGTCGCCGAGGAGATCGGCCGGGTCCTGGCACCCGAGCCGTTCATCGAGACCGTCGTCCTGGCCGGTGGCCTCGTCGCGGCCGTGGGCAGCGACGAGCAGCGCGGGGAGATCCTCGGGGGCATCTCCGAGGGGCAGACCATCGCCGTCTTCGCGCACGCCGAGCCCGGCAGCCGCTGGACCCCGACGGCCGAGGGCGTCACCGCCACGCAGGCCGGCGACGGCTGGACGCTGACCGGCGTCAAGGAGCCCGTGCCCAGCGGGGCGCGCGCCGACGTCCTCGTCGTCAGCGCGGCCGTCGACGGCGCGACCGGCCTCTTCCTGGTCCAGGGCGTCGCCTCCGGGCTGACCCGCACCGGCTACCGCACGCACGACGGCACGCGGGCGGCGCACGTCCGCTTCGACGGCACGCCCGCCCAGCAGCTCGGCGCGGGTGGGGACGCGACCGCGGCGATCGAGCGGGCGCTGGCCGAGGCCCGGATCGCCTACGGCCACGAGGCGATCGGCGCCATGGACACCGCGCTACGGACCACGGCGGAGTACCTCAAGACCCGCAAGCAGTTCGGGGTCACCCTCAACAAGTTCCAGGCGCTGACCTTCCGGGCGGCGGACATGTACGTGTCGCTGGAGCTGGCCCGCAGCCTCGCGCTGTGGGCGTCGATGGTGCAGGAGGCCGGCGGCGACGTCGTCCAGGCCGCGGACCGGGCCCGGCTGACCGTCAGCCGGGCCGGCCGGCACATCGGCAAGGAGGCCATCCAGCTGCACGGCGGCATCGGTGTGACGGCGGAGTACTCGGTCGGCCACTACAC
>OCZS010000581.1_pt1 | contig 12256 bp, 11 predicted proteins | sample 1539071 | NCBI WGS metagenome assembly OCZS01 (sample SAMEA3113584, study PRJEB22503) | soil metagenome | reverse complement strand
TTGCGGCGAGCGTGTCGGGAAGTGTCGGTGTGCCGGCGAGCTCGAGGGCGGTGTCCACCCCGTCGGGCACGAGATCGCGCACCCGGTCCGCGATCCGCCCGTCGTCGACGATGACGTGGTCGACGCCGATCGCGTCAAGTGCCGTCGTCTTCCGGGCGTTCCGGGTGGTTGACAGCACGGTCATGCCGAGGCGCCTGGCCAGCACCGCGGCGGCCATGCCCACCGAGGAGGTGCCGCCCCGGACCAGCAGGGTCTTCCCCCGGCTGAGCGTCGAGGCCGACGGTCAGCGAGCCGTACGACGTCTGCAGCATCTCCGGCAGGGCGCCCAACGTGCCCAGCCAAGGTCGCTACGGAACGGCACCACCTGCTGGGCCGGGACACACGTGAACTCGGCGTAGCCTCCGTCGAAGGTCCGTCCCATCTGCCGCTCTACAGCCAGGACTATCCGCGGGAGGCTGTCGCCTTGAAGGACGCATCACCAGGTCCGACCCCATCTTTCCGTCACCCCGGAGTACAACCGGTCGTACTCACCGGAAGTCTTCACCGACGAGGGAGACGTCACCCACGACGCGACGGCCACCTTCCTGGTGGTCGATGTCTCCAGCATCTTGTTGATCATCGCGTTGTGTTGGCCCCTCACGGCGGAGGTGAGGGGCCGTCGACCCGCTTTCGGTGGTCAGCCGATTCCGGTCGCCTTTAGCCCAGGCTCCCGAGGTGGACCACGACCTGCTCCGACAGACCTGGCTGCGACCCACCCGTCTTGGTGGTGCTATGCCGCTACCTCAAGGAGGTTCTTGGCCGGGTACTGATCCATCAACATCGGTGCCGCCTGCAGTGGGACGGTCGTGACACCCCTTCTGAGGGGCGAGCGCAGCGGTGGTGTGTCGTCGTGGGCGACGCCGACGACGGCGACGGCGGCCCGCTGGGGATCGCCGGCCTCCCGGCCGGCGTTGGCGCGGAAGTGGCGGCGGTTGGCACCGGCGGTGTCGGCGTAGTCGGCGATCTCGTGCTCCGGCGAGGTCTCGGCCGCGGAGTTTCCGGCCCAGTGGGTGGCGAAGGCGCTGGGTGAGATGAGCACACGCGGATGCTCAGCGGCTCCACCTCCTGGGCAAGGGCTTCCGAGAGCTCCGGTGATGAACCAGGTAGTCATGATGTCCTTGTCCGCCGGCTCTGGGTGACCGGCACGAAGCCATTGCACCGAGCGGCAGGGAGGCGGAAGAGGGTCGCCGCACCCTAGGACCACAAGACCTACCCAGCGCTGAGCCGGCGGGCCGACAATGGTGGCCATGGCCCGAAACCGAGGCGTTGAGCGCGTTCCTCGCCGCCGAGCGCGCAGCGGCGAGCCCGCCCATGCTGGCATCCCCACCACGGGTGCCCGTGAAGCCTTCACCGTGCCCCGACCAACCCCGACACATCCCTGTTCGTCGACAGCGCCGCCGACCAGGAGTCCGAGCACGCACTTCAGATCCTCGCCTCCTGGTGAGCGACCAACAATCCAGCACTGAGACAGGCCACAGGATGTAGCCCAGAGCGCTGTGGCCGATCTCAGAAACAGGAGCGGACACGCCGAGCCGCCGTTGCACCATCGGATATCGCAGGCCCACAACAGATCGGAGACCCACCTCATGCGCGGCGTTTTTCTGCCTGGCAACTCCACTACCGACATCCGCGAGCTGCCGGATCCAGAGCCCGGAGCCGGGGAAGTTTTGCTGGCCATGCGGGCCTCGACCATCTGCGGCTCCGACATACGGGCCATCTACCGCGAGCACGCCCAGGGCGACCCAGCGGAGATGTACCAGGGCGTCGTCGCTGGGCACGAGCCGGCCGGTGAGGTGGTGGCCGTCGGCCCGGGCGCGGTGCGCCTGAGCGTCGGGAACCGTGTCTGCGTCTACCACATCAGCGGATGCGGCCAGTGCGATGACTGCATACGCGGCTACCAGATCAGCTGCTCCTCACCCCAGCGTGCCGCCTACGGCTGGCAGCGCGACGGCGGCCACGCCGACCTGATCCTGGCGGCCGAGCGGGACTGCATCGTGCTGCCCGACTTCGTCACCTTCCTCGACGGCGCCTGCGTGGCCTGCGGCTTCGGCACGGCCTACGAGGCCCTCCTGCGCGCACGGGTGAGCGGCCGGGACGCTCTCGCCGTGGTTGGCCTCGGACCCGTCGGGTTGGCCGCCGGCCTGCTGGGCGGCAAGCTGGGCGCCGTTCCGCGGGTCGGTCTCGACCCCAGCCCGGAGCGTCGCGCGCTCGCCGTTCGGCTCGGCGCAGTCGACGCCGCCTTCGCCCCCGAGGAGGTGGATGCCGCCCGCGCCGCAGCTGACCGCGGTGCGCATGTCGCCATCGACTGCTCCGGCAGCGAGCCTGGTCGCAGCACAGCGATCGCCCTGGTCCGCGAGCGAGGGCGGGTTGTCCTTGTCGGTGAGGGCAACGGACTGCGCGTGCCCGAGGTAAGCCCCACCCTGATCCACCCCACGATCACGATCATGGGCTCCTGGGTGACCAGCCTGGAGCACATGCGCGAGCTCGTCTCCCGCCTGCCCGTCTGGAACCTCCACCCAGAGGTCATCGTCTCCGACACATTCCCGATCGCCGAGGCCCATGCGGCCTACCAGCTCGCCGACGCCGGCCAGTCCGGGAAGATCGCGCTCGTCCCCTGAAACCGCGGCGCCTCGGCCCAAGGCTCCTCCCCGAGGATCTCGAAGCGGGCGACTGGTGTCGTGTCGGAACCGCCCGGCGTCCAACGGTCCGCGGCGCGGTGGGCGAGCTTGAGCACACCACGAGGAACCCCGGCGGAGCCGGCGCCGATGGTGACGACCACGGCGGGGACACGTGGGTGGCGGCCCAGGATCGTCGCCCACACCTGCCGGAACGCTCACCCAGACCAGCCGGTCATGCCGACGTACGCGCACGTTCTGCGTGGAGATTGGATCCTCCACTTGCGCGGTCGCTATTCAGCGTTACTATGTAGTAGTAGTCAGCAACACTGAGTAGATGGAGCAGGGTTCCATGGGCAAGCAGATGACCGAGATGCTCAAGGGCACGCTCGAGGGCATCGTCCTCGCGATCCTCGCCGTGCAGCCGGCATACGGCTACGAGATCACGGCGCGGCTGCGCCAGCAGGGCTTCTCCGACATCGTCGAGGGCACCGTCTATGCGCTGCTGGTCAGGATCGAGCAGCGCGGCCTCGTGGACGTGGCGAAGGTCCCGTCCGAGAAGGGGCCGCCGCGCAAGGTCTACTCGCTGAACGGGCTGGGCGGCGAGCACCTCGAAGAGTTCTGGAGGACCTGGAGCTTCCTCGTAGAACGGATCGAACAGCTCCACCATCACATCGCACACCCCCAGGAAGAAGGCAAGTGATCATGGCCGCACGATGGATCGAGCAGATCACGGGCTCGTTCGACGACAAGAAGCGCTGGCGCCAGTACAAGGCCCGTAAGGAGCAGCTCCCCACGAGCTACCGAACCGCGATCGACGGACTCGAGCGCTACTTCATGTATGCCGGGTCGATCGTCAAGGGCGATGTCCTCATGCAGATGCTCGAGGACCTCGCGGACCTCATCGAGCAGGCCGCTGCCGACGGCACCCCGATCCGCGACATCGTCGGCGACGACCCGGTGGAGTTCGCAGACACCTTCATTCAGAACTACTCGGACGGCCAGTGGATCAACAAGGAGCGCAAGCGCCTGACCGATGCCATCGATCAGGCCGCCGACGCCGACGCGTGAACGCGCCGAGAACGGAGAACCGGACATGACCACCGACCAGGTCCTCGAACCCGCGATCCGGGTGCAGGGCATCGAGAAGTCGTTCAAGGAGCTGCACGTGCTGCGCGGCGTCGACTTCGACGTAGCGGCGGGAGATGTCTTTGCCCTGCTCGGCTCGAACGGTGCGGGCAAGACCACGCTGGTGCGGATACTGTCGACGCTGCTGAAGGCCGACGCGGGCACCGCCACGGTCCACGGCTTCGACGTCGCCGCGAAGGCCGGCGACGTGCGCGAGTCGATCAGCCTGACCGGCCAGTTCGCCGCAGTGGATGAAGTGCTCACCGGCCGGGAGAACCTCGTGCTGGTCGCCAAGCTGCGTCACCTGAAGAACCCCGGTGCGATCGCCGACGACCTGCTCGCCCGCTTCTCGCTCACCGAAGCAGGGAGCCGCAGGGCGTCGACGTACTCAGGCGGCATGCGCCGCCGACTCGACATCGCGATGAGCCTGATCGGCAACCCGCCGATCATCTTCCTCGACGAGCCGACGACCGGACTCGACCCCCAGGCGCGAATCGAGGTGTGGCGGACCGTCAAGCAACTCGCCGACAGCGGCACGACGGTGCTGCTCACGACGCAGTACCTCGACGAGGCCGAGCAGCTCGCCGACCGGATCGCGATCCTGCACAAGGGCACGATCATCCAGAACGGCACCCTCACCGAACTCAAACAGCTCCTCCCGCCCGCCAAGGTGGAGTACGTCGAGAAGCAGCCCTCCCTCGAGGACGTCTTCCTGGACGTCTTCCTCGCCCTCGTCGGCGAGAGCCACACCGCCGACGACGAGACCGAACGCACAGTCCCGGTAGCAGAGGAATCGCGATGACCACCCACGTTCTCGGCGACACCGGTGTCCTCACCGGCCGCTCGCTGCGCCACATCCGCCGCAGCCCCGACACGATCATCACCACCGCAGTCACCCCGATCGCGCTGATGCTGCTGTTCGCGTATGTGTTCGGCGGCGCGATCAACACCGGATCCGATGAGTCGTACGTCAACTACATGCTCCCCGGCATCCTGCTCATCACGATCGCGTCGGGCATCGCGTACACCGCGTACCGGCTGTTCCTCGACATGCAGGGCGGCATATTCGAACGCTTCCAGTCCATGCCGATCGCGAGGTCGAGCGTCCTCTGGGCGCACGTGCTCACCTCCCTGGCCGCGAACGTGGTCTCGGTCGCGATCGTCATCGGCGTCGCGCTGATCCTCGGGTTCCGCACGGGAGCATCCGTGGCCGCCTGGCTCGCGGTCGCCGGCATCCTGATCCTGTTCACCCTCGCCCTGACCTGGATCGCCGTGATCGCCGGGCTCTCGGCGAAGACCGTCGACGGCGCGAGCGCGTTCAGCTACCCGCTGATCTTCCTGCCGTTCATCAGCTCGGCGTTCGTGCCCACCGACTCGATGCCCGGCCCGGTCGCATGGTTCGCCGAGAACCAGCCCGTGACCTCCATCGTGAACACCATTCGAGCCCTGTTCGCCCAGGAACCCGTCGGCAGTGACATCTGGATCGCTCTTGCCTGGCTCGTCGGCATCCTCGTCGTCGCCTACGCCTTCGCGATCGCCATCTACCGTCGCAAGATCAGCTGAGGTCGAGCGCTGCGCGCGGACCACACGACCGCGCGACCAAGGCCGCGCGCTTCCCCCCACCGTCATCACACCTTCGTCGAGTGAGGTCGCCCGGGACCGACGAGCTGCCCAGCCAGCACGGCGCAGTGACACCACAAGTGGTGGTCGCCGTGGCGGAGCCTGAGCCCGTTGGGGTTGCCCCAGCCGACCAGGCGCCAGCGGTCAGCTCACGGTCCTCGGTCCACGGGAGTCGGGCCGGCCGCAGTTCCCGGAGGCACTAGCAGGATCGCGCCGATGAAGTAGGGCACACGGCACCGAGAAACGTGCCCGAGACTGGTCAGCTCGGCGTTCCACACATCACCGGTCGCCAGCACGACATATGACGTAACGACCGAGACGCCGAACGCAACCCGACCGACCATGTTGGCCACGCGGCCCTTTCATTTCCGCGACCTCCTACGGGCACTGTTGCCTGGCCACCGATAAGTCGCGATCGAGACCTCGGCCCCGACGAAATGTGGTGCCACCTGTCGATCATGCGCATCATCTCCCCGAATCTTGGGGGCCGTGAGACACCGAGGTGGTCCGCCTCTGAAAACCCTCCGGGCCAAGCTGGGTGGGACTGGTCAGAACCTGAGCACACATCGGGTGCTCAGGTTCTGACCGCTCGAGGACGGGCCGCGTCAGTCGATCTGCTCCCAGGTGGGTGTCGACCAGACGATGGCGAAGTCGGGAATGGTGACGTTGCCCCAACGGAGGGTGCGGCCGTTGACGCTGAAGGTCGCCGCCCAGGTCGGCGGGGCGCAGTCGCCGCCTTCGAACGTCGTCGTCGTGGTAAAGGACACCGTCGACCCGGCTACCGAGTAGAAGCCCTCGCAGGTCGACGGAAAGTCGTTGTCCTGCACGACCGCTGGGTCGAACCGGGACTTCCATTTCCCGCTGCGGAAGGCCCAGGTGTAGATGCCGGCGTTCAGGTTGGCGTCGTTGTCGGTCAGCCCCGCCTCGAGGAGCGCGTCCCTGTTGAGCTCGTAGCGGTAGGCCTTCTCCGGCAGCGCGCCGGCACGTCCGGGCCCGTCGAGGCGCTCCACCGGCCGGGCGACGTTCGACTCCTCACCCGGGCGGTAGGCGCAGCCGGTCGGTACGCCAGGCAGCGGTGACGGTGTGGTGCCGTTGACCACCTTCTCTATGTGGGCCAGCGTCTGGGCTTGCGCTGGATCGCTGCGGAGCGCGGCATAGACGGGCTCGACCGCCTTCCGCAGGTCACGCAGCTGGGCGGGCGTCGCGGTCGCGATCCGGGCGCCGAACTTGCAGACCTCGGCGATCTGACCGGTGATCTCCTCGCCGGCGTGGCTGGCCGACCAGGTCACCGCCTCGGCGGCGGCCTCGGTGATCCAGCCTCGCGTCTCCGCATCGAGGTCGGCCAGCTTCTCGGTGTTGCCGAAGATCACCACTGACCGTGGCCAGAGCGCAACGTTGTGGGTGATGTAGGGCTTGGCGCCGTACTGGCTTCGCCCCTGATAGGTGCTCCAGCTGGTCTCGACGGCATCGGCGGCGTCCTGGTCGAAGGTCGCCTCCGCGCCGAGGGCCCGCAGCCCTTCGGCCTGGATGTTCGACGTCCAGGTGCCCATGTTCTTGCCCTCGAAGTCCTCCCGGGTCAGCAGCGGCCCTCCGGCGCCGGCCGGCATCCGCAGCTGGTCCGACAGCAGGGCGAGTCCGTCCAGCCCGAGCGGCTGCAGGCCGCGCATGAGCTCCTGAACCGGTTGGCTCTGCACCACGGCCGCTTCAGCAGCGTACGAGCTGACCAGGAACGGTGCGTGTAGCGGACGGAACGCGTCCACGCCGAGTGTGTCGAACACCCGCGTTCCGGCCCAGCCCAGGTCGGCCTTGCCCGCTCCGACGTCGGTGACGACTCGACTCTCCTCCGCCCCACCGCTCCACTCCGACTCGACCTCGACCGTGACCCGGCCGTTGGACAGTCGCTGCAGGGTGTCGACGAAATGGGCGACGCCGCGGACCTCCGCCAGACCGCCGCCGTTGTTGTTGGCCAGCACCAGCTGCATCGGCTGGGGGTCGCCACCGGATTTGTCGACGCTCCCTGCGCTGCACCCGGCAATCCCCGCCAGCCCGGCCACCACAGCCGCAGCGACCACCGCTCGGAACCTGCCTCGATCGTTCATCTGTCCTATCCTCTCTCTACGCCCTTTTTGGCTCTCCTCCCACGGTCGTGGCTCGAGGCGTCGCGGACATCGGGACGGACACCGGTCTTGGTATCAGGGCCCGCCCTGACGCAGATAGGCCAAGACAGCAAGGACGCGGCGGTGGCTGTTCACCTCCTCCGGCAGTCCGAGCTTGCTGAGCACGCGGCTGACGTGGGTCTCGACGGTCTTGCCGCTGAGCACCAGCAGCGAGGCGATCGCGGTGTTGGACCGACCCTCGGCCATGAGGGCCAGCACCTCACGCTCGCGCGCGGTCAACGTCTCCAGTGGGCTGCGGTGCCGGGCGGCGGCGAGCAGGGTGCGGACGATCGTGCTGTCGACCACGGTCTCGCCGGCGGCGACCCGGGCGAGGGCGTCGGCCAGGGTCGCGGCGTGGGCGATGCGGTCCTTGAGCAGGTAGCCGAGCCCGGCGGGGTTCTCCTCCAGTAGGCGCACGGCGTAGGCGGACTCGACGTACTGGGACAGCACGAGTACCGCCACGTCGGGATGCTGCTCGCGGATCTGCCAGGCCGCGCGGATGCCCTCGTCGGTCTGGGTCGGCGGCATCCGGATGTCGACGATGGCGGCGTCGGGTCTGACTTCGGCGACCAGCCGGAGCAGTTCAGCGGCCGTGGCCGCTTCGCCGACCGGCTCGATGCCCAGGCTGCGGAGCAGGCTCGCGAGACCGCTCCTGATCAGCAGGGCGTCATCGGCGATTACGACGCGCACGGCAGCGCCATCCTTACTCGGGAGCCGCCGTTGCGCCGCTCGACGCGGATCTCACCGCTGAGCGCCGCGACTTGGGGCTCCAAGCCCGCGAGCGCGGTACCAGGTCCGGCGGGTCCGTCGTCGAGGATCTCGACCATCAGCGTTCCATCCCGGCCTCGGGACCGTACGGTCACCCGGACAGCATGGCGGCTGCGCGCATCGGTCATGGCCGCCTCGACGACCCGAAAAGCCATGGTCGAGACGAGGGCTGGATAGTCGTCAGATCCATTGGCCTCGACTTGGACGGCGAGGTCGGTGGATGATGCTGCGAGCTCGCGGAGGGCGCCGTTCAGCCCGGAGTCTGCGACCAGCGTCGGGTGGATGCCGCGGGCCAGGCGCCGCAAGCTCTCCACCATTGACGTCGTCTCGTCGGCGGCCCGCCGGCTGAGCGCGGCAAACTCCGGCGATCCTGGCTGACCCGCGACGATCCGCAGCAAGAGCGCCAGGGAGACCACGCGTTGCTGGGCACCGTCGTGCAGGTTCCGCTCGAGCCGGCGACGCTCCAATCCCGCCCGTTCGACGATGCGCCTCCGGGAGTCCTGGAGCTCGCGCAGCTCGGCCAGGGAGGCCGCACGCAGCTGCTCATTCTGCAGGGCAAGCCGCAGGGCTGGGCCGAGCACTGCGACGAGCTGCTGGCCGTCGATCGTCCGCGGGTGACGGATCGTCGCCACGCTCGCGCCGTCGCGGGTGACCATGGTCAGCTGCCACCCGGGATCCGCGCTCGGACTGGCGCGGGGACCTCCGTCGGCGTCCAGGTAGCCCTCTCGGGTCGGTGACCAGTAGCAGACCTCGACCTGGTCGGAGCGAAGCGCGTGTTGCAAGGCCCGCTCGACCTGGCCTCGCGTGGGCGTGGCGGAGATCGACGTCGCCAGCCGGGTCAGCCGGATCCGGAGCCGCCAGCGGTGGACGAGGTCGTGGCTGGCCCACGCCGCGGCTGCGATTGGCGCCACCTGGGCGGCGAGGAATGCCGTCAGGTACGCAGGGTGGCTCGGTGCCTCAGCAATCCCGATCCGCAGGACGCCGGGCGTCGCCACGGCGAGCAACAAAGCTGCACTGCCGATCGCGACCGGGGTCCCCCGGCCTACCAGGTCGCGACCAACCGTCAGCATGAGCACCACGGTCGCTGTCGCGATCGCGACTGCGCCGATGCCCTCACCGACCAGGCCGAGCCGGGTGACGCCCGCCCCTTGCGCTACGACCCACGGATTGTGGTCGCAGGTGCGCCAGCAGTCGATACGTAGGTATGGGTCGACCAGGACCAGCCGGGCCAGGGACGCGAGGACCCCTCCGGTGACGGCGATGAGAACGAGAAGCCGGCGTGGCTGGCGCGCCTTGTCACTGAGGACGAGACCCGCGTACGCGGCGACGGCCAGTCCGGGAAGCAACCGGCTCCACACGTCGGCCAGGGTGCGCAGCTCGGTGCTGAGGCCGGGCCAGCCCGCGAGCTCCGGCACCACCCACCCGGCGGCCACCAGCGCGGCCGGCACCACCGCTCGGGTCGAAACGACAAGCCCTGCCAACACCAGCAGGGCAAGGCCGGCGACCGCCTCCAGTACGAGCAGCCAGGGTCGATCCGTGCCGTACGTCGCCCCGTGGCCGCTCGCCGCAACCTCGAGCAGGACGACAGTCAGGGCGAGACCCGGCAACCAGGGGGCGAGACGCAGGAGGATCATGGTCGCGCCACGCCCAGGCGGACCGTCGTCCCGATCGGCGCCGACTCCAGCCGCAACCCGCCACCGAGCGCGCTCAGCCGGTCTGCGAGACCGGCCAACCCACCCCCCGGGCGCAGCGTGGCGCCGCCGCGACCGTCGTCGGTGATCGTGGCTTGGAGCAGCCCCGGCTGTGACTCGACCTCGAGGCGGATCGAGCGGGCGTCCGCGTACTTCAAGGCGTTCGTGATCACCTCGGCACAGGCGTACCACATCTCGGTCTCGACGGTCTCGGGATAGCGCTGGCTCGGCGCCGACAGCATGACCGGCACCGGGCTCGCCGCGGCCAGCTCCGCGAGGGCTCCGGCCAACCCGCGATCGGTCAGGACCCGTGGGTGCAGCCCGCGCCCGAGTTGGGAGAGATCACCGCGGATGTGCGCGATCTCGGTTAGGCAGCCGGTGACCGCGGGCTGCACCTGCTCGTCCGCGGCGGCTCGCATGGCCACCACCGTCGTCTCGAGTGCCGCCAGCTCGATGAGTGGTCCGTCGGCCAGAGCACGGCCCAGTGCGCGCCGTTCGCCGGCGGCGGCCTGGACCAGCTGACGGCGGGAGTCCCGGACCTCGGCGACCCGGGCAGCCAGCTCCCGCTGCAGATCAAGATTGGACTCAAGCAGGGCAACGGCGGCCAGCAGCGACGTACGGGTGGGTCCCTCCGGTCGTTCGGCCGCCTCGCTTCGCAGCGAGACGAGGGTCTCCCCGGGCGTGGCGCCGGACAGCTCGATGACCGCATCCGTCTCCCACTCGGGTGGACGCCGCAGCAGGTCAACCAGCGGCAGGACGGCGACCGCGACGATCAGGCCCCCGTACAGGAGCAACGCATACGCCCGGCCCTCGATCACCGGCCCGACGGCTCGCACGACCGGCGGTAGAGCCAGGGCGGCCGCCAGGCAGCTAAGCATCCATCGGGACACCGGCGCACTGGGGAGGGCGGTGGGCCGGCGCCACCAGGCCGCCAACGCCACCAGCAGCCCCAACCCGATCATGATCACCAGCTGGCTGGCCAACGACGGGACCACCGACAGGGCCCAGGCGATGATCACCAGAACGAGACTCCGGCGGTCGGGCAGGCGGCCGCGCGGGTAGGCCAGCGCCGCGTGCAGCATCAGCGGTCGGTGCATCAGCTGCACCACCGGGACGAGAGGCCCGACGAACCAGGCGATCCCGGCGAGCAGAAAGAGCGCGGACTGACGCCGCGACCTCCGCCAGCCCAGAATGCCGACGAGCAGGAACGCGATCCCGGCGGCTAGGTCGGCGGCCGCGACCATGGCGACTCGACAAGGGCTCGAAGGGCGGGGCCGGACAGCTCGTGCTTGGCCAGGAACCCGACGGCCGCGCTCCGTGCGACCCGGGCACGTACATCGGCGATCGGGTGGCTGGAAATGAGGACGACGGTTGGTGGCGTGGGTAGCCGGGCCAGCGTCTCCGCGACCTGAAACCCGTCGGCATCGGGCAGATAGATGTCGAGCAGGACCACGTCCGGACGCAGGGTGCTGGCCGCCGCCATGGCCCGCTCGCCGTCCTCGACCTCTCCGACGACCCTGATCCCGTCGTTCTCGAGCATCAGCCGCGCAGCGGAGCGGAAGCCGTCATGGTCGTCGACGATCAGCACCCGTGGTTGCACAGGATCAGTCTCAACCCGATCCGGAACCCTGTCATCGGGGCAGACCCCGACGCGCGGTGAACCCCGATGAACACACGTCCACGCGGGTCCGACCACGTGCGGTGAGTGCGACAGCGCTTCGATCTGGCTCATCGAGACCAACCTGATGGCTAAGACCAACCGTCGTCACGGGAGCTGAGCGAGACTGCGCGCATCCTCGGCCATGTGGCCGCGATCGCCTCGCTGCCTCTGGCCGGTCGAGGTGGTTCAGATGGTCCTGGGTCACTCCTCACCGACGGTCACCCGTCGGGTGTACGCGCACCTCCTGAGGGGAGCGACGGCCGAACAGGTCGAAGCGGCCACGGCGCGGCTCACGATGCAGCGCGGTGAGCAATCTGTGAGCAGTGAGCCCCAGTCTGACGCCTGAGTGTCACTAGCCCAACTGATCGAGGGATGCACAATCCCTTGTCAGTTGGGCCTTTGGCTTGGTGTGGCAGGTGTTGGGTTCGAACCAATCGCGCCCCTTCTCTCGCTAGGGGCGATACGTCCGAAACTTGCCCTGACCTGCGGAAACGCTACCCGATCTTACTCATTTCTACCCGCTGCGTCTCGACATCTCACGGCCTCTAGACGGCCTAACACCCGATTGGAGGTAGCCCC
>OCZS010000580.1_pt1 | contig 12258 bp, 11 predicted proteins | sample 1539071 | NCBI WGS metagenome assembly OCZS01 (sample SAMEA3113584, study PRJEB22503) | soil metagenome | reverse complement strand
ACACCGTGACCGTCACCTTCCAGGGGCAGTACTCGCGGTTCGCCCCGATGGCGGCCCGCAGCCTCTAGTTTGCGTTCCTGCCCCTTTGGCCGGTGAAGTACCACCGGGTCCGGATCCGACCGAAGGGAGCAGGGCGATGTGCACGGAGAAGTGCTTCGAGCTGACGCGCGGTGTCACCCGGCGGGGGGCGCTGCTCGGCGGGGTGGCGGTGGCCGCCTCGGCCGCCCTGCAGGGGACGGCCCACGCGGGCGAGCGGGGGTCCGACGAGCGGGGGCCGGCGTTCGGTGGCAGGCGGCGCGGCCTGCGTGACCTCACCCACCCGCTGACGACCTCGTTCCCGGCGTTCGTGCCCGGCGAGGAGGCGGTGCGGCGGACCGTCGTCACGATCGAGGACGACGGGTACTACATGCAGGAGTGGCGCATCATCGAGCACATCGGGACCCACGTCGACGCGCCCGGGCACTTCACCCCGGGCGGCCGGCTGGCCACCGAGCTGGAGCTGTCGGAGCTGATCACCCCGGCGGTGGTCATCGACATCGCGGACCGGGCGGCCCGGGACCCGGACACGGTGGTCACCGTCGACGACCTCCGCGCCTTCGAGCGCCGGCACGGCCGCATCCCGCGCGACGCCGCCGTCCTGATGCACTCCGGCTGGGCCGCCAAGGTCGGCGACGCCGACGCCTACCGCGGCGCCGACGCCACCGGCACGCTGCATTTCCCCGGCTTCGGGGCCGAGGCCACCGAGTGGCTCCTGCGCCGCCGGGGGATCCGCAGCCTCGGGGTCGACACCCTCAGCATCGACCCGGGCAACTCGGCGACCTTCGACACCCACCTGATCCTCACCGGGGCCGACCGCTACGGGCTGGAGAACCTGGCCAACCTCGACCGCATCCCGAGGAGGGGCGCCACCGTCGTCGTCGGCCTCATCCCCTACGAGGAGGGCTCGGGCGGCCAGGCCCGCATCTTCGCCTCCTGGTAGCCGCGCCCGCCCTTGGCGGGCTACCTGAGGGCTACCCGGAAGTTGGCTCCGTGGGGTGACGCCGGGCATGGGGCCCGGCTCTAGCCTGGCCCCATGATCGAGGCATGCGGGCTGACCAAGCGGTATGGCGACCGGGTGGCGGTGGACCGGGTGAGCTTCCGGGTCCTGCCCGGCCGGGTGACCGGGTTCCTGGGACCGAACGGGGCCGGGAAGTCCACCACCATGCGCATGATCCTGGGGCTGGACGCGCCCAGCGCGGGTGGCGCGACCGTCAACGGCCGGCCGTACCGGGAGCTGGCGGCGCCCCTGCGGGAGGTCGGGGCGCTGCTGGACGCCGGGGCGGTGCACGGTGGGCGGACGGCCCGCGGCCATCTTCGATGGCTGGCCCTGAGCAACCGCATCCCGGGCTCGCGGGCCGACGAGGTCCTGGAGCTGGCCGGGCTGGGTCAGGTGGCGGACCGGCGGGTCAAGGAGCTCTCGCTCGGGATGGGGCAGCGGCTCGGGATCGCCGCCGCCCTGCTCGGGGACCCGGGCGTGCTGCTGCTGGACGAGCCGGTCAACGGGCTGGACACCGAGGGCATCACCTGGATGCGCTCGCTGCTGCGGGGACTGGCCGCCGAGGGCAGGACGGTCCTCGTCTCCAGCCACCTGATGGGCGAGATGGAGCTGACCGCCGACCACCTGCTGGTGATCGGCCGGGGCCGGCTGCTGGCCGACACCAGCATGCGGGAGCTCATCCGGCGCGGCTCCCGGCCGTCCACCCTGGTGCGGTCGCCCCAGTGGGAGCGGCTGCGGCCACGGCTGGAGGCCATGGGGGCGCGGACCGAGCCCGAGGAGGACGGGCGGTGGCGGGTGGTGGGACCGGACGCGGCCGCGATCGGCGCCGTCGCCGCCGGGCACGAGCTCGAGCTGCACGAGCTCTCCCCGCGGCGCGCCTCCCTCGAGGAGGTCTACCTGGCCATGACCGGCAACGGGGAGCTGAGGCGGCGATGACCGGCGGCCGTCGCCGCCCCGTCCGGCCGGGCTTCACCGACGTGCTGCGCGCGGAGGCGAGCAAGCTGTGGACGATGCGGTCGGCGTGGTGGACGATGGCCGCGATGGCCGCGGGCATCCTCGGCGTCGCCGTCTTCGTCGGTGCCACCAGGAGCCTGCAGCCCGACGACACCGTGCTCGGGGGCAGCCTCACCGGGGCGACCCTCGGGCTGATGATCGGGGCCAGCTTCGGGGTGCTGATGATGACCGGCGAGCACACCAGCGGGATGCTCCGGACCACCCTGCTGGCCTGCCCGCGCCGGGGGCTCGTGCTGGCCGCCAAGGCGGTGGTGACGGCCGCGTCGCTGTTCGTGGTGGCCCTGGCCGCCTGCTCGCTCGCCTTCCTGGCCGGCGCCACCCTGCTGTCGGGCGACGGGTATGCCCCGGGGGCCCCGTGGCCGGCGCTGCTCGGGGTGGCCCTGTCCTTCTCGCTGACCGGCCTGCTCGGCCTGGCCGTTGGGACGCTGCTGCGCCACCCGGGCGGCGCCGTCACCACCATGCTGGCCGGCATCCTGCTCCCGTCCCTGCTGGGGCCGCTGCTCGGCGACTGGGAGCGGTGGGTCGCCGGTGCCTCCCCGATGGCCGCCACCCAGAAGCTGTCCCAGACCTCCGACGTCAGCCCGGAGCTGGCCGGCAGCCTGGCCGGCTGGCCGTCGCTGCTGCTGATCGCCGGGTACGTGGTGGCGGCGCTGCTGGCCGCGTGGGTGCTCCTCCGGCGCCGGGACGTCCGGTGAGCGGTACCGTGAGCCGATGAGGCTGGTCCGGCTGGCCGGGAATGGGCTGCGGGTGCTGTGGCGGCCCCAGCTGCTGGTGGCGGTCCTGGCCGTGGCGCTGGGGGCGGCCACCGGTGGCCGGCTGCTGGCCGCCGGCGACGTGCCGGCCGGGCTGGCCCTGACCCTCGGCCTCGTCCAGGCCCTGCCCCTGGTCGTGGCCATGTACCGGCCGATGACCGGGTTCTGGCTGTCACTGGCCGCCGGCATGCTGGTCAGCGAGGTGGCGCGGGCGGGCGGGGACGGGCCGGTGTGGGCCGAGCCGAGCCTGCTGGCCCACCTCGGCGTGCTCGCCCTGATCGGGCTCCAGGCCCGGCCCCAGGTGCTGGTGGCGCTGTGGCTCCTGACCCTGGCCGCCGGGGCGATCCTGGTCCAGCGGATGCCGGGGATGGACGCCTCCGCCGACCTGGGCGAGATGACCGTCCTCTCGGCCGTGGTCCTGGCCGCCGCGGCCGCGCTCGGCGGGCGCCGCGAGGCCCAGCGCCGGCTGGCCGAGCAGCAGCGGATCAGCGACGACGAGCGGGCCCGGCGGGCCCTGCTCGAGGAGCGGGCCCGGATCGCCCGCGAGCTGCACGACGTGGTCGCCCACCACATGTCGGTGATCGCCATCCAGGCCGAGGCCGCGCCCTACCGGGTGCCCGACCCGCCCGAGGAGCTCGCCTCCAGCTTCGCGACCATCCGGGCCAGCGCCACCGAGGGGCTGCGGGAGCTGCGGCGCGTGCTCGGCGTGCTCCGCGCCGACGGGGCCGCCGGCGACCCGGCCCCGCAACCGGACCTGGGCCGGCTCGATGAGCTGGTCGCCGGGGTCGCGGCGGCCGGCCTGGCCGTGACCACGACCGTGACCGGCGACCCCCGGCCGCTGCCGCCCGGGGTGGAGCTGTCGGCCTACCGGATCGTCCAGGAGGCGCTGAGCAACGTGCTCCGGCACGCCAACGGCAGCGACGTGCGGGTCGAGATCGTCTACCGGCCGGCCGCGCTCGAGCTCCGGGTCCGCAACGGCCCGCCGCCGGTGCCGCCGGCCCCTTCGCCCGGGGCCGGGCACGGGCTGCCGGGGATGCGGGAGCGGGCGGCGATGCTCGGCGGCGAGCTGGCGGCGGGCCCGGACCCGGACGGCGGCTATGCCGTGGCCGCGGTGCTCCCGGCCGGCGAGGACGGCGGCCGATGACCATCCGGGTGCTGATCGCCGACGACCAGGCGATGGTCCGGGAAGGGCTGGCGGTCCTGCTCGGCGCCCAGCCGGGCATCGAGGTCGTCGGCGAGGCGGTCGACGGTGGCGACGCCGTCGACAAGGCGGCCGCGCTCCGGCCCGACGTGGTCCTCATGGACGTGCGCATGCCGGTGCTCAACGGGCTGGAGGCGACCCGCCTGATCACCGGCGCCGGCCATGACGGCCCGCCGGCCGATGGCGCCGCCGGCCGGACCAGGGTGCTGGTGGTGACCACCTTCGACCTGGACGAGTACGTCTATGCGGCGCTGCGGGCCGGGGCGAGCGGGTTCGTCCTCAAGGACGCCTCGGCCCAGGCGCTGGCCGAGGCGGTCCGGGTGGTGGCCGCCGGCGACGCCATGCTGGCCCCGTCGGTGACCCGCCGGCTGCTGGGGGCGTTCGCCCGGCTGGGCCCGCCCGGGCCGCCAGCCCACGCCGGGGCCGGCCGGCTCACCGGCCGCGAGACCGAGGTCCTGACGCTGGTCGCCAGGGGCCTGTCCAACGCCGAGATCGCCGGGCGCCTGGTGGTGGCCGAGCAGACCGTCAAGACCCACGTCGGCCGGATCCTGACCAAGCTGGGCCTGCGCGACCGCACCCAGGCGGCCGTCTTCGCCTACGAGGCCGGCCTGGTCCGACCGGGGGATTAGCGTCGTTTCCGGCGACCCACATCGGAGAGAAGGATCGAGATGCAGATGCCGTGGCTCGAGATCGGGCTGGTCCTGCTGCTGGTGGTGGTCAACGCCGCCTTCGCGGGCAGCGAGGTGGCGCTGATCTCGCTGCGTGAGGGGCAGCTGCGCCGCCTGGAGCAGGAAGGCGGGCAGGGCCGGCTGGTGGCCAGGCTGGCCCGCGACCCCAACCAGTTCCTGTCCACCATCCAGATCGGCATCACCCTGGCCGGCTTCCTGGCCTCGGCGGCCGCGGCGGTGTCGCTGGCCCAGCCGCTGGTCCCGCTGCTCGAGGTCCTCGGCCGGGCGGCCGAGCCGGTGGCGGTGCTGCTGGTCACCATGGTGCTGACCTACCTCACCCTGGTCGTCGGCGAGCTCGCCCCCAAGCGCATCGCCCTCCAGCGCCCGGAGCGCTGGGCCAGGCGGGCCGCCCGGCCGCTGGCCGCCGTCTCCGCCCTGACCCGCCCCGCCGTCTGGCTGCTCTCCAAGTCGACCGACCTGCTGGTCCGCCTGGCGGGGGCCGATCCGGTCCGGCAGCGCGAGGAGGTGACCGAGGAGGAGGTCCGCGACATGATCGCCAGCGGCCTCGTGTTCCGGCCGGAGCAGCGCCGGATCCTGGCCGAGACGATCGAGATCGGTGAGCGGCGGCTCAGCGACGTGCTCGTGCCCCGGCGCGACGTCGTCGCCATCCCCGCCGAGGCCTCGGTCCAGGAGGCGATCCAGGCGCTGCTGGCCAGCACCCATGGCCGCGCCCCGGTCTACCGCGGCGATCTCGACGAGGTCATCGGGCTGGTGACACTGCAAGATCTGGTCGGCGCCGAGGGGCGGGTGGCCGACTGCGTCCGGCCGGTGCTGGCCCTGCCCGAGTCGATGAGCGTGCTCGACGCCCTGCGGCGGCTCCAGGCCGAGCGCGGCCAGCTGGCCATCGTGCTCAACGAGTACGGCGGGACCGATGGGATCATCACGGTCGAGGACCTGCTGGAGGAGCTGGTCGGCGAGATCTACGACGAGTTCGACCCCGACGTCCGCGGCGCCCAGCGCCGGCCCGACGGCTCCGTCGTCGTGCGCGGGGCGTTCCCGGTCCACGACCTCCCCGACCTCGGCATCTCCCTGCCCGAGGGCTCGTACGCGACCGTGGCCGGGCTGATCCTGGAGCGGCTGGGACGCCTTCCCGCCGAGGGCGAAACGGTCGAGGTCGACCGCTGGCGGCTGGAGGTGCTGGCCATGGACCGCAACGCCATCAGCCGGGTGCGCCTGGTCCCGCTGGGCGACCGCCGCGGCGCCTGAGCCGGGCCGGACGGTCAGGAGGACCCGAGGGCCACCGGGCGGCCGGCGGCGCTGCGGAGCAGGGCGGTGACGGTGGCCCAGCCGCGGGTGGGGGCCGCGGCGGCGGGGGAGTAGCCGGGGGCGCCGTGGGGGATGCGGACCCGGAGGGCGCGGGGGTGGACGCGGAACTCGATCGGCGGGTCGAGGACCAGGGCCTCGCCGTCGATGCCGATCTCCACCGGCTGGCTGGAGTCGAGCCGGAAGCTGGCGTCGGCCCACTCGACCCAGCCCGGCGGGCGCCAGCTGCGGCCGGCGGCCTCGGACTCGATCAGGCGGGCGATCTCGCCCGAGGTCCGGAAGGTGGCGGCCACGATGCCGAGGTTGCCGGCGTCGATGCGGCGGCGCGACCCGAAGCCCTCCCCGCTGCCCAGCTCGTAGCGGTCGTTGGAGACCAGGATCAGGTGGGCCGAGGTGTGCTCGGTGCCGTCGGGGCCGGTGAAGCGCAGGTCGAGCGGGGTGGCGCCGGGGCCGAGCATGGTCGGCAGCAGCTCGAGGGCGGTGCCCACCTTGCGCTCCCGGTAGGCCGGGGACTGGACGATCTTGGCGTACAGCCCGGCGGTGGCGTTGTTGACGAACACCCGCTCGCCGGCCATCCCGAGGTCGATCCGGCGCTCCACCGCCGCCCCGAAGGCGTCGAGCGCGCCGGCCACGTCGCCGCGGTCGAGGCCCAGGTCCATGGCCAGGTGGTTGCGGGTGCCGGCGGGCACGCACACGAACCCGACGCCGTTGGCCGCGGCCACCCCGGCGACCAGGGCCTGGGAGCCGTCCCCGCCGGCCATCCCGATGACGTCGGCACCGCCGGCGACGGCCTGCTCGGCCAGCTGGAGCAGGTCGTCGCCCGGGGCCAGGACCACCGGCTCGATCCCGCGCCGCCGGGCCTCCTCGACCAGGTCGAAGCGCTCGACCTTGCCCCCGCCCGACCTGGGGTTCATCAGCAGGACCGGCCGGGCCGCCGGGCCGACCGGCTCCCCGGGGGTCGGGCTGCTCTTCAGCGAGCGGATGTCCCGCCCGAGGGCGTGCCTGGTGGCCGCCCCACCGGCCACGATCAGCCCCACCATCGCCCCGAGCAGCAGCAGGCTGCCGACGGCCCCGACCGCCAGCGCCACCGACGCCGCCAGGGCGGCCACGGCCAGCACCATGGCCAGGGTGCGCAACAGGCCGGTCCGGGTGACGGCGAAGGCGGCGGCGCCCACCCCGAGGCTGAAGCACAGGGCCGCCCCCGTCAGGACCAGCGGCCGCCGGAGCAGCACCAGCACGAGCACCACCAGCACGGCCACCGGGACCAGGAGCGCCACCACCGCGCTCACCCTGCGCCCAAGGGGCACCGACTTCATCTTCCGCCCTCCACCGCCGACCGTTGCATCTTGGCCGGGGCGCGGGGAGCGGGGCAAGCCGGCGGTCGGGGGGAGCCGGTAGGCTCGTCGGGTCGTAGGAACCGACAGCGAGGACCGGCAGCATGTGCCGCAACATCACCACCCTCCGGGGCCTGGAGCCGCCAGCCTCCACCGAGGAGATCGAGGCCGCCGCCCGCCAGTACGTCCGCAAGGTCAGCGGCGTCACCCGGCCGACCCCGGCCACCGAGGAGGCGTTCGAGCAGGCGGTGGCGGCCATCGCCCGGGCCACGGCCGAGGTGCTCGAGGACCTGCCCCCGCGCCGCCAGCCCCCCAAGGCCGACCCGCCGCTGCGCCGCCCCGAGGTCCGGACCCGCCTGGCCGGACGCTGACGGCGCCGCCGGGAATGTCCCAGGCCGGCGATAGGTTCAGGGGACCATGAGCCCCGAGCCGCGAACCGTCCAGCGCGTGTACCTCGTGCTGATGCTGTTCAACACCCTGGCGGCGTCGTTCATCTGGGGCATCAACACGCTGTTCCTGCTGGACGCCGGGCTCAGCGCCACGGCCGCGTTCACCGCCAACGCCCTGTTCACCGCCGGCATGGTGCTGTTCGAGGTGCCGACCGGCGTGGTCGCCGACACCTGGGGCCGCCGGGCCTCCTACCTGCTCGGGTCGGTGACCCTGGCCGCCTCGACCGTCCTCTACTGGCTGGCCTGGCAGACCGAGGCCCCGTTCTGGGCCTGGGCGGTCACCTCGGTGCTGCTCGGCCTTGGGTTCACCTTCTTCTCCGGGGCGACCGAGGCCTGGCTGGTCGACGCCCTCAAGTTCACCGGGTTCAAGGGGAATCTGGAGTCGGTGTTCGCCAAGGGCCAGATCGTCGCCGGGGTGGCCATGCTGTCGGGGTCGGTGCTGGGCGGGCTGGTCGCCCAGTGGACCAACCTCGGGGTCCCCTACCTGCTGCGGGGGCTGGCCCTGCTGGTGACCTTCGTGGTCGCCTTCCTGTACATGCGGGACTGGGGCTTCGTCCCCAAACCGGGCAAGCACCCGGTGCGCGAGATGGGCCAGGTGGTGCGGGGCTCGATGCGCTACGGCCTCGGGAACCCGCCGGTGCGCTGGATGATGCTGGCCGCGCCGTTCACCTTCGGCGTCGGCATCTACGCCTTCTACGCCATGCAGCCGTACCTGCTCGAGCTCTACGGCGACGAGCAGGCCTACAGCATCGCCGGGCTGGCCGCGGCCATCATCGCCGGGGCCCAGATCGCCGGGGGCATGGTCGCCCCCCAGGTCCGGCGGGTGTTCCGCAACCGGACCTCGGCCCTGCTGACCGGCCTGGTGATCGAGATCGGGCTGCTGACCCTGCTCGGCCTGACCACGGCCTTCTGGGTCGCGGTCGGGCTGCTGGTGCTGTGGGGGCTGACCGCCGCGGCCACCCTCCCGATCCGGCAGGCCTACATGAACGGCCTCATCCCCTCCGAGCAGCGGGCCACGGTCCTGTCGTTCGACAACCTGCTCGGCTCCAGCGGCGGGGTGGTGATCCAGCCGGCCCTGGGCAAGGCGGCCGACGTCTGGAGCTACTCCACCTCCTACCTGGTCGGGGCGGCGTTCCAGCTGCTGGCGGTGCCGTTCACCATCCTGGCCAAGCGGGAGCACGCCAGCTCGGACCCGGTCGTGACGGAGCCGGCCCAGCAGGGGGCTTGACAGACCGACCGGTCGGTTTTATGGTCCGGCTGCAGGCCACCCGTTGAAGGAGACCCATGTCGCTGGCGCCGACCACGACCGACCGCGGCACCGAGACCCGCCGCCGCATCCTCGAGGTCGCGGCCGAGGCCTTCGCCGACCGCGGCTACGCCGGCACCTCGCTGAACGACGTGCTCAGGGCGAGCGGGGTCACCAAGGGCGGCTTCTACTTCCACTTCCCGTCCAAGGAGGCCCTGGCCCTGGCCACCCTCCGCCACAAGCAGGAGCAGTGGGCCGGGGTGGTGATGGCGGCCGTGATGCGCCGCTCGCGGGCCGTCGAGCAGCTCGACGCCATGGTCCAGGCCCTCTGCGACCTGCACGAGCACGACCGCGCGTGCCGCGCCATCAGCCGGCTCTGCACCGAGCTGGGCGACGAGCACCCGGAGCTGCGCCCGCAGCTCGGCACCCAGCTCACCACCTGGATGGACATGGTCGCCTCGGTCGTCCGCAAGGGCCAGGACGAGGGTGACATCCGGCCCGACGTCGACCCCGGGATCGCGGCCGAGATCGCGGTCGAGTCCTTCATCGGCCTCGAGACCGTGTCCGAGGCCCTGACCGGCCGGGCCGACCTGCGCCGCCGGGCCAACGACTTCCTCGACCTGTGGCTCTCGGCCATCCGCCGGGCCACCTGATCGCCATGACGCCATCACCAGCGCACACCTCGGCACACGAAAGATACCAACCGGTCGGTTCTGACCGGCAAGGGGGAGGGACATGAACAGCCTGATGGGCCGGCTCGGAGCCTTCACCGTCAGACGGCGGTGGTACGTGATCGGCGCCTGGGTGGTGCTGCTGGCCGTCATGGCCAGCTTCGCCTCGGGACTCACCGATCGGCTCGGGTCGGGCGGGTTCGAGGTGCCCGGCTCCCAGTCCCTGGCCGTCCAGCGCGACCTGGAGCGGCGCTTCGCCAACCAGTTCCCGACCACCGCCCTGGTGACCGTCCACGACGAGGCCCGGACGGTCGACGACCCAGCCTTCCGGGCGGTCGTCGAGGGCATCGCCACCCGGGTCGGGGCGGTCCCGAACGTCGGCGCCGTGTCGTCGTTCGTGTCCACCGGCAGCCCGGCCTTCGTCTCACCCGACCGGCGCACCACCTACCTGGTCGTCGGGCTCACCGGCGACCAGAACACCCAGCTCGACACCGCCCCGGCGGTCGCCGAGGCGGCCCGCGAAGGCGTGCCCGAGGGGGTCGAGGTCGAGACCGGCGGGGCCGCCGCCTTCTACCAGCGCATGAACGAGATCTCCCGCCACGACCTGGAGCAGGCCGAGCGGGTCAGCTTCCCGATCACCCTGGTCGTCCTGCTGCTGGCCTTCACCAGCCTGGTCGCGGCCGGCCTGCCGATCATGCTCGCCCTGGTCAGCCTGGGCGTGACCCTGGGCGTGCTGTACTTCCTGGCCGGCGTCACCGACATGAACGTGTACGTCACCAACACCGCCTCGATCGTCGGCATCGGCGTCGGCATCGACTACGCCCTGTTCGTGGTCACCCGCTTCCGCGAGGAGCTCCGCCGGGGCCGGACGGTGGCCGAGGCGGTCCCGATCACCCTGGCCACCTCCGGCCGGGCCGTGGCCCTGTCCGGGGCCACCGTGATCGTCGCCCTGGCCGGCATGTTCCTGGTCGACATCCAGGCGTTCCGGTCCATGGCCATCGGGTCGATGAGCGTGGTCGCGGTGGCCGTGCTGGCCGCCATCACCCTGCTGCCGGCCGTGCTCAGCCTGGTCGGCCACTGGGTCGACCGCCTGCGCATCCCCGTGCTGCGCCCGCGGGCCACCGAGGGCGAGGGCTTCTGGCACCGCTGGGCGGTCCGGATCATGCGCCGGCCGTGGGCCTTCATGGCCGCCGCCCTGGCCGTGCTGCTCCTGCTGGCCGTGCCCTTCGCCGGCATCCGCCTTGGCCAGCCCGGCGCCGCCATCCTGCCCGAGGAGGAGAGCCCGCGGCTGGCCGCCGAGCGGCTCGCGGCCGAGTTCGGGGCCGGGGTCACCGGACCCATGGAGATCCTGGTCGACACCCCCGGCGGGGCCGGGACCGGGGCCAACCTGGAGCGGGTGGACCGGCTCACCCGGGCCCTCCAGGGCGACGAGGCCGCGGTCAGCGTGCAGAGCCTGACCGCCGTCCTGCCCCGGGCCGACCTGGACGCCTACACCCAGCTGTATGCGAGCGGCCTGGAAGGGGTCGACCCCGAGCTGGCCCCGGCCGTGGCCGGGCTGGCCAACTGGGACCGGGGCGCCGACCTGGCCCGGATCACGGTGGTGACCCGGGACGCCCCCGAGTCGGAGGCGGCCGAGGGCCTGGTCGACCGGGTCCGCGACGAGCTCATCCCGGCCGCCGGGCTGGCCGGGCAGGCCAGGGTCGGCGGGGCCACCGCGCTCAACCTCGACCTGGCCCGCGAGATCTCCGGCCAGCTCCCGGTGGTCGTGCTGGCCGTCCTGGCCCTGTCGTTCGTGCTGCTGGCCATGGCCTTCCGCTCGCTGATCCTGCCCCTGCAGGCGATCGCCATGAACCTGCTGTCGGTGGGCGCCGCCTACGGGCTGATCGTGGCCACCTTCCAGTGGGGCTGGGGCGAGTCGCTGCTCGGCTTCACCTCCGAGGGCCACATCGAGGTCTTCGTGCCCCTGTTCCTGTTCTCGATCCTGTTCGGGCTGTCCATGGACTACGAGGTCTTCCTGCTCAGCCGGATCCGGGAGGAGTACCTGCGCACCGGCGACAACGAGCTGGCCGTGGCCCGCGGCCTGGAGAGCACGGCCCGCACCATCACCTCGGCGGCGCTGGTCATGGTGACGGTGTTCGCGGCCTTCGCGGCCGGGCGGCTGGTGCCCTTCAAGGAGATGGGCTTCGGCCTGGCCGTGGCCGTGCTGATCGACGCCACCCTGGTCAGGACCATCCTCGTGCCGGCCGTGATGCGGCTGGCCGGGCGCTGGAACTGGTGGATGCCGGCCTGGCTCGACCGCTGGCTCCCCAGGATCGCCCTGGAGACCGCCGACGAGGACCGCCCCGCCACCAGGGTCCGCGAACCCGCCGGCCGCATCTGAGGCTGGGACGACCGACCGAGCCCGGGCGCGGCCGCGCCCGGGCCCTCGGTGGCCGGCTAGTGGGCGGCGACCGGGTCGGGATGGGGGGCGGTCGCCGGGGCGGGGCGGCGCCGGCGCAGGGCCGCCACCACGGCGGCGACCAGGCCGAGCGCGACCCAGGCGGTCAGCACGACCAGGGGGCCGT
>OCZS010000578.1_pt1 | contig 12286 bp, 13 predicted proteins | sample 1539071 | NCBI WGS metagenome assembly OCZS01 (sample SAMEA3113584, study PRJEB22503) | soil metagenome | reverse complement strand
TAATGATAATAATGGTGTGAATATGTAAAATGGCTAAATCTCCTTTGGGTTTGTTTGCTGGACGTGTCCTTAAATCAAAAAGAAAACGTTCTAGGTGGGCAAACAAATATTATAAAAGACGCGTGTTATTGCTTGACAAAAAAACTAATCCTATGGAAGGTGCCCCTCAAGCTAGAGGTATCGTCTTGGAAAAAGTAGGAATAGAATCGAAACAGCCTAACTCTGCGGTACGTAAATGTGTTAGAATTCAATTAATAAAAAATGGAAAATCAATAACTGCATTTCTTCCACGAGATGGAGCATTAAATTTTGTGGATGAACATGATGAAGTAATAGTAGAGGGTATTGGAGGCTCAATGGGTGGTGCAATGGGTGATATTCCTGGAGTACGATGGCAAGTTTTCAAAGTTAATGGTGTATCATTAAAAGAATTAGTTTATGGTAAAAAGGAAAAGCCGAGGCGATAAAATTGAGTGGAAAAGAAATTTCGAAAATATTATTGTTTAATAAATGGGAAACATCTAGTATAGGAATTAATGATCCGGGGTTAAATAGGGTTATATCTTTTAATCCATCGATGGTAATTCCGATATCTTTTGGCAGGCATGAACATCAAAGACTTAAAAAAGCTGAAGTAAATCTTATTGAACGATTAGCAAATAAGTTAATGCGTTTTGGAAAAAAATATGCAAAAAATACAGGACGAATGGGCGGGAAAAAAGCAAAATCACTCAATGTAGTTAAAACTGCTTTTGAAATAATAAATTTAGAAACTGGAAAAAATCCTGTAGAATTACTCGTAAGAGCTATAGAAAACTCTTCTCCAAATGAAGATACTACAAGAATTGTGTATGGAGGTGTTGTATATCATGTCTCAGTAGATGTTTCTCCTCTGAGACGCCTTGATTTAGCACTTAGATTTATAGCAGAAGGAGTAAGAGAGTCTACGTATTCTAATCCTCAAATGATAGAAGAAGCCTTAGCTAGAGAAATTATGCTAGCAGCTAACAATGATATGACAAGCCATGCAATAAAGAAGAAGAATGAACAAGAACGTATTGCAATGGCTTCAAGATAGCTAACTAATTTTACCATTTTGTTTCCATTTTACTTATATTTTTGTATAGATTATGTTGATGGAAATATTTTTAATTTAAGATGAAAGTTAATAAATAATGGCAATTACTATTCAACTAATTATAAATGAGTAGCAAAGACGATTTTGTTTTTTCCAAAAGTGCTTTAATGAGTACGAAGGCGGGTAAAGATATACTTAAACAAGTATTATTAAGAGAAAGAGGCTATAAACAATATAATAAATATAAAATGAAATATGAAATGGAATTTGAAGACTTTACTAAACGTTTTCTTTTATCATTACATCGACGAATTATTTCTGATACTTCTCCAAGTTCAACTGTGTCTCAATTTGCAGAAGAAGTTGGTTCCCAAGACATGGAACTTGAATCTGCTGCTAAAATTGAAGATATTAAAAATCGTCTTTCTAGACCCGAAATATTGGCTGATAGAGTACAAAGAATATTAAACTCTAATTTTGTTAAAATGACTTTTCCAGTATTTAATGCTTTATTTGATGGCTCTGTAGCTTATTATAAAGAGGATCTTTCCAATGAGTTACGAACTTCTATAATAGATGGACATATCATAGCTATTGATTTGAGTGAACCTATGGATCGAATTATGGATAAAGATGAAGATGTAGAATATCTTGATGACTATAGATTAATGAATCCCTATATTTTGGATATAGCTAGAGAAAAAATTTCTCAAGGGGGTGATTCAGTTCTAAAGGCATTTGAAGAAGGATTTAAAGATGCTAGAATAGGTCAAGTAATAGATCATAAACTAAAGATAAAACCCGAATCAATTACTGATGAACATATGATTGGTTGCTATAAAAAATATCGTTCAATTATGGGTACAGCTGGAAGAAATATGGCCTTAAATCAGACACCTTTAAATGAAATTTACCATTTAGGAATGTCAAAAGCAAGTGAATCTGTAGGTTGTGGTAACGAAATGCAAGATTCAATTAATGAAGGCGCAATCAAAATCCCATCTTGGCCCCTGTATTACTCCCTTATTGCTAATGATGTTAGAAAAGGATTTGAACTTACCCTGAAGAAAAGTGAGATATATTTAGATGAAGCGAAACTCGCACTGGAGTTTTTACCGGAAGAATTTGAACTTAAGCCATTTCTATCATTTTTATTTCTTACAGTGAATCACTATAATCAATATTGGTATCATGACATCACAAAACGTGATCTCTTTAAGTATTTTGAAAGAACAATTCATCCTCTAACACGCAAATTAGTCTAACCAAAATTCGATATAATATGTATTGGACAGAAATTTATAGACCAAAAAGTTTAGAACAGATGATTGGGAATGAAGAGATAAGAATTACTATATTGAAATGGTTAGTAAAATGGCTTCCTGGTACTAAACCATTATTTTTAATAGGAGCCCCTGGAGTTGGGAAAACGACAATTGTTAAAATATTATCTTCTATTTTGAACTATGATCTAATAGAATTAAATGCAAGTAATACTAGAAGTGGCCCACAATTAGAAAAACTTGTAAATCCACTTCTTAATAACACAAGTATATTTGGAAAAAAGATTCTTCTTTTTTTTGATGAGGTAGATGGTATTTATGGAAGAGAAGATAGTGGAGGAGTTGAAGTTATTTTAAATATTGTCAAATCATCAAACTTTCCAATAATTTTTGCTGCTAATTCCAGTAACATTAAATTAAAAAATTTATCAAAACTTTGTAAGATAATTAAATTCCAACGCATTTCTTCCAATCTATTGATGATGTTTTTAAATTTTGTATTATATGAACAAAATTATTCTCTCACTTTCGATGATAAAAAATGGATAGTTGAAAAAAGTAATGGCGATATTAGAACAATGCTTAATATAGCTCAATCTAAATGCACGGGTTATGGCCAATTTATCACCCAAAAATTTAAAGTTGATATATCTGAAGGTCTAAATGAATTTTTTTCTAGTACAAGTAAAGATAATGCCAGAGTTATTTTATTATCTTTGGATGGCAAATATACTGATCCACGGTATGGTTTATCATCTGAAGACCGAAGAAAAGATATTGTCAATTCATTATTTACAAGTATTGTAACATCGGATCTGGATATGAATACTTTGTCCCAATTATTAGACAGTCTATCCCTGATTGATTTACAAGTAGCAAGAATATATGAAAATAGAAATTGGAAATTATTAAAATATATGGATAATATTTTAATTGAACTCTTATATTCAAAGATTCAAAATAAAATGATATCTTATCGTCAATATGGAATTAGCTGGCCTTTAATGGGGCAAATTTTTTCAAGAGGTGTATCTTTGCGTAATTTAATTTCTAATCTATCTATATTATTTCATGTTTCTTCTAGTACTTTTGGAATGTTATTTTTTCCGTATCTACTGGAGATAATCCGTGAATATAAAATAGATATTCATGAATTGATTTCAAATTTTATGCTAGATGAGAAATTTGTAGAAGTTCTTCAAAAAGAGATGAATAGGCCCAAAAAATATGATAGAGTCTGATGAATGGATAAAACTCTTAGTAAAATTTAAAGGTAAATGTCAAATTTGCGAAAAGCAAATTTTAGCAGGTCAATACGCTCTATGGTCAAAATCATCAAAAAAAATTAAACATCTCGATTGTAAGAACAATAACAATAATAAGGTCAAGAATGAACCAACTGAGAAAGATTCTGGAATAATTCTACATTGTTTATTATGTGGTACCGCGGTTCAAATTACCTATCCTGATGACTTTTTCTTAGATCCTGAAAGTCCAAAAGATTCAATATTCCTGTGTAAATCCTGTTTAGAATATCCTCAATCTTACTTAAAATATCAAGAAATAATTAATGAAAAAATAAAAAAAACAGTAAAATTAAAATCTTAATTTAGATTATCTAAATAAAATGTCAAGTGAATATGAACAGAATGTAGGAAAACTGCTTGTGGAAAAAAAACAAAGATTGGATTTATTATTAGAAAATCCAAATGAAAATAAGTATGAAATACAATCATTGTCTAATGAAATTGAGACATTAAAAACAATGTTTGAAAATTATAACCTTGGTATGAATGTCTTCAGAAGAGCACAAGGAGGACGATCGGGTTTACGAGAGCAATAAATTTTCTATCTTTATTAAACTTATAATAAATTCATTATACCTTTTGCAAGAATTTCGTCATATTATTATATTGTTTATCTTATGATTATTATGTTATATATATAAATACCAGAATATGGGATAAATGCTTAAGCCATGCACGAAGAAAAGTTAAAGAAATTGTATGAATTGAAAAATTTAGCTGAATCCGGCGGTGGTAAAGAGAAAATTGATGTACAACATTCTAAAGGCAAGCTTACGGCTAGAGAGAGAATTGCTCTCCTTTTGGATGAAGGAAGTTTTATTGAATTGGATAAATATGTAACTCATCGACAGGATGATCCTGAAACTAAGAAATTCTATGGGGATGCCGTGATTACTGGATTTGGAACAATTACCGGAAGAAAAATCTTTGTGTACGCATATGATTTTACAGTTTTGGGTGGCTCCTTGGGTGAAATGGCATCAAGAAAAATTGTAAAAATTATGGATAGGGCCATTAAAGTAGGTGCGCCAATAATAGGAATTCTTGACTCTGGTGGAGCTAGAATTCAGGAAGGAGTAATGAGTTTAGATGGCTATGGTGATATATTTTATAGAAATACTACTGCTTCTGGAATAATTCCTCAAATAACTGCTAGCATAGGACCTTGTGCTGGTGGTGCTGTATATTCTCCAGCAATGACAGATTTTATTATAATGGTGGAGAATATAGGACAAATGTTTGTAACTGGACCTGAAGTTGTGAAGGAAGTTTTAAGTGAAGATGTATCATTCGAAGACCTTGGAGGAGCTTCTACTCATGCAACTAAATCTGGAGTGGCCCATATGGTTGCAGCTAATGAATATGAATGTATGGAAAAAATTAAAAAATTAATCTCATTTCTACCTCAGAACAATTCAGAAGAACCACCATCATTATTAGAACCAACTGATGACCCGAATAGACTCGATCCGTCTTTAATTAATATGTTGCCTGAAAATCCATATCAGCCATATGATATTAAATCAATCATTATGAGTATAATCGACAATAAAGATTTTTATGAAATTCATGAAACCTTTGCAAGCAATATCATTGTAGGGTTTGCTAGAATGGATGGTAAAACAGTTGGCATTGTAGCTAATCAACCAATGTATTTAGCAGGTGCTTTAGACATAGATTCTTCTAATAAAGCAGCAAGATTCATTAGATTTTGTGATTCTTTTAATATTCCGATTATTACATTAGTTGATACCCCTGGTTATTTACCAGGTGCTGATCAAGAGCATAATGGAATAATTAGACATGGTAGTAAATTATTATATGCATATTGTGAAGCAACAGTACCTAAGATTACTTGTATTATTGGAAAGGCATACGGTGGAGCTTATATTGCAATGGGAAGTAAAAACCTAAAAGCCGATATTAATTTTGCGTGGCCTACAGCAGAAATTGCAGTTTTAGGACCTGAAGCAGCAATTACAATAGTTCATAGAAGAGAACTTAAATCTTCGCAAGATGCAAAAACAACAAAAAAGAAATTAGCTGATGAATTTAGGAAAAAATTTGCTAATCCCTATATTGCAGCAGAGAAAGGAATCATTGATCTAGTAATTGACCCTATGGAAACTCGCACTATGCTAATAGGAGCTATTGCATCATTATCAGGAAAGAAAGAAACCAGTCCCTGGAAAAAACATGGGAATATCAATTTATAGGTGAATTTAGAATGTCGAAAATTTCAAGCATTCTTATAGCAAACCGTGGAGAGATTGCTCTACGTGTTATTAGAGCATGCAAAGATTTAGGGATAAAATCAATCTCAGTATATTCAGATGAAGATAATAGATCAATACATGTTAAAAGAGCTGATGAATCATATAGATTGGGCACAGCACAAGCGTCCGAAAGTTATCTTCGTATAGACAAAATAATTGAGATAGCTAAATCATCTGGCGCCGATGCTATACATCCTGGTTATGGATTTCTCTCAGAAAATGAATTATTTTCTGAAGAGTGTAAGAAAAATGGCATTATTTTTATAGGACCAACCGCGAAAGCGATGGAGTTAGCAGGTGATAAAATGAAATGTAAAGAAATAATGAAAAAAGCTGAAGTTCCTACTGTACCTGGAAGTGATGGAGTAGTTGAAGATATAGAATTGGCTGTAGATATCGCTAAGGAAGCAGGTTATCCAGTGATGTTGAAATCTGCTTTTGGAGGTGGAGGAAGGGGCATTAGATTGGTCAATAATGAAAAAGAACTGAGACAAGAATTTGAACTAGCATCAAATGAATCAAAAGCAGCATTTGGTAAGTCTGCATTATTTATAGAAAAATATCTTACCAACATCAGGCATATTGAATATCAATTGCTAAGAGATTCTAGTGGAAATGGTAGACATCTTTTCGAAAGGGAATGTTCTATTCAAAGAAGACATCAAAAACTTATTGAAATGTCCCCTTCACCAGTAGTTAATAAAGAAATTAGAGAAAAAGTAGGAGAAATTGCAGTACGTGCAAGTACTGCTCTTGACTATTTAAACGCCGGAACCGCAGAATTTTTATCTGATTCAAAAGGCAATTTTTATTTTATTGAAATTAATGCAAGATTACAAGTTGAGCATCCAGTTACTGAACTAGTTACTGGAAAAGATCTTGTCAAGTTACAAATTCAAGTTGCTCAAGATGAAGAAATACCATTTAAACAAGAAGATCTTGAATTAAAAGGCTGTGCCATAGAATGTCGTATAAATTCTGAGGATCCTTTTTATGATTTTACTCCCTCTGTAGGATTTATTCCAAATTGTAATATTCCTTCAGGACCTGGTGTGAGGGTAGATACTTATCTTTATCCAGGTTGTAATGTGTCTGGATATTATGATTCTTTAATTGCTAAATTAATTACCTATGGCGGTGACTTTAACGAAGCACGAGTAAGAATGAAGAATGCTTTATCTGAATTTACTATTGAAGGAATAAATACTACTCTTCCAATTCACCAAACAATTATAGAAGAATCTAATTTTATAAATGGCAATATTTCTACTGATTATATTGAGAAATATAATATTATAGAAAAGATGAAACAAAAAAGAAATGAGGACTACAAAGACAAAGCATATGCAGCCATATCTGCAATTCTATTACAATCTGAATATGTAAAAAAATCAAATCTAAGTCCTCAACGAGTGAATAGAATTCAAAAGTCCATGAGTGGAGGATATTATTAATGCAATTTCAAATAGAAGGTCAATCTAAATTAATTACTGCTGAATTGATATACAATAAAGGAGGCGGTGATCTTTTATTTGAAATAGACGGAAAAAAATACAATTTAAAAATTTTAAAATCAAAATCAGATGAATTTGAATTTATTCTTGAGAATACATTTCATTATGTTAAAATTCTTTCTTCTACTGAAACAAAATATAAACTTTTAATTGATGGAGTACCAATTGAAATAAAGAAACAATCCAAAATAACTGAAATTATAGAAAAATCATTAAAGGCTAAAGGAACTGTAAGTCGAGCTAATAACGTAACTAGCCAAATACCAGGTAGAGTCGTTAAAATCTCTGTTTCAACCGGAGATACAATAAAGGAGGGCGATCCTATTGTAGTTCTTGAATCTATGAAAATGCAAATTGCTATCAAGTCTAATAAAGATGGTGTTGTAAAGGAAATCAAAGTAAAAGAGGGTTCAACCGTCTCAAGAAACGAAGTAGTCGCAATAATAGATTAGCAAAAAACTTTACTGTAAAGGAAATTAAAGTAAAAGAGGGTTCAACCGTCTCAAGGAACGATGTAGTAGCAATAATAGATTAACAAAAAATTTTATTGGAATTTATTGGTTTAGAATTTAATTATAAAAAATTTTCTTTCTATTTGAGATTATCCATAATTTCTTTATAGTTAGGTTCAATGAGTGGATTATCTGAAACCCACTTATATTGTATTTTTCTATCTTTATCTAATATAAAAATTGCTCTTTTAGCAGCATTGTAATCTTTAAGTGATGCTAGATCCTTCATGACAACATTGTATTTTTTAATTACTTCCCTATTATAGTCACTTAATAAGGGGAAATTCAAATGACGATTTTCTTTGAATATTTTATTGGCAAAAGGACCATCAACAGATATTCCAATTATCTGTGCATTTTTTTTATTTAAATCACTTAAATTGTCTCTAAAGTTACACATTTCAGTGGTACATACGGGAGATTCCGCAGCAGGAAAAAAAGCAAGAATTACTTTTTTATCGTTTATGTCTTTCAATTTCATGCTTTTCATTTCTTCATTAACTAATTCAAAGTCTGGAGCAGTATCCCCTACATTTGGAATTTCTTCTGAATTCATCATATATAATATTGTCGATTAACTTTATATTAAAATTTGCCTTATTCTTTGTACTTTTCTTTCAAGGGGGAAATCTTCAAAAGCTCAGTAATTCTTTGTTTTAAAACGATGATGGTTTTTTCTATGTCTTCAATTGTATTCTGTATTCCTAAAGAAAACCTTATTGAACCTGTGATCTCTTCATGATTCAGTCCAATAGCTCTCAAAACATGAGATTCTTTTTGTCTATTGGTAGAACATGCAGACCCTGTAGATGCTAAAATTCCATCTTCATTTAATTTAATCAGCAGATCTTCGCCATTTATCCCTAAAAATGTAAAATTGACATTATTTGGTAATCTGTATTCCAAAGAACCATTCAATTTATTATTAGGGATCTCTTTATTTATTAGCTCAATTAAAAAATTCCTCAAATAAAACATGTATTTAGAATTATTTTTCAAGTTTCTCATACTTATTTCACATGCTTTTCCAAAACCTACAATACCATGGACATTTTCAGTTCCTGATCTAAAAGTCAATTCTTGTCCACCTCCATGTATTATGGGCTCAATTTTTACTTTATCACGTACATATAATGCTCCAATTCCTTTTGGTCCATTCATTTTATGGGATGACAATGATAATGCATCAACATCTAGTTCTTTTACATTTATGGGTATTTTACCAGCAGCCTGAACTGCATCGGAATGAAATATTATCTTTTTATCAAAATTGTGAACAATTTCTGATAATTCCTTGATTGGTTGAATAGTACCAATTTCATTATTAGCTAACATTATACTAACTAAAATTGTTTTTTCCGTAAGACATTTTTTTAATTCATTTTTCTCAATAATTCCATTTCTATCTACATTCAAATATGAAACATCAAATCCATCTTTTTCTAAATTATGACACGATTCTAAAATTGCATCATGTTCAATAGAACTGGTAATTATGTGATTCTTTACTTTTTGGATGTTTCTAATACTTTTGCATATTCCTTTCAAAGCTAAATTATCGGATTCAGTTCCACCTGATGTGAAATAAATCTCAGTAGGCTTTGAACCTATTAATGCGGCTACTCTTTTTCTTGCAATTTGAATTGCAATTTTTGATTTTATTCCATGAGAGTGGATAGAAGATGGGTTACCAAATAAATTTCCTAAATATGGTATCATTTCATCAATTATTTCTTGAAGGACAGGAGTTGAAGCTGCATGATCTAAATAAATTACATTATTATTAAATTTATGTGTACTCAATCATTAATCACGGTTAGCTTTCCAGATCTATATCCATATAAATCTAAAGAGACATATTTGAACCCTGTACTTTTTAATTCTGTATCTAGTTGAGTGAGTTTTCTCATGTCAAACATTTTTACCATTTCGTCTCTTCCAATTTCTATTCTAGCTATATCCCCATGATCTCTTACTCTAACATGCCTAATGTTGAATAATTCTTTAACTTTTTCTTCTGAAATTTCGATTTTTTTTAATTTCTCTTGAGTGATATTATTTCCATATGGGATTCTAGATGCTAAACATGAATTAGAAGGCTTGTTTGCTACACTAATATTGTATTTTTTAGCAATTTCTCTAATTTCTTTTTTTCCTATTCTTTTCTCTAATAAAGGACTTTTAATTTTATGTTCTCTCAACGCTTTCAAACCAGGACGATAATCACTTATATCATCTAGATGGGTTCCATCAATAATGTCTGTAACTTGGTATCTTTTTACATATGTTTTGATATGTTCACCTAAACTTTTTCTACAATAGTAACATCTTTGCATATCGTTTTTGACAAAGTTCGGATCTTCCAGCTCATTATATTCAATTACTATATGGTGAATTCCTATCTCATTTGCCACTCTTTTGGCATCTTCAAGTTCAAATAATGCTAGAGTCTTATAATTTGCAGTAATGGCAATTGCTTTTTCGCCAATTGCTTTTTTAGCCGCAAATGCTACTATTGCGCTATCAACTCCTCCGGAGAGTGCGATGAATACATTTCCTTTTGTATTTTTAATAAACCAGTCTTTTAATTGTAAAAGACATTCCTCGCTATTCATTATTACTCGCCTTAAATTTTTTATATATTTGATACATAACCATTTCCTGGATTGTTTTTAACGAACTATTTTCCAATATCGATATCTTCTTTAAATCGTCAAACTCCGGTTTGATATTGATTATGTTATTTGATGAATCTTTTGTTATTTTTACTTTGATATTATATTCCGATTTATTAACAATTACTTGCATAATTATTATGTTTCTCTCAAGAGTTATTCTATTAATTTCATTAATTCTTATTCCTGAAGTTCCAGTTTCTTTAAATAGTCTTTCAACAAGAATTTCCCGCTTAAAGTTATCAGAAAGAACTCTTATTATATTTACAGGTCTGTTTTTTTTAGTTATTCCAGGAATAACCGTTACATCCCTTGCACCTTCGTTCATCAAAACTTCTATTAAATTACCAATAATTTCCCCATCAACATCATCTATATTTGTTTCAATTAAAAACATTTTCTCATTATTTAAACCAAAGCTAAGTGGGTTCTTCCCTAGAATTATTCTAAGAATATTAGGGGTATTGTTTAAGATTTTATGACCTGCTCCTAGACCTATCTTTTCTGGAATTATAGGTGGATAATTTAAACCAAAGCTAAATGGGTTCTTTCCTAGGACTATTCTAAGAATATTAGGTGTATTTTTAAAGATTTTATGACCAGCTCCTAGACCTATCTTTTCTGGAATTAAAGGTGGATAATATCTAATACATTCAGAAGATAAGTTAACTAACATTGCTGCTCCTGTGGGAGTAGTAACTTCTCCTAGATCATTGCCAACTAGAACAAATGGTTTTCCTCTAAAAATTTCCAAAACTGCATTTGTAGGATTAGGTATCGTTCCATGGGAAAAAGTAGTTAGACCATTTCCTATACAAATATAAGTTGAAAATATTTTTGATTCAAAAATATTTAAATCCTCTAATGCAATCGCACAACCAATTAAATCAACAAAAGTATCAATACTCGAAGCTTCATGAAGATGAACTTCATTTACAGGCTCTCCGTGAATAGTTGCTTCTGCATTTATCAAAGATTTTATTGAGTCCAAAATAAAAGACTTTGAACGTGGCTTTAAATCTAAGTATTCTATGGATTTAGTTAAGTCTCTAACCATATCAATTCCTTTTTTCTTGTAAACTTTCTCATTATATTCAAAACAAAACCTGGTAGCGTTGAATCCATTAGAATTTACTTTCTCGAACCTAGCTTCTTTTATCTTGCTTCCTGAAAGAATGTTTTCACATTTGTATATCGAATCAATTACTTTTTTTTTATCTGCTCCTAAATCTATTAAAGCAGATAAAATCATATCTCCTGATAAGCCAGCAAGCTGGGCATCAATTATTGAAATTTTGGACATTATCCCTATTGTTTACAGTAATAGTTAAACATAAATTAAAATTACTTTTTTTTAATTACTATAGTCCTAAATAAAAATTTATCCTTTTTGCAGTAAGTCTTTAGTAAACTTATAATTCATCTAAAAATAATCCACTTTATGACAATTACAATAGTAGGATCTGGAAGAGTAGGTGCATCTGTTGCATTAAATTGTGGACTAAGAGAATTAGATGATATTTTATTGTTAGATGTAATTGAAGGGCTTCCCCAAGGTGAAGCAATGGATATTAATCATCAATTATCCGAACTTGGAATAGATTCTAAAGTAAAAGGATCAAATAGTTATGAAGATATGAC
>OCZS010000577.1_pt1 | contig 12302 bp, 13 predicted proteins | sample 1539071 | NCBI WGS metagenome assembly OCZS01 (sample SAMEA3113584, study PRJEB22503) | soil metagenome | reverse complement strand
AGCCTTTACAAATTGCATTTAACATTGCACCACTACCAACAGGAATTACTAGATAGTCTGGTACTTGCCAATTAAGTTGCTCTGCTACTTCATAAGCAAGGGTTTTTGATCCTTCAACATAATATGGCCTCATATTAATATTCACTATACCTATTCCTTTTGAGTCTCCAATTACCGATGCTACTCTATTGGCATCGTCATAAGTTCCATCTACAGCAACAAACTCTGCACCATAAGCTAATGCCTGAGAGATTTTTACAGGTTCTAAATCCGCAGGCGCAAATATATAGCAAGGAAGTCTAGCTACTGCAGCATGCGCAGCAGTAGCAGATGCAAGATTTCCTGTTGAAGCACAACCTACTGCTTTTAGATTAATTTCTTTTGCTCTAGATACAGCAACACCTGCAGGTCTGTCTTTGAAAGAGAAGGTTGGATTAACAGAATCATTTTTAATGTATAAAGATTTTAATCGCAAATCTGTACTAAGATTTGTAGATTTTTGTAAAGGAGTAAAACCTGAATTAATGCTAACTATGTTATTTTTATCTTTTATTGGTAAGAGTTCAAAATATCTCCAATAGGTTTTTTCTGTCCGTGATTCAAATAATTCTCTTTTTATATTAGTAGGATAGATATACTTAACATCAAGAGGTCCAAAACAATCTTCGCAAATGTATCTAAATTGAGGTTTATATTCTTTTTTGCATTCTCTGCATATCAAAGACTGTATTATTCCCATTTATACTAATGCAGTTAAAATACATGGTAAATAAGGTTCTCTAAACAAAAATTTAGTAATACTATAATTTGATAATATAAAAAAAATAGAATATTGAAACTAAATAATACAATATTATTCTTAACTATGGTAATTATATAAAAATATTATAATAATAATATATTTTTTAATAATTTTTATCTTTTAGAAGATTATGAAAACAAGAATTACTTCCAGTATGACATATAGGTTTATTGGAATTTACAATATATACTAATGCATCAGCATCACAATCAACCAGGATTTTCTCAATAGGTTGGATATTTCCTGATTCTTCACCTTTCATCCATAATTTTTTATGTGAGGTACTCCAAAACCATGCATTGCCAGTTTTGATAGTATTTTCAAGAGCCTCTCTATTAACATATGCAAGCATAAGAATATCTTTAGTCATTTGGTCTTGAACTATTACAGGTAATAATCCCCCACGTTTTGTAAAATCAAGATCTTCCAACGCTTTAAATTGCATAATATCTTTTATTTTATGTTCAATATAAAAAAGTAATTATGCAAATATTTAATATGATTTAATTTTCATATCATATTTCAAAAACAAATTAAATTTATTTAATGATTTAATATTAGTTAGCAGTGTTGATGAATACAGATACAAATGACAATAATATTCTGCATATAGGGTTCGATGATACAGACTCAACACTTGGAAAATGTACTACGCATTTAGCATTCAACGTTACATCTTATCTTTACAAAAAAAATGTGAAATTTTTAGATTATCCTTTGTTAATAAGATTAAATCCCAACATTCCATGGAAAACTCGTGGAAATGGTGCTGTTTGTTTGAGAATAATGACTAAAGCTAAAAATAATGAAAATATAATTGATTTTATTAAAAATGAGCTAGAAAAAAATTCTGAAATTGGTAAAGGTGCTAATCCCGGATTGGTTTGTTTGCAAAGCAGAGAGATTCCTGATGAAATTAAGGAATTCCATAGACTTGCAATGTTTGATATACTTAGTAAACAAAAAGCAATAAAACTAGCACAAAAATATCATTTAAAATATTTTAGTTTTGGGAATGGTCAAGGACTAGTTGGAGCTATAGCAGCTATTGGATGTTTATTAAATTCAGATCATACATTTGAGATATTAACATATAGAAAAATTAAAAATTGTGGAACTCTCAGAATAATCGATCCAGTAAATGTTATTCGTCTCCACAATACAACATTCCCCTCTACATTTAATAGTTATGATTACATACATAAACGAGTTCTTATATTACCACATGGACCTGATCCAGTGTTTTGTGGAATTAGAGGAGAAGATCCTCTGGTATTACATAATGGTTTAAAAATTCTGGAAATCGAAGAAGATCTAGCAGGATATATGATTTATCGTTCTAATCAAGGAACTGGAATGCATTTACAAAATGAATTGAAATTGTCTAAGATAAAATCTTTTACTTCCGGATATGCTAACTGTGTAATAGTAACAAATCCACAAATTATTCAAGGTGGACATGTATTATTTACCGTTGAAGACAAATTAAAAAATATTTGTTTGGCAGTAGTATATGAACCAACTGGATTAACTAAAATTGCTTCACAATTACATATAGGAGATCAAATAGAAATAGGATTTGGTGTTAGAAAAGCTACGGCAAAACATTCAAAAGTATTAAATATTGAATATATTTTTATCCGACAACTCGCACAAATTTATAATGCTGTTAATCCAGTTTGTATAAATTGTAAAAAGAGGATGAAATCAGAAGGAAAAAATAAAGGGTACCAATGCAAAAAATGCAAAATAATCGATAAAAAGTGTAAAAAAATACTCTTAATAAAAACAAGATCAATTAAGGAAGGATTATACATCCCTACGCTAAAAGCACATAGACATTTAACTAAACCTTTTCACAGATATGGAAAAGAAAAGACTAAATTTTTTGAATTTGGAAATGTAGAATTGTATCCGAAATGGTTTGAAAGATTTAGATAAACCAAAAAACAAATAGCGGGGGGTTGATTTGAACTTACGGCTACCGTAAAGCAAATATTTACTGAGGTAGAAACCGCTCTGCGGGTTATGAGCCCGCCGGGATAACTTTGCCTATTATATATCTGGCTTCCCCACCCCGCTGATTCCTTTTTTGATTTTACAACTATATATCTCTGTCTATTGAAATTTAAAATATTTTTAGATAATTTTTCAACACATTATTTAATAATTTATAATATTTATAATAAATTATTCAGGCCGTTTAATTATTTATAATGCTTTTTCCTATATCAGAGCATTAAATGCGGGAGGTGGGATTTGAACCCACGAACTCCTAAGAGATGAGGTATCTTAGTCAAATGCTAAACTTCTGAGCATCGTGTCAGATTAAATCTGATCTCACGCCTTTGACCATGCTTGGCAACTCCCGCTTTCTATAATGTAATTCCTCAGTGAAATAATAAATTTTTCATTTAATAATCCTTTAAAAAAGAAATAAGATATAATTAGTAAAGAAGAAATAATTAATTGTTAAATTCCTAAACATTAAAAGCTCTACTTAACATTATTAACTCTGGACCACTGGTCATATTTCCAACTACAACTGACTTAGAATTAGCAATAATACCTGATGCCAGAAAAGGGATTCCACCATTAATTGTTACTGGTTCAACATTAACATTTAATATATCAGAAATTGTCTTAATTTCATCATCTGATGCATTAGGATAAGCTGCAGCACCCTTATTTGTGGCAACTATCATTGCTCCTGTTTGAATATATCCAGAAATAGTCATAGAGATAACGGATACCCCCAAAATATCTTGTATTTGAGTTTTGACATCATTACATAGAGGTGACACTATAGCTCCATGATCGTTTGTAGCTATTAAATTACCTATTGCAGTATACTTACTTTTTAAGCGTTCAACATTTAATTGACTTTTTTCTTTTAATATATTAATCTCTTCGTCTGAGGTAATGGAAGAAACTAATATCCCATTATTATTCATAACCATCATTGGCCCTAATAATCGTGTGTCAGCAATTGAAACATAAATATTATCTGTAACTTCTAAATATTTTGATAACATAGTAGTTTTTGTTGGAGCAAATCCTAATGGCAGTACTATGAACTGATCATTACATTTCACAAAAATTCCAATATTTGGACTTTTATAATATGCATATTTGTAAATTCCCAAGATCTAACAATTATTATAAATATTAATATGAACTTATTGGAATATTATAATTCATATAAAAATAGAGAATTAAGTTCATCTATCTATAACTTGTCCAAGACCAAGTTTGATTGTTAATGGATCAGACAATGGCTGTGTTTTTTCTAAATTAGTCAATTGTATAACTGCTGTAATTGTTTCAATAGATTTATCTGCAATATTAGTAGCAAGTTTTATAGATTCAGTACTATTATAATTAAAACCTTGTGGATAGGAGGATGTTTTTAGCAACGTTCCGTTAATAGAGTATATTTTCATTACAGCATTAATTGTTTTATTATTCAATCCAGAAGTATCATTTGTAGTGAGAGATTTTAGAAGCACTTTTACCTGATTATCTTGATTTAAAGGAGATATAAAATGAGCATAATCTATCTCCATAGGAAACGTTTGTATAAGACCAAAAGATTCTTTTATTATATTATTTTTATTCTCGAGCGAAAATGATTGAAAAAGACAAATTGAGGAAACAGATAACAATATAAAAAATGCAAAAAAATTTTTATTGAATTGATTTAGAATATTGAAATTATTCATAGACCATTATTTGGATTAATATCTTTAGAATAACATTGATGTTAAATTAATTTGACAAAATACTATATGATTACAATAGTGAAAATATGATTTAAAAATTCTTATTCGTTTGTTTGTGTTATTTTAAAGTTCCCGTCAACAATTTGAATAATATATTTATTATTTTTAAAAAATAATTCGAGTTTGTCTTCTGTTTCTTTGATATCCACAAGTTCTTGACCTTTCATATCAGTAAATTCTACCATAAGTTTATGACGAGTTACTATTATTTAGATTATTTGAATTGTTAATAATAATAATAATAATAATATGTTCATGTTCATCATGAATGAATGAATGAATGAATGAATGAATTAGCACTTCAAATATTTTTTAAACTTACTTTTTTTAATTTTATATTAGTTCATCATTCCTCACCATAACGTATCCAAATAAGTATTTCTGTTTGCTCTGTTATTAGACTAAAGTAGGCTATATGTACTAAGCCAATAAAAACTCAAATAAAATATAGCCTTCTATTATTATTGATTTGCTCTTTATTAGAGTACTATGATTTTTACTTGTATCAGATTAAAATTTTCTAATAATACCAACCTTGATAAAAAAAGGCCTTATTATAATTGGTATTAAGTCCTATTTCTTTGGATACTTAGCCTCTAATTCTTTTAATATCTTTTAATATTATAAGGACAATTTTTTGGATCTAGCATAATCTAGCATTTTAATTATCCAATTCAATTTTTACTTCTTTTCATTTATCTCATCCTATAGATTAAGATGGTGAGACATATGAAAGAACTGATAGTCTACACGCACACGCATAATAGCCATATTAACTGTAAGAATCTAGATTACCAATTTTTCAGATTTTGGGAAGTAATTGGATTCAAATATATTGATTGAAAGTAAATACCAAAAATATTGCAGGCAATTGAAGCATATAATTTATCTAAAATTTATAAAGATACAGTCGTACCAGCTTTAGATAATATATCATTAAAAATCGATAAAGGGCAAATTTTCACATTATTAGGAAGGAACGGTGCTGGAAAAACTACCTTTGTAAGAATTTGTGCAACTCAATTGTTACCAACATCTGGTACGTTGAAAGTTTCAGGTTATGATGTAATAAGTCAAGCAGAACATATAAGGAAATTTATCTCTGTGGTTCCTCAAGAAGGAAGACCATTACGAGCACTTACTCCTTGGGATCATGTTTATAATTGGCTCAAGATTAGAGGAGAAGAGAAGTCTATTGCAAAAATAAAAACTGAAAAAATATTAGAAAGATTTGAATTACTTAAAGTAAAAGATAAACCTGCAATGAATTTGTCTGGAGGAATGAAACAAAAGATTTTAGTAGCAATGGCTACTGCTGTTGATGTAGATTTATTATTTCTGGATGAACCTACAATTGGTCTCGATCCAGTTTCAAGACGGCAAGTTTGGAGCTTAATGCAAGATTTGAAAAAAGAAGGTAAAACTATATTACTTACAACTCATTATATGGATGAAGCAGAAATATTATCTGATAAAATAGTTATAATAGATAATGGTAAAATTGTAAAAGAGGGAAATATTAATGATTTACGAAAAATAATTCCGCAAAATATTCGTATGGATATATCTAAAAAAAATATTGATGTTGAACAATTGAAAAGTTATGGAAATGTAGTAGAAATAGGCACAGATATTATTAGGTTATTTACCTTTGAATCTCACATAGGTGAATTATCTAACCTAGCTATAAAAAATAATATATCCTTTAATATATCACCTATAACACTAGATGATATATTTGTATATTTAGTAGGAAATTCTATAAAAAATAATTAAAGTGATATTAAAAAGATTAAGGATAGTTAAAAAGAAAATTTAAGTGAATTGAATTTTAATCTTATTTACTTCGTCTAATGCTTTAGCAATCTGTTCATCATTTTCATTTCCATACATCACTAACAAACGATCATTATTATTAAGGATATAATCGGAAATAGATTTCGTTGAATTTCCATTGATGAATGTTCTTAGTTTATTATTATTATTATCATCGCAATATTCCGTTCCATTAGTGAAGACCAGACAATTATTTTTCTTGTCTATATCCATTTTGATACTTTTTAAAAAATCCGCAAAAGTAACATTTGTTGCATGTCTATGTAGTGTAGTGCCATCACCGTTTTCAACATGAATATAATCAGATTGTACTTGGTATTTTGGTTGACTAAAATCTATGTTTTTGCCATTTACTTTAACTAAAAATGCTGCATGTTCATGTGCAGAACCTAAAGGTCCAAAACCGGCAACAGATAGAGTATTTTGAGAAAATAAATAAATTGAAATTCCAGCAATAATAACAAGTACAACTATAATTGGAAGAATAATTGTTTTTAAGTTTTTGCTCCTTTTTTTTCTTGTTATATCGAAATAGCTCTTTTTCTTTTTATTATCGTCATTTTTATTGTTCTTTTTCTTTTTATTAGACATGATAAATTGATTGATTTGAATAATATTGTATTATATAGCACTTTCGGAAACATGGAATGGAACTGAACTGTTTTTAAGTATAATATCAAAATTATAGTAATTTTTTTCTAATAATAATAAGACAGTAGAGTCTCATATCTTTCATTTGGATCTACATATTAGGAATTAAATATTGATAGAACATTAATCTAAGCAATAATGTATAATATCCTATTCTAATTTTTATTTATTTCAATCATTCTTTAAAATCGATATAAATTTGTGTCTAACTATAAATGTTATTTCTTTTACGAGAGTAAATATACAATCTCTAATGTATATTAAGTGGTTATCTATAATATAATGTAAAGCCTCAAATATTAGAATATTTATCTCAAGCTTATTATGTCCATATTGGATTGTCAAAGTCATTATCAAGTTAGTTTTTATTTAATTGGAATAATTAAACATTATAAACTTTATCTGGTAAAACAATATAATTTACAAGGCAAAATTAGAATTTAAAACTAACTAATAGGGAAATTAATTTGAAACAGTAAAATACAAAAAGAAGGAAACAATTGTATAGATAAATGTTTTTTTTTATAAGCCCAATAGGTCTTGGTCATGCAGCAAGGGATGTAGCAATAATTCATAATTTAAAGTTTAAAAATGATGATAATAAAGTAAATTTTGTTACTGGGTCTGCAGCATATACATTTTTAAAAAGTTATGGATGGAAAGCCTTTAATTTATACGATCCACCTAAATTTGAAATCGAATCTGGAAAACTAAATCATTCCTTTAGATGGTTAATAAAGTATTTTTTATATTATAAAAAATGTAAAGAAATTGCAACAAAAATTATAGACGCGAATCTTGAAAAACTAATAGTCAGTGACGAAGACTTTGCATCAATTTCTATAGCAGAGGAAAAAAATTTAAGAAGAATTCTAATTACAGATATAATTAACACTAGTTTTACAAAAGGTATAACATCAATAATAGAAAAAAAAATGAACAAGAAATTATGTCAAATTATAAAGAAATGTGATTGCGTAATAATACCTGATTATGGAGATGATACAGAAAATTTTAGATACGTTGGACCAATTGTAAGAGAAATTCTCGAAAGTAGGGAAACATTACGTAAAAGATTTAATTTTACTAAAAAAACAATTGTTGTAAGCGTTGGTGGAACTGATGCTGGAAAATACCTAATAGAAAAAGTTATTGATTCTTTTAGAAGATTAAAGACAAAATTAGATATAGACCTTATTGTTGTAACTGGGCCCACTCTAGAAATAAATCCAGCTGAAGATTTTCATTTGTTAGGATATGTACCTAATTTGAATGAATATATTTATGCTTCTGACTTAATAATATCATTAGCAGGTAGATCTACAATGGACGAATCCATAGTTTATAACATTCCTGGAATATTTATACCTCTTAAAAATCATTATGAGCAAGAAGAATGTGCCAAAAGGCTGGGCTTTGAATATAAAGATATATTAAGACTTGATAAATTAATTGAGGAAAAACTTAGCTCAAATTCTGATATGAGAAAAAATAATGTGAGCAATGGAGCAAAAAAAGCGGCTGAGATCATATCAAGTTTTATTTAGATGTTATACATTAATAATATAACAAAAATTACAATAGGATAGGTATAACGTATGACTGAAGTTATTGTTGCAAAATTTGGAGGAAGTACTATTGGCCAGAATGGTGATCAAATACCTACTGTGATAGAAAGAATAAAGGCTATGAGAAAAGAAGAGAAAAAAATTGTAGCTGTTTTTTCTGCACCATTAATGGAACATGAAGGAAAAGTCAAATCTATGACAGATATTGCCATACATATTGGTAGAAAATATGCTTCTGGTCAAACAGTAGATACAAATATTTTGTATAGAACATATTTAAATATAGCCAAAAAATATTTATCTCAAAAATATTTTGAAGAATTTGAATTTCATCTTAATAAATTTTATAATTATGTTACATCTTCGTTAAATCATGTTGCTCAAAATAAAAGGTTTATTGATGTTACTAGATCAAGAATACTTGCATATGGAGGAGAGATTACCATGTCATATCTTATGGATTACATAATGAGAAGTAATGGGTTAAAATGTGACCATGTTGATATTGAGAAATGGCCGATAATTACTGATGATAATTTTGAAGCAGCTAATTTCATGTTAGAGGAATCTAAAGAACATAAAAAACATTTTCTTAAATTACTTGAAGAAAATGAAGTAATATCTATTGGAGGATTCATTGGAAAAACAATTGATGGACTTGAAACAACATATGAAAGGGGAGGGTCTGATAGAACTGCAGCAGATATTGCAATAATTCTATATGATGAATTTAAAGTACAAATAGATTTCGAAAAAGATAACATTGTACTAAGCGCAGATCCAAAAATAGTAAAAGAAGAATTGGAATCTATACGATATTTATCGTATAATGAGGCAAGATTAGCTGGTATGTTTGGTATGAAGATTTTAGATCCTATTGCAATTAAGGAAATTGATGACAATAATTTTGATATCCCTATAGTAATTACATCTATACTGAATCCTTCTGATATTACTATAATTGAAAAATCTTTGATTAATAGAAAACACGACTTTTTAGATAGTGTAGAAAATGATGATGATGATGAGGATGATAGTTCATTAATCAAGATTGTAACAGGAAAAAGAAATTGTGTTATTGTCAGAATGGAAAGTATTGCTGCTTCGTATTTAATTGCATCACTTGAAAAGGATAAACGATATTATAATTTCTTAAAATTATCACCATTTAAAGTTGATGATATAGAAATTACAAGATTGCTATTTCTTGATGCAGACTATGTCAAGCGTCATGAACGTCATTTTAAGGCTTTTTATCCAAAAGTCGAATTTGCTTATGGAAAAGGTGTAGTTACGCTAATTGGAGATATGATGTGGAAAATGCCAAAAATTGTTTCTACTGCAAGTAGAACTGTAGGAGATTATGATATAAATATACTGAATTTGGATGCACAAGAGGAAACATCAAGAATTCTTATAATAGTAGATGACATAGATAACAATGTTGCAAATGCTATAAGAGCAATACATTTACAAAGATATAAAACAGATTTAAAAATTCCTCACAACAATTAAACTTTATTAGTATTAAAGAATGAAAATCAAATGGACGAAAGAAATATTATTTGGATTGATGGTTTTTTATATGAAAATCAAAATGCTAAAATACATATTTTAACACATTCTTTGCATTATGGTACTGCTGTATTTGAAGGAATAAGATGTTATAAAACCCAAAAAGGACTAGCAATATTTAGATTACAAGATCATTTGAAGAGGTTATTTGATAGTGCAAAAATATATTTTATGAACATTGAATATTCAATGAAGGAATTAGAAGATGCAATAATTAATACAATTAAAAAAAATGGATTAGATGAATGTTACATCAGACCTTTAGTTTATTTTGGTCACGGAAAAATGGGAGTTTATCCATTAAATAATAAAGTTTCAGTCTCAATAGCTGTTTGGAAATGGGATGAATATATAAAAAAAGAAAATGACGACCAAGGAATAAGACTTATGGTATCAGGATGGATGAGAATTGATGGACGAACCATGCCAGTTCATGCAAAAGCTACAGCTAATTATGCTAATTCAGCATTAGCTAGAATTGAAGCAATCAAATCGGGGTTTGATGAAGCTATACTGTTAAATACTGCAGGAAAAGTAGTGGAAGCAAGTGCAGAAAATATTTTTATCGTAAAAAATAAGACATTGATAACTCCTCCAATATCATCTGGCTCACTGGAAGGAATAACACGAGATACAGTATTAGCATTGGCAAAGGAAGATAGTATTCTTACAGAAATTCGTGATATATCCAAAGATGAATTATATTTAGCAGATGAAATTTTTTTAACTGGTACAGCGGCAGAAATAAAGTCCGTCGGTGAAATTGATAATAGAACGATAGGAAATGGAAAAACTGGAACAATAACAAAAAGAATAAAGAAATTATTTGAAAAAGCGATAAGAGGAAATCATAAATATAGTGAAAAATGGTTGGTATACATATCTAAATAATAACCGATAAAATCAATTATTAAAAAATAAATAAATATTATTATTTTTATCATTTTGATTGGTTGAAAAAAGTTACTACCTCTGATCAAGATCTAAAGAATAATTATTATTTAGATTGGGATGATATTGAAAATCTTGTAAAGAAGACTGCCCTAAAAATAAAAAAAAATAATAACAAGAAATACGATCTGATTATTGGTATAAAAAATGGGGGCATAATTCCTGCAATATTAATTTCACGAGAATTAAATATTAATGATATTGAATTTATTACCATTAGAAAGAATAAAATATTCAAGTTTAATAAATTTCACAAAGATAAAAAGTATTTATTAATAATAGATGAAATTTATGATACTGGAAAAACTTTTTCCATTGTAAATGAATATTTTAAAAGATTCGAATATGACTATGCATGTCTTATAAGTAGATATAGAATTCCAGATAATAACAAAATAGTAACAGGGAAAGTTTTGAATCATAAGAGGTGGATTGTATTTCCGTGGGAAAATGGATAGTAGCTATAATTATGATTTATACATTATATTTTATGTAGTTGACTATAGATCTATGCCAAGTATTATGTCAATGAATTAATTAAAGTATTATGTACTTAAACTATGAGGAACAACCAAAAAATAGGAGGTTTGCTTATAGCCGCTATATTTTTTACAGCAAATATACCATCACTATTAGAACAAACTTTTGCACAAACAACTATTAATGGTGCAGGAGCAACCTTTCCATTTCCTTTAATAGATACACGGATAGAATACAACATTTGGAAAGAAAACAAATAGTATAATACATCTTAATTTTTCTCTTAGTGAACTTTCTAGATTATATCAAATTACCAAAGGACAAATCAAAATATAATAATAAATGGAGTTTTTAATCTCTTTTAATACCTACATATTGTATACTAATTGTTGTATTATTCTTTCTTTAGTAGATCTACTATTCTACTATTCCTTAAATTACAGTAAAAATTCTAAAATTTTATCTTTTATGATTATTATATTCCTATCCAGAACTTATAATTAATGTACCTATTTTCATTATCTATTTCTAAAATAAATAATTTTATTATTGGACAATATAGTTTGATTATTCTTTGATAGTTTAACCAAATTTTCCAGATATATATCTTTCAGTTAATTCTTTTTTTGGCTTTTCGAAAATTTGTTTTGTTTCTCC
>OCZS010000576.1_pt1 | contig 12303 bp, 10 predicted proteins | sample 1539071 | NCBI WGS metagenome assembly OCZS01 (sample SAMEA3113584, study PRJEB22503) | soil metagenome | reverse complement strand
GCGGTGACTGACTTCGGCGTCGAGACGATCGAGCTCGACCTCCCGCCGCTCGTCAGCGCGCTGAGCAGGCGACTGCGCGATGCGGGCGTGGCGACCGCGCCCGGCCGCGCTGCCGGCTTCGCAGAGGCGCTCACGCTCGCTCGGCCGGTCTCGCGCCGCCGGCTGTATTGGACAGCCCGTGCGGTGTTCGTTTCCGATCCCGCGCAGATCGACGCCTTCGATGCGGTGTTCTTCTCAGTCTTCGGCGGTCGGACAGAGGTCAAGGACGACGACCCAGAGGAGACCATCGCGACGCGTCCGGTCGATTGGCGTACCTCGCCGCCGAGCATGAGCGACGAGAGTGACGAGGATCCGGCCGAGCTCGAGGTGCCGGCGCTGATCGCCAGCGACGAGGAGCGGCTCGGCCAGACGAGCTTCGACCAGCTCGAGCCCCACGAGCTCGCGCAGCTCTATCGGCTGATGTCGCGGCTGCAGCTGGCCGCTCCGCCGCGGCGCACGCGCCGCTACGAGAGGGGACGCCGCGGAGAGCACATCGACCTGCGCCGGACCCTGCGCGCGAGTCTGCGCACGGCGGGCGATCCGATCCGGCTCGCGCGCCGGCACCGACGCGTCACCCGCCGGAGGCTGGTGATGCTCTGCGACATCTCCGGATCGATGGAGCCCTACGCGCGGGCGTACCTGCAGTTCCTCACCTGCGCGGCAGGCAGCGGGCCGAACGCCGAGGCGTTCGCATTCGCGACCCGGCTCACGCGCCTGACCCGCGCGCTGGCTTCCCGCAACCCCGAGCGCGCGATCCAGCGCGCCGCGGAGACCGCCCCCGACTGGTCCAGCGGGACAAGGATCGGAGACGCGCTGCGGGAGTTCAACAACCGACACGGTCGCCGCGGCATGGCCCGAGGGGCCGTGATCGTGATCCTCTCCGACGGCTGGGAGCGCGGCGATTCGATGCTCGTCGGGCGCGAGATGGCGCGCCTGGCGCGTCTGGCCCATCGGATCGTGTGGGTCAATCCGCGCGTGAGCGCGGGTGACTTCTCGGTGCAGTCGGGAGGCATGAGAGCCGCCCTGCCGTACTGCGACGCACTCGTGAGCGGCCACAACCTCAAGGCCCTCGACGAAGTCGTCGAGGCGATCAGCGAGGGGTTGTGGCGCCGCGAGCCGCCGCAGGCGCCGGCGGCCGAGGCCGAGGAGACGTGGGCCAGCGCCACGCCGGTCGCGGGAAGCTCGGTCGCGATGCCGAGCGGCCACGGGCCGAGCAGGGGCAAGACGACCCCCGGCTGGGTGACCGATGACTGAAAAGACCTGCATCTACCCGGGCTGTGATCGACCCGCAGTCCCTCCGCACCCGCTGGGTGGTCCGCAGCCCGCTTTCTGCGACCTGGAAGAACACAACGCGCTGACCGCGCACCAAGAGCGCCGGCGCCTAGCGGACAAACCCGACCGAGGAGGCGAGGCAAGCCGTGGCTGACGAGGCGTACCGAGCAGTCTTTCTGCGAGTCCACCCGACGGGGAAGATGGTGCTGAGCCTGACGACCGAGCCCGACGGGAAGGAGCCGCAGTACGCGCAGCTCGTCGCCGACGAGCTCGGCGTCCCGGCCCTGGACGTCAAGGTCGTGCCCGCCGACACCAACCGGTTCGGCGTCGGCCACGGCTACAACACAAGCCCTTCCGAGGGCACGTCGGCGGCGATCGTCAGCGCCGCGGGAAAGATTCGCGACAAGGCGCAGCTGCTGGCAGGCATGGCGCTCGACACCTCACCCGAGACCCTCACGTGGTCGAACGGGGCCTGGGTCGGAGCCGGCGAAGGCGATCCCACGCAGGTCAAGACGATCGAGGATTTGGCGCTTTACGCGCACGGCACCGGTGCCCTGCCGCCGGGGGTCGAGGGCGGGCTGGACGCGCAGACCGTCTACCGCGACTGACCCGCCGTCACCGTGTCAGCGGGATCTGGTTCTTCCAGACCAGGTCGTTCACGACGCCCCAGTCCAGGTTGGCGAAGAACGCGTCGATGTAGGCCGCGCGGTCGTTCTGGAAGTCGAGGACATACGCGTGCTCGTAGACGTCGAGCGCGACGAGCGGCGTCGCGTTCCAGACCGGGAACGTGTTCTGCGCGTCGCCGACGTAGTTGAAGAGCCGCCCCTCGTCCCAGTCGTAGGCCGTCCACGCCCAGCCGCGACCGCCCATCCCGCTCGCCTTCAGGTCGGCGCACCACGCCTCGGCCGATCCGAAGTCGCGCTCGATCAAACGTCGGATCGGGCCGGCCGGCTTGCCGCCGTCCCCGCCAAGGTGCTCGAAGTAGAGCTCGTGGTTCTTGATCCCGCCGATCGCGAAGGAAAGGTCGATTTTCAGCGCCCGCAGGTCCGCGTCGGCCCCAGCGAGCTGCGCGAGAATCGCGTTCCGTTTCTGGACGTAGCCCTCGTAGAGCTTGTAGTGGGCCAGGACCGTCAGTCGTGAGATCCCTTCGAGGTCCAGCAGCGCCGGCTTGAGCTCGCGGGGGGCGAGTTCCTCGTGAGTCGCCGCCTCCGACGGGAGGGTGGCGTCGATCGCGACCTCCACGTCGTCGGCGACCTTCAACGCTCCGAACAGGCCCGAGTAGGGCGTCATTCCCCAGTTGCTCTGCGTGACGACGACTCGGCCGCTGACCTTGCCGTCCTCCCCGACCGCAACCTCGAACGTAAGCGGACGGGTCTCGCCGGCCAGTGTCAGCTCGCCCTCTACCGTGAGCCCGCCGTCGGCCCTCTGCACCGAGGTCGACCTGAACTCGATGCTCTTGCGCAGGAGGACCTCGTCGTCGATCGTCTGCTCGATGTTCGCCTTGTCCTCGTACCCGAGCGGTTGCATTCCCCCGGTGCCCTCACGCACACGGAGGGACGTGGGGTCGACCTCGAGCGCGATGCTGGTCGCCTCGCCGACCTCGAACGTCGCTTCCCAGCTGAGGACGTGGATCAGGAGGTCGTGTCCGGCTTTGGCCGCTGCCCCTGTGCGTTCGGTCCTCACCGACAGGGTGCCGTCCTTCGGCCCGAGCTTGTACGTGCCTGGCGGGATCGAGATGCGCGGAGCCTAGAGCACGCTCGGATAGGGTCTCGCGGTGGCCGTCAGGCTCGAGCATCCGTTCTCCACCGAGAAGCCGATTGACGAGACCTACGCAGCGATTCTCGACCTCGAGCGCCTGGTTCCGTGCGTCCAGGGAGCCAGTGTCCTCGAGAAGACCGGGCCTGACTCCGTCAAGGCGCAGATCGACATCAAGATGGGGGCGATGTCGATGACCTTCGCCGGGACCGTCGAGATCGTCGAGCAGGACCCTGAGGCCCACCGGATGGTCATGAGCGTCAAGTCCAAGGAGCAGGGCGGCTCGGGCTATGCGAACGCCGAGGTCGTCTTCTCGCTCACGGACGGCGGAGGGACGGTCAACACCAACGCACAGATCACCGGAAAGGCCGCGTCGATGGGCGAGGGCGTCGTCCACGGCGTCCTGGACGCGCTGATCACGGACTTCAGCGGCAAGCTCGCCACCCTCTGACCGCGATGGCGACGATTCCGATGCGAGAGGTCCGCGAGGGCGAGGTGCCGCGCGACGGCGGAACCGCGCTTCAGGAGGACCCTGATCGGCCCGTCTTCCGCGGCAATGGGCCGGACGACTACGTCTGCGTGGAGTGCGGCAACCTCCTTGCAGAGGCGATGCACCCGGTGCAGATGACGAAGAAGGTGCGGGTTCGCTGCGGGCGGTGTCGACGGTCAACGTGTCCGTGATCGACGGATACGAGGGACCGGACCGCTCCTAAATATCATCGGCGCTTCAGGTGACACGCGTAGGTCGCGCCTCCACCTGCCGGTACTCGCCGGTCTCCACCAGCCGCGCCAAACGGTCGACCGTGTCCCAGACGTCGACGAAGCGGCTGTAGAGCGGCGCAAAGCCGAGCCGGACGATGTCGGGCGGGCGGAAGTCGGGAATCACCCCCGCGCGCTCGATGAGTGCGCGGCAGAGGCGCCACCCCTCCTCGTGGCCGAGCGAGACATGCGCCCCGCGCCGCATCGGATCGCGAGGTGTGTTCAAGCGGAAGCCGAGCGGCCGGAGACGCTCGTCGTGCAGTGTGACGAGGAGCTCCGTGAGCGCAGCCGCCTTCTCGCCGAGGCGCTCGAGCCCCGCGGCGAGGACCAGCTCGATGCCCGCCCGTACTGCCACGAGGCCGAGGATCGGCGGCGTTCCCGCGAGGAAGCGCTCGATTCCCGCCGCGGGCTCGTAGCGCGCTCCCATCCGGAACTGGTCCCGCTGACCGAACCACCCCCACACCGGTGAGTGCATTCGCTCCTGGAGATCGGAGCGCACGAAGAGAAATGCGGGAGCGCCGGGGCCGGCGTTGAGGTACTTGTACGTGCAGCCGACCGCGAGGTCGGCTCCGCTATCGGAGATTCGAACCGGGAGGGCGCCGGCGGAGTGGCTCAGATCCCAGAGCACCATGGCGCCGGCGCCGTGAGCAGCCTCGGTGATCGCCGGCAGGTCGGCCAGCGCACCGGTGCGGTACGACACGTGCGAGAGGCTGACGAGCCCCACGTCGTGCGCGGACGCCGCGCGGGTCACGTCGTCCGCCGTCGGGCCCTCGATCGGATCGGTCGTCATACGTCGCAGCTCGAGGCCGCGCCGTGCGGCGATGCCCTCGAGCACGTAGCGATCCGTCGGGAAGTCGTGCTCGTCGACGAGCACTGCGCGTTGCTGTCCTGGAAGGTCGAGGGCGGCTGAGGCCAGCTTGTAGAGGTTGATCGTCGTCGAGTCGCAGGCGAGCGTTTCGCCGGGGTGTGCGCCGATCACGTCTCCGATCTCGTCGCCGATGCGGACGGGGAGCTCGATCCAGTGCTCCCAGCCTCCGACGAGGCGGTCGCCCCACTCGCGTACGAGGGCCTCGATCCGCTCGACGGTCTCATGCGGCAGGCGGCCGAGTGAATTGCCGTCCGCATAGATGCGTTGCGGGTCGTTCAGAACGAAGCGCTCGCGGAACCCGGCCAGCGCGTCGGCGCGGTCGAGAGCCTCGGCGTGTCTGCGGTGAAGCGTCACCCGACTGGCGACAGTCTCCTACAGGGCATCGAGCCGGCAGGACGGTTCGTTCTTGACAACTTCGCTGCGCAATGCGTTGAATCAGTCGCATGCTCCTCTCTGCGGTCGAATACGCACGCCCGTCGACCGTGGAGGACGCAGTGCGATTGCTCTCCGCTCACGACGGTGCCCGCGCGCTCGCCGGCGGACAGACGCTCACGAACGTCATGAAGGCCCGGGCGGCCGCGCCGGACGTGCTCATCGATCTCAACGGACTCGACGAGCTTCGGACGATCTCGCGGCCGGGAGACGGCAGCCTCGAGCTCGGAGCGATGACAACGCTCTCGCAGATGATCCGCTCCTCTGAAGTCGCAGAGGCGCGCCCGATCCTGGGCGAGGTGGCCTCGCAGATCGCGGACGTCCAGGTGCGAAACCGGGGCACGATCGGCGGAAACATCTGCTCCAACGATCCGACGAACCATTTGCCGCCGCTGGTCGCGGCGCTGGGCGCGACGATGACCATCCACAGCGACGACGGAGAGCGAACCGTGACCTCCGACGAGTTCTTCGTTGGGGTCTACATGACCGCTGTCGGCCCGGGCGAGCTGCTGACGAGGATTACGATTCCGGCTGCCGCCGGCGCCAAAGACGGCTTCGCTTCGATCCCGATCGGCCGCGACGGGACCTGCATCGTCAACGCTGCCGCTACCGTCACGGACGGACAGGCGCGGATCGGGCTCGGGTGTGTGGCCGCGACGCCGCTTCTGGTCACCTCGGCGACCGGCGAGTCCGCCGTTCGCGAAGCAGTGCGTGGCGCAGGTCTCGACCCGCCGTCCGACGTCCATGCGTCGGCCGATTACCGAAAGCATCTTTCCGAGATCGTTGCGAGTCGAGCTGTCGAGGCGGCGGCGTGATCGAGCCCGTTCGCGGTCAGCGCATCTCGGTCGCAGTGAACGGCGAGCGTTACGAGCGGGACGTGGAGGCTCGGCGGCTGCTGGTCCACTTCCTTCGCGACGATCTCGACCTCACCGGCACGCACGTCGGTTGTGACACGGGAAACTGCGGCGCCTGCACGGTGATCGTCGACGGCGTCGCCGTGAAGAGCTGCATGATGCTCGCGGTTCAGGTCGATGGGACGGCCGTCGAGACGGTCGAGGGGCTGTCCCCGGACGGCGAGCTCCACCCGCTTCAGCAATCGTTCAGCTCCTTCCACGCGCTTCAGTGCGGCTATTGCACGCCGGGCATGCTCATGAGCGCGAAGCACCTACTCGACCACAATCCGGAGCCGACTGACAGCGAGATTCGGCGGGCGATCCAGGGCAACATCTGCCGCTGCACCGGCTACGTGAACATCGTCGAGGCGATTGCCGCGGCGGCCAAGGGCGAGGTCAAGTGAGCGAGACGACGGTCACGCCTGATCAGCCGATCACCGTCGAGGAGCAGGAGGTCGCGCCGGGCTTCATCGGCCAGAACGTCCCGCGGAAGGAGGATCGGCGGCTCGTCCAGGGTGAGGGCGTCTTCGTCGACGACGTCAAGCGCCACGGCATGGCGTACGTCCACTTCGTCCGGTCGCCCTACGCGCACGCGGCGATCAGCGCGATCGACGTCTCGAAGGCGATGGAGCTCGAGGGCGTCTACGGGACGCTGATCGGCGAGGAGGTCGCAGCCGAGACCGAGGCCTTCTTCCAGATCGCACCGCCGCCCGGAGGGGATCTCCAGGACTACGCACTCGCCGTCGGGCGGGTTCGCCACGTTGGCGAGCCGGTCGTGGCCGTCGCCGCGGCGACCCGCGAGCTGGCTCGGGACGCCGCCGACCTGGTCGAAGTCGAGTACGAGCCCCTCGACCCGGTCCTCGACCCCGAGACCGCTGCAGACCCCGCGACCGCGCAGCTCCACGAGGAGGTCCCGAACAACACCATCTGGCAGGGGAACTTCGACTACGGGGACTACGACGCCGCCCTCGCCGAGGCCGACAAGGTCGTGCGGATCAAGCGACTGCACTTCCATCGTTTCTCTTCGACTCCGCTGGAGACGAGCGGCGCAGTTGTCGAGTACAACCGCGGCACGGGACAGTGGACGATCCACTCGAACAACCAGTTCCCCGGCTTCGCGATCATCATGATGGCGCCGGCGCTGAAGGTCGGGATGGACAAGCTTCGCTTCGTCTCCCAGGACATCGGCGGCGGCTTCGGCAACAAGATCTGCACGCATGTCCAGCTCGTCGCGATGTGCCTGCTCGCCCGCAAGCTCCGGCGAGCGGTCAACTGGACGGAATGGCGCACCGATCAGCACACGGCCAACTCGCACGGGAACGAGCGTGTCTTCCTCGACGTCGAAGTGCCGGTCAAGGCGGACGGCACGATGCTCGGCTTCAAGGCGCGCATGATCGACGACTGCGGCGCCTGGACGCGGTATGAGCCGCTCGGCTGCATCATCTGGGCGCAGGTCACCCCCGGCGTCTACCGCTGGCGGAACGTCCGCGTCGACTTCACCCAGGTCTGCACGAACAAGTCGCCGTGCGGCCCGAACCGGGGCTACTCGCGGATGCAGCACCTGTGGTTCACGGAGCGGATCATCGACATCGTCGCGCAGGAGCTCGACCTCGACCCGGTCGAGATCCGCAAGCGCAACTACATCCGCGCCGACGAGATGCCGTACGAGACGCCGAACGGCTGCGTCTACGACTCCGGCGACTACGCGCGCTGTCTCGACGAGGCGCTGAAGCTCGTCGGCTACGAGTCGATCGACGAGAAGCGCAAGGATGCCGAGTCGCGGGGCAAGCTGCTCGGCGTCGGCATCGGCTCCACCCTCGACTCGGGGACGAACAACTTCGGCCAGTCCACGCTCGTCAACCCGGAGCTCCAGTTCTCGGGGAACAACGAGGTCGCGACGGTCAAGCTCGACATCTTCGGCGAGATCGTCGTCACCATCGGGACGACGCCGCAGGGCCAGAGCCACGAGACGACTGCAGCGCAGGTAGTCGCGGACATCCTCCACGTCTCGCCCGACGACGTGAATGTCCGTGCCGGCCACGACAGCTACTGGAACTCTCACGCGGGTTTCTCGGGCACCTACGCGAGCCAGTTCGCGGTCACCGGGCTCGGGGCCGTGAAGGGTGCGGCCGACATGCTCGCGGACGAGATCCTGAAGCTAGGCGCCGCTGTCCTCGGCGCCGGGTCGGCGGACGAGGTCGAGCTCGACGGTGGGTTTGTCCGCCGAAAGGACAACCACGAAGCCGCGCTGCCGTTCATGGCGTGCGGCGCGATCGTGAATGCGAACAACGCCGTCCTTCCGCTCGAGCTCCGCGACCTCACGCTCAACTGCCGCTACGTCTACGTCCCTCCCCATCAGCTGCCGGACAAGGAGCGCAAATACGGCAACTTGACGTTGACCTACGCCAACCAGATCCACGCATGCGTGGTCGAGGTCGATCCGGAGACAGGCGTCTACGAGCTCGTCGACTACGGCGCGGTCGACGACTGCGGCGTCCGGATCAACCCGCTGATCGTCGAGGGCCAGGTACACGGCGCAGCCGCACAGTCGATCGGCGCCGCGACGCACGAGATCTTCCCCTACGACGAGGACGGCAACCTCCTGACTCCGAACTTCTACGACTACCACGTGCCGCACGCGCTGGACATGCCGCCGCTGAAGACGGCCTACGTCGAGTCGCCGTCGCCGTTCACGTCCCTCGGAACGAAGGGAATGGGCGAAGGTGGCGGCGCCGGGCTCAGCGCGGTGGCTGCGGCACTCCAGGACGCCCTTCGCGGCTCCGGCAAGCCGATCGTCTCGACCAGCTCGAATCCCTACAACACCGTCTGGGAGCTCCTTCGGAATCCGGAGGAGAGCCGGCAGCTGGTCGAGGTCGAGCATCGGTGAAAGTCCAGGGCGAGCGCGAGTTCGCCGCGCCGCGGCAGACGGTGTGGAGTGTCCTGCAGGACCCGGCGCAGATGGCGGCCCTCATGCCTCATGTCGAGAGCTTCGACGTCGAGGACGACCGCCGCTGGAAGGCCAACGTCAAGATCCCGCTCGGACTCGGCTCGCTGAAGATGTCGATCAAGTTCGAGAAGCTGGAGGAGCGGGAGCCGGAGTTCTCCCGGCTGCAGGCGAAAGGAACAGGGGTGGGTGCGCTGATGAACCTCCAGACGCAGTTCAATCTCAGCGACCAGGACGGCGCCACCGCCATGGCGTGGGAAGCCGACGTTCGTATCGCCGGGCCGGTGGGCAGCATGGGGCAGCGGGTGCTCCAGCCGATCGTGAACCAGCAGGTGCAGCTCGTGCTCACCGCGCTGGACAAGCAGGTCGCGAAGGCCGGTGGCGAGTCTCCTGACGCTGACGCCGAGTCCAAGGATGCCGGGCCTCCCGCGGAGACCACGCCCGAAGGTGATCCGGCAGCCGACGCCGGCTCGAGCGGCGCCGAGGAGGGCCACCACCCGCTGGAAGAGGAGTCGTACTCGGAAAACCGTTGAACCGCCTCATCCTCGGATGCGGAAACTTCGGCGGGATCGGATCGGCACCGGCCTTCTTCGGACGGGGTGAGTCGGAAGAGGAGGCGTTCGCCCTGATGGACGCTGCCTGGGAGCTGGGGCTCACCCGGTTCGATACGGCCGACGCGTACGGCGGCGGAAGGAGCGAGACCTGGATCGGGCGGTGGATGGCCGACCGAGGGCATCGGCCGGCGCTCACGACGAAGGTCTTCCATTCGGTCGTCGGCGATCCGTCCGACCGCGGTCTCGCCCGCGACCGGATCCTGCGGCAGATCGAGGGGAGCCTCGACCGGCTCGGGATCGAGCGGGTGGACACGTACATGATCCACGAGCCGGATCCAGACACGCCGGTCGCGGAGACCGTCCAGGCCCTCGCCGAGCTCCTCGACGCCGGCCGGATCGGCGCGATCGGGGCCAGCAACGTCGACGGGGCCTGGCTGGAGGAGGCGCTGGCCGTTGCCCCGGTGTCGGTTGTGCAGAACTCGTACTCGCTGCTCGATCGGGAAGCCGAGAGGGAGGTTCTTCCGTTCTGTGCGGAGCGGGGCATCGCGTTCTCCGTCTTCGGACCGCTCGAGGGCGGCTGGTTGGCCGGGAAGTACCGACGCGGCGAGCCGCCGCCCGCGGGATCGCGAATGACGCTGCGTCCGGAGCCGTACCGGCACCTCGATGACGACGCGGTGTACGACGGGCTCGAAGGGTTCGCAGAGGCCGCGAGCAACCGCCGGGTCGACATGCCGACGCTGGCGCTTGCGTGGATCCTCTCCGACCGGCGCGTCACGAGCGTCGTCGTCGGGCCGCGCCGCCCCGAGCATCTCGATCCGGCGGTGGCGGCGCTCGACCTTCCGCTGTCCGAACCCGAGCGGGATGAACTAGCGTCGCTCTTTCCATGAGCCTGCTCGTGCTCAACCAGCAAGAGGTGGAGGAGCTCCTCGATATGGAGGGCTGCATCGAGGCGATGGCCGAAGCGCTCTCCTCGCTTGCCCGCGGCGAAGTGCACGTCCCGCTCCGCGCCGTCGTCAAGCCGCCGTCGGAGGACACCTTCATCGGGCTCATGCCTGCGCATCGCGGCGGCGGCGTCCCGCTCTACTCGCTGAAGACGGTCTGCGTGATGCCCGACAACCCGCAGCGCGGCCTGGACGCGCATCAGGGGACCGTCACGCTGTTCGACGGTGAGACGGGAGAGACGCGCGCGATCATGAACGCGTCGGCGATCACCGCGATCCGGACCGCGGCGGTCTCGGCCGTCGCCACACGCCTCCTCGCCCGCGAGGACGCACGCGAGCTTGGGATCCTCGGCGCCGGGGTGCAGGCACGATCACATCTGGAGGCGCTGCGGCGCGTCCGCGACTTTGCTCGCGTCCGCATCTACGCGCCCACGGCCGAGCACGCACGGGCGCTTGCGGCCGAGTCCGGGGCGGAGGCGGTCGGGAGCGCCGAGGAAGCGGTGCGAGACGCCGACGTCGTCGTCACCGCGACGAGCTCCGTGGAGCCGGTCCTCGAACGGGAGTGGCTGAAGCAGGGCGCGCACCTCAACGTGATCGGAGGCCGTCCGCCGACGATGCGCGAGCTCGACGTCGCAACAGTGGCCGACTCCGCCTTCTACACGGACAAGCGGGAGTCGGCCGAGAACGAGGCTCACGACTACCGTGACGCGCTCGAGGCCGGCGCGATCGGCTCCGACCACATTCGCGGCGAGATCGGCGAGGTGCTGATCGGGTCGGCGCCCGGCCGTCAGTCGCCGGAGGAGCTCACGGTCTTCCGCTCCCTCGGGCTCGCGGTCGAGGACCTGGCCGCCGCGGAGTACGTGGTGCGCCGCGCTCGCGAAGAGGGCGTCGGCGTCGAGGTTCCCTTCTGATCCCGGTCGAGGAGATCCGCGCGGCGCGCGAGACGCTGGCCGGCACCGCCGTGCGCACGCCCCTCGTCCGGCTGAACGTGGAGGCGCCGGCCGAGATCTACCTGAAGCTCGAGAACATCCAGCCGATCGGCTCGTTCAAGATCCGCGGCGCCTACAACGCCGCTCGGCGGGCCGATCCCGCGCAGGTGCAGCAGGGGCTGTCCACGGCGAGCGCAGGGAACATGGGCCAGGGGGGCGCCTGGGCGGCGAAAGAGCTGGGCGTGCCGTCCACCGTGATCGTCCCGGACTACGCGCCGCAGACGAAGGTCGGCGCGATGGAGCGCCTCGGCGCGCGCGTGCTGAAGGTCCCCTTCGACGACTGGTGGACCGCGATGGAGAGCTCGAAGATCGAGGGTGTCGACGGCCTGTTCCTCCACCCGGTCGAGAACGAGGACCTGATGGCGGGCAACGGCACGATCGGGCTCGAGATCCTGGAGGACCTGCCCGACCCCGACGTCGTGCTGATCCCGTACGGCGGTGGCGGGCTGACGACCGGGATCGCGAGCGCCATCAAGCAGGAGCGTCCCGAGACGAAGGTGTACGCCGTCGAGCAGGACACCGCGGCGCCGCTGAACGCGACGCTCGAGGCGGGCGAGATGACGGCGATCGACTACCAGGTCTCGTTCGTCGACGGCGCCGGCGCGAAGGCGCTCCTGCCGAAGATGTGGGCGCTCGTGGAGCCGCTCATCGACGGCGCCTACAGCGTCTCGCTCGACGAGGTCGCCGAGGCGATCCGGGTCCTCGCCGAGCGTCAGCGCGTGATCGCCGAGGGTGCAGGCGCGCTGGCCCCCGCCGCCGCGCTCTCGGGCAAGGCAGGCGGCGGCAAGATCGTCTGCATCGTCAGCGGCGGGAACATCGACTTCGCGGTGCTCTCGCAGATCCTCGCCGGCGAGACG
>OCZS010000575.1_pt1 | contig 12308 bp, 9 predicted proteins | sample 1539071 | NCBI WGS metagenome assembly OCZS01 (sample SAMEA3113584, study PRJEB22503) | soil metagenome | reverse complement strand
GGAAGCCGTGCGTACGGTGGGTGTGCAGTCGGCCGACGGGACCCTGCTGCGGGGAGAGGTGCTGGCCCGCTGGCACGAGTTCGTCGGGACCGGGGAGTTCTTCCGAGCGCTCGAGCAGAAGATCGGCTGGCTACGGGACCGCGTGGTCGCGGCGTTCCGCGGTGAGCCGCCGGAGACGCGCAACCTCAAGGTCGCGGTGGAGTCGGGGCTGGAGTCGCTGCTCCGGGACGAGGCGGACGCCGCCGCCGAGCGGGCCGAGGCGTCCTGGCAGGCCCACGCGGCGGGGCGGCAGCTGGTGGGGGACAGTCCGCTGGACCTGGCCCGGTCGTCCCCCGACTTCCCGCGGACGGCCGAACGGGCGGTCCGCGACTGGCAGGGTGCGGTGCTGGACCTGGTGGCGGACGAGGGCATGGGCAAGCGCTCCCGCGCCCGGTACCTGGCCCTGGGGGTGAACGGCGTCGGGGTCGCACTGATGATTGTGGTCTTCGCCCATACCGGCGGGCTGGTCGGGGCCGAGGTCGGAGTGGCCGGGGGTACGGCGGTGCTGGCCCAACGGGTGCTGGAGGCGGTGTTCGGCGACCAGGCGATCCGCCGTCTGGCTCAGACGGCGAAGGAGGAGCTGGACGCGCGGGTCCAGGTGCTGATGTCGGCGGAGCTGCTGCGGTACCACCAGGTACTCGACGCCCTGGCCGTAGAGCCCGGCCAGGCCGAGCGGCTCCGGCAGGCGGCCGCGGCTGTGCAGCGAGCCCGAGCGGACGGGCTGCCCGAGGCGTCCGCCGGCGAGCTGGAGCGCGGCCGCGACGAAGCCGCGTTACCCGCGGCGGAGGAGCGGCGTTCGCTGGAGCCGCCGCAGGTGACGCAGGTTCCGGCCTTGGGGACGGGCGAGGTGGACGACATCGTCGACGCGGAGCTGGTCGAGTCGCCGCGCGAGGAGTACCGCTGATGGCGGGTCGCGGGCTGGCCCTGCTGCGCCGCAGCGATCCCGCCGCCGACCTGGTCGGCCATCTCAGAGCGCTGACCGAGGCCGTGGAGCTGTGTGAGGGTCGGGTGCCCGACGACGTGCTGGCCGAGGCCCGGCGGGTGGTCGAGCAGGCCGACCGGCGTCTCGCCCTGTCCGGCAGCGCCACCGTGGTGGCGTTGGCGGGGGCCACCGGCTCGGGCAAGTCCAGCATGTTCAACGCTCTCTCCGGAACCGACCTGGCCACGGTCGGCGTACGCCGACCCACCACCGCGCACGCCATGGCCGCCACCTGGGGTGGGGATGCCGCCGCCGACCTGCTCGACTGGCTGAAGGTCCCCCGGCGGCACGCGCTGGAGCGGGACCCCGAGGCGGCCGAGGCGCTGGACGGCCTGGTGTTGCTGGACCTGCCGGACCACGACTCGACCGAGCGGCAGCACCGGATAGAGGTCGACCGGCTGGTGCAGCTGGTGGACATGCTGATCTGGGTGGTCGACCCGCAGAAGTACGCCGACGCGGCTTTGCACGACCGCTACCTGATCCCGCTCGCCCAGCACGCCGGCGTGATGATGATCGCGCTGAACCAGGCGGACCGGCTGACCCCGGCGGAACGGGAGCAGTGCCTGACCGACCTCCGGCGGCTGCTGGACCGAGAGGGCCTCGGCGGGGTCGACGTGCTCGCGGTCTCGGCGGCGACCGGCGAGGGGATGGAGGTGCTGCGAGAGCGGCTGGTCCGGCGGGTCGCCGACAAGCAGACCGCCGCGCGGCGGCTGGCGGCCGACGTTGCCGTGGCCGCGCAGAAGCTCCGCGCGGCCAGTGGCACGACCGAGGTCACGCCGCTCAGCCGGGCAGGCGTCAGCACGCTGACCAGCCAGGTCGCCGAGGCGGCCGGGGTGCCGGTGGTGACGGCGGCGGTCGGGCAGGCCTGGCGGCTGCGCGGTGGACTGGCCACGGGCTGGCCGGTGCTGGCCTGGATCGCGAAGTTCAAGCCCGATCCGCTGCGGCGGCTGCACCTGGACCGGCTGGGGGCAGGTCGGAAGCGACCGGAGATCGACCCGGCCCAGGTGGGGCGTACGTCGCTGCCGGCCACATCCGGGGTGCAGAAGGCCCGGGTGGACACGGCTTTGCGCACGCTGGCCGACCAGGCCGCGGCGGGCCTCACCCGCGGCTGGGCCGACGCCGTCCGGCGGGCGGCCCGGTCCGGCCAGGACACGCTGCCCGACCGGGTGGACCGGGCCATCGCCACCACCGACCTGGACCTGGCCGGACACCGCCGCTGGTGGCAGGCGGTCCGGGTGCTGCAGTGGCTGCTGGTGGCGGCGGTCGTAGCCGGACTGGGCTGGCTCGGGGCGGCATTTGTGCTGGCCTATCTCCAGCTGCCGCCGCTGCCGGAGGTGCTCTGGTGGGGGTTTCCGGCGCCGACGGTGCTGGTGCTCGGTGGCGTGCTGGCCGGCCTCCTGGTGGCCGGTCTGGCCCGGATCGGCGTGGAGGTCGGCGCGCGGCGGCGTACCGCCCGGGCTCGCCAGGTTCTCCGGGCCGCAATCGCCACGGTGACCGGCGAGCTCGTCGTGGCCCCGGTGCGGGCGGAGCAGGAACGCTACGAGCAGGCGCGGCTGGCGTTGGATCGCGCCGCCGCCTGATGCACCCCGCTGTCCTCGAGCGGGTGTGCCCTTCGTTGCCTTCCTCAGCCGCGGCCTCGGCAGATTCGCACGTATACCCGGGAAACTCTTACTGAGCCCGCGAAACTTGGTGGGTCCAGTGACAGATTCGCGCGTATACCCGGGAAACTGCGGGCCGCCGCAAGGGCCGGTTATCCACAGTGTCGATCGACGGCGAAACGGTATCCACAGATTTCGCTGACCGCGGTCGATCGGGTCACTCGTCCGCATCCTTACGCCGAACATCCACATCGGCTTGAGGAGGAGCGATGGAAGCACTCGTCCAGATGACGGGGCACGTCGGCACGGAGGTCGACATCCGCGGCAACGGCAGCGTGACGGCCTTTCGGCTGGCCTGCACCCCACGGGTCCGGGGCAAGGGCGGTGAGTACAGCGACGGCAACACCACCTGGATCGACGTGACGTGCTTCCGGTCGCTGGCCGCGCACGTCGCGGCGAGCGTACGCAAGGGCGACCCGGTCATCGTGATCGGCAAGCTGCGGACCAGTGTCTGGACCAAGGACGGCCAGACCCGCGAACGGCTGGTGCTGGAGGCGGAGACGGTCGGTCACGACCTGTCCCGGGGTACGGCGATCTTCCGCAAGTCGGTGCGGGCGACCTCCGAGCCCGCCGACGGCGAGGAGCCGCCGGACGACATCGACCAGGCGGGTTTGACCGCCGAGGAGCGGCGGGCACAGGCCGAGGAGGCCGAGCAGTCGGCTCGCGCCGCCTGAGGCCACCGCTCCCCGCGCCGCCTGCCGGGTTCGGTGCGGTGGCGAGAGCCGCCCGAGGACGGCCCAGCGGTCCTTTCTCGGATCGCCGTCGGTGGGTCGAGGGGGTTACCTCGGGTGCGGCCCGGTCCCGACCCGCGATCGGGGCCGTGGCCAGTCGGTGTCGCACCATCGTGGCCGGACTGGTTCCCCGCTGGCCGGCGGTGGTGCGTCACCCCTGGACGTGTGCCGACCCGACCGGTGCTGTCCGCGTACGCGGCAAGGTCGGACTGGGCGCTGGGCGGCCGAGCCTTACGGTTGGCAGGATGGGGGCGCGAGCGGAGCGAGCTCCAGCCCTCGCGGCGAGCGACGATGGCATACTTGACCGGCGCTGGTGTCAACCCACACGCCCGGCCGACGCACCCCACCCCGATCAAGAGGTCACCTACGTTTCATGCCCGAATTCATCTACTCCATGCACAACGTCCGCAAGGCGCTGGGCGACAAGGTCGTGCTGGACAACATCACCCTGTCGTTCTATCCCGGCGCGAAGATCGGCGTGGTGGGCCCCAACGGCACCGGCAAGTCGACGCTGCTCAAGCTGATGGCCGGGCTGGAGAAGCCCAACAACGGCGACGCCAACCTGGCCAAGGACGCGAGCGTCGGCATCCTGCTGCAGGAGCCGCCGCTCACCGAGGGCAAGACGGTGCTCGAGAACGTCGAGGAGGCCGTCGCCGATATCAAGCGGCTGCAGGCCCGGATGGACGAGCTCGGCATGGCGATGGCCGAGCCTGACGCGGACTTCGACGCGCTGATGGCCGAGATGGGGGACGTCCAGACCGAGCTGGACAACCGCAACGCCTGGGACATCGACTCCCAGCTCGAGCAGGCGATGGACGCGCTGCGCTGCCCGCCGCCCGACGCGATGGTCGACGTGCTCTCGGGCGGGGAGCGGCGCCGGGTGGCGCTCTGCAAGCTGCTGCTGCAGCAGCCGGACCTGCTGCTGCTCGACGAGCCGACGAACCATCTCGATGCCGAGTCGGTGCACTGGTTGGAGGGCCACCTCAAGGCCTACTCCGGCGCCGTGCTGGCGGTCACCCACGATCGCTACTTCCTGGACAACGTGGCCGAGTGGATCCTGGAGCTGGACCGCGGGCGCACCCACCCGTACGAGGGCAACTACTCCACCTACCTGGAGACCAAACGCTCCCGGCTGCAGGTCGAGGGCAGGCGGGACGCCAAGCGGGCCAAGATCTTGGAGCGCGAGCTGGAGTGGGCCCGCTCGAACCCGAAGGCGCGGCAGGCCAAGAACAAGGCGCGGCTGGCCCGGTACGAGGAGATGGCGGCCGAGGCGGAGCGCAACCGCAAGCTGGACTTCGAGGAGATCAACATCCCGGCCGGGCCCCGGCTGGGCAGCACCGTGCTGGAGGCCACCAAGCTCGTCAAGGGCTTCGGCGACCGGCTGCTGTTCGACGGGCTGAGCTTCTCGCTCCCGCGGGCGGGCATCGTCGGCGTCGTCGGCCCGAACGGGGTCGGCAAGTCCACTCTGTTCCGGATGCTCGTCGGCGAGGAGACGCCGGACGCCGGCGAGCTGCGGCTCGGCGATACGGTGCGGATCTCCTACGTCGACCAGAGCCGCAGCGGCCTGGACCCGAAGAAGAACGTCTGGGAGCTGGTGTCGGAGGGGCTCGACTTCATCAAGGTGGCCAACTTCGAGATGCCGTCGCGGGCCTACGTCGCGTCGTTCGGCTTCAAGGGCCCGGATCAGCAGAAGCCGGCCGGCGTGCTCTCCGGCGGCGAGCGCAACCGGCTCAACCTGGCCCTGACCCTGAAGATGGGCGGCAACCTGCTGCTGCTGGACGAGCCGACCAACGACCTCGACGTGGAGACCCTGCAGTCGCTGGAGGACGCGCTGTTGGAGTTCCCCGGCTGCGCCGTGGTGATCTCCCACGACCGCTGGTTCCTCGACCGGGTGGTCACCCACATCCTTGCTTGGGAGGGTGATGACGAGGAACAGGCCAAGTGGTTCTGGTACGAGGGCAACTTCGCCGACTACGAGGCCAACAAGATCGCCCGGCTCGGCGCCGAGGCGGCGCGACCGCACCGGGCCACCCACCGCCGGCTGACGAGGGCGTGACGCGATGAGCGAGGTGCCGAGCGAGGACCTGCCCGGGCGGAAGACCCCGGAGGGCGTAACCGACGCGACTGTCGAGGCTTTGGGCAAGCTGTCCGAGGCGCTGGAGACGTGCGAGCGGGCCCGTGGCCACCTGTACACGTTCCACCAGCTCACCGGGTCATCCGACATCCAGCTCGGTGAGGCGGTGGCGGCCCTGCGCGAGGCGGGCCACGAGGCCATCGCCCACCGGATCGACTGCGACCTGGTCGGGCGGAACGTGCTTCCCGGACACTGGACCTTCCAGATCATGGAGGAGTACGACGACACATACTGGTCGCTGTTCCGGGAGCTGGAGCGCACCGCCCGGGAAGAGCTGGCCGGCGGCGTACGCCACCTGTACGAGGCAAGGCTGAAAGAGTCCGAGCGTTCCGCCGGTCGCGAGGGTCACGCCGCCCACCCGTGACCGGAGCCGGAGCGGCTCAGGTGCCAGGATCGTGACGTGGAGCTTCCGGCCGTTCTCGCCCTGCCCCTTCGCACGGCCCGGCTGGTGCTGAGACAGTTCGCAGCGGAGGACCAAGACCCGCTGTACGCGTTCCACTCTGATCCGAATGCGGTGCGCTACGTGCCCTACCCGCCGCGGACGCGCGACCAAGTGGCCGAGGTGCTGCAACGCAAGATCGCCAACACGACGTTGCGCCAGGACGGGGACCTGCTCGAGCTGGCAGTCGCGTTGGCCGAAGACCAGACCGTGATCGGCGACGTGCTGCTCGCGCTTCGCTCGGTCGAGCACCAGACGCTCGAGATCGGCTACATCTTCGCGCCGGCCACGGGAGGTCGGGGCTACGCGACCGAGGCGGTCCGGGCCATGGTCGACCTGGCGTTCGGCCCGATCGGGGCCCGGCGGATCGTCGCTCGGGTCGACACGCGCAACCGGTCGTCGTCGGCGCTGCTCGAGAGGCTCGGGTTCCGCCTGGAGGCGCACCTGATCGAGAACGAGTGGATCAAGGGCGAGCTGACGAGTGAGCTGGACTACGCCCTGCTGTCTCGGGAGTGGTCGCCGCCGACGCCCCGCGAAGGAGCAGCTCCGCCAGTGTGACCGCCGGCCGGTCAGCCAGCTCGGCCAGCTGGGTGCGGCAGGAGAACCCGTCGGCCAGCACCACGGCGTGGGGATGCGCGGCTACTGCGGGCAGCAGGTCGTGCTCGGCGATCTTCACCGACACGTCGTAGTGGCCCCGCTCCACGCCGAAGTTGCCGGCCAGCCCGCAGCAGCCGCCGACCGTCGTCACCGTGGCCCCGCTGGCGTTCAGCAGCGCCGCGTCCGTGGCCCAGCCCAGCACGGACGCGTGGTGGCAGTGCGGCTGGGCGACGACCTCGACCGAGGACAGGTCGGGTGGCGTCCAGCCGTCGGTGCGACTGAGCAGCTCGGCCAGGGTGAGGACTCCGGCCCGAACCGGGGCCACCCGGCTGTCATCGGGCAGCAGCTCTGCGGCATCGCTCCGCCAGACGGCGGTGCAGGACGGTTCCAGGCCCACGACGGGGATTCCCGCGGCGACCACCGGGTGCAGCACGTCCAGCGCCGCCCGGAGCTGGCGGCGCGCGCCGTCCAGCTGGCCGGTGCTGATCCAGGTCAAGCCGCAGCACGCCGGCCGATCCAGGAAGCGCGGCGCGTACCCCGCAGCGGTGAGCACCTCGACGACCGCTTCGACCCCACCTCCGGCGAAGCCGTCGGAGAACGAGTCCACCCAGACGACGACCGGCCGTCCGTTCCCGGCCGGGAGCGCAACCCGCCGCCGCGCCGACTGCTCGGCGAAGCGGGGCAGCGTACGCCGCTGGTCGACCCCCGCCACCCAGCGCACCAGGCGGCGTAGGCCGGGCGTCCCGGTGGACAGGTTGACCAGCCGGGCCAGCGCCGGGAGGCGGGTGATCAGCCGAGCCCAGCGCGGCAGCCAGCCCAACGCGTAGTGGCTCCGCGGCCGAAGCCGGCCGGCGTAGGTCTTGTCCAGCACCTCGGCCTTGTACGAGGCCATGTCGATACCGGTCGGGCAGTCGCGGGCGCAGCCCTTGCAGGACAGGCAGAGGTCGAGCGCGGAGTGCACTGCGGCCGACCCCCAGCCCTTGCGGATCGTGCCGCCGTTGATCATCTCCTGCAGCACCCGGGCCCGGCCGCGGGTGGAGTCTTTCTCCTCCCGGGTGGCCAGGTAGGACGGGCACATCACGCCCAGCCCGGCGGTGGTGTCGGCCAGGCACTTGCCGACGCCCGTACAGCGGTGCACCACCTCGGCGAAGTGGTCGAGCCGACCGATCAGGGCGGTCGTCCGCAGATCACGGTCGACGGGTGCCGGGTCGACCAGCACCCCGGGATTCAGCCGGTTGTCAGGGTCGAAACAAGCCTTGACCTGGCCAAACAGGGCCAGCGCGGCGGGGGAGTACATGGTCGGCAGCAGGGCCGAACGGGCTCGGCCGTCGCCGTGCTCGCCCGACATCGAGCCGCCGAAGCCGGCCACCAGCCTCGCAGCCTGCTCCACGAACGACCGGTACCTCGCCGGCCCGCCGGGGTCGGTGAGCGGGAAGTCGATCCGCACGTGCACGCAGCCGTCGCCGAAGTGGCCGTAGGGCAGGCCGTCGAGCCCGTGGTCGGCCAGCAGCCCGTCGAAGTCGCGCAGGTACGCGCCAAGCCGGCTCGGCGGCACCGCCGCGTCCTCCCAGCCGCCGTACGCGGGCCGGGCCAGGCTGACCCCGGCCAGCCCGGCGCCGTCCTCCCGGATCCGCCAGAGCGCCAGGGCCTGCACCGGGTCCGTCACGACCCGGGCGTCGAAGGCGCCGGCGTCCGCGACCACCGCGTCCGCCCGCCGGCGCAGGTCGGCCGGATCGTCCCCGACCAGCTCAACGAGCATCCAGCCGTCACCGCGGGGGAGCGGCGGCACCGCAGCCTCGCCGCGGGTCCTCCGGACCACCTCCACGATCCGCCGGTCCAAGCCCTCCGCCGCGGTCGGCTGATGCGGCAGGACCCCGGTCACCGCGTCACCGGCGTCGGCCATCGTCGGGTAGCCGAGCGCGATCATGATCTTGTGCCGGGCGTCGGCCACCAACCGGACGGTCGCCTCGGTCACGACCCCGAGGGTGCCCTCGGTCCCGGCCAGGAAGCGGGCGACGTCGAAGCGGTTCTCGGGCAGCAGGTGCTGCAGGCTGTAGCCAGACACCTGGCGGCCGAAGCGGCCGAACTCGGGCCGGATCGTGCCCAGATGGGCCGCCACCAGGGACCGCAGCCGCTCGCCGACCGCCGAGCCGGCCCCTTCGCCGTCGGGACCGAAACGGACCCGGTCCCCGTCGCCGGTGACCAGCTGCAGGGCGACCACGTTGTCGGCGGTCTTGCCGTAGCCCAGCGCCCGGGGGCCGCAGGCGTTGTTGCCGATCATGCCGCCGATCGTGCAGCGGTTGTGCGTCGACGGGTCGGGCCCAAACCGCAGCCCGTACGGCGCAGCGGCGGCCTGCAGCGCGGACTGCACCACACCGGGCTGCACCCGCGCCGTCCGCGCCTCCGGGTCGACGGCCAGGATCGTGTTCAGGTGGCGGCCCACGTCGACCACCAGGCCCGGACCGACCGCGTTGCCCGCGCACGACGTACCGGCTCCCCGGGTGGTCACCGGTAGCTCCGCCGAACGCGCCGCGTCCAGCACAGTCTCCAGCTGGTCCACGGTGCGGGGCCGGGCCACCGCCTGCGGCGCGACCCGGTACAGCGAGGCGTCGGAGGAGTAGAGGGCGCGGGCCAACCGACTCGTGTCCACCACCTCGCCCAGACCCTGACGGCTCAGCTGGGCCCGCAGCTCGGCGAGCTCGGGCGTGACCGGGGCGCGGGAAGGCATGATCAGGGCGAGACTAGTCGGCGGTCGAGTGGGGTCAGCGGTCGGCGTCGGCCGCCACCACGGCGGAGAACACCCGGCCGAGCGCCGCGTACTCCTCCTGCGACATGACCTCGACGAAGTTGCGGCGCACCGTCTCCACGTGGGCCGGCGCCGCGGCCCGGATCAGGTCCATGCCCTCCGCGGTCAGTTCGGCCCACACCCCGCGCCGGTCCGTCGGGCAGTTCCGCCGCTGGATCAGGTTGGCCTTCTCCATCCGCGACACGGTGTGGGTGAGCCGCGACCGCGACTGATGCACCGCGTCGGCCAGTTCAGCCATTCGCAGCCGCCGGTCCTCGCTCTCCGACAGCACGACCAGGATCTCGTACTCCGCCCGGTCGATGCCGAAGGGTCGCAGGTCGGCTTCGATCCGTTCCTGGAGCAGGGCGCTGCCCAGCAGGTAGGTACGCCAGACCTGCTGTTGTTCGTCGGACAGCCATCGGGGGGTGGCCAGCTTGGCCATGCCGCAATCGTATGCGCCGAACGAGCCGAGGTCCTCAGCCGACCCCGGGTGGCGAAGTAGTTTAACCATCAACTACAATGAATAGCAGCATTAAGCATCCACCCCAGAAGGAGCAACGAATGACTGCCCAGACCACCGATACCGGCCTGCTGGCCGGGACCTGGACCCTAGACCCGGCGCACACCACGATCGGCTTCACCGCCCGCCATCTGATGAGCAAGGTGCGCGGCACGTTCAACGAGTTCGACGGCCGGATCACCACGACCACGAATCCCCTGGAGTCGACCATCGAGGTGACCATCAAGGCCTCCTCCATCTCGACCAACAACGAGCAGCGCGACGCCCACCTGCGCTCGGCCGACTTCTTCGACCCCGAGATCGGCGGCAACCTCACCTTCCGCAGCACGGCGATCCGGCCCGACGGCGACGGGTACGTCATCACCGGCGACCTGACCATCAACGGGGTCACCCGCTCGGTGGACCTGCAGGCGGAGTTCCTCGGCTCGGACGTGAGCCCCTTCGGCATGACCGTCCTCGGCGCTGAGGCGACCACCACCATCGACCGGCACGACTACAACGTCAACTGGAACATGCCGCTCGACGGCGGCCGGCTGCTGGTCGGCCCCAAGATCGATATCACCTTGTCGGTGGAGGCCGTCCCCGCCGAGTAAGCGTCGCCGCCCTGGCCCCGCGTTTGCCACGTCAAGACGGCTGGCGAGTGTCGCGGAGAGACCGAAGACACTCGTTGGACGCGCTGACGCGGCAAACGTGAGCCAGGGGTGGTGCCGGGAGCCGCACCTAGACTCGGGCCGTGCCTGAGGCTGTGGTCGTCGCTGCCGCACGTACGCCGATCGGTCGGGCGGGCAAGGGCTCGCTCGTCGACGTACGCCCCGACGACCTGGCCGCCGGGGTCATCCGGGCGGCGCTCGACCAGGTGGCCGCCCTCGACCCGGCTGAGCTGGACGACATCTACCTCGGCTGCGCCGAGCCACGCGACGAGCAGGGCGGCAATCTGGCCCGGCGGGTCGGGGTGCTGCTCGGACTGGACGGCGTGCCGGCAGCGACGGTCAACCGGTTCTGCGCGTCCAGCGTGCAGACCGCGCGGATGGCGTTGCATGCGATCAAGGCCGGCGAGGGCCACGCCTTCGTGTCAGCCGGCGTCGAGTCGGTGTCCCGCTACCGCAGCTTCGGCAGCGCCGGCGTGGACCGGCCCGAGAGCCACCACCCGGCGTTCGCCGATGCCGAGCAGCGCACGGCGGCGTACGCGGCGGGCAACGAGATCTGGCACGACCCGCGGACGGACGGGCTGCTGCCCGACATCTACATCGCCATGGGTCAGACCGCGGAGAACGTGGCCACCCTGCGGGGGATCAGCCGGGCGGAGCAGGACGAGTTCGGCGTCCGGTCGCAGAACCGCGCTGAGCAGGCCATCGCGGCCGGGTTCTTCGCGGCCGAGATCGCCCCGGTGACCCGGCCGGACGGGGTGGTCATCACGGCCGACGACGGACCGCGCCCCGGCACGACGCTGGAGGCGGTGGCCACGCTCAAGCCGGCGTTCCGGGCCGACGGCACGGTGCCCGCCGGCAACTGCTGCCCGCTCAACGACGGGGCGGCCGCCGTCGTGATCATGAGCGACCGACGGGCCGCCGAGCTCGGCCTGACCCCCCTGGCCCGGATCGTCGCCACCGGGGTCAGCGCCCTCAGCCCCGAGATCATGGGCCTCGGTCCGGTGGAGGCCAGCCGGCGGGCGCTGGCCCAGGCGAGACTGACCATGGCCGACATCGACCTGGTCGAGATCAACGAGGCCTTCGCGGTCCAGGTGATCGCCTCCGCCCGCGATCTGAAGATCGACGAGGACCGGCTGAACGTGCACGGCGGGGCCATCGCGCTCGGCCATCCGTTCGGCTCCACGGGGGCCCGCATCATGACCACGCTGATCAACGCGATGCGCGTCCGGGACGTCTCGCTCGGTCTGGAGACCATGTGCGTCGGCGGGGGCCAGGGGATGGCCGTCGTGCTGGAACGCCTCACCTAGCCTGCCGCGAGGGGGACGACCCCCTTGAACCCCGCGGCGCGCACAATTACCCACCGGAGCACGCCCGCTTTCCGTCCCGGTTGGATAGCCTCTCGGTGTGACCGAGACAACACTGCTGGCATCGCGGCCGGCATCGGTAGGGGCGATGTTGCTGGAGCAGGTCGCTGCCAACCCATCCAAGGAGGCCTTCCGCCACCTGGAGGGCGAGCGCTGGGTCTCCCTGACCTGGGCCGAGACCAAGGACCGGGTGGACAAGCTCGCAGCCGGCCTGCTGGCCTTGGGCATCGGTCGTGAGGAGCGGGTGGCGATCGCCAGCAACACCCGGATCGAGTGGATCCTGGCCGACCTAGCCGTCATGTGCGCCGGCGGGGCGACAACCACGGTCTACCCGACCACCACGCACGAGGACGTCTCCTACATCCTGGCCGACTCCGAATCCAAGATCATCTTCGCCGAGGACGGCGGCCAG
>OCZS010000574.1_pt1 | contig 12316 bp, 12 predicted proteins | sample 1539071 | NCBI WGS metagenome assembly OCZS01 (sample SAMEA3113584, study PRJEB22503) | soil metagenome | reverse complement strand
GACGAGCTCGCGGCACCCGACGTCGACGACGCGGGGCCCGGGGCGGCCGCGGTCGTGCGGAGCTCGACGGGCGGGCAGCGGTCCGGCGGCTCGGGGGCGACGCGTGGAACCGCCCTCACCGAGGGCGGGCCCGCTTCGACCCGGGTCGAGTCTGCGCTGCGCGACTGGCGGCGGGCCCGCAGCCAGGCCGACGGCGTGCCCGCCTACGTCGTGCTCAACGACCGGCACCTCGTCGGAATCGCCGAACGGCTGCCGTCGGACCGGAGGGCGCTCTCGGCCTGCCCCGGCATCGGCCCGGCCAAGCTCGAGGCCTACGGCGACGATCTGCTCGAGCTGGTGCGCTCACATCGCGTCGCCAGCAGCGACGAGCCCTGACGGCCGGGATACCGTGGCGGTCGTGACGGGCAGGAGATCCACCGCGCCGCGTCCGTCGATGCGCGGGGAGAGCGACCGCGCTACTCGACCCGGGCGGCCCCGCGGCCCGCGGCGCGACCGCGACGAACGCAGGGTCGAGCTGCTCGATGCGGCGGGGAGGGCGATCCGCCGGGTCGGTCCGCAGGCGTCGATGGACGAGCTCGCGGCCGAGGCCGGGATCACCAAACCGATCCTGTACTCACACTTCGGCGACAAGGCCGGCCTGGCCCGGGCCCTGGCCGAGCGGGTGGCGGCCGAGCTCAACGTGTCGATCTCGGCGTCGCTGTCGCGGATCCGCGACCCCAGCGAGATGGTCGCCGAGACGATCGACGCCTTCTGCACCTTCATCCAGGACGAGCCGGACCTCTACCGGTTCCTCGTCCAGACCGCGCTCGACAACCCGACGGGGTCGGGGTCGAAGCTCATCGCCGACTTCGCCAACCAGATCGCGGTCGTGCTCGGCGGCGCCCTGCGCCAGGCCGGGGCCGACTCGGGGCCGGCCGAGCCGTGGGCCTTCGCCATCGTCGGCATGGCGCTCGCGGGCGCGGGCTGGTGGATCGAGCGCCAGTCCATGTCCAAGACCGACCTGGTCGGCTACCTCAGCCAGCTGCTTTGGACCGGCCTGTCGGGCGCCGGCCTCGACCGGCTCGAGGGCCGGGCCGTGCTGCCCGAGGGCGGGGACGAGTCCCCCGAGGGCAACGTGACGCCACTCCCGAGTGGGCGCTTGGGCACGGCAAGCGACGGGTAGCCGCGACAGCCAGCGGTCGCCCGCCCGGGTCAGCGGTCCGGCAGCCAGCTGCCGTGGAACCCGAACGGCACCCGCCCCGGCAGGTGGATCGTGGCGACGGGGTCGCCGGTGAAGTCCTGGGCGTGGAGGATGACGACGTCGCTGCGGTCGGTGGTGGCGTCGTACACGAACGACATCACCCAGCCGTCGTCTTCGCCGGCGGCGTCGGACCGGGGCACGAACACGGGCTCCAGCGTCACCCGCCCCTCCCCGTAGTCGTGCACCTCGCTGGCGCCGGTGCCCAGGTCGTGCTTGAACGCATCGCCGTGCCCGATGCCCACGCCCCGTCCGTCGGCGAACTCGGCGGCGTAGCCGTAGCGGTGCGGGCGACCGGTGCGGCGCTCGTCGATGCGGGGGAACTCCTGGCCGCGGTCGTCGAGCACCTCGGTGCGCAGCGTGCCGGACGTGAGATCGAACGTCCACCGCTCGAGGGTCGGCGGGCCCTCGTAGGGCCCGTTCGCCACCGTGGCGAACATGCTCGGGTGCCGCACCAGGTCGACCACCACGGCCGCGAGCCCGGAGGCGCCACCCGACGCGAGCACGCCCGACGCCGGCACCCCCGACGTCGGTGCGGCCGGCACGTCGTAGGCGTTGAGCGTGTGGAACACGTAGCACGAGGGGGCGTCGAACCACCGGACCTCGTCGGGCCCGCCGTCCAGGGGCAGCAGGCCGACGCGGGCCGGCCGTGCGGGGTCCCACCGGTAGGGCAGGCGGGCGCCCTCGGCGACCGCCTCGAGGCTGAAGGTGCAGGGCAGGTCGAAGAGCACCACGAACCGCTCGGTGATGGCGCAGTCGTGCACCATCGGTCCACCGTCGACCGGCACGCGCACCTCGCGATGCACGCGGGCGTCGGGGCCGAGGACGACGTGGCGGATGTGATCCCACTCCCAGTAGTAGGTCACGGCGTGGAGGTTGCCCGTGGCGGGGTCGCGGTGCGTGTGCGCCGAGAATCCGCCGTCGAGTGTGCCATCGAAGTCGCTGCGGACGACCGTCTCGAGGTCGTCGGTCAGCTCGACGGGCAGCGCCCCGGCCTCGACGCAGGCGAAGGTGCGCCCGCCGACGCCGATCACGTGCGTGTTCACGACGTCGCTCATGCCGTGCCGCGGTCCCTCGACCGGCGGTTCGCCAAGTGCGGCGGTCACGGCGGCGTCACGCACCCAGCGGTTGCGGTACCAGGTCGCGGCGCCGCCGGCCAGCCGCAGGCCGTGGACCATTCCGTTGCCCACGAACCAGTGGTAGGCGGCGGGGTCGGGCGGCGTGACGGGATTGGGGCCGATGCGCACGAGCCGGCCCGTGAGCTCCGGCGGGATCGTGCCGGTGACGGGCAGGTCGCGGGTGGTGATCTCCTCGGTGACGGGGGCGAAGTTGCCGTCGAGGAAGCTGATCGTGGTGGTGGACATGGGGTTTACCTCCGGTCGAGTGAGGGCGAGGCGGTCGGTCGGACCGCGGCGAGGTCGATGTCGAGATCGGTGTCGAGGTCGGCGTCGAAGATGAGGTGGCAGGAGAGGTCGTGCAGCCTGCCGACCATGTCGGAGCCGGCCACGCCCCCGAGCGATCCGTGCAGGCTCAGCACGGCCAGCCCGTGGACGTGGGACCAGAGCACGGCGGCGAGCGCTTCCGCCGGCTCGTCCGGGCGCCAGCCCTCCGCCTGGGCGGCCTCGACCAGGCCGACGAGCTGCTGGAACGAGCGGTAGCCCTGGGTCTGGTACTCGGGGTCCGACACGTCGACGCGTTCGGGCCGGAACGTCACCGAGAACACGCCGGGGTCGGCGTGTGCGAAGTCGAGGTAGGCCCGCCCGGCGACGGCGACGCGGTCCGTGGCACGAAGCGGCACGCCGTCCGTCCGGGCGGCGCGGTCAGCGGCGGCGAGGTGGTCGTCGGTCCTCGCCACCAGGCGGGCGAAGCCGTCGGCTGCCACCGCCGACAGCAGCGCGGCGAGCGAGGGAAAGTGCCGCAGCGGCGCTCCGTGCGACACGCCGGCGCGCCGGGCGATCGCCCGCAGGGTGAGGCCCTCGAGGCCGTCGTCGGCGAGGACGTCGCGCGCCGCCTGCAGTAGGCGTTCCCGGGCGGAGGGTGCCGGGCTCACGGCTGAGGACCGCGGTGCGGCGAGTGCTTCGCGCGCCGGTCGGGTTTGGGTCACGCCGCCGCCAGCAGTCCTACACCCAGCGTCGCCAGCCCGACGGTGAGGAACGTGGCCCCGGCCGGGATCAGCATCACCAGCCGGTTGGGCTCGGTCGCGCCCCGCTTGGCCACGGACAGGAAGAACCCCCCGGGCAGCAGCAGGGCCGCGACGGCGGCGCCCGAACGTGCGATCCATTCGGCGATCCCGGACAGGTCGGTGGCGTCGACGAAGAGCTGGCAGAGCAGGGCGATCGCCAGGAACACGCCGGCGTGGGCGTGACCGGCGCGGAAGAACGTGGTTTGCAGCGGTGTCGCCGCCTGCTGCCCGCGCACGATGCGGAACATCAGCGCGCCGCCGCTCTCGACGGTGACCGAGGCTGAGCAGCAGGATCCCGGCCATGATCCGGGACGGGTCTGAAATCGACATGGTGGGCTCCGTCGGTCGGCTGTAGACACTGTCTACGTCGGTGTAGACACTGTCTACCATTCGTGCCGACGAGTCAACACCGTTCCGGCGTCGGCGTGTCCCGTGGTCGCTACGGATCGGCGCCGCGTGGGAAACGGAGGGGTGTCCCGGGCTAGACCTGACGGTATGTCAGAAGCCGAAGCTGCGGTCCTCGTGGAGCGCGACGCCCACGTCGTCACCCTCACGCTCAACCGTCCCGCCAAGAAGAACGCCTTCGATGCGGAGGTGCTCTGCCGGCTGTGCGACGCCTGGGACATGATCGACGCCGAGGACGGTGTGCGCGTGGCGATCATGACCGGCGCCGGCGGCAACTTCTCGGCTGGGGCCGACCTCGACCGGCTGGTCGGCGCCCTGCTCTCGGGCAAACCCGCCGACAACCAGTTCGAGGAGCGCATCCGGCAGGACCTCAGCCTCGTCTACAAGGGGTTCCTCAAGGACTACCGGCCGGCGAAGCCGATCATCGCCGCCGTCGAGGGCTACTGCTACGCGGGCGGCATCGAGATCCTCCAGGCGTTCGATGTGCGGGTCGCCGCCGAGGGCGCCCGGATCGCCGTGAGCGAGGTGCAGCGCGGGCTGTTCCCGATAGCGGGATCGACCGTGCGGCTGCCGCGCCAGATCCCCTGGACAGTGGCCATGGAGATGCTCCTCACGGGTGAACCCATCACCGGTCGGCGCGCCTACGAGGTGGGGCTCGTCGGTCACGTCGTCCCCGACGGCACGGCGTTCGAGCGGGCCCGCGAGATCGCAGCCACGATCGCCCGCAACGGGCCGCTGGCCGTGCGCAGCATCAAGGCGTCGGTGCTGGCCGCCGACGCACTGCCGGAGGCCGAGGCCTACACGCGCGAGCTCGAGCTGGGCCTGGCGGTGATGGCGTCGAACGATGCCAAGGAGGGCCCGCGCGCCTTCCTCGACAAGCGCGACCCCCACTTCACGGGAACCTGACGGGCTGAGCGGCGCAGCGGCGGCGGGCCTCGACGAGCGGCACGGGCGGCCCTCCCGCGAACCGGAGCGTGCCCATGAGCAGGTGGGTGGCGGGGAGCACCGTGGCCCAGTCGAGCACGGTGGGGTGGCGGAAGCCGAGCATGTCCCGCGACCACGCGGGGAGCAGCCCGATCGCCGCCCTGATCACCACCTGGTGCGCGGGCCCCATGAGCGGGTTGCGGGGGTCGCGGCCGGGCGTGGTCAGGAACCTGACGGCCGAGCGCGCCTGGTCGTCCGCCCCGAGCTGGGGCCGCATGGCGCGGATGTAGCTCCGCATCGCGGCCCGGGTGCGCGGCACGTCGTCGGCGCCGAGGCGCACGGCGATGGTCGCCGTCTCGTGGAAGTAGCGGTCGGCCTGCTCGCCCCGCACCGGGAACGGCACGAAGCGCTGGTGCGCCCGCAGGAAGCTGGTCACCTCGGTGACGTGGACCCATGTGACGAGCTCGGGATCGTCGGCCGAGTAGGGGCGGCCGTCGGGGGCGATGCCCTGCACCTTGCGGTGGATGCGCTGAACCAGCGTGATGAGTCTCTCGGCCGTGTCGGTGGAGCCGTACGTCGTGCCGGTGACGAACGAACCCGTGCGGCCCAGCCGCCCGAGCGGGTCCTCTCGGTAGTTGGAGTGCTCCTCGATGCCCGCGATCGCGAGCGGGTGAAGCGTCTGCAGCAGCAGCGCAGCCAGCCCACCGATGAGCATTGACGGATCGGCGTGCACCCGCCACGTGACGCTGCCCGGGCCGAAGAGCCCGGGATCGCCCGGCGGATCGGTGTACTGCTCGAAGGGCAGCCGGTCGGCCGACAGCGTGCGGGCGATGGGCGCCATGAGCTGCCGCTGCAGCGTCGCGCCGATCAGGGGCAGGCTTCCCAGCGTCGGCAGAGCCACCATGGCGGTGAGTGTGCTGGCCCGTGGCTCTGGCTACAAGCGGTGCACATGAGTAAGCAGGCGGTATGACGCAGACCAACCCGCCGGGATCCCAGCAAGCGACCGCAGCCGGGGCCCAGCCGCCCAGCCCCGAGGAGATCGCCGCCCACGTGACCGCCATGACGCTCGACCCGCTCGTCGAAGGCGACGAGCCGCTGTCGATCTGGTTGCTGGTGAAGTCCCGCGACGCCGAGGGCGACATCGTCTGGGGCGTGCGCAACGCCGGCGAGCCGCTGGGCTCCGAGGAGCTGCTCGGCGCGCTCATCGGGTTCGCCGAGTCGCTCAAGCGCGACCTGGCGTCCGACTGGGACTGACGAGCCGGGGTGTGGCGGTCGAGCCGGCGGGCCGGCCCGCGGTTCAGGTGCCGACCACGCCCCGGAGCCCGTTCGCGCCGAAAACGTCGACCAGCATGCCCGACAGGTCGGGACCCCTGCGCAACGCATGGCCACCGTCGATGCCGATGTTCTGGCCGGTGATCCACGCAGCCTCCGGTCCGACCAGGAACCGCACGAGCGCGGCCACCTCGTCGGGCTCGCCCACCCGGCCGAGCGGCATGCACGCCAGGTAGTCGTCGAGCACGGGGCCGGGGGCGGTCAGGGCCTCGACGAGGTCGGTGCGAGTGAGGCCCGGCCGCACGGTGTTGACCCGAATGTTGCTGGCCCCGAGCTCGTCGGCCGCCATCATGCACAGCATCTCGAGGCCGGCCTTCGACGACGTCGGTCTGCGTGATCGGGCCGATCGTCTCGGAGCCTGAGGCCGCGATCTTCGCCTCGATCGAGTTGATCCCGGTCCGCAGGCGGCCCTCGGACCGGCCGCAGATCGTGACCGAGGCCCCGTCGGCGGCCAGCCGCTGGGCGCACGCGAGCCCGATGCCGCTGCCGCCACCGGTCACCAGCGCCGACGTGCCGGCGAGCCGCGCTTGGTCGAGAGCCACGGATCCCTCCTCGTGTCCCGGGTGTCGGGCCGACACTACGGGCTGCTGCTCGCGGCGGATCCATCCCGTCCGATCAGGGCGCGCCCGGCTCGCCGGGGGTCACGGCCTCGGCCGCGGCTTCGTCCCCGTCGGCCAGTACCACCACGCTGCGCAGCACCTCGCCCCGCTCCATCTTCTGGAACGCCTCCTCGATGCCGTCGAGGCCGATGGTCTCGCTCACGAAGGCGTCGAGCGGCAGGCGTCCTTGGAGGTGCAGGTCGATCAGCAGGGGGAAGTCGCGGGAAGGCAGGCAGTCGCCGTACCAGCTCGGCTTGAGCGCCCCGCCCCGGCCGAAGAAATCGATCATGGGGATGTCGGGGAAGCGCATGTCGGGCGTGGGCACGCCGACTTGCACGACCGTGCCAGCCAGGTCGCGGGCGTAGAACGCCTGCTCCAGGACCTTGGGATGGCCCACCGCCTCGATGCAGACGTCGGCACCGAACCCGCCGGTCGCTTCGCGCACCGCCTCGACCGCGTCGGTGGTGCCGGCGTTGACCGTGTGCGTGGCCCCGAAGCCGCGGGCCCACTCGAGCTTCCGGTCGTCGAGGTCGACCGCGACGATGGTGGTGGCCCCGGCCAGCTTGGCGCCGGCGATGGCGGCGTCGCCCACCCCGCCGCACCCGAACACGGCCACGGTGTCGCCCCGCAGCACGTTGCCGGTGAGCATGGCGGCGCCCAGTCCGGCCATCACGCCGCAGCCCAGCAGCCCCGCCACCTCGGGCGGGGCCGCGGGGTCGACGGGCGTGCATTGCCCGGCGGCCACCAGCGTCTTGTCGGCGAAGGCGCCGATGCCGAGCGCCGGCGACAGGGTGGTCCCGTCGGCCAGCGCCATCTTCTGGCTGGCGTTGTGGGTGGCGAAGCACAGGTGGGGCCGGCCCTTGCGGCAGGCCCGGCACTGGCCGCACACGGCCCGCCAGTTGAGGACGACGAAGTCGCCGGGTGCCACGTCGGCCACGCCGTCGCCCACGACCTCGACCACCCCGGCGGCCTCGTGGCCCAGCAGGAACGGGAAGTCGTCGGTGATGCCGCCCTCGCGGTAGTGAAGGTCGGTGTGGCACACCCCGCACGCCCGCACGTCGACCAGTGCCTCGCCCGGCCCGGGGTCGGGCACCACCACCGTCGTCAGCTCGACCGGCTCGCCCTTGTCCCGGGCGATCACCCCGCGTACTTCGTGCGCCATCCTGGCCCCCTTCGTGCTCGTCCGTGGTGTGCCGTGCTCGCGTCGCGCTCGTGTCGTGCGGCGCCGGCCAGTCTGGCCGGTCGGCGACCCAAGCCGGTCAGCGTGCCGGCCGTGGCGTCCGGCCGCCGGGAAGCAGCGCCCGCACCGCCTCGATGGTGTCGGCCTCGGCGGGCGACTTGTCCGGCCGGTAGCGGCGCACCCGCGCGAACCGCAGTGCGACGCCGCCGGGGTAGCGCGACGACGACTGGGCCCCGTCGAGCGCGATCTCGACGACGATCTCGGGCCGGATGAAAACGGCGAAGTCGGTCTGCTCGGTGGCGATCTCGGGAAAGCGCTCGGTCTGCCACCGCAGCAGCTCGTCGGTGAGTCCCTTGAACGTCTTGCCCACCATCACGAACTCGTCCCCACCCTCCGCGCCCGCGGCGTCGGGGTCGCGGGCTCCGAGGTGGAGGTTGGACAGCCACCCGCGTCGGCGGCCGCTGCCCCATTCCGCGGCCAACACGACCAGGTCGAGCGTGTGCACCGGCTTGACCTTTCGCCAGGCGCCGCCCCGCCGGCCGGCCAGGTAGGTCGATGACGCCGCCTTGACCATGACGCCCTCGTGGCCGGCGGCCAGCGCATCGTCGAGCACGCGCCGGGCGACGCCCGGGTCGTCGGTGATGACGCCGGGGATGCGCCAGGGCCCGGCGACGCGTTCGAGCGCAGCCAGCCGGTCGCTGAGCGGCACGTCGACGAGGTCGGTGCCGTCGACGTGCAGGATGTCGAAGAACCGCGACTCCAGGCCGGGTATCCCGGCGTCGGCGGCGCCGTCCTGCCGGCCGAACTGGCTCATCGTGTCCTGGAACATGCGGGGCAGCTCGTCGTCGCCCACGCCGATGGCCTCGCCGTCGAGCACGAGGCTGTCGGCAGGCAGCGACCGTGCCAGCTCGGCGATGCCGGGAAGGCGGGCGGTGACGTCGTTGAGGTTGCGGGTGAAGATCCGCACGTCGTCGCCAACCCTGTGCACCTGGATGCGGGCGCCGTCCAGCTTCCACTCCACCGATGCCAGCGTGCCGACGGTGTCGCCTGTGCCGTCGCTGCCGCCGGCGGCATCGTTGCCGCTGTTGCCGGCGACGAGCGCCAAGGCCTCGGCGACGTCGGTGGCGGTCTGGGCCAACATCGGCTGGACCGGGCGCAGCAGCGTCAGCCCGACCGCCGCCAGTCCCGCCTCGCCCTCGGTGAGTGCGATCTCCGCCACTGCCGGCAGGTCGCCACCGAGCATCGCGGCCCGGCGCATCGTGTCCAGGGGCACGCCCGCAGCCTTGGCGACGGCGTCGGTGACCAGTCCCTCCAACGCGCCGTGGCGCAGCTCGCCCACGAGCAGGCGGCGGAGCAGGTCCTGCTCCGGGGCGGTGGCCGCCCCGAGCAGTGCCCGCAGCTCGTCGGCGCGGGCTGCCTGTGACCCCGGGCCGCTCAGGCCGCCGAGTCGGTCGAGCGCGGCATCGACGTCGGCGATCTCGAGCTGCGGCTCGTCGGCCGGCTCGGCCTCGATGCCAGCCACCGTGCGCCAGCCGACGCCGATGCGTCCCTGCCGAGGCGTACCGGTAAGGATCGCCACGACGACGGACACCTCGCCGGGCGCCAGCCGGCCGAACAGCTCCGCGAGCGCCGCCGCTTTGCGCGACCGCGCGCGGGTCGAGGCGACCTCGGCGGTGGTGGCGACGACCTCGGCGAACCGCACGGCGCCATCATGTCGCCTGGCCGACTCGAGGTCATGGGTTCCGCGGAGCGGCGGGCGAGGTCACAGGTTCCATATCCGGAACTCATTGCCTCGCCCGTCGATCGAAGAGAACCTATGGCCTCGGGTCGTCAGCGAAGCCGGCGTCGCCGGGGCCACCGGGGTCGGCCGGCTCGGCGGCCGCCAGGTCCGGCTCGTCGCGCCGCCGGCGGGCGTCGAAGACCAGCCACGCCACGGCGCCGAGGAACGCGATCAGGCTCATCCAGATGTTCCAGCGAACGCCGAACAGGCGCGTCGCCGGATCGATCCGCAGCGCCTCGACCCAGGCGCGTCCCAGCGCGTAGCCGGCGACGTAGAGGGCGAACAGCCGACCGGGGCGACCGCCGGGGTGGCGTCGCTCCCACCAGACGAGCAGTCCCGCCAGGGCCAGGTTCCACAGCGCCTCGTACAGGAATGTCGGGTGGAACGTCTGGGTGTCGAGGTACCCCGCCGGACGGTGGTCGGCGTCGATCTCCAGGCCCCACGGCAGGTCGGTGGCACGGCCGAAGAGCTCCTGGTTGAACCAGTTGCCCAGACGGCCGATGGCCTGGGCAACGGGGAGCGCTGGGGCGACCACGTCGAGCAGCTCGGCGACCGGAAGCCCGCGGCGGTGGGCGATGTAGGCGCCGACACCCACGCCCGCGATGAGCCCGCCCGGGATGCCGAGCCCGCCCTCCCACACCGCGAAGGCGTGGAGCCAGCGCCCCTCGTACCGGTCGTGGTCGGTGATGACGTGGTAGAGCCGGGCGCCGATCAGCCCGGCGAGGACCGACCACACGGCGAGGCGGCTGATGTCGTCGGGGTCGCCACCCCGGGCGGCCCAGCGGCGGCGGGCGATCCAGACCGCGGCCAGCACGCCCAGCGCGATGGCGAGGCCGTAGGCCCGGAGCTGGAACGGTCCCAGCTCGATGGAGTTGTCGGACGGGCTGGGGATCGAGAGCAGAATCGGCATGGCACCCGATGGTGTAGTGCCTGGAGCGGCGCCTCGTGGCGCGCAGCCGGCGGCTGGCGCCCGGCCGGCAACGCCACCGAGACTCTGCCGCGGTGGACTTCGCGACGATGATGGCCCTCGAACCGCACGGTACCGACGTCTGGGTCGGCGCCGGGCCCCGCTACCCGTGGGGCGGGCTGTACGGCGGCCAGATCGTGGCGCAGGCGCTGCGGGCCGGCACCTTCACCGTCGACGACCGCTACCGGGTGCACTCGCTGCACGCGTACTTCATTCGCTCGGGCGACCACACGGAACCCATCCGCTTCGAGGTCGATCGCGTGCGCAACGGCCGGTCGTTCTGCACCCGCCGCATCACGGCCCGCCAGTCGGTGGGCGTGATCCTCAACATGACCGCGTCCTACCAGGTGGACGAGCCCGCACCGAAGGTGCAGACCGCGGTCATGCCCGAGCTGCCGCCGGCCGAGGTGCTGCCCGAGGAGAGCTGGAGCGAGATTTTCGACCGGCGCGTGCCGCCGCGGCGCCCGGGACTGGTGGCCGGGTGGATGCGCGTGGCCAAAGCGATCGGTGACGACCCGGCGCTGCAGGCGTGTGCGCTGGCCTACCTGTCCGACGACCTGCCCACCGAGGCGGTGGTGACGCTCCACCCCGACTGGAACCGAAACGTCCCGCCCGAGGGCCAGTTCTTTTCGGCCAGCCTCGACCACGCCATGTGGTTCCATCGCCCGATCGACGTGGACGATTGGCATGTCCAGACCTACGTGTGCGACGGCATCATGAGCTCGCGTGGTGTGAGCCTCGGCCACGTGTTCACGGGTGACGGCACCCACGTCGCCACGGTGAGCCAGGAGGTGCTGTTGCGCCCGAAGCGCCGCTAGTACAGCTTGGACTGCTGACCAATTCAGGCCGGTCGCCCAGACGCCGGACGGATCAGCGTTCGACGACGATCCTCTCGGAGCGGTCCAGCACGGCGCCCGAGGCGTCGAGGGCCTCGACCGCGACGACAGCGGCGCGCGGGATCCGCATCGCGGTCTCGAAGCCCTCCCTCCGCACCGTGGCGACGGGCTCGAGGTCGTCGGTGTCATTGCCGGCCAGCACCCGCCAACTCGCAACCTCGGTCGCCCCGTTCCAGCTCACAGCCACGTCGAGCTCGCCCTCCTCGTCCGCCGGGCTCCCGTCGGCCCCGCCGTCGTCGGCCCCGCCGTCGTCGCCCCCGCCGTCGTCGGCCCCGCGGTCGTCGCGCCGATCACTGGCCGGCGTGACCACGACGTCGGGCTGCTCCTCCGGGAGTCCTGTCCACTCGAACCGGTAGGCACGGTAAGAGTCGGCGGGAGCGAAGCTGGCGTCGAACACGACGTCTCCGGCGGCGGAGAACTCAGTGACCCGGCCCTCGCTTCCCCAACCCACGAAGAGCCCCCCGTCGCCGAGCACCTGTGTGTTGCCTTGCGTGCCGGCGCTCACGCCGTCGGGATGGCGCGCCTCGGCCACCAGCTCGGCCGTCATCGCCCGGGTGTCGATGTCGAGGATCAGCGCCCGTGAGGCGTCGCCGCCCATCAGCGACGCATGGTTGTCGAACAGGCTGATCCGGCTGCCTCCCAGCCACTGGGCGTCGTGCTGCCATAGGAACGACACGCCCTCGCCCATGGCGACATCGCTGCTCCGCCCGCCCAGGCTCCAGCGCAGGACGCCGGTCTCGCGATCGATGGCGTAGATGGCGTGCGTGTTGCGCGCGGAGACCAGCAGCGTGCCGTCAGGGCCGGGTGCGACCGA
>OCZS010000573.1_pt1 | contig 12316 bp, 10 predicted proteins | sample 1539071 | NCBI WGS metagenome assembly OCZS01 (sample SAMEA3113584, study PRJEB22503) | soil metagenome | reverse complement strand
GGGGGGCGGGCGGTCTTGGGGGTGGCGAGGAGGGCGCGGGCCTTGGCCGGGTCGTGGGCGCAGGCCGGGCAGGAAGGGGGCGCTGCCCCGGACCCGGTGCCGCCGCCGGGGGTGGCGGGGGGAACCAGGGTGGTCGCCGGCGACCCGGCCAGGGCGGTGGCGAGCCGGTCGCGGTCGACGGCCAGGGAGACGGCCCGGCGCCAGCGGGGGTCGCGGCCCAGCTTCGACCTGAGGTTGAAGGCCAGGTGCCAGGTGGTGAGGGTGGGGCCCTGGAGGAGGCCGGGGGTGGTGCGGCCGTCGGTGGAGGGGCCGTGGACGGTGCGGGCGGCGGGGAGCTGGTCGGGGGGGACGGGGGCGAACGAGACGCGGCCGTTCTGGAGCTCGAGCCAGGCGGTCTGCTCGTCGGGGGCCGGGTGCACGCTGACCTTGTCGAGGAGGGCCGGGGAGCCCCAGTAGGCGGGGTTGCGGTCCAGGGTCAGGGAGCGACCCGGGCGGGCCGGGGCGGCCAGGCGGAAGGGGCCGCTGCCGACCGGCTGGGTCAGGTAGGCGGCCGGGTCGGGCCGGACCACGTCGGCGGGGAGGGGCGACAGCGGGAGGGCGGCGACCAGGGCGGGGAGGTCGGCGAAGGGGTGGTCGAGCTGGACCACGAGGGTGGCCGGGTCGGGGGCCTGGAGGCCGGTGATGGAGCGGGCCCGACCGGCCGCGAACGACCGGTAGCCGGTGACGCCTGACAGCAGGTTGCGGGCCTCGGGGCGGGGCGTGGTCCTGGGATCGGCGAGGCGGTGCCAGGCGAAGGTGAAGTCGGTGGCGCGGAGGGGGGAGCCGTCGGACCAGCGGGCGCCGGGGCGGAGGCGGAACTCCCAGCGGCGCAGGGCCGGGTCGCTGGACCAGGAGGTGGCGACGGCGGGGCGGACGGCGCCGGAGGGGTCGATGGTGGTGAGGCCGTCGAACAGGTTGCCGAGGACGACCTCGTCCTCGAGTCCGTCGGCGCGGGCCGGGTCGAGGGGGCCCGGGTCGAGCAGGGCGATGGCCAGGGTCCCGCCGGTCCGGCCCTGGGGCGCCGCTCCCCCGTCGGTCCCAGTGGAAGTGCCGGGACCCTTCGACCCACCGCCCGTGCACCCGGCCACGGCGACCAGGGCCACCACCAGCACGACGACCCGGGATCGAGGGACCACCCGTGTCAGGGCCCGGCTCCGCATGGACCCCGCGACCCGGTCCCGGTCCTACGGCTTGAGGAGCAGGGCGAGGAACACGCTGGTGATGCCGAAGACGGTGGCGGCGGCGACGGTGAGGCGGTCGAGGTTGCGTTCGACCACCGTTGAGCCGCCGAGGCTGGTGTTCATGCCGCCGCCGAACATGTCGGAGAGGCCGCCGCCACGGCCGGCGTGGAGGAGGATGAACAGGATCAGGGTGAGCGACGCGATCACGTCGATGACGATCAGCAGCGGGATCATCGGGCAGTCCTTAGCGCGCGAGGAGACAACCGGCGAGACCGGCCGAGTGTATCAGCGGGCGCGACGGGCCGAGCCCGTGACGATCAGGGCGAACTCGTCGGCGTCGAGGCTGGCCCCGCCGACCAGGGCGCCGTCGACGTCGGGCTTGGTGGCCAGCTCCTCGGCGTTGCTGGACTTGACGCTGCCGCCGTACTGGATGCGGAGCTCGTCGGCGGCGCCCTGGCCGACCAGGTCGGCGACGGTCGAGCGGATGACGGCGATCGTCTCCTGGGCGTCGTCGGCGGTGGCGGCCCGGCCGGTGCCGATGGCCCAGACGGGCTCGTAGGCCACGACCAGGCCGGCCACCTGGTCGCCGCTGAGGCCGGCCAGGGAGCCGCGGACCTGGCCCTGGACGACCTCGGCGGTGCGGCCCGACTCCCGCTCCTCGAGGACCTCGCCCACGCAGACGATCGGGCGCATGTCGGCCCCGAGGACGGCCCTGGCCTTGCGGTTGACCAGCTCGTCGTCCTCGCCCGCGTACTGGCGGCGCTCGGAGTGGCCGACGATCACGTACTGGACGCCCAGCTTGGCCAGCATCGAGGCCGAGATCTCGCCGGTGTAGGCGCCCTGGGCCTCGGGGTGGCAGTCCTGGGCGCCGAGGGCGATCGGCAGCTTGTCGCCGTCGATCAGGGTGCCGACGCTGCGCAGGGCGGTGAACGGCGGGCAGACGGCCACCTCGACGGCGTCGGTGTCCTCGCGCGACAGCGCCCAGGCCAGCTTCTGGGTGAGCTGGACGCCCTCCAGGTGGTTCTTGTGCATCTTCCAGTTGCCGGCGATCAGCGGGCGGCGCGCCACGGCGGGCCCTCCTTCAGGCGGTGGGGATGGCGGCGACGCCGGGCAGGGTCTTGCCCTCGAGCAGCTCGAGGCTGGCCCCGCCGCCGGTGGACAGGTGGTCGACCCGGTCGGCCAGGCCGAGCTCGGCCAGGGCGGCGGCCGAGTCGCCCCCGCCGACCACCGTGTAGCCGTCGGCGGCGGCCACCGCCTCGGCGACCGTCTTGGTGCCGGCGGCGAACGGCTCCAGCTCGAACACGCCCATGGGCCCGTTCCAGAACACGGTGCGGGCGTCGGCCACGGCACCGGCGAACGCCATCGCGCTCGCCGGGCCGATGTCCAGGCCCTTCCAGCCGGCCTCGATGCCGCCGGCCGGCACGGTGCGGGCCTCGGCGTCCTCGCTGACCTCGCGGGCCATGACCACGTCGGTGGGCAGCAGCACCGGCTTGCCCTGGCCCTTGGCCGTCTCCAGCAGCTGGCGGACGGCCTCGACCTGCTCGGGCTCGAACAGCGAGTCGCCGATCTCGTGGCCCTGGGCGGCCAGGAAGGTGAAGCACATGCCGCCGCCCACGACCAGGCTGTCGACCCGGCCGAGGAGGTTGTCGAGCACGGCCAGCTTGTCGGAGACCTTGCTGCCCCCGAGCACGGCCACGAACGGCCGCTCGGGGTCCTCGAGCAGCCGCGACAGCTCCTTGACCTCCCCGGCGAGCAGGAAGCCGGCGTAGGCGTCCAGCCGCTCGGCCACCCCGACCACCGAGGCGTGGGCCCGGTGGGCGGCCCCGAAGGCGTCGTCAACATAGACCTCGGCCAGGGCGGCCAGCCGGTCGGCCAGCTCGGGGTCGTTCTTCTCCTCGCCCGGCTCGTAGCGGAGGTTCTGGAGCAGCAGCACCTGGCCGTCGCCGAGGGCCTCGGCGGCCTGGCGGGCCTGGTCGCCGGCGACGTCGTCGACGAAGCTGACCTCGGTCCCGAGGCGTTCGGCCAGGACCGGCCGGACCGGCTCCAGGGAGTACCTGGGGTCGGGCTTGCCCTTGGGCCGGCCCAGGTGGGAGCAGCAGATCACCTTGGCCCCGTTGTCCAGCAGCCACCGCAGGGTCGGGATGGCCGCCCGAACCCTGAGGTCGTCGGTGACCTTGCCCTCCTCCAGGGGCACGTTGAAGTCGTTGCGGACCAGGACCCGCTTGCCGGCGATGTCGGCCTGGTCGACCGTGCGCAGCTCCATCGGATTACAGCTGCTGGCCGACCAGCACGGTCAGGTCGACGAGGCGCTTGGAGTAGCCCCACTCGTTGTCGTACCAGCCGAACACCTTGGCCAGGTTGCCGTTGCACTGGGTCAGAGGCGAGTCGAAGATGCAGGAGGCGTCGTCGCCGACGATGTCCCGGGAGACGATCGGGTCGGTCGAGTAGCGGATGATCCCGCGCAGCGGGCCCTCGGCGGCGGCGCGGTAGGCGTCGTTGATCTCCTCCACGGTGGTCTCGCGGCCGAGCACCACGGCCAGGTCGGTCAGCGAGCCGTCCTCCACCGGCACCCGCAGGGCGATGCCGTCCAGCTTGCCCTTGAGCTCGGGGATGACCAGGGAGGCGGCCTTGGCCGCGCCGGTCGAGGTGGGGATGGTGTTGACCGCGGCCGAGCGGGCCCGGCGCAGGTCCTTGTGCGGGAAGTCGAGGATCACCTGGTCGTTGGTGTAGGCGTGGATGGTGGTCATGAAGCCCTTCTCGATCCCGAAGTTGTCGAGCAGGACCTTGGCCAGCGGGACCACCGAGCCGGTGGTGCAGGAGGCCATGGAGATGATGTCGTGGCTGGCCGGGTCGTACATCTCCTGATTGACGCCGATGACGATGGTGACGTCCTCGTCCTTGGCCGGGGCCGAGATGATCACCTTGCGGGCCCCGCCCTTGAGATGGAGGGCGGCGTCGTCGCGCTTGGTGAAGTGGCCGGTGGACTCGATCACCACGTCCACGCCGAGATCCCCCCAGGGGAGCTGGGCCGGGTCCCGCTGGGCGCTGGCCAGGACCCGCTGGCCGCCGACGGTGATCGACTCGTCGTCGTAGGTGATCTCGTCGTCCAGCCGGCCGAAGGTGGAGTCGTACTTGAGCAGGTGGGAAAGGGTCTTGTTGTCGGTCAGGTCGTTGACGGCGACGACCTCGACGTCCTTGCCCTTCGCGGCTCTGAAGAAGTTGCGGCCGATACGGCCGAAGCCGTTGATGCCGACGCGGACGGTCATGGTGTCCTCCCGGGAGGTTGAACGATCCGGCTCATTCTTCACTACCCCCATCTGGTGGCGTCAACGCCTCGATTCGGCGGAGACGTCCCAGTACCCCGCCCTTGGAGCGGGGCGGGTCGAGCATAGTCCCTAGCTCGGCCAGGCTGGCATCCGGATGGGCCAGGCGCAGGGCGGCCACCTCGGCCAGGTCGGCCGGCAGGCCGTCCCAGCCCAGCCGGGACACCGCCCGCTCCACGGCCACGACCTGGGCCATGGCCGCGGCCACGCTGCGGCGCAGGTTGGCGTGGTCGGCGTTGGCCAGCCGGACCGCCTCGCGCCGCACCTCGCGCCGGATGCGGCCGTCCTCCAGGGCCAGGTAGGCGGCCGGGGCCCCCATGACCAGCAGGGCCCGGCCGATGGCCTCGCCGCCCTTGACCACCACCCGGTGCTCGTCGGGGCCGCGCTCGCCGGTCCGGGCCGGCAGGTCGAGGCGGGTCAGGACGGCGGCCAGGTCGACGGCGGTGCGCTCCTCGGGGGCGCCGATCTCCAGGTGGGGCTCGCGGGTCGGGGCCGAGACCGAGCCGCGGCCCAGGAACGCCCCCCTGGCGAAGCAGGCGGCCGCCTCACGTCTCCGGACCAGGCCGCCGGCGACCCCGAAGCTGAGCCGGCCGGCCCGGTCGAGGATGCCGCTGTCGGTCAGCACCCGCTCCACCCGGTCGGCCAGGACCAGCTCGTAGCGGGCCCGGGGGGCCAGGGCGCCGGCCTCGCGGACCCGGAAGTCGGGCCGGACCCCGTAGCCGGACTGGAGCAGCCAGAAGGCCAGCCGGGTGACCCCGCCCGACCCGGTGGCCAGGACCAGGGTGTAGCGGGGGCCGAGGGTGCCGCCGATGTGGAGGGTGGCGGCGAAGCGGAGCAGGGCGGCCAGCAGGGCCCGGCGCTCGGCCGGGGCGGCCGGCCGCAGCGCCGCCAGCTCCTCCTTCACCCGGACGGTGAACTCGCCCCTGCTGCTCATCCGCTGCCTACGTCAGCTCCTTGAGGGCGGTGGCCAGGCGGGCCGCGTCATGGGTGCCGGCGTGGTCGTCGGCGGCCAGCTCGGCATGGACCACGGCCGCGCCCAGCTCGGCGAAGGCCCGCAGCTCCCGGGCGGCGCCGGCCGCGTCCCGGGGGCGCTGGCAGAGCACGGTGGCCACCCGCAGGCCCGGGCAGTGGGCGAGGATGGCGGCCAGGTGGGCCTCGGGGGCGAAGCCGGTGGTCTCCCCCGGCTGGGCCTCCAGGTTGCAGATGTAGACCAGGCGCTCCGGGTCCTCGACCAGGGCCCCGGCCAGCTCGGGGACGAGCAGGTTGGGGACCACCGAGGTGAAGGTGGAGCCCGGGCCGAGCAGGACCAGGTCGGCCTGGCGGACGGCCTGGACGGCGGCCGGCACCGCCGCCGGGTGGCCAGGCTCCAGCCAGACCGACTCGACCCGGCCGGTGGCGGTCATGATGGCCACCTGGCCCTCGACCGGGCGGCCGTCGACCCGGCCGCAGAGCCGCACCGGCACCAGCGTGGCCGGCAGCACCTGCCCGTGCACCCCCAGCCACCGGGACGCCTCCCCGAGCGCCGCCATGAACCCGCCCTTGAGGTCGGTGAGGGCGGCCAGGGCCAGGTTGCCCAGGTTGTGGCCGGCCAGGTCGCCGCGCTCGAACCGGTAGGCGAACAGCTCGCGGACCTCGGCCGCCGGGTCGGCCAGGGCGAGCATGGCCTTGCGCAGGTCGCCCGGCGGGAGCAGCCCCAGGTCGCGGCGGAGGCGCCCCGAGGAGCCGCCGTCGTCGGCCACGGTCACCACCGCCGTCGGCTCCACCCCGAGCAGCCGCAGGGCGGTCAGGGTGACGGCCAGCCCGCGGCCGCCCCCGAGCGCGACCACCCTCACTCGCGCTCCACGTCCCGGTGGGCGACGTGGGCCCGGTAGCCCTTGTCGGTCAGCCAGCCGGCCAGCTCCTCGGCCAGGACCACGCTGCGGTGCTTGCCGCCGGTGCAGCCGATGGCCACGGTCAGGTAGTGCTTGCCCTCCTGGACGTACCCGGGCAGGGCCGTCTCCAGCAGCGCCTCCAGCCGGGCCATGAACAGGCCGGTGTCGTCCTGGGCGAGCACGTAGTCGCGCACGGCCGGGTCGGTGCCGGGCAGCGGGCGCAGCTCCGGCACCCAGTGCGGGTTGGGCAGGAAGCGGACGTCCAGCACCATGTCGGCGTCCAGCGGCAGCCCGTACTTGAAGCCGAAGGAGGCCACCGTCACCAGCAGGCCGGCCGACTCGTCGGCGAACGCGGCCAGGATCTTGGCCCGCAGCTCGTGCACGTTGAGGTCGCTGGTGTCGACCACCAGGTCGGCGTCGGCCCGCAGCTCGCGCAGCAGGTCACGCTCGAGGGCGATCGACTCGGCGACCCGCTCGCCGGCCACCGGGTGGCGGCGCCGGGTGGCCTCGAAGCGGCGGATCAGGACCGCGTTGGAGGCCTCCAGGAACAGCACCCGGAGGTTGACGTCCTGGGCCCTGAGCTGGTCGAGGGCGGTCGACAGCTCGGAGACGTCGGCCATGAAGGCGCCCCCGCGGGCGTCCATGACCAGCGCCACCCGGGTCGGGTCGCGGCCGACCACGGCCAGCTCGGCGACCCGCCCGATCAGCGACGGGGGCAGGTTGTCGATCACGAAGTAGCCCAGGTCCTCCAGCACCTTGGCCGCCTCCGAGCGGCCGGCACCGGACAGCCCGGTGATCACCACGAACTCGACCGCGGCCGCCCGCAGGCGATCTTCGGTCCGCAACTCCTGTGTCATCGGCTCCGCTCCTTGGCCCCCTCGGCGGCTCCGTGCAGATGGTCGTACACCACCTTAGCAAGCTGGGGGCCGACCCCGGGAACCTGCGCCAGCTCCTCCAGGCTGGCCTGGGCGGCCTTGCGGGCCGACCCGAAATGGCGGACCAGCTGGCGGCGGCGGGTCTCCCCGACCCCGGGGATGCCGTCGAGCACGCTGCGGGTCATGGAGCGGTCGCGCAGCTTGCGGTGGTAGGTGATGGCGAAGCGGTGGGCCTCGTCGCGGACCCGCTGCAGGAGATACAGGGCCTCGCTGGTCCGGGGGATGACCACCGGGTCGGGCGTGCCGGGGAGGTAGACCTCCTCCATCCGCTTGGCCAGCGAGACCACCGGCAGGTCGGGGCTGGCCGAGGCCCGCACCGCCTCCAGGGCGGCGGCCAGCTGGGGCCGGCCGCCGTCGACCACGATCAGGTTGGGCGGGTAGGCGAACTTCCGCCGCCGCTCCCGATCGACCGGGGCACCCCCCTGGGGTTCCCCGGACCCCTCCGGCTCCTGCTCGGGCAGGTCCCGCTCGCTGGCCAGGCGGGCCAGGCGGCGGGTGAGGACCTCGCGCAGGGAGGCCACGTCGTCCTGGCCCTCGACCGAGCGGATCTCGAAGCGGCGGTACTCGCTCTTGCGGGCCAGGCCGTCCTCGAACACCACCATCGAGCCGACCACCTGGCTGCCCTGGAGGTTGGAGATGTCGTAGCACTCGATCCGCAGCGGGGCCTCGGGCAGGTCGAGGGCCTCCTGGAGCTCCTTGAGGCCGCGGGCCCTGGCGTCGAAGTCGCTGGCCCGCTTCAGCTTGTGGGTCGCGAAGGCCTCCCGGGCGTTGGCCGCCACCGTCTCCAGCAGGGCCCGCTTCTCGCCCCGGCGGGGCACCCGGAAGTCGACCGGGCCGCCCCGCAGCCCGGCCAGCCAGGCCCGCAGGGCGTCGGCGCCGTCGGGCTGGACGGGCAGGAACACCTCGCGGGGGACCTCGTCGGCCCGGTCGCCGTAGAGCTGCTGGGTGAAGGTCGCGGCCAGGGCGGGGGTGTCGAGGGCCTCGACCTTGTCGACCACGAACCCGCGCCGCCCCACCACCCGGCCCCGGCGGACGAAGAACACCTGCACGGCCGCTTCCAGGTCGTCCTCGGCGAAGGCGGCGATGTCGAAGTCCTCCGGGGTCGAGGAGACCATCTGCTGGCGCTCCATCGCCTTGCGGACGCTGCCCAGCTGGTCGCGGAGCCGGGCCGCCAGCTCGAAGTTGAGCTGCTCGGCGGCCTGGCGCATCTCGGCCTCGAGGCGCTGCAGGGTCGGGCGGGTGCGCCCGTCCATGAAGGCGACGAAGTCCTCGACGATCCGGCGGTGGCCCTCGGGCGAGATGCGGCCGACGCACGGCCCCGAGCACTTGTTGATGTCGAACAGGATGCAGGGCCGGCCCAGGCGGCGGTGCCGGTCGAACACCCCCTTGGAGCAGGTCCGCATGGGGAAGGTGCGCAGCAGGAGGTCGAGGGTCTCGCGGATCGCGTAGGCGTGGGCGTAGGGCCCGAAGTACCTGGTCCCCTTGCGCTTGGGCCCGCGCTCGACCCGGGGCCGGGGGATCTCGTCGGCCAGGGGCACGGCCAGCCACGGGTAGGACTTGTCGTCGCGGTAGCGGACGTTGTAGCGGGGCCGGTGCTGCTTGATCAGGTTGTACTCGAGCTGGAGGGCCTCGACCTCGCTCTGGACGAGCATCCACTCCAGCGAGGCCGAGGCCTCGACCATGGCCGCGGTCCGCGGGTGCAGGTTGCGCATCGGCTGAAAGTAGCTGGCGGTCCGCTTGCGCAGCGAGATCGCCTTGCCGACGTAGATCACCCGCGTGTTCCGGTCCCGGAACAGGTACACGCCGGGATGGTCGGGAATCGCGTCAGGCTTCGGTCTTGGGCTGGTCGCGACGCTCATGGGGCGATTCTAGGCCGATCCGGCAACACTCCCCGGGCCAGCGTCGCCGTGGCCGTGGGCGGTACGCTGGCGGTCCATGGAGCCTGGGACGTGCGACGTGTGGTGGGCCAGGACAGCCTGGATGCGGCCATGGCATGCCGACCTGCTGAGCGACGGCGAGCGCGCCCGTCGCGACGGGCTGTGGGACGCGGGCCAGCGGGCGCAGTTCACGGTGGCGGCGGCGCTGCTTCGCCTGGTTGTTGCCCCGCTCACCGCGCAGGCGGCGGACCGGGTGGTGGTCGACCGGTCATGCCCGAGCTGCGGCCGGCACCACGGCCGGCCGCGCCTCCCCGGGACCGGCCTGGACGCCTCCATCTCCCACTCCGGGGCGACGGTGGCCGTGGCCGTGAGCAACGCCGGTGCCGTTGGCGTCGACGTCCAGCAGGTCGCGGACGACGCCGTCCACGAGCTCTCGACGCTGGTGCTGGCCGGGTCCGAGGCCGGGCACGTGGTCGTCGCCGGTGACTTCTTCACCTACTGGACCCGGAAGGAGGCGCTGGTCAAGGCCACCGGCGACGGGGTCGCGGTGCCGCTGTCGGAGGTGGTGGTGACCCCGCCCGGGACGCCTCCAGCCCTGCTCGGCTACCCAGGGCAGGACGGGCTCGCCGCCCAGCTCCGCGACCTCAGCCCCGACCCCGGGTACGTCGGCGCCCTCGCCGTGCTCAGCCCCCGGCCCGTGGTCGTCCACGAGCGGTCCGCGGAGCGGCTGCTGACGGCCGGCTGACCATCAGCGACCGCCCGCCAGCGCCCGCTCGACCTCGTCGAGCGTCTCCACGACCGCGACCCGGCCCAGGTCGGGCGGCGCCCCGCCCACCTTGACCTCCCGGCCGGTGACCAGCAGCACCACGGTCTCCGAGCGGGCCGCCAGGCCGCGGTCGACGGCGGGTTCCAGCCCGGCCAGGGCCGCCGCCCCGGCCGGTTCGGCGCCGACGCCCGCCCGGCGGGCCAGCGTCGCCACCGCGCCCAGCAGGAGGTCGTCGCTGACCGCCACCATGCCCCCGCCACCCCGGCGCACCGCCTCCAGCACAGCGTCGCCGATGGCCGGGCGGACCACCGCGATGCCGTCGGCGACGGTGGCGGCGGGGTCCAGCTCGGCCGGCCCGGCGGCCGCGCCCAGCCAGGCCCGCACCAGCGGCTGGCAGGCTTCGGCCTGGACCCCGACCAGCCGCGGTCGCCGCTCGGCGAGGCCGCGGCCGACGAGCTCGGCGAAGCCCTTGTCCAGGGCCACCAGGGTGGGGCCGTCGCCGACCGGGGCGATCATGAGATCCGGGACCCGGCGGCCGAGCTGCTCCCAGACCTCGAAGGCCACCGTCTTCTTGGCCTCGAGGGTGAGCGGGTTGGCGCCGGTGTTGCGGTCCAGCCAGCCGAAGGTGCTGGCGGCGGCCCGGGAGAGGTCGACCGCGGCCGCGTAGCCCTCGGGCACCTGGAAGACCCACGCGCCGGCCTGGGTCATCAGGGCCAGCTTCTCCGGCTGGCAATCGGTGGACACGAAGATGACGGCCCGCAACCCGGCCGCGGCGCCGCCGAAGGCGGTGGCCACGGCCGCGTTGCCGGTGGAGGCGGTGGTGATCGTCCCCACCCCCCGCGCCAGCCCGTCCTCGATCACCAGGGCGGTGGCGCGGTCCTTGTTGGACGCGGTCGGGCTGCGCGTCTCGTCCTTGATCCACAGGCGCGGCATGCCCAGCGCCTGCCTGAGGGCGGGCGCGGGCAGCAGCGGCGTGCCCCCGACCGGCACCGGGTACCGCAGTAGTGGGCCATCCAGTTGCCCGGATTAGTCGAAGTGTCCCCTGCGGGGGCGCCGTGCCGGCGTGAAAATGGGGCGGGTTGCCCGCCGACGCCGGTGTGCCCTTGGCCGTTGGAGGCCGTGGATTAGTCTGGCGCCGGGGCCCGATCAGCAGGGTCGCGCACTGTTGCCTTGAGCACGCCGGTCAGCGTTTCGGTATCCCAACCGAGCCACCGGGCAGCCCGTCTGCGACCCGTGATAGGAGGAGGACGGTCGGTGCCAGCAGGCCAGCAGGTCGAGGTCGACGAGCACGAACAGATCGTGGAACGGGTCGCCGCGATCGACGTCGCCAAGGCGTCGGGGATGGTGTGTGTCCGGGTGCCGCATGCCACCAAGGCGGGCAGGCGCGTCACCACGGTCTGGCAGGTGCCCTCGACCACCAACCAGCTCCTGGAGCTGGCCGAGCGGCTGGCCGGCCAGGGGATCGAGCGGGTCGTGGTCGAGTCCACCTCCGACTATTGGCGGCCGTTTGTGTACCTGCTGGAGGCGCGGGGGCTGGTGGTGTGGCTGGTCAACGCCCGTGACGTCAAGCACCTGCCGGGCCGGCCCAAGACCGACAAGCTGGATGCGGTGTGGCTGGCCAGGCTGAACGAGCGGGGCATGTTGCGACCCTCGATTGTCCCCCCGGCCGAGATCCGCCAGTTGCGGGACTCCACCCGGCTGCGCTGGGACCTGACCCAAGAGCGCGGCCGGCAGGTGCAGCGGCTGGAGCAGGCTGCTGGAGGACGCCCTGATCAAGCTGTCCACGGTGGCCACCGACAGCTTCGGCGTCTCCGGCCGGGCCATGATCGAGGCGCTGATCGCCGGGCAGCGCGACCCCACGGCGCTCGCCGCGCTGGCCAGAGGGCGGCTCCGGGTCAAGCACGCCGCCCTGGTGCAGGCCCTCACCGGCCGCTTCGAGGACCATCACGCCGAGCTGGCGAGGATGCTGCTGGACCAGATCGACACCCTGAGCGGCCAGATCGACCAGCTCACCGCGCTGATCGAGCAGACGATCGCGGCGATCCCCGCCGCGCAGCCCCCAGCGCCAACACCCGGCCCGGGCGGCGGCACCGCAGCAACCCTCCACGCTGGAATCGAGTCGGCGGGGTCGGTGCCTGGCCACCCCGACAGCCACCGCGTCGACCCCCACACCGGCGAGCTGCTGGCCGCGCCCCTACCGGTGCTGGACCGCCTGGATGAGGTCGCCGGGATCGGCCGCCACGCCGCCCAGGTCATCATCGCCGAGGTTGGGCTGGACATGGGCCAGTTCCCCACCCCGGCGCACCTGGTGTCGTGGGCCAGGC
>OCZS010000572.1_pt1 | contig 12321 bp, 13 predicted proteins | sample 1539071 | NCBI WGS metagenome assembly OCZS01 (sample SAMEA3113584, study PRJEB22503) | soil metagenome | reverse complement strand
GAGAGCTATGCAAATATACAGGACCAATTACAGAGTTCAACTCAGAAGTGTGGAACAAAAAAAAAGAAACGACCCTAGAGAAGACAGGAAAACCACTTTCGCTAAAAGACCCCATTCGTATTTCTGTTCCCAACGAGTTAGAGCCTTTCAAAACTGATCTTCAGCTGATGCATAATTTGACGGGATTGTAAACCGCGTTAGAACCATAATCTCGGAAGTCTTCTCTCTTTGGAAAGGAAGATCTTTACAATAACTTATACAATAACCCTCGAGCACGAAACCCGGATTTGATTTCAATAGGGTTAAAGAGATAATATATTTCATTATAAGAAATCTTAGATGAAAATCTTCAAAGGGATAAAATATGAAACATTGCATACGACCTCATGGCGCGTTCATTTGTTATTGCCAACGGAGATAGAACCCGCCGCATGGTCTCTATAATTAATACCAGGCAAAATGGGTTATGTTACTTCTGTCGTATTAAAATTGAAGAGGATGATGTTATAGTTAGTCATGGTCATATGAGCAGGCACTACTACCACAAAAAATGCGCTCAAAAATTACACATCATTTAGAGCATGCAATGAAGGATACAAACAGCCCTCTTTATAGTTCAAATATTCACGTTGAAAATGGTAACAAATTAGAAAACCTAACCATAATACCGTCTGAAGGATGTCAATTGCTCACGTACCCATCCAGATTCCATCCGTCCGCAGCTGCAACTGAATTAAGCTTCCCGCGAAAATTTCGGGAGTCGAAAGAGGATGAGACATTCTAACTTACCACCTTGAATTCTAGCTCTTTTCTCTTAAGAAATTCTACTAGGAGTTGTGCGTGTTTTTCGTTTTCCATTTCAAGACTCAGATATACGCCGGCAGTTCCAGCGGCGATGTTAGAGCTTAGCCTATCATGAACTACTTCTACGATATTGACGCTTAGATCTGCGATGCCTTCTACCACTGTTTTTAAGGCTCCAGGTTTGTCGGGTAACTGGACAAAGATTTTGAGCATTCTACCCATATGCATAAGACCTTTCGCCACTACTTGCCCTAGCAAGTACATATCAATGTTACCGCCAGTTAATATCGATACAATCCTTTTGTCTTTCCTACCATGACCATTTGATAACAAATATGCAAGACTTGCTGCGCCTGCAGGCTCCACGACTAACTTTGCTCTTTCCATGAGCAGGAACATTGTCTTCACAATTGAAGAATCATCGACCAGTACGACATCGTCCAAGTACCTTGAAGCAATTTCAAAGGTTAGCTTGCCAGGAGCCTTCACTGATATACCGTCAGCAATAGTATAACCAGACTTTGTTGTTGTCAAATACCCTTTACCCAAAGATTCTTTCATAGCTGGAAAAGCTTTAGATTCAATGCCAATAATTTTCACATTTGGTCTTTTTGATTTAATTGCGATCGCTATACCAGCTGCTAAGCCTCCACCCCCGATGGGCAAATATACCTCATCCACATTAGGTAAATCCTCTAATAGTTCCAATCCGATAGTTCCCTGGCCGGATATTATTTGCGTGTCGTCAAATGCGTGTACTATTGTTCGGCCCTCTGCCTTTGCGATCTCTTGTGTGGCAATCCAAGACTCATCATAATCTGCTCCTCTTAAAACAACTTTTGCTCCATATGACTTTGTAGCTGAGACTTTGGCAGGTGAGGCGTTATATGGCATAACAATCGTGCATGAAATATTTTTTTTTGATGCAGCATACGCGACGCCCTGTGCATGATTACCAGCTGACGCAGCGATAACCCCATATTTGCATTGTTCTTCTGATAACATATTTAATTTTACAAATGCCCCGCGTACTTTGAAAGAACCTGTTCTTTGCAAAGACTCAATTTTTAAGAAGAGATTGGTTCCAGTTAGTTTGGAAAATGTATCTGATGCCTGCAAAGGAGTCTTTCTAATGGGAGTTCCTTTTAACAAATTTCTTGCCTTGAATATATCCTCTATAGTTGGCAGAGGATAAGTCATATTCGAATTTTGTACGCCTTCAGAACCCATTGCGACCTAGTGATGCATGCTATTATGCCATAAATATAATTTTAGTTTGAGTATGTATCTTAACAAATGGAAATCTGCTAATATGGTGTCTAGGGTGAGAATGGCATGGAAATGGAACGCGGTTTGGGATTCGAATGAAATAGAGTCATTCAACTGTACCAACGATTTCGGAATGTGACGCGTTGATGCAACTGGCTCCTTCTTGGAAACCGTCTCCTTTCGAAGCACTTCATGCCGAATTTATATTCATGCTTATATTTTAGGAAATCGCTAGTGATATCTATATATTATATATTAGCTTATAATTAGTATGCAAATCGTAAAAACGAATGCATCGTTTGGAACGCGAGCTGTCACTGCTTTAGGGCTCTCTATCGTAGCTGACGCTCTGGATTACTTTGCTGCGCCGCTTTTTAGTACTCCGATAGTTGGTGACATATTCGACTCCGTAGTCACTAGTATGCTGTACTCCATAACTAGAAGTAAATTGTCGACCGCAATTAACATGGTAGAGTTCGTTCCGTTTGTTGGTGACCTTATTCCAGTGTATACACTTTCCACGCTAGTATGGATATCTAAGGAAATAGGCAAGCCACGAAGGATTAACTATAGAGATCGGCCAGATTATCGTCGAACAATGGCGGCCCGAGATATCATGGGTACAGTCCGACAGCGCCTACGACCTGGGACCATGTAGGATTAACCTTTATTCATTTGGAAAATTTTTTAGTCTTAATAGCAATAGTAATAGCAAAGCAGTGATATTTCATGAACCACTCCTATCTACTTAATAAATAGGGATTCCTTTACGAGTATCTATGTCGTTACACCCCCCGCGATCCCAATGCTTAGTACTTGATATCTTGTCGAGTGTTGGGAGTACTCGAGAGTAGTTCTCTTTCCGCGGACAAGCTCATCAACAAATTTTTCATTCTAAATACATATAGGAGCTAACAGATACCATTAGGAGAAACATGTTTGTGGCGAAGTGAAGAGTGTAGGCATGATTGACATCATATTTATTTCGTATATGCTTATAAAATAAACCTAAAGGCATCAATGCTAAGGCTACATATATAGCAACTCCCATGGCGATATGGAGAAGAGCCCAGATAACTACACGTTTCACATCTTTTCTAAAGTAAAGCTCCTCAAAATAGTTGACGTGAAGTAACGTATAGAAAAATAGTGGCAAGAACGGTAAGATACCGAACAGTCCTTGGTTGCCGAAGGGGCCAATAGCTATATTGTAGCCGAGCCATGAGGCATTTAAAAAGGGTACACTAGATAGAAAATTGACGGCAAAAATCGCAAATGCCAACAACGGCAGCACTGTCAGTGGTAAATAAGCAAGAGCTCTACTACCTTTCTTGAGGCTCAGAATTCGGCTCTTTGTTTCCCCTACCAGTAATAAGGAAGGTCCAACCACTGCTACATAAATTATTACCAAGTAAAGATCCTGCAAATAAACTATCACCATCTAACAATTATTTATAGATTATTTTAGATCCATCAGTCCTGACTTTTCACTTCCCTCCGTGGATCAGAATAACGAGCCTATTGATAAGAGTAATTAGCACAAGGCTGGACCATCAAATTCCAAGAGATTCGCCTTTAATTGATAAAGAATAGCATCGAAGAACTATTTGGATATGCTAGCAGTGCCAGGCTTAGTAAATTATACAGATATTTTTTTTAGTACATTCGCCACTTCATCGAGCTGATTCACCACACAGCCGGTCATATCCTTTGTCACCCTTTCAGTATTAACGTAAGGGTCCCTTATTGTCGCTTTCTGATTTCTAATAGTTTCTATATCAAAGTATGTCACCACTCCAACTTCTCCTTGCATCAATCCATTATGATCGATTAGTACCGGAGATATCTGGTATAATTCTACTAAGAGATCGTTTAATTCACCATATAGTTGATTTTTCTTTATACGCATTTGTTCAAATTCGGGGAACTCTTTTTCCAAATCTTGGGCCTTTCCCTCCAATCCGTGTACCAATTCCCGATCTTCAAATAGTTTCGTAAACAACTCTTCAAATTCTAATTCGCTATAGCCTATTTTCTGTAGTTCCTCTTGCACCATAGAATTACCTCTGTTTGCTAACGATGAAAAGATGTCTGCGGCACCCTCAGCGATTTGAGATAGTTCCTTTTGGATCTCGATAACCCGTTTATCCACCCTATAATAAGGAAGGGCATGAAATTGTATTCCAAAATATCCGTAAAGTTGGTACTTTTCAACGCATTGACCGATTTGAAAGTATATGCGACGAAGATCTTCAGTATTTGATCTTGATATTCCGCTGCTCACCCACCCGCCAAGAGATCCAATTGCTCTATCATAAAATGCATTAATTTTGGGTAGCTCGAAGGTAGAAGATCGAGAGACACTCCCGTCCCCCAGCATAACCGGTACCTCTGCAGTCTGAAGGCAAAGTTTTGCCCCATTGATATATGCATCTTTTATGCGCGTGAAGGCGGAATTTACTTCTTTAGCGAAGTAATCATCACCTTTAAACGGGAGTCTCATGTCTTTCTGTATATCTTGTGAGATAATTATATTTTTATTTTGGGTACAGTCCTTAATCCCACATTTTCTCCGATATTATCTACCAGTAAATCTCCTCTCCAAGTTTCCTTTAACATGCAATACTGTCATCTCTTGGATAATCAGGATCAGTGTTAGCATTGATGTTTTCTCCCAACTTCCAATCGTTCGCCGTAGTTACAGCGTTAATCTCACATTCAGGGACAGTCGCCGTCCCATCGTTTACCATTTCTGCCATAATGTTCCCGTCAAAATTTGCGTGTCCAAGACCAAGAGTGTGGCCCGCTCTTGTTTTGCAACCTGAGCTATTATAGGGATATCAAATTCGCATATTAGTACTGAAAAACAGTAATTTGGGATTGACCAAAAGCCCGAATGCGTCATTTGAGATCATAGATAGTAACAATATCCCTACAAGTGCAAAAACAGAACAATACGTCTATAGATAGTTTAGTATAGATTCAATCCCACATATATGGAATCATTACTTAAAACATCGTAGAAAACTTATATTTTTAAGATTATCATAAAACACTTCGCTGGACTAAACTTCCTGACAATGAAAGTAACTATCTTAGCTTTGATTTTCTCTAGCAGATTCTTTGAGATAATACTTTTGTAAATTCATCAAAAATTAACATTCCCATATTTCATACCTACCTCTTTAATAGAATGGCGTTGGTATTGTCATATGGCTGAATACAGTACGATGAAGATTGTAGCTGCAATGATTTTCTCGGTAACAATGACAATCGCTGCTTATACTTTGCAAAGCCCTATGCAAGCGACAGGACAAGAAGATAACGAAAAGCCAAAAATCCCACAAGCCACATGTAGTTATGCTGGTCAAAAATATTACTTGACGCCACATATATTTAACGATGGAGAAAAGTCAAGTAGAATTGATTTTCCTGAACTGCCAGATGATCATATGCCCAAAATGATAGTAAAAGAGGGCGAGGAACTCACGATGGAGTTTGACGGCAATAATCCTACCGAAGTTCAAGCCCTTCTTGTTGATTACGATGCTGACATCACTGAAACTTATCCGCTTGAAAAAGTGGACGATAACACATTCAAGGCAAAAGAAACAGGTGTAAAGACATTAGAGGTGATTGCAACTTTTCCAGACGACCAGCACGTATCTTATACGACTCTAATTGACGTACAAGACGTTGCATAAAGATACCGAACCCCCCTTTTTAATGATGTTCCAATCGAGAAACAATTAAATTTCATTGTAAAGGTCACATCATATTGAAATAAACAAATTCCTTTTCTAGGTATAGTATATAGTTTCGAGGCAGGGTAGCAATTGCTAATTTCCTTCTGTTGCGTACTACCACCTTTTTTCGGAAATCTACTCCCAAATCTGAAATTCATTAGATTTACTTGTATTTTGTCATCAATCTCTACAAGTTATTGGGATAGCAAACTATTACGTCATATTGCAGCACTATCCAAAGTTACAAATCTATAATTACTGCTTTTGGATACGATATTAAAATGATCGTTAAAATAAATATAGGGCAGGTCACTATAAGTGTGTTTATCCATCAGTTCGTGGACTGAATCAAAATACTCCTTTCTCTTCCTTCCTTTCATTCTCAAAACTTCATGAGATAATACGTGAGAAATATTTGCACAATTTGAATCTGCAAAGAACTTAATTCGCTCTCTTTCTGCAGAAACAGGAACATAGTCTGGTCTTTTCCACTGAACCATTCCAAAATTTTCGGATGAATAGGCCTCAGTGGGACAATCTGTCCATAGCGGCTTAAAATAAGCTAAGTAAAAATGATAAACCGACATTCCTCTCTCTTTATGATCCCTCTGAAGGTAGCTAATTGACATTCTATCAAATAACCTTCCAGGAATCACAGGAAGAATATCGGCCTCTACAGTAAAGTCCAAATCGAAAAAGCGTTTGATCCACCAATGATAAAATCTGGAGAGAGAAGAGACATAATCCCAATCTTCACACTGTCTCCTTCGCCATTCTTGTTCTTTGGCTACGTATATGAAGAACAGCTTGTTGCTTTTCTGCATCCTTACGGCTTTACCGAGAATGACATCCATATGTATCTGTTTTGTTGTTTGGAAAACGCTCCCGTCAGAAGCTAAGATTGTCTTGCTAGATTGGTTAGCATGAAGAATAGGATTATCTCTAAGGTATGAGCAATGAATATCTTGACAAAAATTTCTGCAGTTATTAACTGTTACGGCTAATTGTTGTATCTAAGGTGATAGAGCTAAAAAGAAGAAGAAAAGAACTGACATTAAAAAAGATTCTCACAAATTCATCAATAATGAATCGGGAGATTTTGGCTTGTTCACGACAGTATGAGAAACCATGGAGTGCAGAGTTCATAGAGATCTATATGTTGTTTGTTTACCAAATATGGACCATGAAAACCAGGAGATTGTCTTCTAACAGAGTAAACAAAAGACAAACGAAAACTAATGGCAGAAGAAGGAACATAAAATCAAAACCGACGACTAAAAGAAACAAGGTTAAGAGCCAAAATTCTAATTCCAGAAGCAGGATATTAAGGATAAATAGGAATGCCAAACCGAATCTTAGGGAAAGAGTGGCAAACAAACAGTCTAAAGGTATAGTCATCAGAAGATCAAGTGGAAGGAGGGAAAAGTTTAGTACCGATCGCATGACGCAGACTGTTAGCAGATCTGGCGTACCGTTTATGATGGCTAGAGATATTTCCAAAAGGGTCACAAAGAAAATAAAAAGTGTATCGTCAGCATCGCCGCAGCAAAGTCGACTGAAGAATAGGATAGAAAAGCAAAAGAAGAAGTCACCAAGAGAAAAAGTTATTTCTGCGGGGAAAGTCAGACAGCTGGTTGCAGAAGAACTCATTGATAGAAACCGGGCTGACATATCTAAGTCTTACTCTGGTAATCCTCCAGAAAATACTACTAAACCTGGCTATGATAGTCCTGTCGGTAAACAACAAGGCATTGACAAATCTTCTGTTAATACCCAGCATTCAAGAAGGAACGAGGTAATACACGATCAGAGCAAAAGAGGAGGAGGCATAATGACCTGACCTTTATCTTTTCTTTTGTGCAAGATATGCGTATTTCAGGAGTACAAAACAATGCCTCCTAGAGTGAGTATTTGCAGTATCACATAATTTTTCCCTCTGGTCTGCTAGAAAATATAGATGTAATGCCTCTATTGTTGTATGTTTGACTCAAGCTATTTTCGATCGAACCCTAGTAAACGTTATTCTTTGCTTAATATCTACGCTAGAGGTGTATTAGCATCATTTTTTTGATGATCTGTAATACTTCCTGTCGGGTAAAAATGATTTACAGGTACATTCTCCAATAAGACATTTCATTTTGTCTCTATTTCCCGCAGTTCTATCGTGGTCAATCTTTTGATGATTACATCTGGAACATTTCACGACCAGATCTAATTCATCGCTCATAACTTGTTACCATATCGTATGGTTAATACAACCATTACCACAGTCAAATAAAATCTTGTGAAAGTAATTTTCCTTTTCCTATCTATTCACAATCTCTGCAATGGCAAACCTACTTCCAACAGAGTTAACCTTTACCTTCAGATTTTCCCCAGCTCTCCCGTTCTTGACAAAGATAACAAAGCCCTGTATTCGGGCAATTCCGTCTCCCCTTTGACTAGTCTCTGTTACCTGTACATCGTACTCTTTTCCTACCTCTACAGGCTTTGGACCTGAGTTATTGTACTGACGTCTACCGTAACCTCCGCCGTAACCCCCGCGACCACCATAACCGCCACCATCTCTTCTTTCGTAACTCATATTTTAATGTCTAAAATTGAAATTGATTCCTAATATGAATGAATGTATGAGTCACTATAGAGTAATAAATAGTCTTACGTTAAGATACTAGCAATATTGTGCCACCAGAAATTGGAAGTGTAATGCTTTGCTGGACGACCATATCTTCCACACCCTTCCCTCTTTCGGCTTCTAAGGAAGTGCAACTGTACGCTATAACAAAATCTGAATTCGACTATGAATCTCCTAGATTAGCGCTTAGTTACGAGCGAGTACCGAAATCTCTCTTTCTCAACACCTTGCTACTTTCATATATCGCTAGCAATAGTTACATGCTGATTCACAAAAGAGGATAATACGTGTGTGGTAATTCTCCGAGAATATATTTAACTGTAGTATAAGGTAGCACTAAAGGAACTTATTTATAGAAAGTATTGAAGTGCAGATATATATGACTAATGGTGAAAAGGTAGTCAAATTTCATGGTACCAAAGTAGCAAATGTAACTATTCTCTATGCAATTAAATCACGCTCAAAACCAGATAAAGAAATATTAGGAGAATTTGACGCTGCAAAAAACCCTGAAATGTGCGAAACTTTAAACATTCAGATAGTCTCAGATTATGTAACCATAACTTTTTACAAAAAGGAAAGCAGTAATTCAATTATACGCAGAGAATTGATTCCAACTCATACAATCCAACGTATTTGGGTGGAAGACCTGTTATTACCAGGACCTAATAGAAGACAGGAAGACAATATTAACGCAGGCCAGGTTACTGAAGAACTACAGAAGGAAGAAAGAGAGCTCGAACAAATTTCTGTTGACCCAGAGCAAATACTGGAAGAACAAGAAAGGACACATATACGGTCTTCACAAGGTTGATGCAAAAAATGATTCCACAATATCGGAGGCAAAAACAAACTTCCTCAAAGTTTCGCTTCCCATTGCAATTCACATGTTGACAAACATTATTGGCAATACCATCTAAGCTGTATTGCGTTATAAAAACGGAACCATATCTTTGTGGAAAGACCACTTTATATCAAATTCAATAGAATTGCGTTGGAGCTATCTTCTGAGGCTTTTGTTATCGGCGCAAGTAGTCCTATCGCACTTGCTTAATGATGGCCCACTTTACTTAGGAAGCAACGGTGTCTCATTAGGACTAATCTCCTGATCGGTTGTAACGCCAAGACCTTCTGCAAAAATAATACCTTGAGTTTAGAACTAGAATCATCTGCTTTATCGACCAGAGAACCATTAAGAAAGGGCATCAAAACATTATCCTGCTTCTCTCGTAAACGCAAGAGCAGTACTCTGGGGGATTTAGATCTCATTGTCACTAATGGATGTAATTGTTGTGGTCTGAAAATTACGTATCCTTACTAGGAATTTTTCAATGATACCAGAGCTTGACACTTCACAAAGAATATGCAAAAGTGTTTTGAGTCGGAAGGCAATCTTGAATGGCAATTGGGCTAATGATGACCCTTCGCGATTGTTAGATATCTTATGCTTCGTTTCTATAGAAAGTAGAGAAATAGATTAATAACGTATTAGATTGAAAGTGTAGCAAATGATGGCATGAGACCAAATCTTCGACAAAAATTGATCTTTATCTATGGAGTGGAGCATGATGAATATGAATACAGAAGTTAAAAAAGAGTGGAGGCTTATATGTTAACCCTTGATCGACCTCCTCAGGATCTAACAATTGAATTGGGGATAGTGAGAAGTGAACGAAGATAAGAAAGGAGACTGGTGTATTGTATCTCTTGACAGATCAATCATCAGGGTCAAAATCGTCCACAAGAGCAGGGGAAAATATAAAATAAGAGAAGATACAAAGAATGGAATACACGTGGATAGAATAGTTGACGCATCGGATATAATACAAGTGGAAAAGAATACGTAAAAGAAATTGATACTGAAGAGTTAATTACTGACGGTTTTCAGCGAGTACCTATTCTAATTGTTTTCTCACTATTGTAAACAGGGTTGGTCTATCAGGTGATCTGATCTGGCCGCTCATCTAGGAGCGGAGGTTTCATGAGCAAAACATTTGACAGGTTTTCTATAAAAAAGTCGTGGCAGATTTAGTACCCGTGAGCGAGATCCCTTAACAACTGTCCATTCTTCATCTATCTCCTTCTCCTTCTTGGCACTGCACCCTGAACCATGAGGATACCTTATATAAAGAAAGGAGTAATATAAAAAATATAATTCTAACACTTTTGGAATAATATATTGAAAAGTAGCGTAGCAGCGATACAAATACCACAATATTAATTATTACCCCTCACAATATCATTAATAATGTCAGAAGAAGAAAATATAGACGACTATTTGTCGAGCAGAGAACGCGAACACACGGAAGATCAAAATCAGCCTAATGTGGAATCATCAGTGGCCGGAGGGGTATATAAGGCGGTTGTAGAAGGAGAAGAGACAAACGAACAAGGACTCGAATCTGCCTCCACGGTTGATGAACTTCAACCCACTCCACAACCTCCATCACAGCCAAGACAACAGGGCAAGAGGGCTTCCATAAGGAGAATTCAAAAGTCCATAGCTGATGTCTCAAAGCAAGTGGAGAAGCAAACAGGGCAGATTAACAGGGTAAATCAAGTCGTTCAAACATTGCAGAAGCAAACGAAATCCGGGCAGAGACAATCTGATGTACTTAACCAAATAAGGTCTCAGGTGAACCAAATACAAAGACAGATAACTCAAGTTCAAAGAACAGTGCAAAAGAAGTCTTCTGCACCATTAGTACGAAAATCTGCTAAAAAGAAGACTGCTAAGAAAAAGAAAAAGTAAACTCGCATCCCCTCCTTTTCTTGCTCGTCCAAGGTCCAATATTTTTTGCCTAAAATTTACCACTTTCCTACTTGCTTATTTATTCTTGCGATCTCCAGAAAGACATGGGATATGGAAAATAATTCTCAGATACATGCCCGTGCATAAAGCTTCGTGCACTTATCGATTAGCCAATTATGTTGGAATAGAATGTGTCTATTAAATAGCTGAAAGATCATTATTGATTAGGTTTTTGTCTTAACGCATAAATTCCGCCTAATGCATAAGCAAATGACACAAAAATGCGAGATAATATTATTGCGATATCTTCTTTAACCACAAGTAAATCCAAGTGAACTCCATACACGATAGGTATAGCAGCTATTGATACTAGGCCAACAATTAATTGCTCCTGGTTACTTATCCTATTAATGATTCTTAGTAGTACGTACGTGGAAACGTTTCCTAATCCAATACCAATCAGCACCAAATACGGTAAAAGATAAGGAAATATAGCTATTGTAGCAAATGGTCCGGCCCAACAGACCCCATTTAGAACTTTGGCTTTCTTTGGCCATCGAATGCTATTTTCCATCCTTGTTTTTATAGAGCGAGCGAGGGTAAGTTTATCGTGGAATAATGAAATAAAAGTAATAGCGAAGCTTCCTACCCATATAATAAGGTAATAATAGAACGGGGCCTTGTTAATAGACACGATCTCACTGATAATTGCTGCTATGGCGATGGATATGGCTATGAATATGAAAAAAATCCCGAACACAAAATGCTGTTCGTTATTTTTATTTTTACGTGGATCTAGGTGCAAAATATCCACTCTAGCTAGTTAAACCGCATCGTTGAATTATAAGTTTTGATTTTCACTTGTTGGTAATTAATTCTTGGTAGTGACACGAATTCCTTGCTGGGAATATGACAACGTCTATCCGCTGTTAGCGTCACAAAACCAAGAGAAGGTGTTTAAATTTCTTGAAGGATCAGGATAATGGGTCCGCTATCTCCCTTATACAGCTGCCACAATATGATCCGCTTTACAACTGCCGCCGGTTACAAATGTCATAAATTGGAGTCGGAGCTTAAACTGCGGCGCTTGCAAATTTGAGTCCGAATCTACATGG
>OCZS010000571.1_pt1 | contig 12337 bp, 9 predicted proteins | sample 1539071 | NCBI WGS metagenome assembly OCZS01 (sample SAMEA3113584, study PRJEB22503) | soil metagenome | reverse complement strand
TGTCGCGGCACCCGGGTGGGTGCCCATCGGGGACGGGCCGGGAATCGAGCAGGATCCCCGCAGCGCCCGCGGTAGCGGGGCCCTCAAGCGCGTGCTCTCGACGGATCAGCTCGTCACCACGTCCGGCTCTGCTGGACGCGGCCTCGCGTGGTCGTCGGGTGAGCACCTTGCAGCAGCTGTGGAGTGCGGCGCGTTCGATGCGCGAGTCGTCGGCGATATCTCCGACCGCTTCACCGTCTCCTTCGACGCCCACGGCGACATCGCCGGAATCACTGAATCCGTGTCGGCACCTCTAGTCGCGTGGACGAACACGCACAGCGGGGCCTCCATCATGGTGCGAGCCGACATCGTTCAGGTGGCCAACCGCCTCCCTCGGTCGCATGTGTTCACACGGTCGGCGACCCGCACCACCCAGGTGGTGAACCACCTGGGTGAAGGACTGATCGCCAAGGACGTCGATCGGGTCGTCGACGGCCCAGCCCGCTTGTCATGGCGGGACCTTGCGGGGCAGCCCGACGTCATCCACGACATGCTGACCGACCCAAGCTTCTGCGCGGGTGTTGCCTGAACGCGGGCTTGCCCTTCGCCGCGCGACAACCTTCGCCTGCGCGTGACGACGCTCGGGCCGGCTCCCGCCCTCTCGACGCCGTGGGGTCGCCGTGACAGGCTGCTGTGAGCAGTCGAAGTCGCTCGTCCCATGGAGGTCGCCATGTTCGCGCAGATGTTCACCGGCAAGGTCACCGACGCCGGGGCGGTCCGGGCCGCGTTCGAAGGGTGGCCGGCGGGAGTCGGGCGTGACGCCAAGGGATGGCTGGGATCGACGGCGGGCATCACCGATGACGGCCAGCTGGTCGCCCTCGCCCGTTTCGAGTCGGAGGAGGCGGCGCGCGCCAACAGCGAACGTCCCGAACAAGGTCAGTGGTGGGAGTCGCTCGCGACACACCTCGACGGTGACGCAACCTTCTTCGACAGCAGCGAGGTGGACGAGGACGTCGTCGCCGACCCGGACACGGCGGGGTTCGTCCAGGTGATGCGGGGGCGGGTCAGCGACAGCGCTCGAGCTCGCGAGCTGGCCAGCGCCGACCCCGGCGCGTGGGCCGGGTTCCGCCCCGACATCCTCGGGTCGCTCATGCTCTCCCACGACGACGGCGAGTACGTCATGGCGATCTACTTCACCTCCGAGGCCGAGGCAAGGGAGGGCGAGAAGAAGGAGCCGCCCGAGGAGCTTGCGGCGACGATGCAGGAGATGGGCGCCCTCGAGGTCGGCGAGGTGACCTACCTCGACCTGCGCGACCCGTGGCTCCTGTCGCCCTCGTAGCGCCTGGAACGCCTGCGCTTCAGGCGCCTACAGATTCGGGCAAGGTGGTGGTCCGGGACCAGCGCCCGCCGCCTGCATCACCGCAGGTCGACGGGCGTTTGACCGTGGTGCCCCCGGTAGGATTCGAACCTACGCTCCCGCCTCCGGAGGGCGGTGCTCTATCCCCTGAGCTACGGGGGCCGGTGTGGCCTGCGCGGAGAACCGGTGCAGCGTTCTCAGCGCCCCGCGAGGGTAGCAGCCTAGTGTTGCGGGCATGCAATCCGGGACCGACGCCTCCGGTCCCGCGCCCCTCGTCCTCGTGTGCGACGACACCGAGCCGATCCGCCGGCTGGTGCGGATCAACCTCGAGCTCGCGGGCTTCGCGGTGGAGGAGGCGGCCGACGGCCACGAGGCCATGGCCCGGCTCATCGACCCCGACCTCCCCCGACCGGCGGTGATCGTCCTCGACTCGGAGATGGCGCCTTACGACGGCTGGTGGGCCATCGCGGCCATCCGGTCCCACCCGCGCCTCGACCCGGTCCCGGTGCTGCTCGTCACGGGTTCGGTCATCACGCACGACGCACCGGAGGCGACGGGTGCGGGGTTCGACGGGTTCCTCTCCAAGCCGTTCGACCCCGACGCCCTCGTCACCGCCGTCTCACGCCTCGCGGAGGCCGGCAGGGCCTCCTAGGCCCACGAATAGACTCCTCCGGGTGACCCCCGAACAGCTCTCGGCCGCCATCCGGGCGGCCCTCGTGTCGGCCGTCGACGCGGGCGACCTCACGGTGGACGTGCCGGCGGCGGTGAGGGTCGAGCGCCCGCGCAACCGGGACCACGGGGACTGGTCGACCAACGTCGCGCTCCAGCTCGCGAAGGGTGCCGGCACGTCGCCCCGCGCCCTGGCGACCACGCTGGCCGCGCGCGTCGAAGGGATGCCGGGGGTTCGCTCGGTCGACGTCGCCGGCCCGGGCTTCCTCAACATCACCCTCGACGCAGCGAGCGCCGGCGAGCTGGCGCGGTCCGTGGTGGAGGCGGGCCCGGCATACGGCCACGGCACCTCGGAGAGGGGACGCGTGGTCAACCTGGAGTTCATCTCGGCAAACCCGACCGGCCCGATCCACATCGGGCACACCCGTTGGGCGGCACTCGGGGACGCGATGCGGCGCCTCCTCGCCGCGACCGGCGCGCAGGTCGCAGCCGAGTACTACATCAACGACTCCGGCGCCCAGATGGAGAAGTTCGGCGCCTCCGTGCTCGCCCGGGCGGCGGGCGGCGAGCCGCCGGAGGACGGCTACCCCGGCGAGTACGTCGCCGACCGTGCCGCCGAGGTCCTCGAGCAGCGCCCCGACCTCCTCGACCTCGACCCCGCCGAGGCGCTGGTCGTCGCCCGGGACCTCGGGTATGCCGCCCAGCTGGCCGCCATCCGCCGCACCCTCGACGGCTTCGGCGTGCACTTCGACGTGTGGTTCTCGGAGCGCAGCCTCCATGCCACGGGAGCAGTGGAGGAGGCCGTGGCCCGGCTCCGCGAGCAGGGGCACGTGTTCGATGCCGAGGGCGCGGTCTGGCTGCGGACGACCGACTTCGGCGACGACAAGGACCGGGTCCTCATCCGGGCCGACGGTCAGCCGACCTACTTCGCCGCGGACGCCGCCTACTACCTCAGCAAGAAGGACCGTGGCTTCGACGAGAAGGTCTACCTCCTCGGCGCCGACCACCACGGGTACATCAACCGGCTCAAGGCCATCGCGGCCGCAGCCGGGGACGATCCCGAGCACAGCATCGAGGTGAAGATCGGCCAGCTCATCGACATCGCGGGGCGGCGGATGGGCAAGCGCCTCGGAAACGCGATCTACCTCGACGAGCTGCTGGAGTGGATCGGTTCGGATGCCGTCCGCTACTCCCTCGCGCGCTACCCCGCCGACAGCCCGCTCTCGCTCGACGGCGAGGAGCTGCGGAAGAGGACGAACGACAACCCCGTCTTCTACGTCCAGTACGCCCATGCGCGGACCGCGAACGTCGCCCGCCTCGCGGCCGAGGACGGGGTGCTGCGCGCCGACGGATTCGACGCATCGCTGCTGTCCGACCCCACGGAGGCCGCCCTCCTGGCCGTCCTGGGTGACTTCCCCAGGGTGGTCTCCCAGTCGGCCCACCTCCTCGAGCCGCACCGGGTGGCCCGCTACCTGGAGGAGCTCGCCGGACGGTTCCACAAGTGGTACGACACCTGCCGGGTGCGCCCGACGAGCTCGGAGGAGGCGGTGACCGACCTGCACCGAAGCCGCCTGTGGCTCAACGACGCGACCCGCCAGGTGCTCGCGAACGGTCTGGACCTCCTCGGCGTCGGCGCACCTGAGCGGATGTGACCGGCCGTGCGCTCCCACGAGGCCGGCGTCCTCCACGCCGAGGGCTATGGCGGCCCCCCGCTGTACCTGCCGCACCCCACCGACGTCATGGAGCTGCTCCCGCAGCTGTGGCCGAGGACCGTCGGGCGTGACGAGGAGGGCCGTCTCACCGTCGGCGGCGTCGACGTCGTGAGCCTGGCCGCCGAGCACGGCACCGCGGCATACCTGCTGGACGAGGAGGACTTCCGTTCTCGCGCAGTCGAGTTCCGCAGGGCCTTCTCGTCGGCCTTCGAGCCCCTCGGCGGCGCGGACGTCTACTACGCCGGTAAGGCGTTCCTGTGCACAGCCGTCGCGCGGTGGGTGGACGAGGAGGGCCTGCACCTCGACGTCTGCACGGGCGGTGAGCTGGCCGTCGCCCGGCGGGCGGGCTTCCCGGGCGAGCGGATCGGCTTCCACGGCAACAACAAGTCGACCGAGGAGCTGCGCGCGGCACTGTCGTACGGCGTGGGCCGGGTCGTCGTCGACTCCTTCCAGGAGATCGAGCGGATCGCCACCGTCGCGGCGGAGCTCGGCGTCGTCGCACCGGTCATGGTTCGGGTGACCGTGGGTGTGGAGGCACACACCCATGAGTTCATCGCGACCGGGCACGAGGACCAGAAGTTCGGGTTCAGCCTCACCGGTGGTCTGGCCCTCGAAGCGGCCACCCGCATCCTGGCGAGGCCGGACGTCTTCGACCTCCGTGGCCTGCACAGCCACATCGGGAGCCAGATCTTCGACACCGCGGGGTTCGAGACGGCCGCGCACCGGCTCGTCGGGTTGCACGCCGAGATCGCGAACGCGCTCGGCCGGCACTGCCCGGAGATCGACCTGGGGGGAGGCTTCGGGATCGCCTACACGTCGCAGCACACCCCACTGGCCGTGGCCAGGCTGGCGAACGAGATGGCCGACATCGTCGCGCGCGAGCTCAAGGCCGTCGGGAACGGTGACGCCCTCCAGGTGCCCCGCGTGTCCGTCGAGCCCGGCCGGGCCATCGTCGGCCCGAGCACCTTCACTCTCTACGAGGTGGGCACCGTCAAGGACGTCGGGCTGGGCGACGGACACAACCGCAGCTACGTGTCGGTGGACGGCGGGATGAGCGACAACGCGCGCCCCGCCCTCTACGAGGCCGACTACTCCTGCACCCTCGCCAACCGGAGCTCCGACGCCGAGCCACGGCTCTCACGCGTCGTCGGGCGGCACTGCGAGAGTGGCGACATCGTCGTCCTCGACGAGTACCTCCCGGCTGACCTGGTGCCCGGTGACCTCGTCGCGGTGCCGGGCACCGGCGCCTACTGCCGGAGCCTCTCCAGCCAGTACAACCACACCCCGCGCCCTCCCGTGGTGGCGGTGCGCGGAGGGCGATCCCGCGTGCTCGTGCGGCGTGAGACCATCGAGGACCTGCTCGCCCTCGACGTGGCGGACGCGTGAGGACCGAGACGGAGGAGATGGCCCGCACCATGGCGCGCGAACCCGGTGCCCCCCTGCGCGTCGCCCTCCTCGGGTGCGGTGTCGTCGGCTCGGCCGTGGCGACCAAGCTCGTCGAGAACGGCGACGACCTCGCCGCCCGCGTGGGGGCCCCGCTGGAGCTCGTCGGCATCGCCGTGCGCCGCCCCGGGCGTCCCCGTCCCGACGTCCCGGTCGACCCCTCGCTCTTCACCGCCGACGCCGACGAGCTGGTCACCCGCGCCGACGTCGTCATCGAGGTGATCGGCGGCATCGACCCTGCGCGCGGGCTCATCATGCGCGCCATGGAGCACGGCGCCTCGGTCGTGTCGGCCAACAAGGCACTGCTCGCCGAGGACGGCCCGACCCTGTACGCCGCCGCCGATGCCAACGACGTCGACCTCTACTACGAGGCCGCCGTCGCCGGCGCCATCCCGATCCTCCGGCCCATCCGGGAGTCGCTGGCGGGCGACGACGTCCGCCGCGTGCTCGGCATCGTCAACGGGACGACGAACTTCGTGCTGGACAAGATGGACTCCACGGGGGCCGGCTTCGCCGAGACGGTCGAAGAGGCGCAGGCACTCGGGTACGCGGAGGCGGACCCCACCGCCGACGTCGAAGGGTTCGACGCCGCCGCAAAGGCCGCCATCCTCGCCAGTCTCGCGTTCCACACCCGGGTCTCCTCCGCCGACGTCCACCGCGAGGGCATCACGGAGGTCTCGGCCGCCGACATCCGGGCCGCTGCCGAGATGGACTCGGTCGTCAAGCTGCTCGCCATCTGCGAGCGGGTGACCGGCGACGACGGGGGCGAGGCGGTCAGCGTGCGGGTGCACCCGGCGATGATCCCGAGGAGCCACCCCCTCGCGAGCGTCCGCGAGGCCTTCAACGCGGTGTTCATCGAGGCAGCCGCCGCTGGACCGCTCATGTTCTACGGACGGGGAGCGGGTGGCGACCCCTCGGCATCCGCGGTCCTCGGTGACATCGTGGCGGTGGCGCGACACAAGGTGGCCGGTGGCCGGGGACCCGGTGAGTCGGCATACGCGGACCTTCCCGTCGTGGGCATGGGGCAGGCGCTCACGCGCTACCACATCAGCCTCGACGTGGCCGACCGCCCGGGCGTGCTGGCGCAGGTGGCGACGGCCTTCGCCGAGCACGGTGTGTCCATCGAGACGGTGCGGCAGCAGGGCGGACCCGGCGAGGGGGACCTGGCGAAGCTCATCGTCGTCACGCACCGGGCGACGGACGCGGCACTCGCGGCGACGGTCGACGCGCTCCGTGGACTCGACGCGGTCGACGACGTGGCGTCGGTGATGCGCGTGGAAGGGAGCTGAGCCGTGGCGCACCTGTGGCGAGGCGTCATCCGGGAGTACGCCGCCCGGCTGCCGACCCTCGCGGGAGCCCCCGTCGTGACGCTGCAGGAGGGAGGCACCCCGCTCATCCCGTGCGAGAACCTGTCCCGGACGACGGGTGCGAACGTCCTCGTGAAGTACGAGGGGCTCAACCCCACGGCATCCTTCAAGGACCGGGGCATGACGACCGCCATGTCCGTCGCCAAGCGGAGCGGGGCCAAGGCGGTCATCTGTGCCAGCACCGGGAACACGAGCGCCAGCGCCGCCGCCTACGCGACCAAGGCCGGGATGTCCTGCGCCGTCCTCGTGCCTGACGGCCGGATCGCGATGGGCAAGCTGAGCCAGGCGGTCGCGCACGGCGCCACCCTGATCCAGGTCGAAGGGAACTTCGACGACTGCCTCACGGTCGCGCGCAAGCTGGCCGACTCGTATCCGGTCGAGCTCGTCAACTCGGTCAACCCGGCCCGGATCGAGGGGCAGAAGACCGCGGCCTTCGAGGTGGTCGACGCGCTCGGTGACGCTCCTGACATCCACGTCCTGCCCGTGGGCAACGCCGGCAACATCACGGCGTACTGGAGGGGCTACACGGAGTACGCCACCGAGACTGCCGGGAAGGGGGGCGAGGTCCTGGCACCGGTCGCGACCAGGCGTCCGCAGATGTGGGGGTTCCAGGCTGCTGGCGCGGCACCCATCGTCCTCGGCCACCCCGTCGACGACCCGGAGACCGTTGCGACAGCCATCCGGATCGGCAACCCCGCCTCCTGGCGAGAGGCGGAGGCGGCGCGAGACGAGTCCGGCGGGCGGATCGAGGCGGTCACGGACGAGGAGATCCTCGCGGCCCACCGGCTGCTGTCGTCGACCGAGGGCATCTTCGTCGAGCCCGGCTCGGCGGCCGGCATCGCGGGGCTGCTCAAGGCCCACCGCGCCGGGGCCGTCCCGCCCGACGTGACGGTGGTGTGCACCGTCACCGGGCACGGGCTCAAGGACCCCCAGTGGGCGCTGCGGAGCGCGGACGGCTCGGAGGTCGAGCCGGTGCGCGTGCCGGTCGACGCCTACAGTGTCGCCGCCGCGCTCGGCCTCGAGGGCTGAGGTGGCGGAGCGGCTGCATCCGGGCGTCGGTGTGGAGGTGCGCGTGCCGGCGAGCAGCGCCAACCTCGGCCCCGGTTTCGACTCGGTCGGGTGCTCTCTGGGGTTGTGGGACACCTGCCGGGCCACCCTCACCTCCGACCCCGGACTCGTCATCACCGTCGCGGGGGAGGGCGCAGGTGCCGTGCCGCTCGACGCCAGCCACCTCGTCCACCGAGCGATGCAGGTGGCGTGGGCCGACTTGGGGGTGCAGCCCCCGACCGGACTCCTGCTCGAGTGCCGGAACGAGGTGCCCCACGGACGGGGCCTCGGTTCCTCGGCGACCGCCATCGTCACCGGCATCGCTGCCGCGCAGGCACTTCACCAGGCGTCGTGCGGGACCGACGGCGCGGACATCGACGTGTCGTTCACCAACGCGCTCGCCTCCCGGTTGGAGGGGCACCCCGACAATGCCTCCGCCAGCGTCCACGGAGGTGTGACGCTGTCGTGGAGCGACGACGACCTGACGACGACGACCACGGTGCGCCTCAGAGTGCACCCGGACGTCGAGCCCGTGGTGTTCGTGCCCGAGGCCCAGCTCTCCACCGCGAAGGCCAGGTCGGTCCTGCCACAGCAGGTGCGTCTCGCCGATGCCGCCGCCAACTCGGCACGGGCCGCCCTGCTCACCCACGCGCTCGGGAGCGCGCCCGAGCACCTGTTGTCGGCGACGCGGGACTGGCTCCACCAGGACGCACGCCGCACGTCGTATGCCGCGTCGATGGCGCTCGTCGACGCCCTGCGGGCCGAGGGTCACGCGGCGGCCGTCTCGGGGGCCGGGCCCTCGGTTCTCGTCCTCACCCTGCGGAATCACGTGGACCTGGTCCGTGCACACGCCGGCCCCGGCTGGTGGGTGCTCGCGCCCGGCATCCCTGGCCATGGCGTCCGGGTTCGCGTCCTCGACCATAGATGACGCGACGAACGACCTCCCGGCGTCCCGGCCGCCGCGAGCCGCCAACGCGCCGACTTGGATGCGGCGCCGTTCCGGAAACCTCGGTGGTATTGTTGGTCCTGCGACCGCAGCCGATGCCGGGTTCAGCCCGTTGCCTGCCGCGAGTCGCCCTCCACGACCAGGGCCGGCTTCGACCATGCGGCTGTGTGTGCCCGGCGTGGGCTCCCGATGATCGGCCGTATCCAGGCCATCCACGAGCGAGGGGAAGGATCCTTCGTGACAGACACGACCACACTCGAGGCATCGACGGGCGCCAGCCCGCGCCGCTCCGGGGCGCTGACCGCCATGCGGTTGGCCGAGCTCCAGGGCCTGGCCTCGAGCATGGGCATCAGCGGCACCACCAAGATGCGCAAGGGCGACCTCGTCGCCGCCATCAAGGCCCGCCAGAACGGCGAGAGCGGACCGGCCAGCGCCGGGGCTTCGCTCGGTGAGCGCAGAGAGCCCGACCAGACTGCCCGTGCGGACCGAGCCGAACGCGTCGAGTCCCCCGAGCAGCCGCTGCGCCAGGAGCGCACCGACGACGGCAGCGAGCCAGCGGACCGCGGCGGGCACCCGGCCCGCAGCGAGCGAGGCGAGCGCCCGGACCAGCCGAACCGAGACCGCTCCGACCGCGCAGACCGGGACACCGGTCGCGAACGGGGCGACCGACCGGACCGCACCGAGTCTCGCGACCGGGGGGACCTGCAGGAACGCACCGACCGCGGCGAGCGGCAGGACCGTGGGGACCGTTCGGAGCGGGGTGACCGCCGCGACGGCCAGAACCGGGACGGGCAGAACCGCGACAGCCAGAACCGCGACAGCCAGAACCATGGTGGCCAGGGCCAGCAGGGTCAGGGCCAGAACCGTGGGTTCGACGACGACGAGGGCCGAGGCGGCCGGCGTCGTCGCAACCGCGGCCGCAACCGCGACAAGCGGCGTACCCCCGGACAGCCGGTCGTCGACCAGGTGGAGGGTGCTCCGGAACCGCAGATCGCCGAGGACGACGTCCTCGTGCCCGTGGCCGGCATCCTCGACATCCTCGACAACTACGCCTTCGTCCGCACGACCGGCTACCTGCCAGGGAGCAGCGACATCTACGTCCCCCTGCAGATGGTCAAGCGCCACAACCTGCGCAAGGGTGACGCCGTCACCGGCTCCATCAAGGCAGCCCGCGAGGGTGAGGAGCCTCAGCAGCAGACGGTGGGTGGGCGCAACAACCGGGCCAAGTACACCCCGCTGGCCCGCCTCGACACGGTCAACGGCATGGGGCCGGACGAGGCGAGGCGCCGTATCGAGTTCGGCAAGCTGACTCCGCTCTACCCCCAGGACCGCCTCCGCCTGGAGACCGAGCAGAACATCATCACGACGCGGATCATCGACCTCGTCGCCCCCATCGGGAAGGGTCAGCGCGGTCTCATCGTCGCTCCCGCCAAGGCCGGGAAGACGATGGTCATGCAGGCCATCGCCAACGCGATCACGACGAACAACCCCGAGTGCCACCTCATGGTCGTCCTCGTCGACGAGCGGCCCGAGGAGGTCACCGACATGCAGCGGGCCGTCAAGGGCGAGGTCATCTCCTCGACCTTCGACCGCCCGGCCGAGGACCACACGACCGTCGCCGAGCTGGCGATCGAGCGCGCCAAGCGACTCGTCGAGATGGGTCACGACGTCGTCGTGCTGCTCGACTCGATCACCAAGCTGGGTCGTGCCTACAACCTCGCCGCCCCGGCGAGTGGCCGGATCCTCTCCGGTGGTGTCGACTCCGCGGCCCTCTACCCGCCGAAGAAGTTCTTCGGCGCCGCGCGGAACATCGAGAACGGTGGCTCGCTCACCATCCTCGCGACCGCCCTCGTGGAGACGGGCTCGCGCATGGACGAGGTGATCTTCGAGGAGTTCAAGGGCACGGGCAACATGGAGCTCAAGCTCGACCGCCAGCTCGCGAACCGCCGGATCTTCCCGGCCGTCGACGTCAACAACTCGGGAACCCGCAAGGAGGAGATCCTGCTCGCTCCCGAGGAGCTGCGGATCATGTGGAAGCTGCGTCGCGTCCTCGCTGCCCTCGACTCCCAGCAGGGCATCGAGCTGCTGCTCGACCGGCTGCGGAAGACGAAGAACAACTACGAGTTCCTCACCCAGGTGCAGCAGACCGCGACGATCAGGCTCGACGACGAGGACGACACCTGACGCATCCTGCGCTCGCCGGACCACGACAGTGCGCCGCACCGCACAGCGGGGCGGCGCACAGTCGTTCTCTCCGTGGCGGCTTGAGGGTCTCGTGGGCGCGCTCGGAGGTCAGCGGCTGACCGGCAGGGACATCGCCGCAGAGCGTCCGCGGAGACCCACGCAACGGCATCCGGCCACACGCCTCCGGACTGACGCACCGGCATCCGGCCACGCCCTCCGCGGATCCGGCGTCGTCATCGCTGGGGTCCCAGCTCCAGCCGACGACGCGTCTCGGCCCTGCCCTTCGCGGAGTCGGGGAGGTCCCACCACGACTCCACCCACCACGTCGCACCGGCATCCGCCCACTCGTGCACCGGTGGGCGCACGGACCCGAAGGAGCCGTGGCTGTCGCCCTCGACGACGACGTCGTAGCCCTCCATCGTTCGGCCTGCCTCGGCGCGAAGGGCGCGGATGCGGTCGACGACCTCCCGCAGCCCTTCCTGGGACAGGCGTGAGCCGGGGTCCTCGAGGCTTCCCCCGGCGACCGCCGGGAAGACGCCCTGCCAGCGGGCCGCCCGCTCGAGGGACCGCTGACGGGTGCGCCCGGGTATGAGCATGCCGACGCACCACACCGGCGGGTGAGGGGTCTGCACTGGTGGCGGTGGGACGAGCTCGGTGACCGGCTTCGCGCTGTAGTACTCGCCCTGGTACTCGAACGGCTGCCCGCCCATGAGGCCGGCGAAGATCGCGAGCCCCTCGTCGAGCTTGCGCGCTCGGACCGCCCGCCCCTCGTCGGCCTCGAAGGCCAACCAGTTGCCGTGAAGGGCGCCGAGACCCACCCCCAGGGTGACCCGGCCGTTCGAGAGCCGGTCGACCGAGGCGACTCGCGAGGCGAGGTCCCACGGACGGTGGCGCGCGGCCGGGGTGAGGAGCGTGCCGAGCCGGATGCGCTCGGTCACCATGGCGGCCGCTCCGAGGGTGACCCACGCGTCCTGCCCCCAGACCGCCTCCCACGAGAAGACCTGGTCCCACCCGGCCGCCTCGGCAACCACGGCGAGCTCGGCGAACTCGCGCTCGGTCGCCCAGGGGATGACGGCTCCGTACTTCATGCCCGGCCACGCTACCGACGCCAGCCGACATACAAGGGTGCCGAAGGGGCGATGTGGCGCGCCTTTGGCACCGGTAGACCCATGGGAACTTTCGGATGCCCGCGGTGACGGGTGCCGAAGGGGCGATGTGGCGCGCCTTTGGCACCGGAGACCCATTGGAACTTTCGGATGCCCGCGGTGACGGGTGCCGAAGGGGCGATGTGGCGCGCTTTTGGCACCCTGGACCATCGGATGCCGTGTCGGCCGGTTGCGTGGGTGCGCGGGGCGGCGCCTGCCCGGCATCCGCCCTGGTTGTCCACAGGCGCGAAAAGCCCCGTTCCGACCGGCCCAGCACTCCGGAACAGTGGACGCATGCCTCCACCACGCCGCCGCCTGAGCCGTCGGGACCGGGCCGTCCGCGCAGATGCCATCGCCCAGATCCACGGTGGGGTGGCCCACCGAAGGGACCTCAGGATGCGTGAGGTCACCAGGGCCGACGTGCGCACCGAGGTTGCGGCGGGGCGCTGGACCAGGTGTGGACGCCACACGGTCCTCATCGGCACCGG
>OCZS010000570.1_pt1 | contig 12345 bp, 13 predicted proteins | sample 1539071 | NCBI WGS metagenome assembly OCZS01 (sample SAMEA3113584, study PRJEB22503) | soil metagenome | reverse complement strand
GATCGGCGGTATCAGCGATGACCACGCCGGCTCGCTGCTCGACCTTCGGTATCGATCCTCAGATGACCAGCCTGAGGCCGAGCGAGACCTCGGGCTCGCCGAGGCGGCGGGGTTCAACGCCGACGCGAACGGCGCCCAGCTGGCCGTACGCCGTCCGTTGCCGGACGTCGTGGGACTGACCGGCGCCAGCGCGTACGTCGTGTTCCATCCCGGCGCCTCCGTCGAGGCCCATCGGCCGACCGCGAAGCACGCCCGGGCCCTGGTCGACGCCCTGCTGGCGGCGGGACACCGGGTCGTCGTGACCGGAGCGTTGGACGAATGCACGCTCACCGCGTACGTCGCGGCGGGGGGCGCCGACGACCTCGGCGGCTGGCTGGACCTGCCCTCCCTCGCTGCGGTGCTCGACCGGGCGGAGTGCGTCGTGGCGCCCAACGGTGGCCCCGCTCACCTGGCGGCCGCGGTCGGCACGCCGGTCGTCTCCCTGTTCGCGCCGGTGGTGCCGGCTAGCCGGTGGCGGCCTTACGGCGTACCCGTGGTGCTGCTCGGCGACCAACAGGCCGCCTGCCACGACACCGGGGCTCGGGAGTGTCCGGTCCCCGGCCACCCATGCCTGAGCTCGATCACGCCGGCGGCGGTGGTGAGCGCGGTGAACCGGCTGACCGATCGCCACGCGCTGACGGACGCTCGGGAGGTGGCGTGAGTGACGCGACCTGACGCCCCGCTGGTGTGGCCCAGGCCGACCGGTCGCACCCGGGAGCCCGGGCCCTGAGTCGGGTTTTGCTGTGGGACGTGCACGGCAGCTACACCGACACGCTGCTGACCGGTCCCCATACGTATCTGTTCCCGACCCGGGACGCGAGCGGACGGGGCGGGCTGAGCCGCCTTGGCGGACGCGCCCCGGGGAACGCGGTCGAGCTGCCCTGGATGCAGATGCGCAAGGAGCCGCCTGACGTGGTGGTGCTGCAACGGGAGGCCGACCTGCTGGACTGCGCCGTACACCTGGGGCGGCGGCCCGGGCGGGAGATCGCCGCAGTGTGGCTGGAGCACAACACACCGCGGGTCCGGGTGCCCGACTCCTGGCACCCCATGGCTGAGGTGCCGGGAGTGTTGATCGTCCACGTGACGCACTTCAACGCGCTGCTGTGGGACTGCGGAACCGCGCCCACCATGGTGGTCGAGCACGGCGTGGCCGACCTGGGTCACCAATACACCGGCGAGCAGGCCCGGCTGGCCTACGTGGTCAACGAGCCGGTCCGGCGGTGGCGGGTGACCGGGACCGACCTGCTGCCGGTGTTCGCCGAGCACCCGATCGACGCGTTCGGGATCGACGGTGATCTGCTGGCGAAGCGGCTGGGTCAGAGCTGTCCGAGGCTGCGGTTCGCGGGCAACCTGGCGCCGGAGGACCTCCCAACCGAGCTGGCCCAGCGGCGGGCGTATCTGCATCTGCACCGGTGGACCTCGCTGGGGCTGTCGCTGCTGGAGGCGATGGTGCTGGGTATGCCGGTCCTGGCACTGGACACCACCGAGGCCTCGCGGGCTGTGCCTACCGGTGCGGGGGCGGTGTCCAGCGACCTGGACGAGCTGCGGCGTACGGCGGCGCGGTTGTTGTCCGATGTCGACGAGGCCCGCGCCCGCGGCGAGGTCGCCCGGCAGGCGGCCCTCGAGCGCTACCCGCTGGACCGGTTCCTGGCTCGCTGGGACGAGGCGTACGCGCGGGCGCAGGAGCTGGTCGGATCAGGGTGACTCGGCCGGCACCTCGACGGTGTACGAGCGGATGGCGACGACCTGCCCGTCCTTGAAGTCGTAGAGATCGCAGGAGGCCACGGTGATCGAGCCGTCCGCCGACTCGTACTCCGCAACCGAGTCGACGACCACCGCGTCGGCGCAGACGATGGTCTTGAAGCGGGTGAACCGGGTGGTGGTCTCGGCCAGCCCCGCCAGGGTGGACTCGCACGCCTCCACCGCCGCCGACTTGCCGGCGAGCACGGTGTCGCCGACCAGGGTCCAGCGCAGGTCCTCGTGCAGGTGGGGGTAGGCCTCGGCGAACCGATGGCCAGAGAACGCGGTGGCAACCGCCTCGGGGCTCAAGGTCATAGGGCAACGATGCCCCCGACAGTCCGACCGTCAGAAGGTAACGCGCGAGTCTTGGCCGACGTTTGCCGCGTCGAGATGGTCAACGAGTGTCCGCTGGGGTGGTCGGGGGCGCGATCATCAGAGAGCAGGCGGCGACAAGTGGATCATCGTCGGTGGCGACTACGCCGCAACAGCCGTGCTGGGCGGCCCGGATGAGGGCGTCGGCAACCAGTTGGGCGGAGTCGGGGTCAAGTTCGCTGGTCGGGTCGTCGAGCACCAGCAGCCGCGGCCGGTGGACCAGGGCGCGGGCCACCCGCTGCTGCTGGCCGCCGGAGAGCTGTTCGACCAGGTTGTGCCAGGTGGCCGCGGCTGCGCAGTCCGCTGAGCCACAGCGGGGTGCCTCGTACGGGCCGCGCGCCAGCCATGATCGTCGATGCTAGGCGGGGTCGACCGGCTCTCCCATCGACTTACCGCCCTTCACTCGCACTTAGCGCCTTCGGCCGAGGGCTCAAAGTGCGGGTGAAGGGCGGTAGGTGGAGGTTGGCGGTTTGCCAGGATGAACGGTGTGCCCCCTCCGGGCACCTACCGACGCGTACGTGGCCCTCGACATCGTCGGCCGGCGGCGGTCTGAGCACGTCGTCGCCCTCGAGGAACGTCGGGTCCGTGGGGTCGGCGATGGGACGGGTGGGATCAGTCATGGCCCTGCTCCTGGTTTGGCGTTTCCCGGATTTTCGGGCCTGCCTCCATGGTCCTGCCGATCGCATCACCCCGTCCGTCACCAGGTCGGGTAGCCGCGCTCCCGGGACAGCTTCTCGACCAGCACGTTCAGTCGGTTCCAGGCCGGGGATTCGTCGGCGCCGTGGTCGGAGACCAGGCGGTAGCGGGTCTTGTCCACCGACCAGTCGGCCATGTACTCCGCCGCCGCCTCGGCCGGGTAGATCTTCTCCATCACAGTCACGCAGCGCTCCGCCAGCTCGACCAGCCGCGGGTCGTCCGGGTCCCAGTCGAAGGCCCGGTCCATCGCCACGATGAGCTCCTGGTAACCGGGGTCGCTGGTGGTGATCTGCTTCCACTTCAGCGCCTCGGGCAGCATCTCCGGGTACGCCGCCGCGAGCAGGATCCAGGCGTCCCGCTCCATGGCGATGGTCCGCTCGCTGACCCCGATCGAGCGCGCCAGGTCGAGCAGCTCGGCGACCTCGTCCGGCACACACAGCCGCTCGGCCGACGGCAGCTGCGCCAGGTCGGCCCGCCGCTGCTGCAGCTCGGTGATCCGCGTGGCCAGCTCGGCGTCGAGCTCGGTGATCGCGGTCTGAAACTCCGTCTCGTCCGCCTGCAGCAGCTCACCGACCCGGGCCAGCGGTACGCCGGCGCCGGCCAGGGTGGAGATCCGGACCAGGTCGATCACCGCCCGGCCGTCGTAGCGGCGGTAGCCGGAGGCATCCCGCGCCGGTTCGGGCAGCAGCCCGCGCTGGTGGTACCAGCGCACGGTGCGCACGCTCACCCCGGCGTACGCGGCCAGCTGGCTAATGGTCAGCATGGGAGTGAGTGTCGCTGACGACGGGCTCGGCTGCCATCGGGGTGGTGGCGGCGAACTCCCGCATGCCCCGGCTGACCAGGGCGTACGCGGAGACCACCAGGAAGCCGAGGAAGACCACCAGAGCGCCGACAGCCAGCGAGCTCCGGGTCAGCAGCAGGGCCATCAACGACAGCCCGATCGGCGCTGCGATCATGCCGAGGGCGTTGACCAGGCTGAGCACCCGGCCGCGGACCCGCTCGGCCACCCGCTCGGTGAAGAAGACCAGGAAGATCGGCGACAGCAGCCCACCGCCGACGCCGACCAGGACCGACCCGGCGGCGACCAGCCAGAAGCCGGTCAGGGTGGCGAATCCGGCCATGCCGACGACCTGCAGCAGCAGGCCGAGGACATAGACCAGTCGGCGGGACCTGGCGGCGAGGACACCGTAGAGGATCGAGCCGACGATCGACCCGGCCGCGAACGCCGACATGGTGTAGCCCAGCCAGTCGGCCTGGTTCAGGCGCTGGAAGTGCGCGGGCAGCAGGACGGTGATCAGCGGGGCAGTCAGCAGGGCGCTGCCGAACGCGATGACCACCATCGCCCGCAGCGCCGGGCTGGCCCAGAGGGTGGCGAGGCCGCCAGGCTGCGGCTGGCCGTCGGTGGGCTCGGCCTCGGCGGTCACCAGGGGCATGAGCAGGGTGCAGAGCGCGGCCAGGGCGGAGCAGGCTGCGGTGATCCAGACCACCCGGATCGGGTCGAGCACGGTGAGCAGGACGCCGGCCACCGCCGGGCCGGCGAGGAAGGCGACGCCGAAGACGCCCTGCCGGATCGCGGCGACCTTGTCGAGCGTGACCCCGCTGGTCAGGCTGACCCGGCCCATCAGGGTCTCCCGGGCGGTCATGCCGGGAACATCGAACAAGGCGCCGAGCACGCCGAGGACGACAAACCAGCCGATGTCCAGGCCGAACGCCCAGTCCACGATGGCCAGCCCGGCCACCGAGAGCGCGCTGCCCACATCGGCGACGATGCTCATCCGGCGCTGCCCGACGTGGTCGATCAGCCAGCCGCCGACCAGGGTGGCCAGGATCGACGGGACCGCCGCGACGGCCGCGACCAGCCCGGCGACCGACGGGTCACCGGTGCGGCTGAGCACCAGCCAGGGCAGCACGATGCTGATCGCGGCGTTGCCGAACAAGGACAGGGCCTCCGCCGCCACGAACAGGGGCAAGGTCGCGCGGTTACCGGCCGGCGCGGGAGGAATGGCCGTTGCGGTGGTCATGGACTGATTCTCAAACCTTGACGCTACGTCATGGTCAACCCGCTCGCGCGAGAGTTCACTCGCTCCGCACAACCGAGGCGGTCGAGCGTGGACCGGCCTGGCGGGAGCACCGGAGCGAAGCGAAGGTGCGAATGGTTGCGAGGCCGGCTCAGTGGTGCGGAGCGAGGGAACCGCACCCTTCGCGCGGCCACCTACGCTGGCGGGCGTGAGAGCGCGCTGGCTGATCGTGCTGGTCACGGCGGCCGCGCTGGTCGGCATCCCCGTCGCCTGGCAGGCGCGGCCCGTCGCCGACCCGGGCGTCAGCCCCCAGGACCTGGTGGCGCGTATCCAGACCTCCGCCGACCGGCCGTGGTCGGGCTACGTCGAGACCTCCGGCGCGCTGCAGGTGCCGGACAGCGACTCGTTCGTCGGGCTGGCCCAGCTGCTCGGGGAGGACAACGACCTCCGCGTCTGGTGGCGCTCAGCCGACGACTGGCGGATCGACCGCATCCGCAGCACCGGCGAGACCGACCTGATCCGGCGCGGCCCGACGATGATCCGCTGGGTGTTCGAGTCCGAGGTGGCGACCATCAGCCCGGTCTCGGAGATCCGGCTGCCCGACGCATCCGACCTGCTGCCGCCCACGCTGGCCCGGCTGATGCTCCAAGGCGTACGCGACGAGGAGCTGAGCCCGCTACCGGCCGAACGAGTGGCCGGGATCGCCGCCGCCGGCGTACGCATCACCCCGGCTGAGCGAGCGACCAGCATCGCCCGGGTGGACATCTGGGCCGACCCGGAGTCGGGCCTGCCGTTACGGGTGGAGCTGTCCGGGGCCGGCGACACGCGCCCCGTCCTGGAGTCCGGCCTGCGCGACGTCAGCCTGACCGAGCCGCCCCCGGAGACCACTCTGTTCCGACCGGCCTCCGGTGTGGACATCGCCTACGAGGAGTCGGTGGACGTGGCCGCCGCGGCCAACGCGCTCTCGGCGTACGACCTGCCGACCTCGCTCGCCGGGCTGGACACCCGACGTGGTGACGACCCGGGCGCAGTCGGCGTCTACGGGCGGGGGCCGACCACGCTGCTGGTCGTGCCGCTACGCGGCCAGGTTGCCCGACCGCTGCGCGCCCGGCTGCGGGACAGCGGCGGCGCCCAGGAGACGGCCGTCGGCACGCTGGCCCCGGTCGGGCCGGTTGGGCTGCTGGTCACCCCGCGTACCGACCGCCAGGGGGCGCTGCTGCTGACCGGCACGGTGACCGGCGAGACGTTGCAGCAGGCGGCGACCGAGCTTTTGGCGGCCACATGACCGCGGCGATCCGAACCCGGGAGCTGACCAAGCGCTACGGTGAGCTGCGGGCTGTCGACGCGATCGACCTCGAGGTGCCCGAGGGCGCCGTCTACGGCTTCCTCGGCGCCAACGGCTCCGGCAAGACGACCACTGTACGGATGCTGCTCGGGCTGGTGCTGCCGACCTCGGGCGAGGCCGAGGTGCTGGGCGAGCCGATGCCACGGGCGCGGCGTACGGTGCTGCCCCGAATCGGCGCGCTGGTCGAGGGTCCGGGCTCCTACCCCCATCTGTCGGGCGCGGCCAACCTCGGCCTGCTGGACGCGACCGGGACGGATCCGATGCGCCGCGGCGCGCGGCGGGATCGGATCACGGCGGTGCTGGAGCAGGTCGGGCTGGACCCGGCCGACCGGCGGCCCACCCGGGCGTACTCCCTCGGAATGCGGCAGCGGCTCGGGCTGGCCGCCGCCCTGCTCCGGCGGCCGAAGCTGCTGATCCTGGACGAGCCGACGAACGGGCTGGACCCGCAGGGCATCCAGGAGATCCGCCGGCTGCTGCTCGAGCTGAACGCGGGCGGCACCACCATCTTCCTGTCCAGCCACCTGCTGGCCGAGATCGAGCAGATGTGTACCCGGGTGGGCGTGCTGGACCGCGGGCGCCTGGTGCTGCAGGAGCCGCTGGCCGCCCTGCTCCGGCCGACCGGGCTGATCGAGGTCCGGACGCCGGACGCCTTCGGTGTGGCCTCGCTCCTCGGCTCGGCGGTGGTCACGGTGGAGGGCGAGCGGCTGCTGGTCCGGGCCGACGATGCCGCGGCCCTGAACGCCCACCTGGTCGGACACGGCATCCGCGTCGCGGTCATCGGGCCGTACCGGCGCGACCTGGAGCGCGTAGTGCTCGAGGCGGCGTCGTGATCCGGGTGGAGCTGCTCAAGCTGGTCCGGCGGCCCCGCACCTGGGTGATCATCGCCATGCTGGTCGCCCTACCGACGCTGGTGGCGATCCTGCTGGCGATCACCGACCTGGGGCCGCGGCCGGGCGAGGGGCCGCCGTTCCTGTCGGCGGTGCTCAACGACGGCACGCTCTTCCCGCTGGCCGCTCTGGGCGTGGTGCTGCCTCTGTTCCTGCCCATCGCCGTGGCGGTGCTCGGGGGTGATGCCATCGCAGGGGAAACCCAGACCGGGACGCTGCGCTACCTGCTGGTCCGGCCGGTCGGGCGGACCCACCTGCTGCTGGCCAAGCTGGTCACCGTTGTCGCCTTCGTGGTGCTGGCCGTGCTGGTGGTCAGCGCGGTGTCCTACGTGGAGGGTCGGCTGCTGCTCGGGCAGGCGCCGGCGGCGGGCACGGTCAGCCTCAGCGGGTCGACGCTGAGCCAGGAGGAGCTGAGCCTGCGGACCGCGCTGGCCCTGGCGTACGTGATCATCTGCATGCTCGGGGTGGCGGCGGTGGCGCTGTTCCTGTCCACCGTGACCACCTCCTCGATCGGGGCGGCGCTGGGCACCGTCGGGGTGCTCATCGCCTCGACCGTGCTGCTCGGCCTGGACGCGGCGCAGGCGCTGCACCCGTTCCTGCCCACGCGGCACTGGCTGGCGTTCGTCGATCTGTTCCGCGACCCGATCCTGTGGGACGACCTGGTCAGCGGGCTGATCGTGCAGCTCGGCTACCTGCTGGTCTTCGGACTCGCCGCGTGGGCCAGCTTCAGCACCAAGGACATCAAGGACTAGCAGGAGCTGCGCGGCACATCCTGGGGCGGACCGACGCCGAGAACCGCCTCCAGCGCCGCCAGCGTGACCGAAGTCCCGGGCAGCTCCCCGTGGCTGACGTCGGCGCCGGGGCAGACGTCCTGGACCAGGACGTTGAGCGCGCCGTCCAGGGCGGCCGAGTCGACCGGCGTGACCACCTGGTCCCCGCGAGAGCGGACCGTGGCCCAGAGCGGCCCGGCCGGCGTCTCGTCACCGGCGTTCAGCCGGCGGAGCAGGTCACTGTCCGGGACCAGCTGCTCGCAGGCGGTCGGGCAGCCGCCGGCCAGCTCGCGGCCGAGCGCGGCCTGGCTGGTGCCGTGGTGCGGCGAGCCCAGGGTGAGCACCCGTCGAGTCCGCGCGTCACCCCCGTGGTCGCGGACCCAGAGTCGGGCCACCACCCCGCCGGCCGAGTAGCCGATCACATCGACCGACGGCGCGCCGGTCTGCTCGAGAGTCCGCTCGGCCACCTCGGCCAGGTGCGCCGCCTCGGCGTTCAGGTCGCCGGTGCCGTCGCCCAGCCTGGGCACAACGCGTACGTCGCGGCCGGCCGCGCGCAGGGCGGCGGCCAGGGGGTCCAGCGACTCGACCCGGCCGCCGTACCCGGGAACCAGGAGCACCGGGCCGGGCTGGTCCTGCGGAACGGGCGCCGCCTTCGGACGGGTGAGTCGGAAACCCAGAGTCACGGCGAGGGCGAGAACCAGCACGCCGACCAGCCCGATCAGAACCAGCACCAGGCGGCGACGCTGCGGAGAGAGCGCGTCGAGCATCACTGCCCGATCGCCAGCCGAACCACGACGCCGGCGTGGTCCGACGGCCAGAGCCCGGTGGCCGGGTCGCGGTCGGGCGGCTCGTCGCCGGTCACCTCAGCCCGGCTCTGCTCGAGCTGCCGGGGCGGGAGGCCGCGGACCAGCACGTAGTCGATCCGCCGCTCGAAGCTGGGTTCCGCGTCATCGACGGCCTCGGTCAGGCCGAAGGTCCAGCCGGGACCGGCCTCGGGCCGCCAGGTGTCGCCGAAGCCGCCGCCGGTGAGCACGGCGTACGCGGGGTCGGGCGGGTCGGCGTCGGAGTTCAGGTCGCCGGCGATCACCACGGGCTCCGCGGTCGCGGCCGCGGGCCCGGTCAGCAGCTCGACCGCCTGAGCATGGGTCACCGCCGGGTCCTCCGACTCCAGGTGGGTGGTGACGAAGCGGAATCGGGTGCCGCCCGCTTCGACGTCGGCCCAGGCGAACCCGCGGACGTAGCCGAACTGGCCGCCGGCGAGGTCGACGGTGAGCCGGGCCGAGTACTGTCCGCTGCCTCGGTCGCGTACGGTCACTCCCCCATCGGCGTGCACCAGGATCACGTCGCGCAGGGTGAGCCGGACATCCCGGCCGGTGCGCCCCGTCTCGCGCCGCGGGTCGGGAAAGGCTGGGCCCTCGACGTCGGCTTCCTCGCGCACCTGCACCACGTCGTAGTCGAGGCCCGAACGCTGCAGCTCACCGAGCAGCAGCTCCAGGAAGTCGTAGTCCACCTCGGTGGCGTTGGGTACGCCGATCGAGGTGAGCTCGAGCGGGCCTTCGCGCCACAGGGCCACCTCTTGCAGGCCGACCAGATCGGGCCGGGCGGCGGCGATCTCCGCGGCCAGCAGCCGGCTCCGCACTCGGAAGTCGGTCTCGTCCACGTAGGCGCGGACCTGGTCGTTGGCTTGACCGAGGGCGGCCAGCGCCTCGCCGCCGACCTTGGCCTGGGCCGCGCGCGCCGGCCGGCTGATGTCGGCGCCAAGGTAGAGGTTGCGGGTCATCACCGTGACGGTCGCCGGGTCGCGGCGGACCAGCCGCGGGACAGCCACCGCAGCGATCACGAGCAGCAGGGCGACCGCGAACGCGGCCAGGGTGACCCACCGAGCCCGTCGCGACCGCACTCGCCCATGATGCGTCACGGCCCGAGCACCACTTCCCGCCCTTTCCCCGCACTTCGAGCCTTCGGCCGAGGGCTCGAAGTGCGAGTAAGAGGCGGGAAGTCGTTGGAAGGGCGCAAGGGTGGACGCGATCGCCGTCCTGAACTGATCAAGTTTCGCCGCCGGGCCGTGGGGTAGCGCGGAGAGGGGAGAAAGCCCGCCATCGACCAAGAAGGAGCGGCATGTACCTGCACACCGAACTACTGATCAACGAGATCGCCAGCGACGAGCCGGACCCCGCCGCGGCGAACGCCCTGCAGGAGGGCCTCGGGGGTCAGTTCGGCGAGATGCGGACGATGATGCAGTACCTCTTCCAGAGCATCAACTTCCGCGGTGACCCGACGTCGAAGCCCTACAAGGACCTGCTGCAGGGCATCGGCACCGAGGAGATCAGCCACGTCGAGCTGATCGGCACCACCATCGCCCGGCTGCTCGACGGCTCTCCGCGCTACAACGGCAAGAAGACCGACCCGATCGACGAGCCGGGGGCCAAGGGCGCGGCGCCGCTCAAGATCGCCCTGGACACCAGCAACATCCACCACTACCTCGTGGCGGCCCAGGGCGCTCTCCCGGTCGACGCGGCCGGGAACCCGTGGCTCGGCTCGTACGTCTACAACAGCGGCAACCTGCCGCTGGACCTGCTCTACAACCTGATGTTGGAGTCCACCGGCCGGCTGCAGAAGTGCCGCATCTACGAGATGACCGAGAACGCCACGGCGCGCTCGACCATCGCGTACCTGATCGTCCGCGACCAGGCGCACGAGAACGCCTTCGCCAAGGCCCTGGAGAGCCTGGGTGTCAACTGGGGCAAGCTACTGCCGATCCCGAAGACCAGCGCTGAGCAGTTCCCCGAGGTGAAGAAGCTGCTGGACCAGGGCCTGCAGAGCATCCAGTACACCTTCAGCGCGGACAACCAGAGCCAGGCGTCCAAGCTCTACCAGGGGGCCTCGCCGTCCAACGACGGGACCGAGCTGAGCACCAAGGTGATGCCGGAGGGCGTGCCGATCACCATCGCCCCGGAGCGGCGCGAGGAGTTCTCCCCGGGCCTGGATCCGGAGCTGCTCGCGCTGGTCCAGGCGACGGCCGAGCTCGAGATGAAGACGGTCGACTCGATGGACACGACCGCCTCCAAGTGACCGAACCAACCGCATCCGCATCCGGGGTCGCGACGGCGCCACGGCGTACGTCGCGGCCCCGGGGCGGGAGCGGGCTGTCCGGGGCGCTCTTCGGGATCGGGGTGGCCGGCTTCGTGGACGAGACGGTGTTCCACCAGCTGCTGCACTGGCACCACTTCTACGACCGCTCGACGTCGGCGGCCGGCCTCGTCTCCGACGGCCTGTTCCACGCGTTCAGCTTCTTCGCGGCCGTGGCCGGCCTGTTCCTGCTGGCCGAGCTGCGGCGCCGGGGCGACCTGATCTGGTCCCGGTGGGTGGGCGCCGCTCTGGTCGGGGCCGGCGCCTTCCAGCTCTACGACGGCACCATCCAGCACAAGCTGATGGGGCTGCACCAGATCCGCTACGAGGTCGACCTGCTGCCGTACGACGTGGCCTGGATCGTGGTCGCGGTCGCCCTGGTAGTCGCCGGCGCGGTCCTGCTGATGCGGAACCGGGCGGCCGCCCGAGGTCGTCATGCTGCCTGAGCACACCGCTCACGGCGCCGACGCCCTGAGCGAGATCATCCTGCTGAGCCTGGTCCTGTCGGCCGGCGTGTACGCCGGGGCCGCGTTGAACGTCCGCGAGCGGCAGGGCTGGTCGTGGTGGCGGGTGCTCGCCTGGGTCGCGGCGATGGCCCTGGTGCTGGTCTCGGTGACCGGGCGGCTCGGACAGGCCGCCGACGTGGACTTCCGGGCCCACACCGTTACCCACCTGCTCCTCGGCCAGGCGGTGCCGCTACTACTGGTGGCCGCCGCCCCGGTGACCCTCCTGCTGCGGGCGGTGCCGGTCGGGGCTGCCCGTCGGGTGACCTGGCTGCTGGGGACGCCGCTGCTGCGCTGGCTGACCGAGCCGGTGGTCGCGGCCGTGGTCAACGTCGGCGGGCTGTGGATCCTCTACCGCACGCCGGTGTACGCGCTGACCCACTCCTACGGCTGGCTGCACCTGCTGGTGCATGCGCACCTGCTGGTCAGCGGCTACCTGCTCACCACCGCGCTGGTCGGCCGCGACCCGCTGCCGCACCGGCGCAGCCCCGGGCACCGGGCCGTGGTGCTGGTGGCGGTGCTGGCCGCCCACGCCATCCTGGCCAAGACGATCTACGTCGTGCCGCCCCTGGGCGTCCCGGTCGAGCTCGCCGAGACCGGGGCGATGATCATGTACTACGGCGGCGACGTCCTCGGCCTGGTGCTGATCGTGTGGCTGTGTGCCGAGTGGTACCGACATCGGCAGCGGTTGGAGAGACGCACGGCGCTGTCCTCGTCTGCCGTCTCCAGACGGCAAACGAGGGTCGGAACGCCATAACCGACCCCAGCCAGCCATCTGGAGACGGCTGACGCGGATCTGCCCCAGTCAGCGGTTGCGGGCGTCCAGCTCCCGGGGCACGGCGATCA
>OCZS010000569.1_pt1 | contig 12358 bp, 14 predicted proteins | sample 1539071 | NCBI WGS metagenome assembly OCZS01 (sample SAMEA3113584, study PRJEB22503) | soil metagenome | reverse complement strand
GTGGCGTCGTCCACGTGGACCTGCACGACCTCGATGCCGTCACGGAAGAAGCTCACCTGCCAGCGCCCGGCTCCCCTCGTGTACGCGACGGGGTCGAGTGACCCGTCACGGCGCGCGGTGCGCACGTCGCCGGACCGCACCGCGATGCGCTCGACTTCGCGGGCGGATCGATCGAAGAGCGGTGGCGGCTCCGTCTCGGACGCGGGCCGCACGGGGTTCGCGGCAGCGGCCGCGGCCGGCAGCACGGCGAGCGCACCGAGCAGCGCCACGGCTGTGGCGATCAGCGCGCGCGGGGTCAGTCGCGCGTGAGCGCGATGCTGAAGCTCCACATCTTGTTCCCGATGAAGTTGAGCGGGGTGGCGGCGACGATCGAGATCGCCTGCGCCGGGAGCTCGGGGACGCCGGCCACGCTCACGAGCAGCTCGAGGATCGCCGCCGCGAACACGAACGCGGCGATGCTGACCGTGAAGAAGCGCGCCGCCTGGAACCCCGCGTGGCCACCCCGCGCTCGGAAGGTCCAGTGGCGGTTCCACCAGAAGTTGTTCAGCACCGCGACGGCGAACGCGGCCGTGGCGGCCACAAGGTGATGCGCGTCGAGCAGGGCGACGCACGCGGCGAACACACACAGGTTCACCACGTAGCCCGACGCGCCGACGGCGCAGAACTTCACGAGCTGCACCCAGTTGTGCGGCCTGCTGAGTCCCGCGCGCACGCGCAGGTGAACGGCATGGGGGCGCTGGGCGATGGCGGTCCTCGCCTCGTCGATCACCGCGCCAACGGTACACCGAAGTGCTCGAGCACCAGCGGCGTGACATCGGCGAGCGACCACTCGTCGCGCTCCGGAGGATGGAGGCCGCACATCAGGAGCACGCCCTCCGAGTCGTCGCGGTGAAGCGACCCGTGGCTGCCGCCCCCCAGGTGGTCGGCGCCGCCCCAGTCGACGAACTCGTAGCCGAGCTCGGCGGAGGCGAGGACGTCGCCCGAGTGCGGGCAGCGGAGCGCCGACCACAGCCGCCACAGGGGGTCCGGATAGATCTCGCTCGACACCGCACCCCTGTTCGTGTCGAGCTGGAGCACCGCCTCGTCGCCGGAGAGCGACCAGCTCCGCCCGCGGCCGTCGGCCAGGTCGTCTCCCGGCCCGAAACGAAGCTCGCCTTCGCTCGAGCGCACCACCGCGTACCCGTTCGAGCGCGTGACCACGAAGTCCACGCCGTCGGCCTCGAGGAGCGTGTCCACGGCCCACTGCACCAGCTCGTCGCGCCGTGCCTCGTCGAGCGCGTAGACCATCGCGGAGCGGGCCGACGGGCATGTTGCGAGCTCGGCCTCGGTGGGGGCGGGGTCGCCGGGCGTGAGCACGCGCGCGTCGCCGAGCAGCTCCGCGAGGTTGATGCCCGTCTCCACGCTCGTCTGCGAGTGGTCGGACATGACGATCACGGCGTGCTCGTCGAGGAACGCCTCGGTGCCGCCCGCCACGTGCATGATCCGCTCGAGCGCGTGGTCCGCCTCCGCGATGGAGCGCACCTGGCCGTCCGGCCCGACCTTGTGCGAGTACGTGTCGTTGTCTGGCAGCGAGAAGAGGAGGAAGTCGAACAGGTCGTGCTCGACCAGGTACGCGCCCACGCAGCCGGTGTGGCGGTCGCGCTGGCCCGGCATGCCGAGGGCGGAGGTGCAGCCGGTGTCACGCGTGTCGAACAGGTCCGCGTAAAAGAGCTCGCGCGCGCCGTAGACGGGGTGGCGGAACTGCGCCGCCTCGGCGATGCGGCGGTAGACGCTCGCACCGCTCGGGTCGTGACGGGTGCGGCCGCGGTAGATCAGGTAGGTGGTGCACGCGGTACGGAAGCCGGCGTCGTCGAGGTGCTCGAAGACGGTCTTGCGGGCACGGCTGAGGTGCGCCAGGTTCATGTTGTAAACGGTGTCGTAGAGGGAGCGGACGATCCCGAACGCGCGCGTGGCGGGCATCGAGGAGCCGTACTCCACGTAGCGCTCCTCGCCGCGGTGGAACCAGTTCATCGCGGGGATGTGGTGCTCGCCCGGGCCGCAGCCGGTCGCGATCGCGGCCGAGGCCACTGGGGTGACGGACGGGAACGTGGAGATGCAGTCGCGCACGTACGTGCCGCGGTCGATCAGCGCGCCGAGCGCCGGAGCGTGCCCCTCCGCAACCGCCTGGTCGAGCATCTCGGGCTTCAGCGAGTCGATGACGGCGAGGACGAGCTTCTTCGGCACTACCGGAGGATCCTCAGCCCGGCGTACTTCTCGCCCTCGCGCCGGCGGCCGCCGAGGAGCAGCACGAGGAAGGCCGGGATCGCGAGCAAAGCGAGCGGCGGCACGAAGACGGCGATCGCGGCCAGGATGAGTGCCGCGGCGTCGGCGTACACGGTGAGCAGCGCCGCCTGCTCGGGATCCAGCCGCGCGCGGACCCGGTCCACGAGGCCGCCGATGGCGATCCAGCCGAGCGCGGCGAGCAGCGGCCCGAAGACGAGTCCTACCCAGACCGGATGCCCGTTGTCGGCGAGCGCGCCGGCGAACAGCAGTGCCCCCAGCGCCAGCCCGATCGCGCCGGCGAGCAGCTCCGCGGGTCCTCGCCCCGCGCGCCCTCCGAGATCCGGCGCCCTCTGGTTCGCCCGCGAGCGCTCGAGGAAGAAAGCGACGACGCCGAGCGCCACCACCCCGCCGAGGAACGCGGGCGACTCGAGGAAGCTGAAGTCCGTGCCGTCGAAGTCGATGCCGATGTCCCCGCGCGCCAGGCCACCCGCCAGCAGCGGCGGGAGATACGGGCGGACGCCCGTGGCCGACGCCAGGCCGGCGCCGGTCCCGATGTCGAGGAACAGGCTCATGGGGCGGGCTCCGAGGGTCGATACCCTGCGCGCGGGGAGGTTAACGCCGCGCCCGCGCCGAAGAAGATCTCCCCCGTGGGCATCCTGCCCACGCTTTGATGGGAACCGTGCCATCCCGGCACGGATGACACGCATGAGCTCCTCGCGAGACATCGAGCGCTACGCCGGCCTGTTCGCGTCGCGGACCAAGGTGATGAAGTCGTCCGCGATGCGGGACCTGATGGCGGTGACCGCCCGCCCCGAGGTGATCTCGCTCGCCGGCGGGCTGCCCGACACCAGCACCTTCCCGCCCGACACCTTCGCGGCGGTAGCTCAGCGGATCGCGAGGGAGTCGTGCGCCAAGGCGCTCCAGTACGGGCCCACCGAGGGGCTCGAGGAGACCAAGGCCTGCATCGCCGAGGTGATGGGGGCCGAGGGGCTGCGCGCGGATCCCGAGGACGTGCTCGTCACGACCGGCGGCCAGCAGGTGATCGACCTCGTGACGAAGACGCTGATCGACCCCGGCGACGTCGTGATCGCCGAGGGGCCGACCTACCCCGGCGCGGTGTCGGTCTTCACGGCGTACCAGGCCGACGTGGTCCAGATCGACATGGACGCGAACGGCATGCGCGTCGAGCTGCTCGAGGACACGCTCGACCGGCTGGACCGCGAGGGCCGCCGCCCGAAGTTCATCTACACGGTGCCGAGCTTCCAGAACCCGGCCGGCGTGACGATGTCGGCGCCGCGGCGCCGCCGGCTCGTCGAGGTCGCGCACGAGCGCGAGCTGCTGATTCTCGAGGACAACCCGTACGGCCTGCTGCGCTACGAGGGCGAAGCACCCACGCCGCTGCTCAAGCTCGACGGCGGCGTGTACGTGATGTACCTCGGCACGTTCTCGAAGATCCTCTCGCCGGGAATCCGGCTCGGCTGGGTGGTGGCGCCGCCGCCGGTGCTCGAGAAGATCAACCTCGGCAAGCAGGCCGCCGACCTGTGCACCTCGACGCTCTCACAGCTGATGGTGCAGGCGTACTTCGCGGAGGGCCGCTGGCGCGACTACGTGGAGTCGCTCACGGAGATCTACCGCGCGCGGCGCGACACGATGCTCGACGCTCTCGCCGACCACTTTCCGCCGCAGGCCGAGTGGACGCGCCCCTCGGGCGGGCTGTTCATCTGGGCGACGCTGCCCGACTTCATCGACACCACGGACCTGCTGGCGCGCGCGCTGCGCGACAACGTCGCATTCGTGCCCGGGGAGGCCGCCTTCCTGGACGGCCGCGGGCGGAACGCGATGCGCCTGAACTACTCCGGCTCGGACGAGGACGCGATCCGCGAGGGCATCCGCCGAATCGGCGAGGTAGTGACCGAGCAGGTGCAGCTCTACGGCACGCTGACCGGCGAGCACGAGGCGGTGGAGCCGCCGCCGGTCGAGGCGCCGCCCGTTGGCGGGGCGGACGTGCTGCAGATGCCTGATCGCGCGGAGCGAAAGCGCCGCGCCGGCTACTGATTCTCTTCTTCGCCTTCGCCGTTCGCGAAGTCCTCGGGCGTGACGTTGTCGAGAAAGTCTTTGAACTTCTCGACGACCTCTTCCGTGTCCTCCACCTCGTGCTCGAACTCGATGGCGGACTCGGTGATCACGTCCTCGGCGGCGAAGATCGGGGCGCCCGTCCGGACGGCGAGCGCCAGGGCGTCGGAGGGCCGGGAGTCGATCGGGATCTCGCGGCCGTTTAGCTGGAGCGTGACCTCGGCGTAGAAGGTGTTCTCGCGCAGCTCGGTGACTGCCACGCGCGTGCAGCTCACCTCGAGCTCGGAGAGCATCTCGGAGATCAGGTCGTGTGTCATCGGCCGCGGCGTGTTCGCGCCCTGGAGCTTCATGAGGATCGCCGCCGCCTCCGGGTGACCAATCCAGATCGGGAGGAACTTGTTGCCGTCGCGAGTCTTCAGGAGCACGATCGGCTGCTTGCCGACCATGTCGAAGCTGACGCCGTAGATGACCATCTCCTGCATGGGTATCGACAGTCTAGAGCGGGATGAAATCGGCGACGCCGAGCTACAGAGTGGGCGATCCTGGACTCGAACCAGGGACCTCGTCCTTATCAGAGACGCGCTCTAACCGACTGAGCTAATCGCCCGAGGAGGGTCGATTGTAGCGGCGCTCAGACCGCTCGCAGGTGCCCGCGGGCGAGCACTCGCTCGGCGAGCGCGACGGCGTCCCCGGGGGCGTCGAAGTCGAGCTCGACACGGCATCCCTCGCCCCGCGGGCGGACCTTCACGGGCCGTCCGAAGGCCGCGGACAGCGTGTCCTCGGCCGCCGCGAGCGCCTCGGCCAGATCCGGGTGGATCTCGCGCTTGAAGCGCTTCGACCGAGGCTCAGGCTGACCCTCAGCTTCGCGTGCCCGCCGCTCCGTCTCGCGCACCGACCAGCCGCCGTCGCGTGCTGCGAGGGCGAGGCTCCGGCGCGTTGAGTGGTCCTTGCAGAGCAGCAGCGCGCGGCCGTGGCCCTCCGTGAGCTCGCCCCGCTCGATCAGCTCGAGCGCCTCCTCGGGCAGCTCGAGCACGCGGATCAGGTTCGAGATGGCGACACGGCTTCGACCAACGCGCCGTCCCACCTCCTGCTTCGTCAGTCCGAGGTCCTCGACGAGCATCGCGCAGGCGCGCGCCTCCTCGATGGGGTTGAGGTCGACCCGCGCCATGTTCTCGGCGAGCGCGAGGTCGAGCCGCTCCCAGTCGTCGGTGTCACGGACGAGTGCGGGGATCGTCTCCAGCTCCACCATCTGGGCCGCCCGGAGCCGGCGCTCGCCGGCCACCAGCTCGAAGCTGCCACCGGCCAGCGGGTGGACGACGACCGGCTGGAGGACGCCGCGCGTGCGGATCGACTCGGCGAGCTCGGCGAGCCGGGCCTGGTCGAAGGTTCGGCGCGGCTGGCGCACGTTCGGCTGGATCAGCTCGAGCGGGATCTCGCGCAGGCCGTTCTCGATCTTTTCGGTGCGCGGCAGGATCGCTGCGAGGCCGCGGCCCATCCCACGCTGCTGGGGCTCAGCCACGTGCGGCCACCTCCTTCGCCAGCCTCAGGTATGCCGCGCTGCCTGCGCTCTGCGGAGCGTGCCGGAGGATCGGCACGCCGTAGCTCGGCGCCTCACTCAGCCGGACGTTGCGGGGCACGACCGTGTCGAACACGAGCGTCGGGAAGTGCTCGCGAACCTCGCGCTCGACGTCGCGGGCGAGCCGCGTGCGCCCGTCGTGCATCGTCAGGATCATCCCGAGCACGGTGAGCCGCGGGTTCAGCTCTTGCCCGATCAGCGACAAGGTGTCGAGCAGCTGCGCGAGGCCCTCGAGAGCAAAGTACTCGGTCTGAACCGGGACGATCACGCGATCGGCAGCCACCAGCGCGTTCACGGTGAGCGGGCCGAGCGAGGGCGGGCAGTCGAGGAGCGTGAAGAGGTAGCGGTCGCGGACGCTGCCGAGCCGGTCGCGGAGGGTGGTCTCCGAGCCCTCGATGCGGGGCAGCTCCACGTTGGCGCCGGCCAGGTCCGGGCTGGAGGGGACGACGTCGAGCCGCTCGATCCCGCTCGGTATGGCGGCGGCGGTGAGCGTGAGCTCCCCGGAGAGGCAGTCATAGACGCTCGCCCCTCCGTCCTTTGGGAGCCCAAGTGCAACCGTAGCGTTGCACTGCGGGTCGAGATCAACCAGCAGCGTCGGAAAGCCGGCATCGGCGATGCTGGCGCCGAGATTGACCGCGGTGGTGGTCTTGCCCACCCCGCCCTTCTGGTTTGTGACTGCGACAACGGTGCCCATCGGTGCCGAACCTACGGTTCGGATCGGTCGGAAAAGGCGTTCGGGGGCGAACGTGTGATTCCTTCTGGCCGTCCGGTCGGACCTTGGACACTTTCCGGACATATAGACCGGAAATCGACGGAGGTGCCCTACGGGATTGCGCGCAGTGTTAGGTCACGCCAGCGGGCGCTTTCGGGCCATTCCGGTGCGGCGTGGGAAGCGGTCGGGCGTGGGCGCGACCTTGCGGAACACGTGCAGGTGGCGGTTCTCGGAGCTCGGATAGGGCTGTACCGGCAGCACCTGCTCCACCGCCATCCCCACCTCCCGGGCCGCCGCGGCGCCGGCGGCCTCTTCAGCCGCGTCCCGCGTCCCCTTCCAGGCGACCAGGACTCCATCGGCGCGCAGCAGCGGGGCCGCGTACTCCACCAGGACCGCCAGCGGGCCCAGCGCACGCGCCGTCACGGCATCGTACGCACCCGCCCCACCACCCAACGAAGCGGGGACCCGCCCGAAGTCCTCGACCCGCGCGGTGACCGATCGGGCATTCGAAAGCTCCACCGCCTGGATCAACCGATCCATCACCGCTGTCTTTCGTCCTGCGGACTCAATGAGGTCAACCTGCGCTCGAGGCAGAGCCAAGGCGAGAACCAGTCCAGGAAACCCTGCACCCGCTCCCATATCCGCGATCCGGCGCGCCGATGACAATTCGGGAACCTCCAGGCCGGACAGCGAATCCGCGACATGAACCTCAAGCGCCGCTTGAGGTTCAGAAACGGTCGTATGCGGATCCGGCTCCGCCGCAAGCGCCTCTAGGAGAGGCAGGAACGTTTCACGAGAAACGCTCAACGGGGCTGACCACCAGCCGCCGGTCGGGCTCGTCGCCCTCGCTGTGGGTGTCCACGTCCCTGCGCTCGCTCAGATACGTGTGCACGATCTTTCGCTCGGGGGCGCGCATGGGCTCGAGCTCCACGGGCCTGCTGTACTGGAGCGCCTCGGCCGCCGCGCGGTCCGCCATCCGATGCAGAGCGCCCTCGCGGCGCTCCCGGTAGCCGGCCGCGTCCACCGTCACCTGCTTGCGCTCGGAGTCGCCCCGGAATGCGGCTCGGAACGCCAGATGCTGCAAAGCGTCGATCGTCGACCCATGCTTCCCGATCAGTAGGCCCAGGTCGTCACCGTTGACCGTGGCGCGGATCTCGTCGTCCGTCTCGTCGATGTCCACGCTCGCGTGCAGCCCGAGCGCGTGCACAACCCGCGCGACGATCGCCCGGACGCGCTCGGTGGGCTCCTCCGGAATGGTCTCGGCGACCGCGCGCCATGCATCGACGTCGACCTCCGCACGAACGCTCGAGCCGCCTTCAGTACCCCCGTCGTTCAAGACCTCGAAGGTCACGCATTCCGCCGTGAGACCGGGAAATCGCCCCTCGAGCGCCTTCACCGCCGCCCACTTCGCCTCGCCGAGCGTCTCGCCCTCGCCCTCGGCGGCAAGCTCCTCCGGCGAGCTCACCGGCGTCGTCCCGACCGCTTCTTCTTCTTGCGCGGTGACTTCGGCGGCGCCTTGGCCGGCCCACCGTCACCACCAGTCGCGACGGGAGCCTTCCCCTTGCTGCTTCCGTTACCGCCGCCGTCCGAGGCCACAGCTGCGGCCGGGGAAGCGGTGGGCTTCCCCCGGGCCGGCTTCGCCTCCGGCACCGCATCGCGCGGATCGAGCGGCTCCGGCTTCGGATACAGCTTCCGCACGAGCAGCTGCTGCCCGATTGTCCATACGTTCGTCGTGATCCAGTAGACGATCAGACCGGCCTCGAAGTTGATGATGAAGATGACGAATACGAAGGGCAGCGCGAACATGATCCGGCGCTGCATCGGGTCAGCGCTGATGGCCGTGACCGCGCTCGCCGCCAACTGCGTGCCCACGTAGAGCACGATCAGGACACCAAGCAGGAGCGGGTCGCTGACGGTATCCGCGAGGTTGTCAATCGGCCCGAAGCCGGGGTTGTCCGCGATGTCCGCCGTGAACTCGTCGGAGCGCAGCAGGTAGAAGAGCGAGATGAAGAAGGGGATCTGCAGCAGCAGCGGGAAGCAGGACCCGAGCGGATTTACCTTCTCCCGCTGGTAGAAGCGCATGATCTCCTGGTTCATGCGCTGGCGGTCGTCCTTGTACCGCTCCTGGATCTTCTTCAGCTCCGGCTGGAGCCGCTGGAGCTCGTTCATGGACTTCACGCCCTTGAAGGTGAGCGGCAGGATCGCGATCCGGACGGTGAAGGTCAGCAGGATGATCGCCCAGCCCCAGCTGCCCGCCAAATCGTCGTTCGGGTCGATCAGGTCGTGCCAGAACTCCAGGATCCACTGGCACACATCGATGAGCGGCTGGAGGACGTTGGCGATGTACATGGGCTAGGCGACCCGGCGCGGGCGGAAGAGCTTCTGGTCCTCGACCTTGTCGACGCCGCCGTGACTCCACGGGTTGCAGCGCAAGAGGCGCCAGGCTGCGAGGACCATCCCCCTGAGGACACCGTAGCGGCGAACGGCCTGCACGGCGTACTCGGAGCAGCTTGGATGGTACTTGCAGCGGGCGGGGATCGCCGGTGAGATCGCGCGCTGGTAGAGCCGCACGGGAGCGATCGCGATCGTGCGCACGGTCCTCACGTGGGCCGCTCCTCGCCTACGGAAAGGCCGGCCTCGGAGAGCACGGTCACGAGCGCCTCCTCGATCGCCTGCTCACCGCCCTCACGCGCGAGCTCGGCCGCCGCCGGGCGAGCCACGATCACGAAGTCATGGCCCTCACGCAGGCTCTCGGCGTTCGACCAAAACGCCTCCCTGAGCAGGCGCTTCACCCGGTTGCGCTCGACCGCGCCGCCAAGCTTGCGCCCCACGGACACGCCGAGCCGCGGCTCCGACTCGTCGCCCTCCGCGCGCGGGAAGGCGTACACGACGAGGTGCCGGCTCGCGTGCGAGCGGCCCTCGCGGTACACGCGCTCGAACTCGCCGCTGCGGGATAGCCGGCGGCGCCTTCGACGCGCACGGTCGGCCATCGGCTAGGGGGTGAGCCGCTTGCGGCCCTTGGCCCGGCGGCGCTTCAGGACGGCGCGGCCGGCGCGGGTCCTCATGCGCGCGCGGAAACCGTGGGTGCGTGCGCGCTTGCGCTTCTTGGGCTGGTAGGTGCGCTTCATGTGCCGGCACGCCAGGGTACAAGATCGCCGGGCGTGCGCCTGTGCACTTCCTGTCGACAGCGAGGCCCATGCCGGCGGCGATGCTTTTCCCGCGTTTTGCGGAGCCGCCCCGGCGCGGGCGGCTCCGAGCGATTTGGGCCGTTGTACACTCGCCGAGCCGAGGGCAGCGGGGGCACTTTCCCCCGGCCCGCCCTTCCTCTGTGAACAGTTCTCCGCCAGGCCCTGAGGAGGGTCGCGACCGCCCGTGCCCACGCAGCCAGACGAGATTTGGGACGCCATCCGCGCCGAGCTTCGCAGGGAGACGCCGGACTTCCAGTTCCACATCTGGCTCGACCCGCTCCAGCTGGCCGCCATTCACGGGCGCACGGTCTACGTCCGCGCGCCGGAGCACATCCGCACGTCCGTCACCGAGCGCTACCTCTCGCTGCTCCGCCGGGCGGCCGCGGTCGGCTTCGACGCCGGCGCGACCGTAGAGGTTGTCGGCGCGGACTGGGAGCAGCCCGCCGGAGAGCCAAACGGGAACGGAGCCTCCGCGAGTCAGAACGGCGACGCCCCCAAGCGCGATCGCCTGAACCCGCGGCACACCTTCGACCAGTTCGTGATCGGCGCCGGAAACCGCTTCGCGCACGCGGCGGCCCTCGCGGTCGCCGAGCTGCCGGGCCACTCCTACAACCCGCTCTTCCTCCACGGCTCGCCCGGGATAGGCAAGACGCATCTGCTCCACGCGATCGGCAACTACGTCGAGTGCTTCGGGTCCGGCCTCCAGGTCCGATACGCCACCGTCGAGGAGTTCACGACCGAGTTCGTCCAGGCGGTGCGCGGCAAGACCACCGACAGCTTCAAGCAGCGCTTCCGCGGCGCCGACGTGGTCCTGATCGACGACATCCAGTTCCTCGCCGGCCGCGAGAAGACGCGCGAGGAGTTCTTCCACACGTTCAACGCGCTGCTCGGCGGCGGGCGGCAGCTCGTCATGACCTCCGACTGCGCCCCCGAGGAAATCCCGGGTGTTGAGACCCGGCTGATCGAGCGCTTCCGCTCGGGGCTCGTGGTCGAGCTGGACGCCCCGGAGCTCGAGGTGCGCATGGCGATCCTCGCCAAGCGGGCCCGGCTCGACGACATCGAGATCGGGGGTGAGGTGCTGGCCGAGATCGCGGGACGAGTGACCACCAGCGTTCGCGCCCTCGAGGGCGCCCTGATCCGCGTGGTGGCCTATGCCTCGCTCACGGGCGAGCCGCCCACGCCAGGGCTCGTGCGCCACGTCCTGCGGCGCCTTGGTGAGGACACCGCGCCCGATGCCTGCCGCCTCGACGAGATCCTCGACGCCGCCGCTCAGGAGTTCGGTGTCGAACGAGAGGCGCTCACGGCACGCGACCGCCGCCCCGCGGTCGCGGTCGCGCGCCAGGTCGCGATGTACCTCGCGCGCGAGCTCACCGAGCACAGCCTTCCCGAGATCGGCCGGGGGATCGGCGGGCGGAACCACACCACCGTCCTGCACGCCGTGAACCGCGTCAACACAGCCATGCGCACCGACGCCTCGGTCCGCGCCGCCGTCGACAACCTCCGCCGACAACTGGGCCGTCCCGCTTCCTGACCGGTGTGAATGGAAGAATGGACAGCTTCCGCACAGGGGTCGATTCGGTCCCGAAGCAGGATCGCCCCGGATATCAACCTCTGAACAGCCCCCAATCACCTCTACCGAGATAGGCAGCATCTTTTGAAGCTTTCCGTTTCCCGTGAAACGTTCCTCGCTCGTCTCGGCATCGCCGTGCGTGGCGCGTCCACCCGCGGACCCGTTCCCTCCCTCGCCGGCGTGCTGCTCCGCGTAGAAGACGGCCGCGCGGAGCTCCAGGCGACCGACATGGAGCTCGGCGTCCGCGTGTCGCTCGACACGGCGGACTCGGCTGCCGGCCAAGCGGTGGTCCCGGGCCGGCTGCTGCTCGACGTGGTCCGATCGCTGCCAAAGGACGACCTGACGCTCGAATACCGGAGCGCCGAGCAGGATGTCGAGGTCATGTCGGGCCCGGCGAAGTTCCACCTGCGCACGCTCCCCACCGAGGACTTCCCGAAGCTTCCGGAGGCGCCGGCCGACGCCGGGCTCAGCGTGCCGGCCACGGCGTTCGTGGACACGATCGCCCGGGTAGCCCGCGCCGCTTCGCGCGACGAGACGCGGCCTCACCTGACCGGCGTGCTGGTCACCGCCAGCGGCAACGAGCTCCGGATGGTCGCCACGGACTCGTACCGGCTCGGCGTGAAGGAGACCCGGCTCGACAGCGACCTGGCCGGCTCGCTCGAGGCGAACGTGCCGGCACGGACGCTTCAAGAGCTGGGCCGGATCGCGTCCGCCGGCGGCGCGGAGTCGATCGGCGTAGCGGCGCTCGAGAACCAGGTCGTCTTCACCGTCGAGGACATCGTGCTGTCGTCGAGGCTGGTCGAGGGCCGCTTCCCGAACTACCAGCAGTTGCTGCCCGAGGCGTACGAGCACGAGCTGCGCGTGGGCCGCGACGAGCTGCTGGAGGTCGTGCGCCGAGTTGGGCTCCTGGCGCAGAAGAACGCGCCGCTGCGGCTGCGCTTCTCGGAGGGCACGCTCGACGTGTCCGCTCGGACGCC
>OCZS010000568.1_pt1 | contig 12364 bp, 8 predicted proteins | sample 1539071 | NCBI WGS metagenome assembly OCZS01 (sample SAMEA3113584, study PRJEB22503) | soil metagenome | reverse complement strand
AGAACGTCGCCGAGGTCTACGACCTCTACCAGAAGCGCCTCTACGAGAACAACGCGATGGACTTCGACGACCTCATAATGCAGACGGTAGCCCTGTTGGAGATCTTCCCGGAGGTTCGCGAACGCTACCAGCGCCGCTTTAAGTATATTCACGTGGACGAGTACCAGGACACCAACCACGCCCAGTACCGGCTGGTGAACGTCCTGGCGGCAGCACACCGCAACCTGTGCGTGGTAGGCGATGATGATCAGAGCGTGTACTCGTTCCGCGGGGCGGACATACGCAACATTCTGGATTTCGAGCGGGACTATCCGGAGGCGAAGGTCGTTCGGCTGGAGCAGAACTACCGCTCGACGCAGACTATTCTGGACGCGGCGAACGCGGTGGTGGCGAACAACGCCTCGCGCAAGGCGAAGGAGCTCTGGACAGCGGGCGAAGAAGGGGAGCGCATCCGCCAGTTCACGGCTGCCGACGACTACGCGGAGGCGCGTTTCGTGGTCTCGGAGGTTCTGCGGCTCGTCGAAGCGGGGGCCTCTTTACGGGACGTCGCGGTCTTTTACCGGACGAACGCGCAGAGCCGGACGTTGGAGGACGTGCTGGTGCGCGAGGGGGTGCCGTACCAGATCGTGGGCGGTGTGAGGTTCTACGAGCGAGCGGAAGTCAAAGACGTCATGGCCTACCTCTCGGTGATCTCCAACGAGAACGACTCGGTCTCTTTGGAGCGCATCATCAACGTTCCGAAGAGAGGCCTGGGCGCGACCTCGGTCGCGCGCCTCTCGGAGTACGCCCAGCGCAACGGCATCTCCCTCTATGACGCTTTGGCCGAAGCGGACGAGGCCGGGCTTACGGGGAAGGCTCTGAGGGCCTGTTCTCAGGTCAGGGGCCTCTTCGAGGGGTGGCGGGTCGCGGCGCGGGAGGTGCCGCCGTCGGAGATGGTAGAGGCCGTCCTCGACGAGTCGGGCTACAAGGCCGAGCTGGAGGCGGAGAACACGGTCGAGGCGGAGTCGCGCCTGGAGAACCTGGCGGAACTGGTGAACGCCGCCGCGGAGTACGAGCGTGTAGAGCCGGAGGCCACTTTAGACGGGTTCCTACAAGAGCAGGCGCTCTTCTCGGAGTCGGACAGGCTCACGGGCGAGGGGAGGGTTACGCTGATGACGCTCCATAACGCCAAGGGCCTGGAGTACGACCACGTCTTCGTGGTGGGGATGGAGGAGGGGACGTTCCCGCACGCTCGATCCATGGACGAGCAGAACCTGGAGGAGGAGCGCCGCCTCTGTTACGTCGGGATCACGCGGGCGAGGAAGACGCTCACGCTCTCGTACGCCCGCGTGCGCTCGACCTACGGCGAGCGGGAGTACCAGATGCCCTCGCGCTTTCTCTCGGAGATTCCGGAGAGGTTCAAGGCCGGGACCGTGCCGGGCGGTCCCGCGAGGCGCGACGGATGGGGCGGCGCGTCTCTGCGCGGAAGGGAGCCCGAGGGTGCCGTTCCGGCGGACTACAGCGCGGGGGAGAGGGTGCGGCACGCGAAGTTTGGGGTGGGGGAGGTCGTCGAGGCGCAGGGAGGGAGGGTCGTAGTGCGGTTCGGCTCCGAGGAGAGGATCTTCGTGCCGGAGCTAGCGCCCTTGAGCAAGGCGTAGCCTAGAGCAGAGCGCGAAGGGCTAGAAGGGGATGTTATATGCCACACGTTTACGTAACCGGACACAGAAACCCGGACACGGACACGATAGCGTCGGCGATCGGGTACGCCGAGCTCAAGAGCAGGCTGAACCCGCAAGACGTCTACGCTCCGGCGCGCCTGGGGGAGGTGAATGCCCAGACACGGTGGGCGCTGAAGAAGAGCGGGGCCAGAGAGCCGAAGCTGCTAAAGCACATCAAACTCCGGGTCAAGGACGTGATGAAGGACGTGGTGACGACGCACAGGAACGACCCCTTGCGCAACGTCGGGCTCCTGATGGCGAAGAGGAATATAGGCCAGGTGCCTATAGTGGACGACAGAGGCGTGCTCGTTGGGATCGTGACGGAGAAGGACCTGGCGCGTATGTACATCCGGGAGTCGCGGGAGGCTTCTAGCTTCGCCGGGACCCCGGTCTCCACCCGCTCGATGGTCGAGGTTTTGGAGGGCGAGCTACTCGCCGGGGAGGACAAGGAGGCCAGCGGTAAGCTGTGGGTGATCGCGATGAGCGCCCACTCGATGGGCCAGCAGATTAAGCCCGGCGACATCGTCATCATTGGGGACAGACCGGAGGGACAGCGGCGCGCCATCGAGCTCGGGGCGGGTGTTCTCGTGGTCTCGAACGGCGCGAGGCCCGAGGACGGGGTGTTGAGGCTGGCCGAGGAGAAGGGGACGACGGTCGTGCTCAGCCCCCTGGACTCTTACGTGACGAGCCGCATGATACAGCTCTCCGTGCCTTGTTGGGAGGTGATGAGCGAGGACCCCTTGACGGTCGACCTGGAGGCGCTCGTCACGGATATCACCCCGCAGGTCATGGAGGTGCATTACCGGGCGGCGGTCGCCGTGGACGATAACAAGGCGCCCATAGGGATAGTGACGAGGACGGACCTCATCAACCCCGTGCCCCGGCGCGTCCTGCTAGTGGACCACGCCGAGAGGGGCCAGAGCGTCCCCGGTGTGGAGGAGGCTCAGGTCGTCGAGATCCTCGACCACCATCACGTGGGCAACATCGAGACCAGGGTCCCTATCCCGGCCACCTTCGATCCCGTCGGTTCGACGGCCACCCTGATCGTCGAGCGGTACGAGGCGAACGGCATCAGACCCGAGGAGACGACGGCGAAGATGCTGCTCGCGGCGGTGCTCTCGGACACGGTCATCTTCAACTCCCCGACGACCACGGAGCGCGACCGCGAGGTGGTCCGTTACCTAGAGGGCCTTTTGGACCTCGACGCCCGCGAGTTCGGGATGGAGATGTTCGAGGCTTCGTCGGACGTCTCGGGCCTCTCGGCCGGGGAGATCGTGGACCGTGACCTCAAGGAGTACGCCCTCGGAGACGGGTCGGCGATGAGCATCTCCCAGATAGAGACTGTAGGCGCCGGACTCCTGGAGCGCAAGGACGAGTTGCTCGGCGCCCTGGAGGAGGTGCGGCAGGGGAACGGCTATCTCTTCGCGGCGCTCATGGTCACGGACATCATAAGCCAGGGCACGGAGCTCCTGTGCGTCGGCGACTGTGCCCCCATAGAGCAGGCGTTCGACCAGCAGGCCAGGGACCACGTCATCGACCTGCCCGGTGTAATGAGCCGCAAGAAGCAGGTCGCCCCCAAGCTGCTCGCGGCCTTTTAGGGAGTGTAAGTGGCGGGGATCCTGGACGGCAAAGCCGTCGCCGCGACGATACGGGCCGAGGTCGCCGAAGGCGTCGCGGAGCTGAGGGAGCGCGGCATCCCCGTGCGCCTCGACGTCGTGCTCGTCGGAGACGACCCGGCCTCGGCGACCTACGTGCGCATGAAGCAGAGGGACTGCGCCGAGGTCGGCATCGAGTCGAAGGCGCACCGCCTGCTCGCGAGCACTCCCCAAGGGGAGCTCGCTACTCTAGTCGAAGGGCTCAACGCCGAGGCGGCCGTCTCCGGGTTCTTTATCCAGCTCCCGCTGCCCGGCGGACTCGACCCGCTCGCCCTGATCTCGGCGATAGACCCCGCCAAGGACGTGGACGGTTTGAGCCCTCTTAGTGCGGGGAGGCTCGCCGTTGGCCTGCCAAGCCTTCTGCCCTGCACCCCCCACGGCGTCGTCCAGCTCCTCAGGCGCAGCGGCGTGGAAATAGAGGGCAGGGAGGCCGTCGTGATCGGACGCTCCAACCTCGTCGGTAAACCCCTGGTCCAACTCCTGCTGCGCGAGAACGCCACCGTCACCGTCTGCCACTCCCGCACGAAGGATCTGCCGGGGGTAGCGAGCCGGGCGGAGCTCCTCATCGTCGCCGCGGGGAGGCGGGAGTTCGTGGGGGCGGAGTACGTAAGGGAAGGGGCGGTGGTGGTAGACGTTGGCATCCACGCCAGAGAGGGGGGCGGCCTCGTCGGGGACGTGAGGTTCGATGAGGTCGAGCCCAGAGCGTCCTACATATCGCCGGTGCCGGGAGGAGTGGGGCCGATGACGCGGGCGATGTTGCTGTACAACACGCTCCAGGCCGCGCGGGCGGTCGGCGAGGTTGGATAGAGCTGTCTTAGACCGATTGGCCCAGGCTTTGCCGGACATCCCGCGGTGGGTCGAGACGAGGTCCATGCTGCTCTCCGGTCGCTGTGAAGTCTTCGGGCTCGGAGAAGGTGAAGACCTCAGCTTCGTCGTCCGCGACGCCGAGGATGTGCTGATCTCCGTAGTCGGACGTCCCGGGAGCGACGCTATCCGGGAGGCAGTCGCCCGCGAGTGGGAGGGGGACGTGGTCATCGCCCCACCCGAGAACCGAGCCCACGTGTCCTCGGCGCTGCCGGGATGGAGAGCCGTTTCGGCGACGCAGCACCTGCTCGACGATGCCGACCGGCTCCCTCGTGTTCCGGTGGGCTCGGTACGATGGTTGGAGGAGTCGGAGTTGGAGATACTGGAGGGGTTGCCGTCCGATCTTCTATCCGAACTCCGGCTTGCTGCTCGAGGGTCTCCCATAGCGGCTGGCCTGAACGGCCGTCGTCCGGTCTCGTTCTGCTACGCGGCGGCGTGTACCGAAGGCTTGTGGGACATTTCGATAGATACGCTGGAGGAGTTCAGGAGGCAGGGACACGCTGCCCGGTGCGTTGCTTTTACGGTCGAGCACATGGGAGAGAAAGGCAAGCAGCCGGTCTGGGGGGCCGAAGAGTGGAATCGGGCTTCGCTCAGGTTGGCGGCCAGGCTCGGCTTCGTTCCGGTAGACGAGTTGGTCGTATTCCATCCCGCGCGCGATCGAGGGCGAAAGCTGCGCTAAGATAGGATCGGATGCGTAGTTGTTAAGAGACGGAGGTAGAGATGATATCCGAAGAAGAGGTGCGCCACGTCGCCAACCTGGCCCGGTTGGGGCTCACGGAGGCCGAGGTCGAGAAGGTGAGCGGGCAGCTCGGGGCGATCATAGACAGCATAGATCAGATAGGGGAGCTGGATCTCTCGGATGTCCCCCCGACGGCGAACGCCCTGAACCTGACGAACGTCTTCAGGCCCGACGAGCCACACGAAGAGTTGTCGCCGGAAACCGCGCTCTCGACGGCCCCCGACGCTGTGGACGACCTCTTTGCCGTCCCGAGGATAGACTAGCATGGCGAAGGACTTGCTAAACCTTACGGCCTACGAGCTGGCGGAGAAGATAGCGGCCGGCGAGGTCTCCGCCCGTGAGGCCGCCGAGACCGCTAACGCCCGCGTCGAAGAGACCGAGGACGACGTTCACGCCTTCGTCACCCTCACCCCCGAGCTCGCCGTCGAGCGGGCTGAGAGCGTGGACGCCCGGATGAAAAACGGCGGCGTAAAGTTCTGGGAGGGCGTTCCCATAGCGGTCAAGGACGTGCTCTCTACCCGCGGCGTACGCACAACCTGCGGCTCGAAGATTCTCGAGAACTTCGAGCCTCTCTACGACGCTTCGGCCCTGCTCAACTACGGCGAGGACATGGTCGTGGTCGGCAAGGCCAACTGCGACGAGTTTGCGATGGGCTCCTCGACAGAGAACTCGGCCTACGGCCCGTCCCGCAACCCGTGGGACCTGAATCTAGTCCCCGGCGGCTCCTCCGGGGGCTCGGCGGTGGCGGTCGCCGCGGGCGAGGGTTGGTGGTCTCTGGGCACGGACACCGGTGGTTCGGTGAGGCAGCCGGCCTCTCTGTGTGGCATCGTGGGCTTGAAACCGACCTACGGGCGTGTCTCGCGCTATGGGCTTATCGCGTTCGCCTCTTCTCTGGACCAGATCGGGCCGATGACCCGCGACGTGCGCGACGCTGCGCTCCTCTTGCAGGCCACCGCCGGCCACGATCCCCGCGACTCGACGAGCGCGAACGTTGAGGTCCCGGACTATCTGGCGGATCTCGAAGGCGGCGTCGCGGGACTCAGGATCGGCATCGTAACCGAGCTAATGGGCGAGGGCATCGAGCCGGGCGTGCGCGAGGTCGTCGAGAGGGTCGCGCGGGATCTCGAAGGCGCGGGGGCCGAGGTGGGGGAGGCGAGCCTGCCGCACTCGCGCTACGGGCTGCCTGCCTACTACATCATCGCCCCGGCCGAGGTCTCCTCTAACTTGGCCCGCTTCGACGGGGTGCGCTACGGCTACCGGGCCCCAGGCGAGGGCGTCCACGAGATGTACCGCCGGACACGCGAGGAGGGCTTCGGGGATGAGGCCAAGAGACGCATCATGCTCGGCACCTACGCCTTGTCTAGTGGCTACTACGACGCTTACTACGCCCAGGCCCAGAAGGTGCGGACAAAGATAATAGAGGACTTCTGGGGAGCCTTCGCGCGCTACGATGTGCTCGTATCCCCAACCTCGCCGACGGTGGCGTTCGGGATCGGCGAGAAGATCGACGACCCACTCGCCATGTACTATCAGGACCTCTGCACCATCCCCGTGAACCTCGCTGGTATCCCGTCCATAAGTGTCCCGGGCGGGTTGAGCGAAGGGCTCCCCGTGGGCGTCCAGCTCATGAGCGACCACTTCACCGAGCCCATGCTCCTCAGGGCCGCCCGCGCCGTCGAGGCGGTCTCGGACTTCGAGTTCGCGCTCAAGCCTTGAGGGCATCCCGGTTCGGAGAACGGTAGGCCGAAATCGTAGAGCTTGAGGAGCGAGAGGCGTTACTGTACAGTATTGCGATGCATCCCTTATGCTAGGTGAAGCGTTACGAAAGCAAGGAAGGGGAAGTACATGGCTCTTCGTGGGAAGGCGTTGCTCGCGCTCATGCTCGGTCTGCTCATCGGGCTCGTCGGCGCTTGCGGGGGCGGCGGAGGACAGGGTAGCGGTGGGGGAGGCGACGACAACACGATCACCATTGGCTACATCGACTGGGACGAGGACGTGGCTGTTACGAACCTTGCGGCGATCCTGCTCGAGGAAGAGCTCGGCTACAACGTGGAGACGACGCTCTCGGAGGTTGGACCCCTGTACAGCGGCGTAGCGACCGGCGACCTCGACGCGTTTCTGGACGTCTGGCTGCCCAATACCCACGCGAGCTACTGGGAAGAGTACCAGGATGAGGTCGTAGATCTGGGGCAGTGGTACGAGGGCACGGCCACTCTGGGCATCGGCGTCCCGGACTACGTCGAGGCGCGATCCATCGAAGACCTCAACGAGTACCGCGACGAGTTCGGCGGCGAGATAATAGGTATCGAGCCGGGGGCGGGCATTATGAAGATCGTCGAGGAGAACGCGATCCCCGGGTACGGGCTGGACTACAATCTGGTCGCGTCGAGCACCCCGGCGATGATCAGCGAACTGGAAGAGGCTTTGGACAGCAATCAGCCTATAGCCTTCACCGCCTGGAAGCCGCACTGGATGTTCACCGCCTTCGACATCCGTTACCTCGAAGACCCCGAGGGAGAGATGGGCGGTCCGGAGCAGATCTCCGCTATCGCCCGTGAAGGACTCGAAGAGGACGCTCCTGAAGCGTTCCAGTTCCTGGATAACATCTACCTCACGGAGGAGCAACTCGGGGAGCTGGAGCTGGCGATCAACGAAGCCGGAGACCCGGAGGTGGGGGCCCGTGCTTGGCTGGAGGAGAACCGCGAGGTTGTCGAGAGCTGGCTGCCTTCTTAGTTGAGGACCCGCCCGAGACGCTCTCGGGAAGGAGATGTTGAGCATGAAAGACTTATTCCTGCACGAGTTGTTCGAGCAGCAGGCGCGGCGGACACCGGATGCGCCGGCCGTCGTAGATCCGGAGAGCGCGCTGACCTATGAGGAGCTCGATCGGCGAGCTGAACACCTCGCGGCTTATCTCCGGAGCGTGGGGGTTCGGCCCGACGAGCTCGTGGGCGTCTACATGGAGCACTGCGTCGAGTACGTGGTCGCGTGCCTGGCGGCCCTGAAGGCAGGGGGCGCCTTCCTTACCCTTGAGCTGGCCTACCCGGTCTCGTTGCTTAAGGACGTCATAGACGACTCCGAGCCCCGCATCGTCCTCACCCACAAAGACTACGCGGAACGCCTCCCCCAGGGGCAGGCGCGCTTCTGTCTAGAGGAGGGCTGGGAAGAGACGATCGGCGACGTTTCGGGGAGCGAACAAGGAGCTAAGCCCGATCTCGATAACCTGGTCTTCGTGTCCTACTCCTCAGGGACCACAGGCAAGCCCAAAGGTATAGCGAACCCCCACCGCGCACCGGTCGCTTCCTACATGTGGCGCTTCGGCATCAGCGACTACCGTCCGGGGGATCGGGTAGGGTGCAACGTCTTCTTTATCTGGGAGGTGTTCAGACCACTCCTGCGCGGTGCGACCTCCTACGTCATCCCCGACGACGTGATCTACGACCCTACGGCGTTGATCGACTTCCTGGAAGAGTACCGGATCACGGAGACATTAATGACTCCCTCCCTGCTTCAGGCGGTGCTCAGTGCGGGTGGACCCGACATAGGGGAGAGGCTCCGGGACTTGCGGGTGCTGTGGCTCTACGGGGAGGTGGTCACCAAGTCGCTGGCCCGGCGCGCTTTGAGGCTTTTGCCCACGACGCGCGTGCTCAACGGGTACAGCATCAGCGAGACTCACAAGGTGGCCGCGGGCGACGTGCGAGAGCTCGTCGACAACCCTGCGGCGACGCATTGCCCCGTGGGGTTTCCCATGGACCCGGACCATCTCTATATCCTCGACGAGGAGCAGCAGCCCGTACCGACCGGAACGGCCGGAGAGGTTTACGTCGGGGGGGATCTCCTGGCGCGCGGTTACGTGAACCTTCCCGAGCGCACGGCGCAACGCTTCCTCGAAGACCCCTTCTCCTCCAAAGCCGGGGCCCGAATGTACCGCACCGGCGACAAGGGACGCTTTCTGCCCGACGGGAGCCTGGAGGTCCTCGGACGCATCGATTTCATGGCAAAGGTCCGTGGGTTCAGCATCGAGCTTGGAGCGGTCGAGGCTGCGATCGAGAAACAGCTCGCGCTCAGGGACTGCGTCGTGATCGCCGAGGGCGAAGAAGGGGAGGATAAACGTCTCGTCGCCTACCTGGTACCGGTTTCCGATCCCTCGGAGTACGGTGATCGTTACACCGGATGGAATATAGACCCTGAAACGGGCCGTAGCCCAGAGATCCGGCGCTGTCTGCAGGAGAGCCTCCCGCACTACGCGATCCCCGCGGTCTTTGTGGAGCTGGAGGACTTGCCGCTGCAGGACACCACCGGCAAGGTCGATAGAAAGCAACTCCCATCTCCTCCGGCCCGCGTTGCCACGACGACCTTCGACCCGGCGGAGCGTGCGCAAGCGCTCTCCGCGAGTACGCCGAGGCACGAGAAGGAGGACCTGCTCGTCGGGATCTGGCAGGACGTACTGCGCCTGGAAGAGGGCGACGTGCGCCCCGAGGACAACTTCTTCGACGTCGGTGGCCACTCCCTCGCCGCGGCGCAGCTCTTGAGCAGCGTCGATGGAGCCTTCGGTGTTCGCCTGTCGATGCGCGACTTCCTGGAGAGCCCCACGGTAGCGGGGATGTGCGATGCCATCGAAGCCCGACAGCAGCGTGAAGGGAACGGCCGGGAAGCGGACGAGGAGCGAACGGCCATCGACCTGCGCTCCGAGGCCGTTCTGGAGCCGGACTTCGCACCGGAGGAGGGCAACGCCGGTGAAGCTATTACCCTTCAGGATGCCTGGCGAGTCTTCCTGACCGGTGCGACCGGCTTTCTCGGTGCGTTTCTTCTTGACGCCTTACTCTCGCGCACGGAGGCCGAGATCCACTGCCTCGTCCGGCCTCGTAAAGCGGTAGATGCAGACCCGGCGGCCCCCGTCCGCGCAAATTTGCAGCGGTACGGGCTCTGGCAACCCGCTCGCGCGGAGCGCATCGTCCCGGTGGTCGGGGACCTGAGCAAGCCCCTACTAGGCATGGCGGAAGAAGATTTTCACGCCCTGGCTCGTAGCCTGGATCTCGTGGTCCACAACGGCGCCGCGGTTAACCTGATCTACCCGTACGCTGGGCTCAAACCCGCCAACGTGAACGGGACCCGCGAAGTCCTGCGCCTGGCCTGCCTCTACAAGACGAAGCCGGTTCACTACGTCTCCACGAACGGCATCTTCCCGCCCGGCACGCCTCTGTGCGAGGAGGACGTGGACCTCGACGCCCTCGCCGAAGCCCGCGAGGATGGCTACGGCCAGTCCAAGTGGGTCGCCGAGAAGCTGGTGTGGGAGGCCGCCGGGCGCGGGCTCCCGGTCGCCGTGTACCGCCCCGGCAACATCTCGGGCCACAGCACGAGCGGAGCGTCCAACCCCCGGGACTTCCAGGGCGCTCTCATCGTCGAGTCCCTGCGCCTCGGCAAGGCGCCACAGCTCGACGGCTGGCGCATGGAGATGACGCCGGTGGACTTCGTGAGCCATGCTATCTGCCACCTCGCCGGTGAGCCGGGTGCGCTAGGACAGGTGTTCCATCTCGTAGATCCCAACCCGGTCCCTGCCGAGAGGGTCTTCGCCTGGCTCGAAGAGCTGGGCTACCCCCTCGAACGTCTCGATTACCCAGATTGGCTGGAGGCGTTGCGCGAGTCACCTGAGGAGGATGCGGATGACGTCGCCGGCAGTATCCTGGGTGGGGCGGCATCCGAGACGTACGAGCTCTGGGACGGCAACATCTATGACGACTCCAACACGCGGCGGGCCCTGCAAGGAAGCGAATTGCGGCGGCCCCAGATCGACGCTTCTCTCTTCCGTAACTACGTGCGCTACTTCGTGGAGGAGGGTTGGGTCGAACCGCCCCCGGAATCCTCCGACGGGCGCTCGGCTGGCTCCCCCGTAGGAGCCCGGCATAGATAGTGAGGCCCCGCGGGGCCGGGTCGCGATGGTGAACGAACCTCCGACGGTATCGCTTCTGACCTACGAGGTGGCGTATGAGGTGGTCCAGATTCTGGGTGGCAAAGGGTGAAGAACGAGAGCTCCGTCGTACGTACGACGGAGACCTACTAGGGAACCGGCGAGATCCACAAGCTCGTTATCTCTCACGGCACCCTGCGCGGGCACAAGAGTCTCTTGAAGCTCCGGGCGTGGAGGACGCTCTCTTCGATCCTCAAGCGCGAGCTGCGGGAAGAGTTCGCCGTGAAGGTTCGAGAGTGAGTACGGAGTCGGAGATCTCACTCAGCCAAGCTACCAACCGGAGAGAGAGCAAATGAATGCTGACGCTTCTACATCGCTGGGGGGCAAGACGATCTTCATGTCCGGCGGCAGCCGCGGGGTTGGGTTGGCGATCGCGCGACGCGCTGCCCAGGACGGCGCCAATGTGGCGCTGGTTGCCAAGACCGACGAGCCGCACCCCCAACTGTCCGGTACGATCCACACCGCCGCCGAGGAGATCCGGGACGCCGGCGGACAGGCGCTGCCGATCGTGGGCGATATCCGCGACGCGGACGCGGTGGACGACGCCGTCGAGCGGGCGGTCGAGGAGTTCGGCGGCATCGACATCGTGGTCAACAACGCCTCCGCGATCAACCTATCGGGGACCGAGGAGCTGGAGGTCAAGCGCTACGACCTCATGCAGGAGATCAACGTCCGCGGCACGTTCGTGGTGACGAAGGCGTGTCTGCCTCATCTCAAGCGTGCGGACAACCCGCACGTGCTGACGCTCTCGCCACCGCTGAACCTCGATCCCAGGTGGTTCGGGGCGCACGTCGCGTACACGATCTCCAAGTACAACATGAGCATGCTCACGCTGGGGTGGGCCGAGGAGTTTCGCGAGGACGGGATCGCCTTCAACTCTTTGTGGCCGCGCACGATGATCGCCACCGCGGCGATCATGAACCTACTGGGGAGCGAGGAGGCGATGGCCCAATCGCGCACCCCCCAGATCCTCGCCGACGCCGCCCACGCGATCCTCGTACGCCCCAGCCGCGAGTGCTCCGGCAACTTCTTTATCGACGAGGACGTGCTCGCCGAGGAGGGTATCACCGAACTCGACCACTACCGCGCCGACCCGCAGGGCGGCGAACTCACCGTCGACCTATTCCTGGACTGATCAAGGATCAGGGCACGCGGAAGGAGAGAAAACCGGATGAGGGTTGACGCGTCCCCGGCCTTCGACAGACTACTACGCGATCGAAGAGCTCTTGATGGACGAGGAGCGCGAGAACTGGGAAGGAGCCCAACATAAACTCCGAATCTTTGCAAGGCCGGGTCGCAGTGGTGACCGGAGCCTCCAGCGGTATCGGCGCGGCGGTGGCTCGTGCGCTCGCTTGCGAGGGCACGCACGTTGCACTCGCGGCGCGGCGGGAGGACACGCTGCTCGAGATACAGGCCGCGCTCGACGAGCGGCGAGACGAGGTGA